>Ga0185299_10001544_pt1 | contig 43108 bp, 41 predicted proteins | sample PaiPotPPA55metaG_FD_128002 | JGI IMG/M metagenome (GOLD analysis project Ga0185299, IMG submission 128002) | Iron sulfur acid spring bacterial and archeal communities from Banff, Canada, to study Microbial Dark Matter (Phase II) - Paint Pots PPA... ... | reverse complement strand
CGCGGCCTTTTCGTCGACGTTGAAAGCGACCGAAGACAAGACGTCGAATCCGCGTGTCCAACGCGCGCAATTGCAAATCGCGACCAAGTGGGCCTCGGCCCGGATATGGATCACATTGTGATATACCAAAGATGCAAATCGCAGCTCTGCTGAACCAGCGGGATGACGAGCAAACTAAGGGAGGTATTTAATGGTCCGTTGCTGGTGCGTACGAGGACGGGCTACGTGCTGGCACAGCCGACTGATACTGGCTCCGAGCGTGGAACCGACTTTGGCTGCAGATGAGGGGCATCGCGCGATGCCCGGCAACCTCGAAGTGCTCGCCGTGAGCGAGCCGGCCGCGCAAAAATGTTTATTCATGTGAGCGAGGACTCCCGGCGAACTGGAAGCGACCCCGACTCAAGACGCCCATCTCTTAAGTCTTAGCTAAGTCTTAGCTAAGTCGACCTTGATCTCAGTTGCGGCATTGTTGCAGTTGCGGTCCGGCGAGTGATTTTTTCGGATGTCGGAACCGTGGGCAGATGCCGGCGAATGGGCTCGATTGCGTGTTGTCGGCAGCGCGACGCGATGAGGCATCTATTCCCTGACGCCGGCGAGCTCCTCGATATCCTGCTCAATCCGTCCGCGAGCCTCGTTCTCTGCGTCGGCCGCCGCACGCGCAGTCAACGGGAAGTTGAACCCATTCCCTTTGAAATCGTGTGTGCAATGCACCCAAGCTTTATAAGCAAATGCGCCAGAATCAAACTGCGCTATGGTCAGTACCACATCGTAGGTACGCTGCTCGCCCCGCTGGCGCGTGTATTGAAATTTACATGTGTGGTGTTCTTGCATCACGATCTCCCAGTCTTTAGAAGTCTGCTCCCATGCGCAAAGCCGAGATGCACTGCGGATGCCGAGACGGACGGCAGGTCTTCAATAGACTTTTCGATTTGACTATCCTCAACCTTCGCCCTTAAATGGCTGCGACACAGTCAGCGAAGCAATGCTCGTGCCGCTTCAACATTTCCTGAATCCATCTTGGTCCGGCCTGGCTCATCAATGTCTTCGGAACGGCAATGCCGTGAATGCCGAATCGCGCCCTTTGGAACGTCTCCAACACAACGCTGTCGCCGCTGCCGAACCGGATCACCCAAACTGCAGATCACCCAAACGCCCCGGCGAGCTCCACGAGTCGATCGTCAAGCATAGAAGCACGCGTCGAGGACCCACGGCAGCCTGACCAGGCGGCCCACCATGTCGACGAGCGTGTCAGGCGACACGGCGGCGAACGTGAAGGTCATTTCTTCGAAGTGGTGGCGGCGGTCGATCCGGATCCGAACATGGCTGGCATGGCAGGCTTCGCAGCCAAGCGCCTGCCAGGCGGCGATTATCCTCAAGCTGCCCGTTCCCGCACGCACGGTGAGCCGGTAGCGACCAGCCTGCACCGGAGCTTTGTACCGCGCGGGTATCGATTGCACGGCGGGATCATCCATTGGCACTTCAATTTGCGCATCGGTAGATGCGGCACACATTTTGACCTCCGGAGGGGACGTTTCTGTCACGCGTGGCCGGACCAGGCGGAGCCGGTCGGCCGTTCTTTCATCCCGTTCACCCGTCCTCCTTGCAGCACGTACCCAACCTGTCGCGGCGATATGGAATGGCGCACCTGAAACATCCGGCCTTGTGTCGCGTTCTCGATCATCATCATCGCCTTCGGCGAGCGCACGGCGCACGTCATCGAGCCTCTGGGCGTCGTCGCTCTCAATATCGTTATAGTCCGCGGGATTGCTGAAGGTAAGAGGCGGCACGCTGAAATCTGTGTATGCCCGCGGGAACGGATATCGACATGGCGAATCCCCGTCAAATACGGGTGCGTCCTCTGTGCAAAACCCTCCGATTTTTTTCGCCATATCATAGGGGCCGGTTCCCAACTTTTTGCCCGGGCGCACGCACGATCTTTTTTCGTACAGAGGATCGTGCCGCCCGCGGCTCCGGCTTATGACACCTCGTAGCACCGCCTCATCAGCACTATGGCTTGTATCGGGCACGCGATGACGTCAAGAGACAGCGACAACGCCCTCGAGAAAATAGCGGCCGCGACCGACCCGCTCAAGATCGCCTTCTTTCTCGTTCCCGATTTCCCGATGTTGACGTTCGCAGCCGCGCTCGATCCGCTGCGGCAGGCGAACCGGATTGCCGGCCGTTCGCTCTATAAATGGATTTTCCTGTCTATCGACGGCGCCCCGGTCCTCTCGAGCGCGGGCGTGCCCATGCCGATCGATTACGCGATCGGCGACAGCCCCAAATGCGATCTCGTCATCGTCTGCGCGGGCCTGAATCACACGAAGGCCTACAAGCCCGCCGTGTTCCGGTGGCTGCGCGACCTGCAAAGCCGCGCCTGCGTGCTCGGCGGGATCTGCGCGGGACCGTTCGTGCTGGCCAAGGCGGGGCTGCTCGAAGGCCGGCGCTGCGCCGTGCACTGGGAGCTGCTCGCGGCGTTCCAGGAGGAATTTCCGCGCTGCATCGGCACGAATGAGATCTTCGCCGTGGACGGTCTTTTCATCACGTCCTCGGGCGGCACGGTGACGCTCGACATGATGCTGTACATCATCGCGGCGAGCAAAGGGCGGGATCTCGCCGCCGCGATCTCGGACCAGTTCAACCATCCCGAGATCCGCCAGCAGGATTCGTCGCAGCGCATGCCCGCGCAAGCACGCTTTGGCATCCGCAACGCCAAGCTCGTCGAGATCGTCAAGGCGATGGAGACAAGCATCCAGAATCCCGTCGACCTCCAGGTGCTCGCGCGCCGCGTGCAGTTGTCCACGCGGCAGATCGAGCGCCTGTTCGTCGAGCATCTGGGCAAGACGCCCTCGGCCTTCTACGCGGGGCTGCGCATGGCGCGCGCCCGCGACCTGATCCTGCAGACCGACCTGCCGATTCCCGACGTCGCGCAGATCTGCGGCTACATGTCGGCGTCGCGCTTCGGGCGCATCTATCGCGCGCACTACGGCATGACGCCGCGCGAAGTGCGTCTTGGCGGCGTCGTACAGCGCGGCTGACCGACAAGTCGCTTGCCGTTTCATTACAAATATTGACGCGCACAGCGGGGTTGGAACCTCATTCATGCCGATGTCGCTTTTCGTTGCTGGAATGTCGCATTTGCATTTGTTTTGAAAAGTTGAACCGCCTTAATCTTCGCTCATCCGTTCAACGCCCAGCCTGTCGCCCCCTCCCGGAGAAACGTAGTGTCCAAGGATTCGCAATCTTCCGAGCATCCGCATATCCCCGTCCTCGTCGAAGAACTGAAGACCGGCGCGATCTCGCGTCGCCACTTCCTCAGGACCGCGACCTTGCTCGGCTTGTCCGCCGTCGCCGCCTACACGCTGTCAGGCGTTGCCAATCCGTTCATCGATGAGGCAGAAGCCGCCGACGCCCTGCCCAAGGGCGGTCATCTGCGCATCGGCATGCGCTGCATGGAGATCAAGAGCCCGCATCAGGCCGATTTCGCCGAGCGTTCGAACGTGATCCGTCAAGTTTGCGAATTCCTGACCTTCACCGGCAACGACAACATCACGCGTCCGTATCTGCTCGAACGCTGGGAAGTCAGCGACGACCTCAAGACCTGGACGCTGCATATCCGGAAGAACGTGAAGTGGCACAGCGGCCGCCCGCTCACCGCCGACGACGTGGTCTGGAACCTGAAACGCGTATGCGACCCGGCCGTGGGTTCGTCCACGCTGGGCCTCTTCACCGGCTACCTGGTGCAGGAATATGACACCGGCGAGAAGGACGCGAGCGGCAAGCCCAAAAAATCGAGCCGCCTGTGGTCCGACAAGGCGATCGAAAAGGTTGACGATTCGACCGTGCGCCTGAACGCCTTCGCCCCGCAGATCGCGGTGCCAGAACACCTGTTCCACTATGCGATGTTCATCATCGACCCGGCGGAAAAGGGTGTGTTCGGGCCCGGCTCGAACGGCACCGGTCCGTTCGAACTGACGGAATTCACCGTCGGCAAGGGGGCGAAATACAAAGCCCGCAAGGACTATTGGGGCACCGGCCCGTATCTCGACACGTTCGAATTCATCGATCTGGGGGACAACCCGGGCGCATCGATTTCGGCGATGGCCTCGAAGCAGGTGGATGGTCTTTCAGAAGCAGACGCCGTGCAGGTCAACGCGATGAAGCGCCTGCCGCACGTCCAACCGTATGGCGTGCTGACGTCGCAAACGGGCGTGGCGCGCATGCGCGTCGACCACAAGATTCTCGGCGACAAGCGCGTGCGCCAGGCCATGCGTCTTGCCATCGACCGTCAGAAGATCATCACCACTTCGCTGCTGGGCGCGGGCATTCCCGCCGAGGATCATCACGTGGCGCCCGTTCATCCCGAGTACGCGGCGTTGCCGAAGTACGGCCGCGACATCGTCAAGGCCAAGAAGCTGCTGGCGGAAGCGGGCTATCCGAACGGCTTCGAGATCGACATGGTGACGCGGCCAGATCCGATCTGGGAACTGAACACGGTGCAGGCGCTGGCCGAGCAGTTCAAGGATATCGGCGTGAAGGTGAACATCAAGCCGCTGCCGAGCGCGCAGTACTGGGAAGTGTGGACCAAGGTGCCGTTCAGCTTGACGGGCTGGGGACACCGGCCGCTTGGCATCATGACGCTCGCCCTTGCGTACCGCTCGAACGCCGCCTGGAACGAGTCCGGCTATTCGAATCCGGAATTCGACGCGCTGCTAGACCAGGCCGACGGCATTCTCGATCCGAAGAAGCGCAGCATCGTGATGGCGAAGATCGAGGCGCTGATGCAGGACGACGGCCCGCTCGTGCAGCCGTTCTGGCGGACCTTCTCGACGGTGATGGACAAGAAGGTGAAGGGCTTTTCCGTGCATCCGTCGCAGTACATCTTCGCCAACCAGTACGCGGTCACCGCCTGATCTTGGTTCCCGGCGCGCTACGGCCCTCGCGGCCGTGGCCGCTGCGTTTCAATCCAGTTTCACGTTGCAGGTTGCCGGATCCATGGCTTCATTCCTCGCCAAACGCCTGACCCTCATGATCGTCACGATGCTGTGCGCGTCGTTCGTTGTGTTCGCGGTCTCCGAATTCGCACCGGGCAGCGTCGCACGCCGCACGCTCGGGCCTTACGCCACCCAGCAGCAAGTCGATCTGCTCTCCGAACGAATGCACGCGAACGATCCGCTGCCGCTGCGCTACGAGCACTGGCTCGGCGTGCTTGTCGGCGCGATTCCCGACCCGCTGGAAAATCCCGCCAACGGCCTGAACTTCACCGATCCGCGCGGCGCGCAGTACTTCGGCAACTTCGGCTATTCGACGCTCTACAAGCTACCCGTCAACGACGTCATGTGGACGCGCCTCGGACATACCGCCGTGCTGGCCGGCATTGCGTTCGCCTTGATCGTGCCGCTCTCCATGCTGTTCGGCATCCTGTCGGGCCTGAAGGAGGGCGGGGTGCTCGACCGGAGTTTGTCGGTGATCTGCATCACCTTCACGTCGATTCCAGAATTCGCCTCGGGCGTGTTCCTCGTCACGCTCTTCGTGATCCTGTGGCCCATTTTCCCCGGCACGAGTCCACTCGACACCAACGGCGGAGGCGGCTGGTCGATCGCCTCGCAGATGGTGCTGCCGGTCGCCGTGCTCGTGCTGTATGACTTCGGCTATGTCGCGCGGATGATTCGCGTCTCGATGATCGGCGTCATGGAGAAACCATATATCCGCACCGCGATCCTGAAGGGCTTGAGCCCGCGCCAGGTGATCCTCGGCCACGCGCTGCGCAACGCGATGATCGCGCCGTTCACGGTCCTCCTGCTGCAACTGAACTTCCTGATCAGCGGCGTGGTGGTGACCGAGATGGTGTTCGCGTATCCCGGCTTCGGCCGCATGCTGCTCGATGCCAGCATGTTCGGCGACATCGCCACGCTCGAGGCCGCGACGCTCGTCACCGTGTTCGTCGCGGTCGTCACGCAGTTTCTCGGCGACCTCGGATACATGCTTCTCAATCCCCGCATCCGGGTGAGGTAACTCATGTCATTTCTTGAACCCGACGCAGCCGTTCCACTGGCCGTGCGCACGCCCGCTGCGCCGAGACGTGCGTGGCTGAAGCTGTTCCGCTCGCGCACCGCCGTGATCGGCCTGTGCCTGATCCTGTTCTGGGTCGTGCTGGCCGCGCTCGCGCCGTTCCTGCCGCTGCCGTCGCCGACCGCGCAGGATGCGATGGCGATGGTTGATCCGACACCGTCCGCCGCGCATTGGCTTGGCACCGATATCCTCGGGCGCGACATCCTTGCACGGCTGATCTTCGGCGCGCGCACGGTGCTGGCGGTGGCCCCGCTGTCGGTTGCCGTCGCGATGGTAGCGGGCATCGCGCTTGGCATGCTGGCGGGCTACTTCGGCGGTTGGATCGAGGCGCTGGTCGACCGTTTTTCGGACCTCGTGCTTGCATTCCCGGTGTTGATCCTCTACGTGATCCTGATTGCGAACGTTGGTGCGTCGGTGCTCAACATCGTCATTGCGACGACGATTGCGTCCGCGCCGGGCATTGGGCGCATTGTGCGTGGGCTGGTGCTCGACCTGAAGCAGCAGGAATATGTTGCGGCCGCCCGGCTGCGTGCAGAAAGCACCTTCTACATCATGGTGTTCGAACTGCTGCCGAACTGCCGCGGTCCGCTTTTCGTCGATGCTTGCCTGCGTATCGGTTACACGATCATCACCATCGGTATCCTGGGATTTCTCGGGCTCGGCCTGCCGCCGCCTAATCCTGACTGGGGCGGCATGGTGCGCGAAACCACCACGGTCATCAACGTCTGGCCGCTGATGTCGATCGCGCCTTCGGTTGCGATCGTGAGCCTCGTGCTCGGTTTCAACCTGCTGGCCGACGGCATGCGTGAGGCCTGGAAACCATGAACGCGATCATCGAAACCTCCCTGCTTGGCCGGAGCGCCGCGTCCGTTCGCGATACCGTGCCGCTGCTGGACATCCGTGGCCTGCGCATCGAGTATCGCGGCCGCGACGAATCGGTCGTAGCCGTCCCTGGCGTATCCCTGCAGATCGCGGCGGGCGAAAGCTACGGCCTCGTGGGCGAATCCGGCTGCGGCAAGACCACCACTGCCATGGCGATCATGGGCTATCTCGGCGGCATGGGCCGGATAGCTGGCGGCAGCATCCGTTTTGAAGGGCAAGAACTCGTGGGTGCGTCGGCGGCGCAGTTGCGCACGATTCGCGGCCGCCGTGTCGCGATGGTCTACCAGGAGCCGATGAGCGCGCTCAATCCAGTCAAGACGATCGGCGCGCAGCTCATGGAAGTGCCACGGCGTCACCTGGGCGCCTCGCGTGCCGAGGCGCGCGAGCTCTCCGCGACAATGCTCGAGAACGTCAAGCTTCCCGATCCGCTCGCGATGCTGAAGCGCTATCCGCACCAGTTGTCGGGCGGTCAGCAGCAGCGCATCGTGATCGCGATGGCCTTGCTGGCGCGGCCGGCACTGCTGCTTCTCGATGAGCCGACAACCGGGCTCGACGTCACGGTGGAGGCAGCAATTCTTGACCTGATTGCCGACCTGCGCAAGCAATACGGCACGAGCCTCTTGTACATTTCGCATAACCTCGGGCTGATTGCGAGCGCGTGCGATCGTGTCGGCATCATGTATTCGGGCGAGATGATCGAGGAGGCGAGCACGGCGGCGCTCTTCAGTCATCCGCGTCATCCCTACACGCAAGGCCTGCTCGACTGCATTCCCGCCATCGGCAGTGCCAAGGGCACGCGTTCGCTCGCGCCGATTCCCGGACATCTGCCACTGCCGCACGAGCGTCCGGATGGCTGCTGGTTTGGCCCGCGCTGCGCGCATTTCGAGGCGCAAACATGCGCGGGCGATTCGATCCCACTCGTCCCGGCGGGCGACGAAGGGCATCAGGTGCGCTGCGTGCGCTGGCAACAAATCGACGTCACACCGCCGTGGGTCCCGGTTGAACTGACGGCGGCGCCCGAGCGGGCCGCGACGCTGATCATCGACAATGTCTCGAAGCAATACCCGCTCAGCGGTTCACGCCGAACGGTACGCGCCAACGAGCAGGTGTCGTTCGTCGTCGGCAAGGGCGAGATCATGGGGCTGGTGGGCGAATCGGGCTGCGGCAAGTCGAGCCTCGCGCGCATCCTGGTCGGGCTCGAGGAAGCGACCTCCGGTTCGATCCGCTTTGCGGACGACGAACTCGCGCAGGTCCCGGCGAAGAAGCGTGCGAAGGACATGCTCAAGTCGATCCAGATGGTGTTCCAGAATCCGGACAGCACGCTCAATCCATCGCATTCGGTGGCGTGGCCGATTCGGCGCGCGTTGCGCAAGTTCGGCGGTTATCGCGACAAGGCCGCCATCGAGCGCCGCCTGCGCGAACTGCTGGACCTCGTGAGACTGCCGCCCGAAGTGGCCCAGCGCCGCCCGGCCCAGCTTTCGGGTGGGCAGAAGCAGCGCATTGCGATTGCGCGGGCGTTTGCCACGAACCCGTCGCTGATCGTGGCCGACGAGCCGGTCTCCGCGCTCGACGTCTCGGTGCAGGCGGCGGTCGTCACGCTGCTGCTGGATATCCAGAAAGAGCGGCAGACGACGCTGCTTTTCATCAGCCACGATCTCGCGCTGGTGCGGCATGTCGCGGACAAGATTGTGGTGATGTATCTCGGGCGTGTCATGGAAAAGGGGCTGGCCGAGGAGATCTTCGCGCCACCTTACCATCCGTACACCGAAGCATTGCTTTCGGCTGTGCACAGCCCCGGCGACTCCGCCCAGAAGCATGACCGCATCCGGCTTGTGGGCGAAACGCCGAGCCCGGTCGACGTCCCGCCGGGTTGCCGGTTTGCGTCGCGTTGTCACCGCAAGCTAGGCGATATCTGCGACACGGTCGCTCCACCCGTGCGGCGGGCGTCGGCCACCCACGAGATCGCGTGTCACATCAGCCTCGAAAGCCTGCGCGCGGTGCGGCCGGTCTTCGAAAATCCGCTTCCGGAAGCGCACACCTCATGAACAGTACGGAAACATTCGATCTCGTGATTCGCGGCGGCACGGTGGTGCTGCCCGACGGTCCCGCTCAAGTGGACATCGGCGTGCGCGACGGGCGTATCGCCGAGCTTCGTGCGGGCCTCGCCACCGGGCGCACCGAATTGCCGGCGCACGGCCGCGTGGTGTTGCCGGGTGGGGTGGATGCGCACTGCCACATGGACCAGCAACCGTGGGAAGGCCGCTCTACCGCGGACGACTTCCGCAGCGGCACCTTGTCGGCACTGTGCGGTGGCACCACCACCGTGATCCCGTTCGCGATGCAGATGCGCGGCCAGTCGCTCGCCGACGTGGTTGCGGATTATCACGAGCGCGCGCGTCCGAAGGCGCACATCGACTATAGCTTCCACCTGATTGTCGGCGACCCCACGCCGCAACTGCTGCGCGAGGAATTGCCGCGCCTGATCGCGCAAGGCTGCACGTCGGTGAAGGTTTATCTGACTTATGAAGGCCTCAAGCTCGACGACTACGAAGTCCTCGAAGTGCTGAACGTCGCCCGGCAGGAGGGCGCGATGGTGATGGTCCACGCTGAAAACGACGCATGCATCCGCTGGCTCACAGAGCACTTCCTCAAGGCGCGCAAGACGCATCTTCGCTACCACGTCATGGCGCATCCGGCGATCGGTGACCGCGAGGCGACCTTTCGTGCGATCAGTCTCGCCGAAGTGATCGAGACGCCGATCCTCATCTGTCATGTGTCGGCGGCGGGCGCGGTCGAAGAGATCCGCCGTGCGAAGGCGCGCGGACTGCCGGTGTATGCGGAGACCTGTCCGCAGTATTTGTTTTTGTCGTCGGAAGACATCGACACGCCCGACCTTTCTGGTGCGATGTGCGTCTGTACGCCGCCGCCACGGCCGCGCGAGAACCAGCCGGAAATGTGGCGCGGCCTGCTCGATTCGACGCTCGAGGTGTTCTCGTCGGATCACTCACCATGGAACTACACGGACAAGATCTCCGGTGGCCCCGATACGCCGTTCACGCGCATTCCAAATGGCGTGCCAGGCATCGAGACGCGTCTGCCGCTGCTGTTTTCCGCAGCCGTGAACGGCGGGCGCATGTCGCTCGCGAAGTTCGCAGAGGTCACCGCCACGACGCCCGCGCGCCTCTATGGACTCTATCCGGAGAAGGGCGTGATCGCCGTGGGCTCGGACGCGGATCTCGCGCTCTGGGACGCCGATCGTGAAGTCACGATCACGAACGCCATGCTGCACCACGCGACCGATCACACGCCGTACGAGGGCATGACCGTACGCGGATGGCCCGTTACGACGATCTCGCGCGGCGAGATCGTCTGGGACGAGGGCGAGGTGAAGTCGGAGGCGGGGCGCGGGCGCTTTATCGCCGCCAAGCGGCCGTTCACACCGCAGCCCGGATTGCCTCCGGTGCTCGAATCGTGAGCGCGGCCGGCATGAGGCTCGAAGGACATGTGGTGCTGATCAGCGGCGCGGCCAGCGACATCGGCGTGGCGATCGCCGCGCGCTGCGTAGCCGAAGGCGCCAGGGTGCTGTGCGCGGATCTTGATATGGACGCCGCCATGCTGGCCGCGAAGCAACTCGGTCCGGCGGCGCTCGGCGTGCAATGCGACGTGAGCGCCATCGACTCCGCCCGTGCCGCCGTCGATCTGGCGCGCACGCGTTTCGGACGGCTTGACGGCTATGTGCACAACGCCGCGGCACCGTGGCACGACGGCTCGGTGGTGGATCTTGCGCCCGAGCACTGGCACCAGGAAGTTGAGGTGACGCTGACGGGCGCTTTCCTGATGAGCAAATTCGTCGTGCCGCTGATGAGCGAAACGGGGGGCTCGATCGTGCTGGTGGCGTCGCAACTGGGCCATGTCGCGGCGAGCCGGTCGGTAGCGTACTGCGCGGCGAAGGCGGGGCTGATCCATCTCGCACGCCTGTTGGCGGTCGATCATGCCGACGCAGGCATACGGGCGAACAGCTTGTCGCCGGGCGCGGTGCGCACCGGGCGGCTCGTGAAGTCGTGGGGCGACCTGGATGCCGCGGAAGCGGCGCTCGGACCCGCGCATCTGCTCGGGCGGATCGGCCGGCCCGACGAGATCGCGGCGAGCACGGCGTTCCTGCTGTCCGCCGATGCATCCTTCATCACCGGCACCGACCTGCTGGTCGACGGCGGCTATACCGCTCGCTGATTTATTGCACTGCACTTCAGGAATTTCGATGACCTTACTAATTACCGGCGGCACCGGCTTCGTGATGAGCGTGGTCGCCCGCGAATGGCTCGAACGCCATCCGGAGCGTCGCGCCGTGATTCTCGACCGTGCGGGACTCGACGCCACCGCCGCCGCCTACTTCGAACCCGTGCGCGAGCGCCTGAGCGTGATTCAAGGCGATATCCGTGACTCTTCCGGCTGGTTCGCCGAACTCGATCGCCATGAGATCACGGAAGTCGTGCACGGCGCGACCGTCACGCCGATCTCGCGCGGCAGCGCCGAGGAAGCGCGCGTTCAGCCGGAGGCGTTGGTACCGGCGAAGATCGTCGAGGTCAACCTGATGGGCACGGTGCAACTGCTCGAATGGGCGCGGCAGAACAAGCACCTGAGGCGTTTCGTCTATGTCAGTTCGGGGTCCGTGTACCGGCATCATGGGCCGGACTGGTCCCGCGAAGCCTTGCCCGAGGACGGCTACGTCGCGCCGCTCACGCTCTATGGCATCTCCAAGTTCGCCGCCGAGATGGTGGTGAACCGCTATGCCGATCTGTTCGGCCTGTCGGCTGCGTCCGTGCGGCTTTCATCCATCTACGGTCCCATGGACCGCGCCACCGAAAGCCGCAACTTTCGCCACGTGCCGAACCGCGTCGCACAGATGGCGCTCGACGGTGTCGTGATCCGCCCCAACAGCCTCGAACCCATCGGCGACTACCTGCATTCCGTCGACGCCGCCCGCGCCATCCTCGCGCTCGCTCAAGCGCCGCAGCTTCGCTACCGGCATTACAACGTGGCAAGCGGCGTGGCGGTGAGCGTCGGCGAGATCATCGGCTGGGCGGCCGAGAAGGTGCCGGGCGTGCGCCACGAAGTCAGCACCGGCGACGCTGCCAACGTCGTCCAGGATCCGAACCTGAGCGGCGGCATGTGGGGCGCCTACGACATCGCCCGCCTCGAACGGGATACCGCCTGGCGGCCGCGCCCGGTGCGCGAAGCATTTCACGACTACATGGACTGGCTTGCGCTCAATCGCTAGCAAGTTGCTCCTGAACTACGATGGCTTTATCAAACATGACAAACACGCAGACACCCGGACCCGCGCGGGACTTCATCGGCTACGGCCGCACGCCTCCGTTCGTGGTCTGGCCCGACGGCGCGAAGGTCGCGATCAACCTTGTGCTGGTCTACGAGGAAGGCTCCGAATACTCGTGGCTCGAGGACAACGGCCGCAACGACAACTGGGGCGAGTACAACCTCACGTCGAGCCCGCCCGTGCGCGACCTCGGCACGGAGACGCACTTCGAGTACGGCAGCCGCGCCGGCGTCTGGCGGCTCGCGCGCCTCTTCGACCGCTACGACGTGCCGGTGACCGTCTCGGCATGCGCCGTCGCGCTGAAGCTCAATCCAGAAGTGGCGGCATGGATGAACGCACGCGGCCACGACCTGCTCGGCCATGGATTGCGCTGGTCCGATTACTCGGAGATGAGCCGTGACGAGGAACGCAAACAACTGAACGAAGCCATCGACATGTACACCTCGGTCCTCGGCAAACGTCCACCCGGCTGGAACTGCCGCTCGTTTCCGAGCGTGAACACGCGCGAGCTGATCATCGAGGAAGGAGGCTTCCTCTACTACTCGGACCCCTGCAACGATGACATCCCGTACTTCATCGACCATGCGAGCGGCAAACTGCTGGTCGTGCCTTACTCGAAGACGCTCAACGACAGCCGTTACCTGATCGCGCCCGGCTACAGCAATCCGCGCGATTTTGCAGCGGACTGCTGCTCGGCGATCGACTACGTGATCGGCGAAGCCGACGAAGCGGGCGGCAAGATGCTGACCATTGCGGTGCATGCGCGCTGGAGCGGCCAGCCCAATCGCGCGTCGGGACTGCGCGATGTGCTGGAACACGTGAAGCAGTTGAAGGGCACCGCCGCGTTCATGCGGCGCGAGGACATCGCCCGGCATTGGCTCGCGCATCACGAATCGTTTGGCACGGGGGCATGAAGGTGATTTCGAACAAGCAGTGGCCGGTAGTCAGGGTAATCAGGAGCACGAAATGACCGGCGCGCAGATCGTGGCAAGAATCCTCAAGCAGCAGGGCATGAAGCACATCATCGGGTTTCCGAGCAGCGATCTCTTCGACGCCGCCGCCGAACTCGATATCCCGCCTGTCATTGCGCGTACGCAGCGGGTCGCGGTGAACCTGGCCGAAGGCCATGCACGGACCTCGGCGGGCCGCGACCTGACCGTCGTGACGGTGCAATACGGGCCGGGTGCGGAAAGCGCGTTTGGCGGCATCGCGCAGGCCTACAACGACCGTGCGCCGATCCTGTTCCTGCCGACCGGCTATCCGCGCGGCTCGGAGGCGGTTGCGCCCAACTTCGAATCGCGCCGCAACTTCCAGCACGTGACGAAGTGGTGCGAATCCGCGATGCGCATCGAGGACCTGCCGCAGTTGCTGCACAGCGCGATCTCGCGCGTGCGCAACGGTCCGCCCGCGCCGGTGCTGCTGGAATTGCCGGTGGACCTGCTGGCCGAATCGCATGAGCCGGACCCGTGCGTCTATCGCGACGTGCGCCGCGCGCAGCCGCAAGCCGATGCGCGCGAGATCGACGAGATCGTGACCACGCTGCTCGCAGCCGAATATCCGGTGATTCTCGCGGGGCAGGGCGTGCTGGGCGCGCAGGCATCACATGAGCTGACTGAGCTTGCGGAACTCGTCAACGTGCCGGTGATGACCACGCCGAACGCGAAGAGCGCGTTTTCGGAGCGGCATTCGTTATCGCTCGGCACGGCGGGGCGCGCGCGGCCCGCCACAGTCGACCGCTTCATCCAGCGTGCCGACGTGATACTTGCGCTCGGCACGAGCCTCACGCGCTCGTATTACATCCTGCCGATTCCGGATGGCAAGACGCTGATGCAGGTGAGCATCGACGAGGCCGATCTCGGCAAGGACTATCCGATCGCGCTCGGCGTGATCGGTGACTGCAAGTCCGTGCTGCGGCAGATCATCGAACGCGTTAAGCAGGATCCGGCGCTGCTGCACCGGCGCGCCGAAGCTGGCCGTGCACTGACCCATGAGATCGCCACCGTGCGCCGCGAATTCATGGACAAGTGGATGCCGTTCCTGAATTCGGACAGCACGCCGATCTCGCCGTATCGCGTGGTGTGGGAAGTGATGCAGGCGCTGGATCGCGAGCGCTCCATCGTTACGCACGACGCCGGCAATCCGCGTGATCAGTTCAGCCCGTTCTACGACGCCGCCACGCCCGGCAGCTATCTCGGCTGGGGCAAGACCACGCAGCTCGGCAGCAGTCTCGGCTTCGCGCTCGGCGCCAAGCTGGCGCGGCCCGAGGCGACGGTCGTGAACATCATGGGCGAGGCAGCGTTCGGGATGGTCGGTATCGACTTCGAAACAGCGGTGCGCTGCAGCCTGCCAATTCTCACGATCGTGATGCGCAACCACGTGCTCGGCGGTTATGCGGCGAGCATGCCGGTGGCGTCGAGGAAGTATCGGGCGAACCAGATGTCGGGCGAATACGCGCCGATCGCGCGCGCTCTCGGCGGCCATGGCGAATGCGTGATTGACCCGGCGCAATTGCGTGCCGCGTTGCTGCGGTGTCTTGCCACCGTGCAGGACGGCCGCGCGGCGCTGCTCGAAGTCGTGACGCACGAGGAAGGGCGGCTTGCGGGCCAGAGCTGATTGCATTTCAACTGGAGAGTGACGATGTTCGATCTGCTGCTGCGCGGCGGGACCGTGGTCAACGCGACGGGAGCGCTGCGCGCCGACCTCGGCGTGACGGGTGGTCACGTGGCCGCTTTGCTCGCGCCGGGCGAACCTGCCGCCGCGCGTGCGGAGCATCGGGTGGGTGGGTGTTATCTGTTGCCGGGTCTCGTCGATGCCCATGTGCACCTGCGCGAGCCGGGTCTGACGCACAAGGAGGATTTCACGTCGGGCACGCGCGCGGCGGCGGCGGGTGGCGTCACGACCCTGCTCGACATGCCCACCGACGATCCGTGGACCAGCACCGCCCGCGAACTGCGGGACAAGATGCGCCTGGCCGCGGGGCGCCTGCATGTCGACGTCGGCTTCCAGGCGGCGCTGCGGCATGATCTTGCGGACCTCGAATCGATTCGTGCATTGAATCCCGTATCGTTCGAAGTCTTCACTGCAGACGTGCCCGCCGCGTTCCTGCACGAGACACAAAGCGACCTCGTGCGGGCCTTGAAGGCGCTTGCTCCGCTCGGCATACTCGCCTGCGTCTCGCCGGGCGACCAGTCAATCCTGAACGCGGCCATGGGCGACGGTAGTGTCGCGGCATTTCTCGCGAGCCGTCCGCCGCTTGCCGAGGCGAGCGGCATCGCGCGGGCGGTGCTCGCCGCAGCCGACACCGGCGCACGCGTGCATGTGCGGCAGACCAATTCGGCGCTCGGCATCGATACATGGCGGCGCCTGCGCGATCTCGCCGACGTCAGCATCGAAACCACGCCGCAGTGCCTGTTCTTCACCGCCGCTGACTACGCGCAGCAGGGCGCGAATCTCAAGGCATCCCCGCCGATGCGCGAACGCGCCGACGTCGATGCCATGCGCGCCGCCATGCGCGACGGACTGATCGACATCATCGCGACCGATCACGCGCCGCATGCGCGCGAAGAGAAGGCCGCGCATTACGACGCCTTCGCGGACGTGCCGGGCGGCATGCCGGGCGTGCAGACGCTGCTTGCCACGATGCTGCATTTCGTGGAGACCGGCGATATCGATCTGCCTGCGCTGGTGAGGATGTGCTCGGCGAATCCGGCGCGGCGCTTTGGGCTCGGCGAGCGCAAGGGCGCGCTCATGCCCGGGTGCGACGCCGACATCCTGGTCCTCGATCCCGCGCAGACCACGCGGATCGCCAACGCCGACCAGCTCTCGCGCGCGGCCTACACGCCATTCGACGGCATGCAGGTTCAGGGCCGCCTGACAGCGGTGTATCTGCGCGGCGTGCAGGTCGACGAGATGAAACCAGCGGGACAAGTTATCGGAGATGAAGCACATGGGCTTGCTTGAAAACAGGGTGGCCGTCGTCACGGGCGCGAGTTCCGGACTCGGCCGCGCGATCGCGATCCGCTATGCGAGCGAAGGCGCAAGCGTGGTGCTGGCCGATCTGCGCGACGCGCCGATAGAGGGCGGCGCAAGCACGCAGGCGCTGATCGAGGCGGCGGGCGGCAGCGTGTTCGCCTTGCAGGCCGACGTCTCGCAATGGGCCGATGTGGACCGGCTGGTCACGACGGCGGTCGAACGCTTCGGGCGGCTCGACATCATGGTGAACAACGCGGCGACCTATACCGGCACGAACCTGCTCGAGAGCACCGAAGAGCAATGGGAGCGCGTGCTGCGCGTGAATCTCTCGGGCATGTTCTTCGGCTGCAAGCGCGCCGTGCAGCAGATGCTCACGCAGGAGCCCGTGAACGAAGTGCGCGGGCGCATCGTGAACATCTCATCGCAGCACGGCATGGTCGCGTCGCCCGGTGATTTTCCTTACGGCGTGAGCAAGGGCGGCACGGTGCAGCTGACGCGCCAGATCGCCGTGGACCATGCACGCGACCTGATCGTCTGCAACGCGGTCGCGCCCGGCAAGATCATCACCGGCAAGCCTGGCGCCGCCAACGATCCGCAAGCGCTCGATTACTCGCAGAGGCGCACACCGTGGCCGCGTCTCGGCCGTCCCGAGGACGTGGCGGGCGCCGCGCTTTTTCTTGCGAGCGATATGGCCACATTCGTCACCGGCGTCAACCTCATGGTCGACGGCGGATGGATGGCGGGCTAGACATCCCTCGCCGAGCGCGAATAACCGTTCCAGCACGAGCCGCCATGAACCAGCTCGCTTCCATGCGAATGTTCGCGAAAGTCGCCGAATCGCTAAGCTTCGCGATCGCCGCGAAACAGCTTCACCTGTCGACTGCGATGGTGACGCGCGGCGTCGCCACGCTCGAGGCGCACCTGAACATCCGGCTGCTGAACCGCACGACCCGGCAGGTATCGCTCACGGAAGCAGGGCAAGAGTATTGGCAGGGCTGCAAGGATGTGCTCAGGCAACTCGACACGCTGGAAGCGAGCATGTCATCGGCTATGCGCGAATCTGTCGGGTCGCTGAAAGTTGCCGCGCACGAGTCGTTCGCCGCGACGGATCTAAGCGAGATGGTCGCGGCCTACCACGCGGAAGAGCCGCGCGTGCACTTCGAACTGACGGTGTTCGAATCCACGCAGGATCTGGTGGTGAGCAACTACGATGTCTGCTTCGCCGCGGAGCGCCGCTTGCGCGATTCGACGCTCGTGTGCCGCTCGCTCACTCAGTTCCACGACGTGATTGTCGCGTCCCCCGCTTATCTGGTCCGGCGCAATCCGCCGCAGATGCCGCAGGATCTGTCGGCCCACGACGTCCTCGTGTCCTCCGATATTCCCGCGCGCTACGGGGAATTCTGCGATGCCTACGGTTCTCACCGCGTGCCGCTGCGGCCGATCATCAGTTCGTCGAATCTGCTTGCGGTGAAACGGGCGGTGAAGTCGGGGATCGGCATCGCGCGGCTGCCGGCCTCGCTGATCGAATGCGAGTTGCGCGACGGCACGCTTCAGCCGCTGTTGCAGGCGTTCGAGCTCGAGAACAATGAACGCACCGTGTGGATGCTGTATTCGGGGCATCGCTACATGACGCAGCGCGTGCGGGGGTTTGTCGACTTCGCCGCCGATCGCTACCAACGCCCGAAATTGCCGCCAAGGGCCTTCGACATGATGCCCGCCGCGCACGTCGGTCACGTCGTTCGCGCGGGACTCGGGAATTCGTTGGCCTGAACGGCGAGGCCGTATTCAAGCGCGTAGTCATTCAAATTTCGGCATCCTTATTTTTATGCTGGATTAACGCAGCACATTTTCCACCTCAACTTCCGCCGGTCGTGCGACCGGCAAGACGGGACACATCATGGATTTAGGCATAAAGAACAAAACGGCGCTGGTAACTGGCGCCGGCGGCGGGCTCGGCCGGGCAATAGCCATCGCATTGGCGCGCGAGGGTGTCAACGTGGTTCTCGCGGACATCAATGCCGCCGCCCTCGATGTGGCTGCAAAGGCGGTTCAGGCGACAGGACCGGAAGCGTTGGCATTGGAGTGGGATATCGGTGACCTGTCTCTCGTCGATGCGCGGGTCGGAGCGATCGAGGAACGCTTTGGCGCCGTCGATATCCTGATCAACAACACCGGTGGGCCGCCGCCGACCCCGGCATCCGGACAACCCGCGGAGCTTTGGGAAAAGCACTTCCGCTCGATGGTGATGTCGGTCATTGCAATCACCGACCGCGTCCTTCCCGGCATGCGGGCGAAACAATGGGGGCGCGTGGTGACGAGCGCTTCCTCGGGAGTCATTGCGCCTATCGCCGGGCTGGCCATCTCGAATGCGTTGCGCATGTCGCTCGTTGGATGGTCGAAAACGCTTGCGCGCGAAGTCGGCCGGGACGGAATCACGGTGAACGTGGTGGTGCCCGGCCGGATCGGGACGGACAGGATCCGCTTTCTCGATGAGGCGAAAGCGGAACGGGAAGGGCGCACAGTAGAGTCCGTTTCAGCGGAGAGCACTGCATCGATTGCGGCGGGGCGGTATGGCGAGCCTCAGGAATATGCCGATGCAGTGGCGTTCCTGGCGAGCGCGAACGCATCCTATACGACAGGGTCGGTCATGCGGGTCGACGGCGGGTTGATCGCCAGCGTCTGACAGGGGGCTTCAGGCCGGTTCTCGTAGGGACCGATTCGCCGTCGTCGACGGCGAATCAGACGGCAGCACTCATCTCGTTCCGTCATATGTTCTAAACGGAAAGTTCGCGGCAGAGAACATCGTATGAGCGTGCGCCGGCCTCATGGGCGCCGCGCTTGGGAGGCGGCGCCATTGTCAGATCTTGCTTGACCGTTAGAGGGCCGGGAGCAGCTTTGGATGACTGCAACTAATATATACAGTTAGGAATGCGATATATATGCAATCGTGCGACAAAGCCGGTTTCAGCGTCCTGAGTCGTCGAATGGAAGCCTCCAAACGGTGATGTTCGGCACATTGTCATCGACCGCGGCAAAACGCACGAAGTCGCTCCGCGTCTGCGAAAATGCAAGTCCAAATGCGCCCCCTGCGCTGGATCCACAGAAAGCTGGGCAACGAAGCGACCTTGCGTTGTGAATTCGACGATCTCGCTCGGCTGCTTCGAGTCGGCGTTGATCGCGTCGCCGTTCGCCGTGAACAGATCGCCGTTCGGTCCGAGCGCCAGTGCCAGCGGGCCATGCAGATCCGCGTTGTCCGCGTAGATCAGGACACCCTTGCCACTATCGTGTTTGGTGTTCCCGGCGCCGAACAGGGCGAAGACGGCATTGTCGACGGAAGAAGCGACATAGAGCACGTCTCGTTGCGGATCGTATGCCAGTCCGCTCGGACCGACGACGAGAGCCGCCGGATCGCCGCGAAACGCGTAGCCGGATGCGATCTGCGTTGCGCCTTTGATCTGCACGCTGTCCTCGCTGACCGCAACGTCGAGCCGCACGACCGTCCCGTTGAGCACGTTCGACACGAACACCTTCGCCTGGTTGCCCTGGTCGAAGATGGTGAGGTCCCACGGGCCGTCGATCTTCGCCATCGCAGGTGTCCACTGCGCGACGATGTCACCCGTCCGGTTCAGGACGAGCAGCGAGCCTGCCTTGACCATCGCGGAGGTGCCATCGGCGGAAGGCACGTTGCCGACCAGCACAAAGCCGGCCTTGAGCACGCCTAGCGCGGGTGCTCAGGCCAAGGCCGGCGCCCCCCTGAAAGAACACAACCGGCTTGCTGTTAGGCACGATCTTGACAATGGTAGTGCCGGTGCCTTGCAGGTTAGCTTGATTGTTGAAGTTGGATACCAGCAGGTCGCCGGGATCAATCGTTCCGAAGCGCGGAAAGCCCTCCGGGACGAATGCGACACCGTAGGGGTTGGAATCCTTATTGGGCGGGACCGTCGACGACGTCACCGAAGACGGTGGCAAAAGCGGTGTGATGTCACCGCTCGCGCTGGCGGCTTCAGGCAGCACAATCGCAAGGCCCGCACCGCATACTACAGATAGCAGCAGGTGTTTGAACACGCTGCGCGTGTGACGCGGTGCGCCATTTTGAAGCCGGAATCGTATGCAGCCGATGCTTTGTGCAACGTATGCGACGGGTTCCATGATAGGAGCTCCAAATGAACCGAAGGACAAGCACCTTTCCGCTTTCTGCACACGCGGATGCGCCGGCCGATGCAATCGAACAGACAACTGGCGAACCAGACGCTGGAAGTCTAATTCCAGGCCACGGTGCGCTCGGCGCGCGGTCCGGAACGAAGCGTTTCACAGCCGTGCGCAGCGCGGCACATGTACTTTTTACTTAATAAAAACCGCAGCCCAGCAGCGCATGATAGTCGTTGCCGCCGTAAGCGAAAGGGGCGCAGTATCCACGACATAGAGTCGACAGGGATGTGCCCCTGCCGAGTTTCAACGCGATGTCTGGAGTACGTTGCAAATGCTTACGGCAAAGTTAGCCAAAGCGGCAGCATTATCCTCTTCATGACGCTTCCAGTGGGTCGGCCGGTGCGGCTGCATCTCAGGAAAAGGTGTTCCAGACGGCGTGCTCGGCGTGATGAAGGGACCTGCCGCCTCGTGAGGTCCCGCCGCCAAAGCAATCCTGCCGGCACCGGGTGGTAGTCGCAGTTAGATCTATGGAGAGGAATCTATGTCTACGTCGCCTATCATCGGCGGTGAAGCGCCCGCCCCCGATCCTGACGAGCATATTGCCGGTGCCAGCGAGCGCCTGTACAACCATGACTTGGCACCCGTTCCGCGCAATAAACGCACCTGGACCGGCTACAGCATCTTCGCAATGTGGATGTCGGACGTGCACAGCGTGGGCGGCTACACTTTCGCCGCGAGTTTGTTTTTGCTCGGTATCTCCGGCTGGCAGGTGCTGATTGCTCTCACGCTCGGCATTTTGATCGTCTATGTGCTGATGAATTGGGTCGGCAAACCGAGCCTGATGCACGGCATTCCGTTTCCGGTCATGGCCCGGGTCAGCATGGGAGTGATGGGCGCGAATCTGGCCGCCTTGATCCGCGGCGTGGTCGGTATCGTCTGGTACGGTGTGCAGACCTACTTCGCCTCGAAAGCGGTCGCCACACTGTTGCTGCTGTTTGTGCCGTCCGTCGTCGCCTTGCGCGACATGAGCTTCCTTCGTCTCGACATGCTGGGCTGGGTCAGCTTCCTGTTCATGTGGTCCTTCCAGCTGATCATCTTCCAGCGCGGGATGGAAATGATCCGCAAGTTCATCGACTTCTGCGGCCCTGCGGTCTATGTGGTGATGTTTGTCTTGATGGGCTGGATTCTGTACCACGCCGGTCTGGGCAGCCTCAATCTCACATTGGGCGGCAAGATTCTGTCCGGCAGCGAGCAGTTCATGGGGATGGGTAACGCCACTCTGCTGGTGGTGAGCTACTTCGCAGCGCTGCTTCTCAATTTCGGCGATTTCGCACGCTTCGGGAAGAACGAGCGCCAGATGAAGATCGGCAACTTCCTCGGCCTGCCGGTCAACTTCGTCGTGTTCGCGATCATCACCGTGATCGTGACCTCGGGCAGCACCAAGGTCTTCGGCACGATGATCATGGACCCGGTGGAGATCGTCTCTCGCATCCAGAACAAGTTCGCCGTGGCGATTGGCAGTGTGACGTTCATCATTGCGACCATGGGTATCAACATCGTCGCCAATTTCGTGTCGCCGGCCTACGACATTGCAAACCTGTTCCCGAAACATATTGACTTCAAGAAGGGCGGCCTCATTGCCTCCATTCTCGCCGTGCTCGTGTGCCCGTGGATCTTTGTCGACAGCCCGAAAGCAATCACCGTCTTCGTCAGCGTCTTCGGCGCAGTACTGGCACCGATGTATGGCGTGATGATGGCCGACTTTTACGTGGTCAAGAAGCAGGTGCTGAAGACGGCCGATCTTTACACGATGTCACCCGAGGGTCGCTTCTACTACGACGGCGGTTGGAACAGAGTTGGCCTGATCGCGTTGCTGGTGTCCGGTTTCATCTCGGTCGGCTGGGAAATGAGCACGCAACTCCTGAAGATGCTGCCTGCAAACAACTTCGGCTGGGTTATCGGGGCGGCCTCGGGTGCGGTGATCTACACCGTGATGATGCGACGCGCGAAGCGCAGGTAGGAAATGCCAGAAATCGAATCTTGCCGCAAGTCTCAGTAGCGGCAGATAACTTTCGGAGAGGAAGCATGTCTACATCGCCCGTCATCGGCAGTGGAGCGCCCGCGCCCAATCCTGACGAGCATATTGCCGGCGCCGAAGAGTGTCGTCAGTCGTGGACGCTTCGTTTCGCTAACCAATATTGCAGCCGGTAGGGAGTGGCTTGGCCACGTTTGCACTGAGAGGCGAAATCACGAACAACCGTTAACCCAGGAGAATTGCAATGGCCAAGATGAGCGCTGCGGAAGCGGCAATCAGGGTAATGGAACGCGAAGGAGTCGTTCTGGCGTTTGGCGTCCCGGGCGCCGCTATCAACCCGCTGTATGCCGCAATGGAGAAACGCGGCAGTATCACCCATGTCCTGGCTCGGCACGTGGAAGGCGCTTCTCACATGGCTGAGGGCTATACCCGCGCCGAAGCGGGAAACATCGGCGTATGCATCGGCACTTCGGGCCCGGCGGGCACCGACATGATCACCGGGCTTTACTCCGCTTCGGGCGACTCGATCCCGATCCTCTGCATCACCGGTCAGGCGCCGCGCGCGCGCCTCTACAAGGAAGATTTTCAGGCGGTCGACATCGAGTCCATCGCCAAGGCAGTCACCAAGTGGGCAGTCACCGTGCGCGAGCCGGCGTTGGTCCCGCGCGTCTTCCAGCAGGCTTTCCATCTGATGCGCTCCGGCCGGCCCGGGCCGGTGCTGATCGACTTGCCGTTCGACGTGCAGATGGGGGAAATCGAGTTTGACGTCGAGACCTACGAGCCGCTGCCGCTGCACAAGCCACAGGCCACACGCGCACAGATCGAGAAGGCGCTCACCATGCTCAACGAGACTGAGCGTCCACTGATCGTTGCTGGCGGGGGCATCATCAACGCCGACGCCTCGCCGCTGCTGGTCGAATTCGCCGAGATCACCAACGTGCCGGTCATTCCCACCCTGATGGGCTGGGGCACGATTCCCGACGATCATCCGTTGATGGCCGGCATGGTGGGGCTGCAGACCTCGCACCGCTACGGAAACGCAACGATGCTCGCCTCCGACTTCGTGCTGGGCATCGGCAACCGCTGGGCGAACCGCCATACGGGCTCCGTCGAGGTCTACACCAAAGGCCGCAAGTTCGTGCACGTCGATATCGAGCCCACCCAGATCGGCCGCGTCTTTTGTCCCGACTACGGCATCGTGTCGGATGCCAAGGCTGCGCTCGAGTTGTTCGTGCAAGTCGCGAAGGAATGGCAGGCCGCTGGCCGATTGACGGATCGCGGCGAATGGGTGAAGCAATGCCGCGAACGCAAGCGCACGATGTTGCGCAAGACTAACTACGAGAATCAGCCGATGAAGCCGCAGCGCGTGTATCAGTGCATGAACAACGCGTTCGGCAAGGACACCTGCTACGTCAGCACCATCGGCTTATCGCAGATCGCCGCAGCGCAGTTTCTGCACGTTTTTAAGCCGCGCCATTGGATCAATTGCGGCCAGGCGGGGCCGCTCGGCTGGACGATACCGGCCGCGCTTGGCGTACGGGCCGCTGATCCGACCCGCAAGATCGTTGCGCTGTCGGGCGACTATGACTTTCAGTTCATGGTTGAGGAACTTGCCGTGGGTGCGCAGTTCAAGCTGCCTTACCTTCACATCGTTGTGAACAACGCTTACCTCGGGCTCATCCGCCAGTCCCAGCGGGGCTTCGAGATGGACTACTGTGTGCAACTCGCGTTTGACAACATCAATGCGCCCGAACTGGAAGGCTACGGCGTGGACCACGTCGCCGTGGTCGAGGGCCTGGGCTGCAAGGCCATCCGGGTTCGCAAGCAGGAGGAGATCGACCCGGCCATCGAGCAGGCGGAGAAGTGGATGGCGGAGTACAAGGTGCCGGTCGTGATCGAGATCCTCCTCGAGCGTGTCACCAACATTTCGATGGGTACCGAGATTGACAAGATCGTCGAGTTCGAGGAACTGGCAAGTGGCCCCGATGACGCGCCCACGGCGGTTGGCCTGCTGGACTGATCGGAACGGACAAGGGGAGACGTCATGCCGAAGTTCAATGCGAATCTGTCCGTGCAATTCGACGAGGTCGATTTTCTCGATCGCTTCGATTGCGCCTTCACGCATCCGACAGGCGCCTTCCGCCTTCGCGTAAAGTATCGTCGTCCTTACAGAAGCTGATGCGAATCATGCCAGTATCGGATCCATCACTGTAAAAGCTGGACACTGGAATAGTGCCAACACGCTTTCTGCGCAGCAAATCTAATACAAAATCCATGTCACTGTGATTAGAGAGATCGCTGAAACGAGCTAACATAAAAAATCCGCTACGGCAGGGGAGTATGTTCAGTCTGGATTCAGCAAGGTATCCTAATAAAATATCGCGTTTGCGCTGATAGAACGCCGCTAAAGCAAGGTAGCTTTCTGGCTTCTCCACTGCGGCTGCCAAGGCAACCTGCATCGGCGCAGGAGCGGAAAAGACCAAATACTGATGTACCTTGCGTATTTCCTCCATGATTTCGGCTGGGGCAACGCAGTAGCCAACTCTCCAGCCTGTGACGTGATAGGTCTTGCCGAGCGAGTGGACGACGACACTGCGTTCAGCCAGTTCCGGGTAGCGCGACATACTATGGTGCGTCATACCGTCGTAGACCATATGCTCGTAGACTTCGTCGGAAAGAATAATTATATTGGTGTTTCGTGTCACGGCAATCAGACGATCAATGTCATCTTTATCCAAAATCGCACCGGTCGGATTGTGAGGTGTGTTAATGATTAGCATGCGCGTTCTGGGCGTGACCGTTGCCGCTACTTCTTCCCAGTCGATCTTTAGCGTATCGAGGGGAATCTTGATTGCTACGGGTCTTGCGCCTTGCAGGCGGATTATAGGTTCATAGCATTCGAAGGCCGGCTCGAAGAAGATGACGTCGTCTCCAGGGTGCACGAGCGCGGTGATCGCTGCGTAAATCGCCTCGAGACCGCCCGCGGTCACGGTCATTTCTTTGTCAGCGTCGTATCGAGCATTATAAAGTTTCGCTGTCTTTTCCATCAAGGCATGACGCAGGGCCGGCATCCCCATCATCGGTGCGTAGCTATTAAAACCTTGTTCCATTGCATGCGTTACCGAATCAAGCAATTTCTGATCGGGCAGAAAATTCGGAGCTCCTTGCCAAAGATTCGTTGCCTTGTATTCAGCTGCGAGCTGCCCGATAAGAGAAAATACAGAGATCCCGCTGGTCAATTTGGATCGAAGATGTAAACCTCTGGTTTTCGAGGCCGTTTCTTGTTGCGGACGCAGCGCATGAAGAGGCTTGGTCAGCAACGGACCGGCGGCGGTGGCTTCGTCCACCGGTGCTGTGATCGCTGCCTCGTCGTCCAGCATGGCTTGGGCCTTCGGCCAATATTCGAGCAGACGGCCTTCGGGACTCCCATCTGCTTCCCATAGGTAGTGCGCGCGAAGGCGCAGCTTTTCTTCGAAAGATGCTTTGTCTGTTGTCATAGCGCTATTCGTAGTGTAATTCCATGGTTTTGGTCAACGTGCTCACGTAAGAGCACGCGTCTTGTCTGGCGACGTATATGGAAAAAACACGCGACCCATCAAATTTATTCCATGGCAGGACCATCCGTTGCGTCCGATCCCTCGTGACTCAATGACGCGCTCAAATGCATGGACGACGTGTTTGCCCGGATGTACGGGCTGACACGAAAGGTGGCCGGTCGAGCATTGCGCCGGAGAAGCTGGTGCGGGGTCTCTTGCTGGAGGTGCTGTACTCGATTCGTAGCGAGCGCATGCTGATGGAGCAGAGAGATGTACCCTCCGCCAACTGCGCCAAACGCCTTCGACAGTGTCCCCGTGAAATAGTCGATCTTGTCCGTGCAGTCATGCAGTTCCGCGCTCCCTCTCCCGGTCTTTCCGACGCCCCCCCGCCGCGTGACTCTCATCGATCGCGAGCATGGTGTCGGAACCGGTCGTCGCTTCAAGAAATTGCGGCAGCGGTGCAGTGTATCCTTCCATGCTAAAGACGCCGTCGGTAATCAACAGCTTTCGCCGCTGCGACTTAGCTGAAGACGATTGCTCCAGGCCGCCCGCATTTGCGACGGCGTCCAACCCGGTTTACGGGAACCTGACAATCGCGCCGACGACCGGTGCCGTCGAGCTGCAATTTTAAAATCACATTTTAGTTAGAAGACCTAATCGGATGGCCTCGTGATAACATGCAGTAGCGCAACACGGTTGCAGAACCGTTGCAGTAATGGTACTCGGAATAGATACGATTTCGAGTCACCATTTCTTAAGCATGAGGATTGGAAAATCTTAATGACGGAAAAGAAGCTGCCGCCTTTGAATGGGCTGCGTGCCTTCGAGGCAGTAGCGCGCAACCTGTCGGTCAAGCTAGCTGCTGACGAATTGTGCGTGACACCTGCGGCAGTCAGTCAATTGTTGAAGGGCCTCGAGTCATATCTGGGGGTCGCGCTATTTACGCGTGCCAACCGAGGTATTCATCTGACTCAAGCGGGTGCCGACTATCTGCCGGCGATCCGCAACGCGTTCAAACAGATCGGCGACGCGACTCGCCGCATTGCTAAAGTTGCGGAAACTGGATCGCTCACAATAAGCGTTACTCCATCGTTCGCCACCTTCTGGCTAATTCCTCGCCTCCAGCGTTTTCACGATAAACATCGGGACATCGACCTTCGGCTAATGACAGGCAAGGAGCCCGTTGACTTTTCACACGGCGTAATGGATATGGCAATCCGCCATGGCACGGGGCAGCATGGGAAGTCCTACTGTGAGCGGCTATGTGCGGTGGATTTAATTCCGGTTGCCAGTCCGACCCTGATCGCGCGGATTGGAATGCCGGAAGCTGCCTCGGACCTGACACGCTGGCCGCTTCTACACGAGGTCGAGCGCATGAATTGGCATCTCTGGTTTCAGGCACAATCTGTACACAATGTGAGCGCGCCACGTGGTACCGCGTTCGATGATTGCGGCATGATGCTGACTGCGATTATTGCGGGGCAAGGAGCCGGCCTTGTACCCGCGGCGATGTCGGCGCCCGGCCTTAGCGACAATAGGCTAGTCAAGCTTTGGGATTTTGCCCGGCCAGACGATTATGCCTATCACCTGGTCTTGCCCGACGAGGACTATGGGCCGAAGGTGGGCGCTTTTCGCGAGTGGATAATTGGCGAGATTGCCAACTCGTAGCGGAGAACAATAGTTGCAGCAGCATGCCAGAGCCTCAACTCATCGGCGCGTGACTTGAACTTTGGATCGGACGCAACCGTTTTTCGAGTTCCGGATCGAAATCGACCGCAAGCGGCGTGATCATAATGGCCATTTCCGCTTCACGATCCAAGCACGTACTGACAGCAGCAGCGGCATCTTCGACTCGCGCGGCAATCTCGTGCGACGATCGACTTTTGATCGAGAGCGGGTCACCCGCGCCGATAGCCAGCGATTATTACCGCGGTTAATTTTGTAACTTGGATCTTCATGTCTATCGGGACTATTCTAAAGTTTCGCTTGAACCTGTCGGGCCTAAGACTTCAGAATTTTTTGCCGGAACGTTTTACGCCTGAAAGGGCCTTCGGGCGTGACGCACGAATTCGCACCGGGACTCGGGCTCAAGCGACTTTGCAAGGAGGTCTTCTATGCTCGCAAGAACATTCGCGCAGGGCGTGGTCGCCGTTGTGGCAATGCTAGTGTACTTCGCTCCGTCGATCGTCGCGGACAGGCGAGGGCGGCGCAGTGTGCTGCTCCTGGCATTGGTGAACGCATTGCTCGGCTGGACAATCGTCGGATGGTTGGCCGCGCTTTATTGGGCATTTCATCGTGACAGTCCGAAGAAGGTGGATCGCATCGTGCGAACCCAGACCCGAATGAAAGCGCACGCCACGGTCGATGCCATCGTCGCCCGGGCGCTTACGCGTCGTGTGCCTACGGGAAAGGTAGTTCGCGGGACGCTGAACATTCACGACGAATGAAGCTATGGGATTCAAATGCCGTGCGCTTCCAAGCCCCGCACCCGTTTTTGTTGCGCGATGCGGGACTATTCGGGCACACCGTCAGCGCCACAATATCGCCGGAAATTCGAACGCTTCTGGCGACAAGACGTCATTTTTTTGCCAGATAACGCGATCGAGAGTGACTGAAAGATTCCAGGTCTCGGGACCGATGGGTTCCTTCTTGGCGAACGCAGTGGGGGTAAGCACTGCTGCGCAACCGCCGGCGCCCGGGTCCCGCACAGATTGGTAGACAATTGCATCGACGTGAGCTTCACGCGTGAGAGCCGCGAACGCCTGACAATAAGTATGGTCAGTTTTGTCCAAAAAATGGGCTTCGTCATTGGAAAACGCAGGGCCACGCACATCGACCGCGCTGCCCTGTACTGCGACCTTGAAGAGCGTTTGCGGCAAGGTATCGATCGATCCTAGCGCTGGCGATTCAGTGAGGAACCGCCAGCGCCAATACCCCAGTTCCGCGCAGGCCGTGGTGCGTTCGTACGCCGCATAGAAAACGCCCGGGTCGTAGGGACGGCGAAATCGGGAGCCGTGCTTAGAGGTCGGATAGCGAAACGGCGTAAAGAGCAACCAATGGAGACCCAGTGCTGCCGCAGGAATTGGCGGCTTCGACGCGTCAAGCAACGCTTCCAGTTGCGCTTGCTCGGCAAGACTATCGACGAGCGACATCGTTGCCACACGGTGCTGTGCCTCAACGGCGCGCCAAGCCTGTTCGCAAAACTGCCGCGCTTCAGATGCGACCGCGGTAGAGGTCCAGGTATTCGACGACATTTACAAGTCCTTGCGCGGAACGAATCAAATCGACGGGACGCGCATTCAGCGCAAGGTTTTCGCCAGTCAGCCAGGCTTGCGCTTTTTCGCCTGATCCCACGATCGCATCGAGCGAGCGGAACAGTCGCACGAAGAGAAGCGCCATTTCCCATTCCTTGCGCCGCGATTCCTCGAGCTGATAGCTGCCAGAGACTAAACGCGACGCCGACGGCGCGCTAATTCCCAGCACTTCAGCGAGAACGGACTGGCTGACCTTCAGGCTGGCCGACGCGCGGACGACAGCCTTGGACAACGTTGCACCCGGCGACGGCGCAGCCTGAGAGTATCCCCGAGTGGTCGAAGTCATAAATCCTCCTGTTTCTGGAGAAATAATAGCATAAATTTTGTTCTGTAGAAAACATTGGATCGACGGGACCCTGAACTTCCTAGTCGTCGCCTCGCGCGACATGCGTGCCCGTGCGCAATTGCCGGATGGATGGCGGGTGGGCGGTCCGGAAGCGCTGCTGGAAGCGGCTTCGCAACTCGAACCCGGCGCCTTTACCGTCTACGCGCTGGACCGGGCCACCGACGAGGGAGAGATGCGTTTTGGGCAGGTCACCGGCATCTGGCACGAACGGGTGTCGAGTGTTGGGTGGCTACCGATGGCGCACGCACGAGCTAAGCAGGGCTGATTTCTGTGGAAAGCTTGTGATAGGAGTTACCCAATTTTCTCCTGGATAGCCGCATCGCTTGCCCGGTCAGATGTATTCATCGGGTCACGACCTGAACGACCTGTCACCAAGCAGATAGTCAATCGATATTAGGCCCGGGCCCCAGGCCGCAATTCCCAGCGCCATAGCCACCCAGGTCAGGTGGATCGGCCAGCCGTCCGGTACAGTCAGCTCGATGATGCACGTCATCAGTATCAGGCCGGTTGCGGCGAACCGGCTTCCAAGGCCGAGCACGAGCAGCACCGGGAACGTCACCTCACCGCAGCCCGACAGAAACGCAAAAACAGCTGGGTGGGGAAACGGATATGGACCGCCCGGGAGGTGTAACTTGAACTCCTCCGTGAACAGGTCGATCGCCGTATCGTTCAGTTGAAGGAATCCGTGCCACTTGAGAATGCCCGATTTCCAGAACGGCACGGCCAGAGCAAGCCGCAGCACAAGCTGAACAAGCCACGGTTGTGCGAGCTGCTGGATCAGCCGCTTCGCCGCGCCAATCGCGGATATGACTACGCCTGGAAAGGGACGCCTTGCATCTTGTCGGTCCGACATCTTGGTCAATCTCCATGTTGAACGGCGGTAAACACGCCGGCTGAGATCATCCCTGCCAGATTGGCCTGGAGATCGAAGGAAGGGGCTTCCTGAAATGCGGCCGCGACCGCATCACTCAGTGATGCGCCCTCGAGAAGATCGATGAGGAATGTCGCACCACCGGCCGGCAGGCGCGATACCACCACGTCCTGCTCCGGTCGCGTCACGAGTGCATCCTCCGGTTCGCTTGAGCAGAGCGGAGAAACAGGGCCATCTGTCCGGTTCATCGCAAAGATTGCGACGGCCGGATAGGGTGATCGTACGATCCGCGCGGCGGGGTGCGGCTTGAAACGCACCCCCGCCAGCGACGTCGGCTCAATACCTCCCAACGCCTCGGCAGCGAGCGCGGGTAGGTCAGCAGCGTGATAGGCATCCAGCCACGCCCGCTCGATGCGCGCCGTATCCGCAAGCCACGGCATGTCACGGGCATATTCGTAGGATTCGATGAACGCAGGAAAATCCCGCCCATACTCGAATAGCAACGGAGAAGCGGGAGGAGTCGCGCGAACGTGGAAACGGGCCATCGCCCTGAAGAATTCGACGCCGGTGATGCGCTGGATAGCAGGATAGATATCAGCGAGCGCATCGATCAGGCTGACCGTGACGTTATTGCGATAAACGTTATACCGCTTGACTACACCCTTCCCCGACGTGGCGACCACGTCTTCCGGCGCCACGATCGCTGGGTCCGTCAAACCTGCTGCAAACGCTGCGGCATACTCGCACAAGCGATTTTCAGACCTCATGGCTGAGCTCCCCGGCGAGCGATATCCCGTGTTGCGCCATGATCCGCCGGGCCGTCAGTGCCTGAGCCCGCAACACGGGCCAGTCGGGGAGGTTGCTATCCCATTCGATCAGCGTTGGCCTCGGTCCAATACGCGATACGACATCCCTGTAAAGCGTCCAGACGGAATCGGAGATGGCACGGTCGTGGCTGTCTATGAGCAGCAGTTCGTTCTCGTCGTCCTCTTGCTCGCTGTATCCGGCAAGGTGTATCTCGCCCACCTCTTCAAGTGGGAATCCAGCCAGGTACGCTGAGGCCGAAAAGCCGTGATTGTTTGCCGAAACGAAGACGTTATTGACGTCGAGCAAGAGACCACAGCCGGTATGTTGCGCGACTGCCCGGAGGAAGTCGGTTTCGCTCATTGTCGAGGAAGCGAAAGCGACATACGTCGACGGATTCTCGAGGAGGATGGGGCGTTTGATCGCCTCCTGGACCTGGTTGACGTGATCGCACACCTTCTCGAGCGTCTCTTTTGTGTAAGGCAAAGGCAGGAGGTCGTTAAAGAACGTTCCGCCGTGGGAGGACCACGCCAGGTGCTCGGATACCAGCGCGGGCTCGTAGCGAACCACCACATCGCGAAAGCGCGCGAGATGAGTCGCGTCCAGCGCGCCCGGGCCGCCGATCGACATACACACGCCGTGAATGGAGAGCGGATAGCCCTCACGGATGGCCGCAAGCGCCCGATGTGGCGGGCCGCCGGCGCCCATATAGTTTTCTGCGTGAACCTCGAAGAATCCGTCCTTCAGTCGGTCCGCGAGAATCGCGGACAGGTGTTCATGCTTGAAACTGGTACCGGCAAGCCCCTGGGCGTCAGGCGTCCCGACAGGGGGGCGACCCCGCTCACCAATTGCCGTAGTCCGGGTGGAGTATTCCATGGCCGCCCCCATTCCTCTTGTCGTTCGCCGGATCAGGACTTCATCGGGGTGAGGGAGCCGTGGCCGCCGCCCGGCACTTGGATACTCGCGCAGGTGCCGCCCTGAACGAACTTCCACGAGTTACCCTGGAAATCCATCGCGGAAGTACCCTGACACGTGGTGCCGGGACCGGCGGCGCAGTCGTTCTGGCCCTTCAGGGCGACGCCGTAGCACTTCTCCTTGTGAGCGGCGACGGCAGCGCTTGCTTCGGCCTGCGTGAGCGGCGCTGCGTGGGCGACTGATGCGAGCAGGCTCGCGACAACGCCGGCGAGCAGGGTGGAACTGACAGTGGTCTTTGCGGACATTGAATCTCTCCAGTAGTTGAGATAGAAGGTACCCGTGATGGATACGTGATTTAGTTCGTGGGCTATGTTTGTTTGGTTACAGGGGGAATCGGTTTTTTTTGCTTTCAACCTGTGGAGCGATGAAATCGGCCGTTTGATCAGTTGAGGGGGCATAGATGTGGAATAGGCAACAGCCGAACCCTATTCACGGAAAGGCCGCACCTTACGTACGTCTCGTCGACTCGCCTCGAGCGTCCGGCCGCTGTAAATTGAGCGCAATTTATTTTTTCGACGCGCTGTAACCAGCCTCGTCTCATCGACGAATTTCCGTTTGCAGGCTTTACTGACGCACTGAACACAGGCGGACGACATGATGAAAACATTCATTGGACGAGCGGTGCTGGGCTCTCTGGTCCTGGCGCTCGCAAACATCGCGTACGCCGGCGAGGCGCCCTACAACAAAGCCCAATTCGACGAACAGGTTGCAGCCGGCAAGCCGACGGTCGTTTATCTGCACGCGACGTGGTGCCCGACCTGCAAGATCCAGCAGCCGATCGTCGACCGGTTGTCATCGGATGCTGAATTCAAATCGCTGACTGTCTTCGAGGCGGATTACGACACGGAAACCGCGTTGAAGAAGAGCCTGCGGATCACCCAGCAGTCAACTTTCGTCGTGTTCAAGGGCGGCCACGAGGTCGCGCGGTCCACTGGTGAGACCACTGAGCCGGCTATCCGCAAGACGTTCGAAGCCGCCCTGTAATGGACTTCGGGCCAGGCACCTACGCGTTGGGTTTCTTGGCTGGGGCCGCATCGGTGCTGTCGCCGTGCGTGCTGCCGCTCATCCCGATTCTCATCGCGTCCGCATTGTCGAAACACCGCTTCGGCACCCTTGCGTTAGCGGGCGGCCTGAGCTTGTCGTTCGCAGCCGTTGGCACGGTGCTCGCCAACCTTGGTGCGAATGCAGGGCTCGACCCTGAGCTGTTTCGCCGTGTCGCGGCCGCGCTGATGACCGTGTTCGGTATTGTCATGTTGTCCACGCGTCTGTCAGCAAGGTTTGCGATGCTGAGTGCACGGATGGGCAACGTGGGGCAGGGCGCGCTGAGTTCCCTGAGCGGCGATGGTCTTGCATCGCAGTTTGGCATTGGGCTTGTGCTGGGCTTGGTCTGGAGCCCGTGCGTCGGACCGACGCTAGGCGCTGCCACGACGCTCGCCGCGCAGGGCAGCCACCTCGGGCAAATTGCGTTGTTGATGATGGTATTCGGCTTGGGCGCCGGTGCTCCGCTGGTGGTGCTCGGCGGTGCTTCGCGCGCGTCGCTGCTGCGGTCTCGCGGGCTGCTTGCGTTACTCGGAAGGGTATCGAAGACCGCGCTCGGCACGCTCTTTGTCGTGCTGGGAGTCGTTGTTCTTCTGGGGTATGACCGGAACGTCGAGTCGGCGCTGCTGTCGGTCTCGCCGATGTGGCTGACCCGGCTGACTACATCGATATAACTTCGCTGCGAGATGTGTTCGGCTTAAGTGATTGTATCCGCTTCATCCATAATAGTTCGATATCCTGATCATTAAATTACTACCCGGAGTCATATCGTCATGATCCGAGAGACCTTCAGCCGCGTGTCGGGACTTACCGCGTCGACACGCGCGATCTGCATGCCATGGCTGCTTTTGATCGCGAGGGTCTGGTTCGGACAGGTCGTGTTCGTCCATCGGATCATGACGATGGCAGAAGGGGCTCACTCAGGCGGCGTTCCGGGTGTTCCCCATGCGCCGTCCGGCATCGCAGCCTTGCTGCACGTTATCGCGCCGTTGTTGCTCAGCATGGGCTTCCTGGCGCGGCCAATAGCACTGGTGTATTTCGCTCAGACAGTGTTGGGCGGCTCCGCCATGAGCTCGGGTGCGATCGGTGTCAAGGTCGCCTTGCTGGGATGGCTGGTCGTCAGCGGGCCGGGCCTGCTTTCGGTCGACCATCTTTTAAAGCGTGGCATGGCGTCCTTCCCATCCCGGCTACTGCCGCTTGGCGACCGGCTCTATGACTCGATCGAACGAAGCGGAACGCCGGTCGCTTTGCTCGCCGTTCGCATCGCTCTCGCGGTGTCGATTGTCGACTATGTTTCGCCGGTTTTTGCACACGCCGGTCTCATGATGTTTGGCGCACCTGCTTTAGCGTTGATCCGGCCAGCCTGGTTAGCGGTCACAATAGCAGTGGCGCTCGCGCTGGGCGTGGGCACACAGTTCGCCGCGCTGATCTTCGCGCTGACGATTTCCGTTGCGGCAATCGGGATGTCGACGGACGACCGGCTCGCGATCCTCTTGCTGGTGCTCGTGGTCGCGATAGCCGGAGGGGGTCTTCTCTCACTCGACCGTTTGCTGAGTCGCTGGTTATGGGCCGTCACCAGGCCAACACGGGAGCTGGCCGGCGCATTGCCGCATGTCGTCGTGGTGGGTGGTGGCTTTGGCGGGGTCGCGACGGTGCAAGGCCTCAGTCGTCTGCCATGCCGCGTCACACTAATCGATCAGCGCAACCATCATCTTTTCCAGCCCTTGCTCTATCAGGTGGCCACCGCTGCATTGTCGCCCGCCGACATTGCGACACCGATCCGGGAACTCTTTCGGAACCAGCGCAACGTGCGCGTCCAACTCGCCGAAGTGACTGGTGTCGATACCGTCGCGCGCGAAGTGTCGATCGGAAGCGCACGAGTGCCGTTCGACTATCTTGTGTTGGCGACCGGCGCGCGGCACGGTTATTTCGGCAAGGATGCGTGGGCGCAGTTTGCGCCGGGTCTCAAGAACATCGAGGACGCAACGTCGATTCGCAGCCGCCTATTACGGGCTTTTGAAGAGGCAGAAAACGCCGTCGATGAGGACCAGCGTAACGCCTGGATGACATTCGTCATTGTCGGCGGAGGGCCTACCGGCATCGAACTCGCTGGTGCGATCTGCGAGTTGGCGCGTCATGGTATGAGCGATGAATATCGCGTCATCGATCCGGGCAACGCCCACGTTATCCTGTTGCAGTCGGCGGACCGGGTATTGCCCACGTTCTCTGCCGCCTCATCGGCTGCGGCAGAACGCTCGATGAAATCGCTCGGCGTCGACGTCAGGCTGCGCTCCAGAGTGCTGTCGGTCGACAGTGCCGGTGTGGACATACACGGGCAGCGCATCCCCGCTCGCACTGTGCTCTGGGCGGCCGGTGTGGCGGCGTCGGCGGCTGCTCAATGGCTTGGGCAGGACATCGACTCATCGGGGCGGCTGGCTGTATCGGCGGATCTGTCGGTACCGGGTCTGGACGGAATATTCGCGCTTGGAGATACGGCGCTATCGATGGGATGGAACGGGGCGGCCGTGCCTGGACTGGCGCCCGCAGCCAAGCAGCAGGGCCGCTATGTGGCGCAAGTGATCGGCGCGCGATTGCGCAGCGCGCCCACGCCGGCCCCGTTCCAATATCGACACGTGGGCAGTCTCGCGACCATAGGCCGCCAGGAAGCGGTCGCCGAATTCGGCCGCTTGCGTCTATGGGGTGCACCTGCCTGGTGGTTCTGGGGCGCGGCACATATTTCGTTTCTGGCCGGCGGCCGCAATCGCTCTACCGTGCTGCTTAACTGGATCTGGGCTTATCTAACCTATCGGCGAAGCACGCGCCTGATCATGGATGAGCGTATCGGTCGTTAGCCTCCATACGCCTCCATGCCTACCACGCACGGCTCAAGCTTCGCGAAAAGCGGCAGTACGTCAGCGCGGCGCAGTTGCTTGCGTACGACGATATGTCCTTGCGAATCGACTCCATGAACCTGAAATAAGGCTTTTGCGAGATCCAGTCCAACAGTCGCTATCTTCATGATGAGGTTCGCAAGCGGCCGTTACGAAAGGCGCAGTCTGAGAGGCAGCAGGGGGCGACTTCGGCTGTTCCACAGAGGACCGACCCCGGCCAGGTTCAGTCGTACGAAGAAGATTCACAGCCGTCCGTTCCTGAGCGGACACGGGACGATCGCCATTGTTGATTTTGACCATCTCGATGGCTGCGACGGCCGACATTCACGCTGCGCCGTTGCTTCCGATATCGCCCGCTTATGCCGAACCTTGCGTTTCACCGCAAGCGAATCGACCGCCAGGTCCTGCGTGGTCTGCTCATGATACCGAGCGCCTTCGCGGGCTCGAAGGCAACCGTCAAGCACTCGTGCCGCCATCGACTTTCAGGCTCGTACCCGTTATAAACGCCGCTTCCGGGCTTGCCAACCAGGCGACAAGACCCGCGACATCTTCGCCTGATCCGTAGCGACCCAGTGCGATTGAGCTCCGGATCTGGTCGGCCATCGGACCGTTGGCTGGATTCATCAGCGTATCTATTCTTCCAGGCTGGACGTTGTTGATCGTAATTTCCCGGCTACCGAGATCCCTCGCCAACGCACGCGTCATGCTGGCTACGGCGCCTTTTGTCGCGGCGTATACGGACACGCCCGGAATCGGCATATAGTCGCTGCTGACGCTTCCAATGTTGATGATCCTCCCGCCTTTCTCCATAAAGCGCAGCGATTCCTGAATGGCGACGAACAGGCTCTTGACGTTGATTGCCAGCATCTGATCGATATGTTCCAGCGAAAAATCGTCGATCAGGCCGACGCGGAACATCGCGGCGTTGTTCACGAGAATATCCAGTCTTCCGAAGCGGTTCGCCGTCGATGCGACCGCGGCCTTCACCGCTTCCGTGTCCGCACTGTCCGCGCGGATCGCCACGCCCCGTCCCTCCAGTCGAGCGATGTCGCCGATGACACCCTCTGCGTCATCGCTCGAGCTCGAGTAGGTTATCGACACGGCTGCGCCTTCGCTCGCGAGACGCCTTGCGATTGCCGCTCCTATACCGCGGGAACCGCCTGTCACAAAAGCCACTTTGCCATCCAGTTTTCCATTCGAAAAAGTCACGTCTACTCCTTTCAATCGCGTCTTCCGTTCACCTCAGAAACGGGCCACGGTGACGCCGCAATTCGACATTCGGGGAAGTTGAAACACGCGTCAGCGGCGTGCTGCGCAAGCTGCTCCGCTGCAGCGCGACACGAGATAATTTTAGCTAGTTTGCGGCGACGGTTTGTGCCAAACTAAGCCAACTATTTTGTATTTAGTGGCAAGAATAGTTGATTAAATGGATTCACTTGGTAAAAAAAGCTAATGAAATTCGATCGAGTTGACGTTGATATCTTGCAGGCGCTGCAGCGTGACGCTCATGTCAAGGCTGCGGATCTGGCTGAATCGCTCGACATCTCTCTTTCGCCGCTCTATCGGCGAATTCGATTGCTCGAGGAGGCGGGCGTCATTACGAAATATGTGTCGCTGCTGGATCAGGAGAAGGTGGGGTTCCCGATCAACGCCTATGTGTCGGTTGCAATCGAGAAATCCGCGGCAAAGCTTGCCGCTTTCGAGCGCGCTATCCTGAGTTGCGAGGAGGTGATGGAGTGCTATCTGATGACCGGTGCGTTCGATTACATGGTGCGCGTGGTTGCCAGCGACATTGCAGGCATCGAACGTTTCGTTATGACGCGGCTCGCGGCTATCGATGGTGTCCGAGACGTCAGCACGTCGATCACCCTGCGACGTGTGCAGTACAAGACGGTGCTGCCGGTCCGGCCGGGCGGGGGGTAGATTTATCCAATCGCACTGGGAATACCAGACGGACGGAGAACACCGCTCTCAACGTCGCTTTCAGAGAGCGCCGCTAAACTGGACGCCAACCCTGTGCTCTATCCAGCTACGCGAACGACTGCTTAGGTCAACAGGACAGCGGCACGAAACGGCGTTCGCCATCCCCTCCTTGCGAACGGGCGCTGTCTCGAATCTGCCCGGGAGCGGGCGGTCGGGGATCTTGTCCGTATGGCTTTAGTGGGTCCGTGTAGCGACAGTCACGGGCGGTCGCAATTAGTTTCGCGTAGTAATGCGGGAGCGGAAATCTCCACTCGGTGGGCAAGGCTTCCGGGATGTCGTTGACGCTCGCTAAGTTCGTAATAGTGGGCCTCGCGTGTGCTCGCTGGGCCGCACCTTGACCTTTGCGCCGCCGGCTCACATTGGCTGGCAACGACTTCGATTCGGCGTGGCCACTCACAGCGCCATACCACCGTCGATGGTAAGGCTGGAGCCGGTCATATAGCCTGACTCCCGGCTGGCGAGGTAGGAGACCAGACCCGCTATCTCATCTGGATCGCCAGCGCGCTTAAGTGGAATAAGTGGCTTGATCGCCTCGATGTGATCGACCGTCATGTCGGTCACCGTAGGGCCTGGCTGGATGTTGTTGATCGTAATGCCACGGACGGCGAGGTCAACGGCGATACCTTTCACCATCACGGCAACCGCGGCCTTCGTCATTGAGTAGACACTCGATCCGGGATGCCCACTCCGCACGGCCGCGTTGCTGCCGATCGTAATGATCCGGCCACCGTCGGAGAGACGCGATGCCGCGGCCTGGATAGCGAGAAAGACGCCACGCACGTTTATGTCCAGCATCCGGTCAAGATCTTCCACGCTCACCGTCGCGATGTCACCCAGCATCAGGATGCCGGCGTTGACAACCGCGACGTCCAGCTTCCCGAAACGATCCACAGTCTCCGCGACGGCTGCCTTGATAGCGTCGGGATCCGCGCTATCAGCCTTGATTGCAAGACCGGTTCGACCGGTGGCTTCAATCGCGCCGACAGTTTCGGCGGCCCGCTCCGGTGCCGACACAAAGGTCAGGGCTACATCGGCGCCGTCGCTTGCCAGCCGTCTCGCAGCAGCCGCACCTATACCTCGCGATCCGCCAAAGACAATGGCAATCTTCCCGGTGAGTTTGCGATCTTCGTTCATTAGTATCTCCGTTCTTGACAGGTCAGTCCATAAAGGGGCGAACATCAACCGCGCCAGGTATTCATTGCCTAGCGCGGCCTGAAGCGGTTGATTACAAAGTTGGCCAGTGCGCGCAGACTCTTCGCGTCGCGGCCTGCACGGGCGCCGAGCTGAATGCCTTGCATCGTCATCTGCAAGAAGGCGGCCGCTTCCCGCGCGTCGATAGCAGGGTCGATTTCTCCGCACTCTTGTCCTTCGCGGATGCGATCGGCCAGGCGTTTGAAAAGCGCATGCCCCGCCTTGTTTCTCAGGATCACAAGCTCAGGATCGGCGCTTCCGAATTCACCAACTGCACTGACACCCATGCACCCGAGCGCACGTTCGCTGTCGTCTTCGGCAATAAGGCCAAACAGAAGCGCCTCAATACCGCCTAGCGATGACGCGCTGCTATCGAGACGCTCCAGGTGGCCCGAATTGCTGGTCCGCTGGTATCGCTCGAGCGCTTCAAGGTATAGCTTCCGTTTGTCACCGAACGCGTTGTACAGGCTCTGGCGTCCGATCTTCATCGCAGCCAGCAGATCTTCCGTTGAAGTCGCGGCGTAGCCTTTCGCCCAGAACACGCGGGTCGCGCAGTCCAGCGCCTCGTCTCGATCGAACTCTCTAGGTCTCACCATGAAGCAAGAATACGGTTTATTGACTGATCTGTCAATAATGATTGGAGTGCGGATCTTGTCCTTCATATGACGCGGACAATCCGCCCGGGAGGATGCGTTCACCACCGGCGTGAACGATAATCGGCCACGTTTACAAATCAATTCACACCGGAAGAGTGAAATCATCATGCTCGATCGTCTTACCGGCATGCAGGTGTTCGTACGTGTGGCGGCACTCGGCGGGCTGTCGGCGGCGGCACGTTCGCTGAACATGTCGCCCACCCTGGCGACCAAACACATAGCGGCACTGGAGGAACGACTCGGGGTCAAACTGCTGCACCGCTCGACCCGCCGTCTGACGTTGACCGAGGCCGGCCGGCGCTATCTCGACGGCGTGGAGAAGATCCTTGCCGACGTCGACGAGGTGGAGGCGAGTGCGGGTGCGGGTGCGGACCGAGTGGAAGTGCGTGGCACGTTGCGGATCAACGCGCCGCTCTCGTTTGGTTACTTGGTGCTGGCCCCGTTGATGGTGGAGTTTTCGAAGCTGCACCCGGCGATCAGTGTCGATCTCGGGCTGAACGACCGTGTTGTGGATTTGATAGAGGAGGGTTGGGATGTCGCGCTCCGGATTGGCCAGCTCAAAGACACCAGCATGGTTGCGCGTAAGCTCGCTGATTGCAGGATGGTCGTTTGCGCCGCGCCGTCCTACCTGGCTGAGCACGGTACACCGACGAGCGTCGCCGCCCTGGCCGGGCACAATTGCCTCGGCTATACGTTGTCGCGACCTTTGGGCACTGATCGCTGGACGTTCGGAGCCGGGTGAAGTCACGGTGCCGATCACAGGAAATATGCGCGCGAGCAACGGCGACGCTCTGCTCGCTGCCGCTGTCGCTGGTCACGGTGTGACCTATCAGCCGACCTTTCTGGTTGCCGATGCATTGAAATCCGGCCAGCTCGTTCCGCTCGTCCTCGATCACGCACCGATCGAACTGCACGGCATCTTCTCGGTGTTCCCGGCCAACCGCCGACAACCCGCGAAGGTGCGTGCATTCGTCGATTTTCTGGTCGAAAAGTTCGCGCCCGAGCCAGCGTGGGACCGCGACCTCCAGGCGGTGCTAGCGAGCGAAGGCCGCTAGCCCGGCGCGTGCGATGTCAGCGTCTTCGGACGATTGACCGCCTGCAACGCCGATCGCGCCGATAACGCGTCCACCGGCCGACACTGGCAGGCCGCCTTCAAGAGGCAGTACGCCCGGGAGATTCAGGTAACTCACGTGTCCCTGGGCGACTGCGTCTTCCAGCGTTCTGGTCGGCAGTCCGTAGTTCGCGGCAGTCCGGGCTTTCATGATCGCTGCGTCGGCCATCCCGCTCGCGACGCGATCGAGGCGTACGAAATAGATGAGGTGCCCGCCATCGTCTACGACGCCAACCGCCACGGCAATTCCTTTGGCATGAGCAGCGGCCTCTGCTGCAGCCGCTGCCTGCTTTGCCGCTTCCAGCGTCAACTCCGGTTTATCGCCCAGTTGGGCCGCGCAGACGTAGGCCGGGATCAGCGATCCTGCCAGCGCGAGCAGAAGGAGTTTGCGTGCGTATTTCATGATCTGGCCTTGGGTCGGGTATCGGCTCACGCCATTAATGCGTCGCGCTTGACGCCCTGCCGAATGCAAATGTCGGTAGCAGTGCATAGGCACCGTCTCCAAGCAATGCCTGACCAATAAGGGCGACAATCCAGAACGCCGGGAACTCCCAGCCGCCATTCGGATTGTTGAAGAAGAAGCCGGCGTGTGCATGCACGGTGACGATTGCGCCGACCAGATCCGAAATGACGACGAGCGCCGCGACGCGCGTCCAGATGCCCAGCGTCAAGGCAGCTCCAGCAGCAAGCTCCAGGGCGATCGTGAAATAGGCCAGACCCGGTGGCAGCCCAAGACTGCCGAAGAACTGCACGGTGCCAGCGGGCGTGAAAACGAACAGCTTCAGGCCAGCGTGGGCAAGGAATAGCACACCAAGGCTGATGCGCAAAAGGAAGGCGCCATACGGCGCAGTGCGATGATCGAGCATGTGAAGCTCCCGTTTGTTGAGGTTGACTCATTATTATCCGGGCGCAACGAAACGATAATCCTGTCACTCGCAAAATCAGTTCACTCCCGTGGAGCGAGATCTGGAGGTTTATACAGGTATTGTTACCGTTCTGGGGGTAACGCTTGCTCGACAGTCCGTCGCCATCAGGGGCTAGCAGGACGCGGCGAGATCAGGCTCAGTTTTCTTTTCTCTTATCAGTTCAATGAAAGCGCATTCGCATCTCCATGGAGAGGTCAATCGAGGGGGACCGTGAGCCGGTCGATCACGGCCCGTGTCTGAGGGCGCACGCCACGCCACCAGGCGAAGGCTTCTGCCGCCTGCTCGACCAGCATGCCCACGCCGTCCGCGACACCAAGCACGCCCGCATTGCGGGCCAGCCGCAGGAAGGGCGTCAACCTCTTGCCGTAGGCAAGTTCGTATGCCGTGCCCTCCGGGCTGAAGACGCCCGGGGGCACGGGCGGCAGGTCGCCGGTGAGACTGGCCGACGTGGCGTTGACCACCAGGTCGAAGCGCCCCATCGCTTCGAGATCGCCGTAGCCGCAGGCGAGCAGCGGACCGCGCGCTCCGACTTGGGCCACCAGTGCTTGGCCCTTGACGACGTCCCTGTTAGCGATAACCAGCTCGGCGGGCCGCGCCGCGAGGAAGGGTAGCAAGGCCCCGCGCACCGCTCCGCCCGCACCGAGCATCAGCACGCGCTTTCCGGCCATCGGCAGACCCAGGTTGACCTCGATATCGCGCACCAGTCCGAGCCCATCGAAGTTCTCGGCCACGATTCGGCCGTCTTCAAACCTCAGGGCGTTTGCGGCGCCGGCGAGTTCGGCGCGCTCACTGCGTTCATCGGCCATCGCGAAGGCCTTCAGCTTGAAGGGCGCTGTCACGTTCATCCCCTTGCCGCCCGCAGCGCTGAAAGCCCGCACTGTCCCGGCAAAGGCATCCTGCGGCTGCACGGGGCCCTCGATGGCCGTATAGGACATGTCCTGCCGGGTCTCCTGCGCAAAGAGACCGTGGATCAACGGAGATTTCGTGTGCCCGATCGGGTTGCCGATTACGGCGTACTGGT
>Ga0185299_10001542_pt1 | contig 43129 bp, 39 predicted proteins | sample PaiPotPPA55metaG_FD_128002 | JGI IMG/M metagenome (GOLD analysis project Ga0185299, IMG submission 128002) | Iron sulfur acid spring bacterial and archeal communities from Banff, Canada, to study Microbial Dark Matter (Phase II) - Paint Pots PPA... ... | reverse complement strand
ATAAAACCATCGTGGTCACCCGCTGCGGGCGTATTTGTCTAGGCCGGAAGAAAATCAATTTTAGTCAGGTCTTTGCCGGGCAAGCCGTGGGCATTAAAGAAGTGCACGACGACATTTGGCTGGTGAGCTTTATGGATTATGATTTGGGCTACTTCGATCTGGAAACTCGGGTGCTCGAACCGCTGGAAAATCCATTCGGCCCAAAAGTGTTACCTATGTCTTAGGTACGTTGTGTCACCCATGTCTCCGGGTCGGACCGTGATTTAAATGGTGGGCCTGGGTGGACTTGAACCACCGACCTCGCCCTTATCAGGGGCGCGCTCTAGCCACCTGAGCTACAGGCCCTTGGAACTGGAGTGGCGACTCGAAACAACCTGAGCAGTTTACGACGGCGGCGCTAAATCCGCAATTGCGTGGCGATTCTGATGTATTCACCCGATAGTGCGAACGCGCTCGTTACTGCATAGGTTAAGGAAGCGAGACTCTTTCTCGCTGAACAATTGTTTGTTGCTGAAGGGGTTCACTACATGGGCGAAATGCGCGAAGCAAATATTTTAAAAGGGATGCTGGCGGGCGCAGTAGGCGGCTGGTGGCGTCCTGGACCATGAACGAGTTTCAAAAGGTATGGGCGGCTGCTGAGAAGCAGATCACCGGCGGGAAGCGGGGTCAACAGGGGGGCCAGCAGAATAGCGAAGACACGGAGGACGCGACCATGAAGACCGCCGACCGCATCTCCCAGGCGCTGCAAGGCCGCCATCTGACCAAAGACGAAAAGAAAAAGGCGGGCCCGGTAGTGCATTACGCGTTCGGCGCGCTCATGGGAGCGGTCTACGGCGCGTCCGTGGAGGTCAATCCTTCAGCGAATGTGCTGGCGGGCATTCCATTTGGCGCGATTTTGTTTGCCGCGGCGGACGAAGTGGCTTTTCCCGTGTTGGGCTTAAGCGATAAGCCTGCGGCCTACCCTCTGTCGGCGCACGTTTATGGATTAGTCTCGCACGCCGTATATGGCGTGACCACGGAAACGGTTGCAGAATCGTACGCGGGTAATCGCGCTAACCTCTGTGCTTTTTGCACGAAATGCTGCACGCAACCGCTGAACGAAATACCGCACAGCTCTCCTGCACGCGCGTACGTTCGTGCTGCGCGAAACTACTGCACGAAGCCAACCGTGGGAGTTGGCTCGCTGCCGGCGGGGGATTCCTTGATGGAGCCGAACTGCGATTCATAACGCGCGATGTTTTCGCCCAGCGCCCGCCAGATGCGCTTGGCGTGGCCGGGGCTGACGATCATGCTGCCGGTGAGCTTGCCCTGCGCGCCGTTGGGGAAAATATAGATGAAATTCATGGTGAACTCTTCCAGGTTATGGTGAATCATCACCAGGTTGCTGTACTGCCCCTGTAATTCCTTTTCGTCCGCCTTGATCTGAACCTGACCTTGACCCTGCTGTGGTGGCCGCTGCTCGTCCATGCGTTGCTCTCCCTGAATGCTTCTCGAAGTTAACACATGCACGCGGTAATGGCTCACCTGGCGTGGGGAAGGGTCTTTCTGGTCTTTTCACCGCGCAATACGAAAATTATCCCGATCAGGTTGTTTCTTTGGAAATTCTGGAGTCAGATCCATTGACAGCCTCATACTATTAAGTGTAGTTTAGGAGGTAACTTTAACGTGGTTAACATGGTCTATGGCACGCATCATTCCTCCTCAATTCGAAACTGAACCCTCCTCAAGCACCGAAACTAGCGCGGCCGAAACCAACATCTCTACGTCTCCACGTCCGTGGTCCACGCGCGTGATGCGCAGCAGCGTGGCCATGCCATCACTGCCGGAATCGCACCGCACCATTCCATTTCTGGCGGGCGCTTCGCGCTTGAAGAAATTATTGGCGTTCGCGGGCCCGGGTTACCTCGTCGCAGTTGGCTACATGGATCCCGGCAACTGGGCCACCGACATCGCCGGCGGCTCAAAATTCGGCTACTCGCTGTTAAGTGTGATTTTGGTGAGCAATCTGATGGCGATGTTTCTGCAGGCGCTGTCCGCCAAGCTGGGCATCGCCACCGGGCGCGACCTGGCGCAGGCCTGCCGCGAGAATTATTCCCGGCCGACGGCTATGTTTCTGTGGGTCATTTGCGAAATCGCCATCGCGGCTTGCGATTTGGCGGAGGTGCTGGGCTCCGCGGTCGCGCTGAAACTTTTATTTGGTTTGCCGCTGCTGGCCGGCGTTCTGATCACCGCCCTCGATGTGTTGATCGTGCTGGCGCTGCAAGGGCGCGGTTTCCGCTTGATTGAAATTTTTGTAGTGACGCTCATCGCTTCCATCGCGGCATGCTTTGCATACGAAATATTTTGGGCGCAGCCACTGTGGCGGCACGCGGCGCTGGGATTCGTCCCGCACCTGGAAATTCTGCGCAACCGCGAAATGCTGTACATCGCCATCGGCATATTGGGCGCCACGGTGATGCCGCACAATTTGTACCTGCACTCCAGCATCGTGCAGACGCGCGCCTTTGGAACCTCCACGCCGGAGCGCAAACAAGCGGTGCGCTACGCCATTTTCGATTCGACCTTCGCGCTGGGCTTCGCGCTGTTCGTGAACGCCGCCATCCTGGTGCTGGGAGCCGCGGCGTTTCACACCCGCGGGTTGCACAACGTGGCGGAAATCGCCGACGCCTACAAATTACTGAGCCCGCTCCTCGGCGCGAGCCTGGCCAGCACGCTGTTTGCCTGCGCGCTGCTCGCTTCCGGACAAAATTCGACGCTGACCGGAACGCTGGCAGGCCAGATCGTAATGGAAGGCTTTCTCGAAATTCGGCTGAAGCCCTGGCTGCGGCGCCTGATTACGCGTGCGATGGCCATTCTTCCCGCAGCGCTGGTGATCGGCATCGCGGGGGAATCCAAAGTGACCGCGCTCTTGGTGTTCAGCCAGGTAGTGCTGAGCTTTCAACTGCCCTTCGCGGTGATTCCGCTCATTCAACTCACCGCAAATCGTCAGAAGATGGGCGAGCTGGTGAACTCGCGCACCACCACCGTCATCGCCTGGGTGGTGGCGGCCGCGATTCTTTTTTTCAACGCGGAATTGGTCTGGCTGATTCTCCGCTCGTAGTATCCTGCCACACGACAATCGAAGATCATCTGAAGACCCTGTGAGTGCCCTGTAAAAAGCATGGACGCGCGACAAAAATTCAGACTGCGCAAGATGCTGTTCGTTGCGTTGTTGGCGCTGATCGCTTTATCGATCATGCTGGGCGTGACGCATAGAGGGCAATGGAACATTCCGGAAGAGGCCAAGCTGCACCAAAATCCGATTCATGCGTCGCCGCAAGCACTCGATGCAGCGCGAGCCCTATACAGCGATCATTGCGAGCGCTGCCATGGAAAGACCGGCAGAGGCGACGGTGCCGACGCGACAAAATTCTCCACATCTCCGCGGGACCTGACGGACACGAGTCGCATGAGTGCGCAGTCGGATGGCGAACTCTTCTACAAGATCAGCGAAGGCCGGCGGCCCATGCCGGAATTCAAAACAAAATTGACTGAAGAGCAGCGCTGGCAATTAGTGCTGTTGATGCGCTCGTTGGCCGGCACTGACAAGGAAAATCCGTAAAGGTGGGAAATACCAGCTCCAGCCATAAACCGCGTTAGCCTGGATTACGCCGCTGCGGATTTTACCTGCTGCAGCGCGGCGGACACTTCTTTCAGATCCGGCACCACCGGGATGTCGTAGTTTTTAATCCAGGCGATTTTGCCTTGCTTGTTGATGATCACGATAGAACGGTTGGTGATGCCTTTGTCCGCCAGGAACGCGCCGTATTTCTCCGCCATGGCTCCGCGAGGATTAAAATCGGCCAGCAACGAATAGTGAATCCCCATTTTATCGGCGTACGCCTTGTGCGACCACACGCTGTCCACGCTCACGCCCAGCACTTCCGCGTCCAGCTGTTCGAATGATTTCATGTCATTGACGAAGCAGACATGCTCATTGGTGCAGGTGGGACTCCAGTCCAGCGGATAAAAAACCAGCACGACATTCTTCTTTCCCGCGAAATCAGAAAGCTTCACGTCTTTCTGGCTTTGATCTTTCAGTGTGAAATCCGGCGCCGCTTGACCTACAGATAAGCTCATGGATTTTCCTCCTGGGTTCCAAGTTTCCTCAGAGCATCTTACCGAATCAGCGCTAACCGGCACAAATCCGCCCCGCTTCGAGTGGTGAGCCAGTTCCGACTGCGCGACTTTACAGGAGTAACCACCTAATTCGGACGGTCAATGACGATGGCACGGCCAACTTATACAATTCAAACAGGTCAGGAATTTCAGCTAATATCGCAGATGGAAATCCACAGCGATTGCGGTTTCCACGCGAACAGGTGTCGACCCGCAGGCTGCAGGTTTGTACCGCCATTGGCGGACAGCATCCGCCGCCGCCACTTCTAGAGCAGGCGTCACCTGTTGGATAAGCGTCAGATGAGATAGAGTTCCATCAGTTTCAATCACTGCGTAGAACATTACTGTTCCGGACTCGCGATTCTTGCGTGCGCTATCCGGATACTTCGGCTGAACCCGCTGTACCGTTTCTGCTTCCTGCATGTCGTTGCAGTGTGCCCAGAATTCTGAATTCGTAGGCGTAACAAATGACGACGGATTTTCTTCGACAACCGCTTTTATTTCCAGAACTTTTACTGTAATGACGACCGTTTTGTCTCTGAACGCACGAATTTCAAAGGGAAAGTGCTTTTCACCGACGTCTTGGAAAGCACCGTATTCAACCCGAGAAATGGAAGGCGAGTTCCCATTCTCATTTTTCGGATATTCAACGGATAGTGGGTTGCCACTGGCGGCATCGAAGCACAGAGTCCGTTGGATCTCTGTGTTTGACTTCACTTCTGCACACTCCTGCCGGACTCCATCTTTGTCGCGGTTTTTTACTTTACCTAAACCTTCCTTAGCACGAATCTTGAGATCTTTGAAATCCAGCAATGAATCGAGTTGACGGATAATTAGTGGTTGAAAGTTCAATCCGCTTTTCTGCCAATAACCATTCGCATCGTGGACCCGGACTCGGTCATAATTTGGAAATCGCAGCTCTTCTCTCCATTTAGCAGGTGAAAGCCAATTGACAATGTATTGTCCTGGCGTCAAGCCACCCTTGGCATTAATCACCTGAATTTCTGCCCGCATTACCACGGGCGGCGTCCCAGCTGTCCAAACCTCGTCTAACTTGCGTGCCTGGGTTATGAGCGTTTCAGGACTTACCGAATCTTTTTTGCTTGCCGAGCAAACCCCACTAGCTAACAGTACATATGCGAAAACCAAGAACCTACCGGTATATGTTTGCATTTAGCGCCGGATTATATGTCAGATTTATGCGAATTCAGACTAACCTAGTTCAGCCGCTACGCGCGTTAAAGATATTTTTGATACCTCACCTTGTGAATGACACGTAAAAAATCTGCTCATGCCGCTCTATTTGCAGCGCCACCGGGTCGCCGGGCTTCATCGCCGCCAATGCGGCGCGCAGAGCATCCAACGTGGTGATCGGCGCGGCGTTCAATCCATGAATCACATCCCCCGTCTGCAACGGAATCTCTCCAGTGCGCGTACCGAGCGTCCGCGCGGCCACAATCACGCCGGTCGGAATGCGCAGGTCAGGCAATTCCCGCGCAAGATCCAGTGTCAATTCCACTCCGAGAATGTCCAGCGGCCTGACCAGATTTTTTACCGGGTCGGCGAGGTCGACGAGGCTGTCTTCTTTATGAGGCCGCTCTGCGAGACCAACGTCTATCTTCAGTCGATCCGCCCCGCGCAAAAGTTCCAAAGCGGCGTGATCACCGGTCTTATGCAGATAAAGGCTCTGCGCAAATTGCGGTAAGCTGCTGATGGACACGCCGTCGACGCTGAGAACCACGTCCTGAATCTTAATGCCGGCAGCGTCTGCTGGACCGCCCGGCGAAATATCAGAAATAATCACGCCGTAATCTCTTTTCAGGCGCAAGGCCGCCGCTAATTCCGGCGTGATGGTTTGCACCAGCGCGCCGATAGCCGGTTGATGAATATGGCCAAATTTCACCAGCTGCGGATACGCAGAAGCCACCACGCCCTCTGGAATCGCGAAGCCCAGCCCTTGATTTCCGCCCGACGATGACAAGATGAAAGTGTTGATGCCCACCAGGTCGCCATTGGCATTCACCAGCGCGCCGCCGCTGTTGCCGGGATTAATGGGCGTGTCCGTTTGTACGTAAACCAGCGGGCTGTCCGGATCGGGCTGGCGCGCCACGGCGCTCACCACACCCATGGTCACGGTGTTGCGCAGGCCCTCGGGGCTGCCAAATGCAAATACCATTTCGCCTTGCCTGGCCGGGGACATGGAATTGCGAATCGGCAGCGAAGGTAAGCCATGCCCATCAATCTTGATTACCGCGAGATCAATCTCTCTCGAGGCTCCCACAACGCGCGCATGGTAGCTTCTTCCTTGCGGCCCCTCGGACGCAGCGCCAGACGCAGTGGGAGCAGGTGGCGGCGGAACGAGCACCTCGATGTTTTGCGCCCCGTTCACCACATGAGCATTGGTAACAATGTAGCCTTCCGGGTCGACGATCACGCCCGACCCGATGGCTCGACGGCGGCCCACCAGCAGGTCGGTTTGACCACGCTGCGTTTCTTCCGCGGCCCCATAACCCGTGACGAGAATTTGCACCACCGTGGGCGATACGCGCTGCACCAGGTCTTCGATGGACTCATTCAATTGATGCAAAACGTCGGCGGAACGCGAGCCCTCACCCGTTTGCGCCGTTGCGGATGGCCATGGGGCAACACCGATAATTGAAAAAAACAGTAGGCATGAGTACACCAGGCGTTGCTTGCCGAAAACATTAAGAAACATACTCATGTTGGTCTTTCTCTCTCAGCTTTGGGTTCCCGACTGCGGGCAATTGTTTTTATAGCGAATTTAGCGGGAATAGAACACTTTATTAATCTCGAGCGTAGCAGTACACTCGGCCAAAGGAGAGCGATTATGACCTCCGAGGCCGCCCGACGAGCCCCCATGCTCCCGCTGCGACAACTGGTTGACCGCTACCGCGCGATTGCAGGTGATTTCGGCACTCCGGTACCGCTGACGGCATTTGATCTGAGCCGTGCCGAGACCGAGCAGGTTTTTTCCAGTTATGACGAGGACTACCACATCAGCCGTTTTTTCCATTTCAACGATATCGATGGAATGACGTTTACCATCAATGCCGAGCCGGTGACGCACGTCGCGCTGGACGCCGAGATCGAAAGCATTCTGTAAGTCTATGAGGGCCGCATGAATTTTCCTTCCGCGCTCGCAGCCGAACTGCCGCCATTCCACTACTGGCGCCACGCCGCCGCAATTTTCTTGGCCCTTGCTACCGTCCTCACTCCTCCCTTTTCACCCGCCGCAGCTGCCGCCCCCCAAAACTCAACTATCGCAGCCGTCACCAAGATCCGCGAAGCCTGGGTGCAGGACCTTCGCACCAAACAACTCGAACCCATCCTGAAATTTTATGCTTCAGACGCCGTCTTCCTTCAACCCAACGGCGATCGGATCACCGGCTCCGCCGCTCTCCGCACCTTGTTCCAAAATATTATGGCCACCTTCAACAGTGACCTCACCCTGGGCAGCCAGAATCTTGGAACCTCAGGCGATTTGGCTTACGACAGCGGGGAGTTCCAGGAAACTCTCTCTACTATCGCCACCGGGGCCAAAATTACCTCCAAAGGCAGCTACATAATGATCTTCAAGCGCCAGGCTGATGGCAGTTGGCAAATCATTCAGCACGCCTGGATGGGCACGCCACCACCTGGCACATGAGGACCTCATATCACGTCAGATAATTTCATTTGAAAAATTGAGTTTTTTGCATAGGCTACTTCACTCGGAGGTAACCGCATGGCTGGCACGCCAACTCATTTGCCGGAAGCGCGTCTCGACGCTACTTTGCGTCGCGATTCGTGGTGGACAGAACGCTTACCAGTAATCATGCTGCTGGGCGGTTTTGGCGTTTACGCCACGTTGCGGGCTTTCGAAGGCGCTTACTATTCCTGGGGACCTTATCTTTCGCCTTTTTATTCCCCGCTCATCGATCCGCAACATCACTGGTGGCCGCTCTCTCCCGCGCTTTTGGTGCTGGCGGGTCCCTTGGGATTTCGCGCCACGTGTTACTACTACCGCAAAGCTTACTATCGCGCATTTTTTCTCGATCCGCCGGCGTGCGCCGTGGGCGAGCCGGCCAATCGCAAATATCGCGGCGAAACGGCGTTTCCATTTATTCTGCAAAATGTGCATCGCTATTTTTTTTATCTCGCGATTCTTTTCCTGGTTTTCCTGTGGCATGACGCGATCAAGGGATTTTTTTTCGACGGGCAATTTGGCATCGGCGTCGGCAGCCTGATTCTGTTGGTCAACATTATCTTGCTTTCCATTTACACTCTGTCGTGCCATTCGCTGCGCCATCTGGCGGGCGGCAAGATGGATTGCTTTTCCTGCGCGTCATTCGGAACCACGCGAGCCGCCGCCTGGCGCGGCTTCTCCTTCCTGAACGAACGCCACATGCAATTCGCGTGGGCCAGCTTGATCTCCGTAGGCTCGGCGGATTTATACATCCGCCTCGTGGCTAGCGGCTTGATTCGCGACCTGAGGATTCTGTGAGCACAAATTATGAGGTTCGCGAACACGATGTATTGATCATCGGCGCGGGTGGCGCAGGACTGCGCGCCGCGATCGAGGTTTTGGCGCAAGGCGCATCCGTAGGCGTAGTGTGCAAATCGCTGCTCGGAAAAGCCCACACAGTAATGGCCGAAGGCGGCATCGCGGCGGCCATGGCCAACGTAGATCCCGCGGACAATTGGAAAGTGCATTTCCGCGATACCATGCGCGGCGGAAAAATGCTGAACAACTGGCGCATGGCGCAGTTGCACGCGCTGGAAGCTCCGGACCGTGTGCGTGAACTGGAGCAATGGGGGGCGCTTTTTGATCGCACAGAAACTGGCGCGATTTTGCAGCGCGCCTTTGGCGGCCACACCTTCAAGCGCTTGTGCCATGTCGGCGACCGCACCGGCCTCGAATTAATTCGCACGCTGCAGGACCGCGGCGTGCAGCAGGGCGTGGATTGCTACATGGAATGCACCGCCACGCGCCTGCTGGTGGAAAACGGCCGCTTCGCGGGCGCCTTCGCGTATTGGCGTGAGAATGGCCGCTTCATTGTGTTCAAGGCCAAAGCGGTGGTCATCGCCACCGGCGGCATCGGCAAAGCCTGGACGGTGACCTCCAATTCGTGGGAGTACACCGGCGATGGCATGGCGCTGGCTTACGAAGCAGGCGCAGAACTGATGGACATGGAATTTGTGCAGTTTCATCCCACCGGGATGGTCTGGCCTCCGGGAGTGCAGGGAATTCTGGTCACCGAAGCGGTACGCGGCGAGGGAGGCATCCTGCGCAACAAATTGGGCGAGCGCTTCATGGAGAAATACGACCCCAAGCGCATGGAGCTTTCCACCCGCGATGTCGTCTCGCGTTCGATTTATACCGAAGTACGCGAAGGCCGCGGCACCGAGCATGGCGGTGCGTACCTGGACATTTCCCACAAGCCCGCCGAATACGTGAAGAAAAAACTTCCCAGCATGTATCACCAATTCAAGGAACTGGCCGATGTGGACATTACCAAAGAGCCGATGGAAGTAGGGCCAACGTGCCATTACATGATGGGCGGCATTCGTGTTGAGGCTGAAACGGGCCAGTCCTCCATGCCAGGAATTTTTGCCGCGGGCGAAGCTGCAGCGGGTTTGCATGGGGCCAATCGCCTGGGCGGCAATTCGCTTTCCGATTTGCTGGTCTTCGGGCGGCGCGCCGGAATGGCTGCTGCGGCGCATGCCAAGCAAACCGCCTATGCGTCGCTGGACAACGCGCAAATGCAGGACGCCGAACGCGAATTGCTCGCGCCATTTTCGAATACCGGCGAAAGCCCCTACGCGGTTCATCGTGATTTGCAGACGGTGATGCAAAGTCTGGTGGGCATTTACCGCAACGCGGAAGATTTGGAGCGCGCGCTCGGCGAGTTGCGAATGCTGAAAGCGCGCGCCGCGGCAGCCAGCGTGGAAGGTTCGCGGATGTTCAATCCCGGCTGGCACCTGACGGGCGAGCTGAAATCCATGCTCATTATTGCCGAGGCCGTCACCAAAAGCGCCTTGTCGCGCACCGAAAGCCGCGGCGCGCATAGCCGCATTGACTATCCAAATCTCGATACGCCGTGGGGTCAGAAACACAACATCATCGTGGAAGAACGCGGTGAAATGGTGCGGCGCGAAATGCCCATTCCGCCCATGCCCGACGACTTAAAGGAAGTTTTAGCGCAGGAGTAACATGGCGTCCAAATTTTACGTGTCGAGTTTGCCGCAATGAGTACCGGATAGGAGAAACCAGCGATGGCTGAAACAGTCTTGCGCGTCTTCCGCGGCGATGCCGGCGGCGGCGCGATGGTGGACTACAAAGTTCCGGTGGCCCCTGGCATGGTGGTGCTCGACGCGCTGCACTATATTCAGGGCCACCTCGCGCCAGACCTCGCGGTGCGCTGGAATTGCAAGGCAGGGAAGTGCGGTTCCTGTTCCGCGGAAGTAAACGGGCGGCCGCGACTGACCTGCAAAACGCGCATGGATGAGCTTCCCAAGGATGAACCCATCACCGTGATGCCCATGAAGTCGTTTCCGAAAATCAAAGACCTGGTGACCGATGTTTCGTGGAACTATCGCGTAAACAAAAAAATTCCGCCGTTTCAGCCCAGGCGCGACACGGACTGGAAAATTTCGCAGCTGGACGTCGACCGTGTGCAGGAATTCCGCAAGTGCATCGAGTGTTTTCTGTGCCAGAACGTTTGCCACGTGCTGCGCGATCACGACAAAAAAGAACAATTCGCCGGCCCGCGTTTTTTTGTGCGCGTGGCCGGACTGGAAATGCATCCGCTCGACGGCACAAATCGCACGCGCTTGCTGAAAGATGAATTGGGCATCGGCCTCTGCAACATCACCAAATGCTGCACCGAGGTTTGCCCGGAAGAAATTCACATTACCGATAACGCCATCATTCCGTTGAAGGAACGGGTGGTGGACGAATTTTACGATCCTCTGACCATGCTGTTTCGCAAAATGCGGGGCTCGAACGAGAAACGCAATTAAAGCGGTTCGATTTGCAGTTGCTGCAAGCAAGGAGGTTTTATGGACGCTCAACTCAAAACTATTTCCAGGGCAGGCATCGGCGAAGCTATCGCCAAAGCAGAGCTCTATCGCTATTTAAACGAACCGGAAGAAGCCGAATCGATCTGCCGCGACATTCTGGCCGTCGATTCCGGGCATCAACTGGCACGCCGTTTGTTGGGATTGTCGATCACCGATCAGTTCAGTGGTTACGCTGGCGATCGCTACGGCGAAGTGGCCGAAATATTTCAAGGCCTGCGAGATGCTTATGAACGCGCTTACTACACCGGCTTGTTATATGAAAGGCGCGCCAAGGTGCAGCTGCGCAGCGGCTATTCCGCGCATATTTTGTTGCCGCTCATCGAAGACGCTATGAAATGTTTCGCGGAAGCGGAGAAAATCCGTCCACCGGGAAACGATGACAGCATTCTGCGCTGGAACCGCTGCGTACGCCTGCTGCAAAGCCAGCCCGATTTTCGAGTGGAGCGAGATGCTACTCCGCCGGGCGCGGAAGACACGCCTCCGCAAAATGTTAGTTTGAAACGTGTAGGCAAACGCTAATCGAATTACGCGGCCCAGTGGCCGCAACTCAACTTTGCTTTCGATTCAACTCTGCTGTAGCGAAGTCGTAGTTGTCACGTCGCTCTGCGGGACATCCACCCGCGGAGTTGGCACGACTCCCACCATCACGATCGGCCGCACCAATTCCACCGCAACCGAAACGAATTCTTCCGCGGAAACACGATCCGCAGTGTTTATCCATTGCTTCACTGCTCCATAGATCGCCCAACTTGCGGTGGCGGCAACCATTTCGGCAGGGATGAGGCGTTCCACGGGATGCCGCTGAAATCCGTCCAGTAAAACGATGCGGATCTGATCGATCACCGTAGCTTCCACAAACGGTTCGAATTGGTGCTGGTTAAAGGAGTGAGATTTTTGCAACTCGCTCAGGTAGTCACAAACCGCCAGGATAATCACTTGAAAGGCCGTTGAACACCCGCCGTCAAACTTCGCGTTCCTCTGCGCCAGAAGGTCAAGAAAAGTAACGCGGATTAGTTCGCCCAGCAGCGCGAATTTATCTTCATAGTGCGCATAAAAGGTAGCCCTGTTTACCGTGGCAGCTTCGGTAATGTCCTGCACCGAAATCTTATCGAACTCCTTTTGCTCCAGTAGGTTGCGCAGTGCGTCTTGTAGCAGCTGGCGCGTTCTGCGGATGCGAGGATCAAGCCGTTCGCAGTCTTTTTGAAGCATTTCCTCGTCCTCCACGTTAATTATACCTCAAAGCATCGTCTGTTGCTTAAAAGACGCTCGTCTGATATAGTAAGCAACAGTTGTCGCTTATGCTGCATCTGATGATTGGAGGCAATCACCACAATGTCAACCTTACTGAAACTCGACTCCAGCCCTATGGGTCAAGGGTCCATTTCTCGAAAGCTCACCGCCAAGTTCACCGAAACGTGGCTCAAAACTCATCCGGGAGGCAAAGTTATCGAACGTGACCTGACCACCCTGAACCTGCCGGTGGTTGACGCGTTGTGGGCCAGCGCGGCGCACACGCCGGAAGCATCCCGAACCGCGGCCCAGGTTCAAGCACTCGCTGCCTCGGACTCACTGATAAATGACCTTGAGCAAGCCGACGAGTGTGTCTTTGGCGTGCCGATGCACAATTTTAGCATCCCTTCCACACTCAAGCTCTGGATCGATCAGGTAGTCCGCGCCGGCAAAACCTTTTCGTACGGTGCAACCGGGCCCAAAGGTTTGCTGACCGGTAAAAAAGCAACCTTACTGCTTGCGAGTGGCGGTGAATACGGGAAAGGCAGCGCTATGGCTTCCTTCGATTTTGTGACCCCCTACTTGCAGAAGGTCTTAGGGTTCATCGGCATTACCGACGTCACCATCATCGCCGCGAGCGGCACCGCGCAGTTAATGTCCGGCAAGCTGGATCCACAAACTTTCCTCGCGCCGTCGCTGGAAAAAGTCCACGCCCACGCCAGTCTCTAAATAACACAGGTCTAAAAAAGGAGAATAAAATGAAAATTGCTTCAGTGATAACCCGTGTACTTCTAGGTTTGATCTTCCTGGTCTTCGGCTTGAACGGATTTCTTCACTTCATTCCCATGCCGCCTCCCGCAGGTGTGGCAGGCCAGTTCTTCGGCGCGATCTTCGCGTCTCACTACTGGGTAGTTATTTTTGGCGTTCAAGTCATCGGCGGATTGCTGCTGTTGATCAATCGCTTCGTGCCGCTGGCGCTCGTCCTACTTGGACCGGTGATCGTGAATATCTTCTTCGTTCACGCGCTCATGGCGCCGACCGGACTCCCACTCGCGATCCTCGTGGTCATCTTATGGTCCATTCTGGCGGTCCGAAATAAGCAGTACCTGGCAGGAATTTTTGTGCAACGCGCAAATGAGGGGCAAGCCGCGTAACAAATTACGAGCAGCGCAGTAACAACAACGCGCGCGATGTAATCTAACGAGCAGCAGCTTGAGGTGCGCACATGGAGATTGGTGTAGACAGCTTCGCAATAGCTATTTCAGACCCGGTTACCGGGTTGACGACTAAGCCGGTCGATCGCCTGCATCAATTGCTGGACGAGATCGAGCTGGCTGACAAGGTCGGACTCGAGGTATTCGGCGTCGGCGAGCATCACCGCGCAGAATTTCTGGACTCTGCGCCGGCCATTATTCTCTCGGCGGCCGCTTCGCGCACGAAAAATATTCGGCTAACCAGCGCCGTGACCGTTCTCAGCGCCGCCGATCCCGTGCGCGTATTTCAGGAATTCGCTACGCTGGACCTCATTTCAAACGGGCGCGCCGAAATCGTCGCGGGGCGCGGCTCCTTCATCGAATCTTTCCCGCTCTTCGGCTTCAATGTCGAAGATTACGAGTCGCTGTTCTCAGAAAAACTGGAGTTGCTGCTTAAGATTCGCGAAAACACCCACGTGCGCTGGTCGGGAAAGCATCGCCCCGCGCTTACCGGCCAGGCCGTTTACCCCAGACCTCTGCAGAATCCGCTTCCCATCTGGGTCGGCGTTGGCGGCACGCCAGCATCTTTCGTGCGCGCTGGAGTTCTTGGTCTGCCGCTCATGGTGGCCATCATCGGCGGCGAACCGCACCGCTTCCGGCCGCTCATTGATCTGTACCGTGAAGCGGGCGTCCGCAGCGGGCACAAGCCCGAACAACTCAAAGTCGGTCTGCACATGATTGGCTTTGTCGCCGATACTACCAAGGAAGCCGCTGACGTTTTTTTCCCCGGCTACGCCCACACCTTCACGGAAATTGGCAAGGAACGCGGTTGGCCGCCAACTACTCGAGCGCAATTCGACGCATTGCGCGGACCGAAAGGCGCGTTGCTCATCGGCGACGTGGACACCGTCGCAAAAAAGATCGTCTACGTGAATGAAGCCCTCGGCGGCATCACGCGAATAACTTTTCAAATGGGCGTTTCAACGCTGCCACATCCGAAGATGCTGCGCGCCATCGAGCTACTCGGCACAGGCGTCGCTCCGGCCGTCAACAAACAACTTACGGTAGCCGTCGCGCGCGCCTAGATAAATCAAAACCAGTCCAGAAAAATCAGTTCTACGAGGTCTGGAACCCAGTAGGAATAAAACCGCTCATCGCAGACTTTGTAGCCTGTTTAAGGTTTCCGATCCGTGGCCAGCAGCGCTTCAGTTAGCGCCACGCGTTCTGCCTCGAGCGTTGGCCGGTAAAAGCTGCGCCCGGAACGCTGGTACCAGTAATCGGCGTTAGGCACGGAACCCTCTTTGCGATGCAGGTAAGCATGAACAGCCATACCATTCACGCTTTCCAGTTCGTCCACCAGAGAATGGGCGCGTGCCCAATCCCCCTTAGCGTCCCACCACAGTGCCGCGAGTGGGATGGATAGTCCTGCGGGCGGCGCCTGTTCTTCGGCAATGGAGGCACTGAAATCTTCGAGATTCATATTTTCCCAACTTGTCTTGGCCAGAGTGTTCTATTGTGCCAAGCAAATCGAGAGTAACGCGCTCGGGCGATGTTTACAAAACATCTGGCGCAATTTATCGGCGTGCATTCTTCCGCGGAACCGAATTTCATCCCTGCGTGCGAACAAGCTCCACGCGCCGATTTTTGGCGCGGCCTTCCGCAGTGGAATTGCTCGCCACTGGCCGAGTGTCTCCATAGCCTTTGGAGCTCAAACGGTCGCGGTCTACTCCATGATCCGCGAGCCAGTTCGACACTGTATCCGCGCGATCGCTCGACAATTTCAGGTTAACTTCCTTCGAGCCCTGACTGTCCGTGAATCCCTCAACGCGAATCCTCCAGTCCGGATGCTCCTTCAGCGCGGCGACCGCTTCGTTCAATGCGGGTTCCGAGTCCGGCGTTAGGTCGGCTCTGCCGGTCTCGAAATGTACATTCGACAAAGTGACTCGGCCCCTCTCGCCAAGTGAAGCGCCAACCTCAGCATGTTCACGATGTTCTCCAGCATTTCTGTATCGATTCAACTCTGCGATCAGCGGTCGCGTCGCAGGTGGCACCCCGATTTCCCCTTCGAGAATGCGCTGATTGGAAATTTTTCTCCCATACAGCTTTTCATTTTCGCTTTCGTCCGGCCGGAGCGTGGAACCTTCTAGAGACAACCCCGCAAATAATCCCCGCGACCGCGACCACGACAAAATTTCGGCGTGCAGCATCACATCGGTTCGCGCGCTGGCCTCTCTGCCTACAGGTCCGGCCGCAGCCTCCGCCTCGCCACCAATCGTGAATTTGTCCGAGAGCAACTTCCTCATGCCGCTCTCGTTCATGATCAGCATGAAAACATCCGTCGACGATCCGCCAATCTGTAATCCGTAACTTCCGCCCTCAATTCTCACCGCTGCAGGCGCGCCGAAGCGACCCATCCCGCCTCGCCGGCAAGATACAAAGCCGCGGCCATATTTGCCGCCCACAATGAAGGCCGCCTTTTTCACGCCCGGAATAATCACGATGCATTGGGCCTTGTCGAACAAGTCATGTGGAATGCCCTTGTCGGGTTCGTGCATGACCTCTCGAAAAGAAAGCATGGCATTTTCGAGTCTCTTGTCCGGAGAAGTTTCGGCCCTTTGCGCCCGCACTTGCGTTGCTCCGATCAAAGCCAGGCCGGTGATAATGGCCGCACATGCCAGTCGGCGCCGACGAGCCACTAAGCCATTGAGTAATGTCTTTATTTCGCGCATACAATTCTCCTTACACCGCCGCGAACAAGGTCGGATGTTACGTCCGCCCCGGTCCCGTAGACATCAGGCCTTTCTTGTAGCTCGCCTCTGAGGCGTCCATGGCGAACGACGGTCTCAAATCGCGGACGCGCCACCCGACCGCGAAGCCGAGCGCTATCGCAACGGTCATTCGATCGAAAAACAGCGAGTGGCAAAGGGAACTTGAGGACGCGCTCCTTCGTAAAGGAATGAGAAGAGGTGCGTGATGCACAACCTGCTCGGCAACCTGCGCTACGCCGCGCGACAGTTCAGGCTGTCCCCTGTTTTCACCACTACGGCCGTACTCACCTTGGCGCTCGGAATCGGCGGAACGACCGCCATTTTCACGCTGATCCATGCCGTGATGCTGCGCTCGTTGCCAGTTTCCGATCCCGCGCAGCTTTATCGCGTCGGAGAAGGTGACGATTGCTGCGTGGAAGGGGGGCCGCAGGATCGCTGGGGACTGTTTTCGTTTCCTCTGTTCGAGCGCCTGAAAGCCGAGACTCCAGAGTTCGAGGAGGTAACGGCCTTTCAGGCTGGCCGCGGGCGATTAAGTGTTCGACGACAAGGTGTTGATGTAGCGAGCAGGCCTTTGGGGTCCGAGTATGTCACTGGGAATTATTTCCACACACTCGGTATCAAAGCTTTTGGCGGGCGAGTGTTTACCCCCGAGGACGACAAGCCGGCCGCTCCTCCGGTTGCGGTTCTCAGCCATCGCGCCTGGCAGACCATCTATGGTGGCGAAACTTCCGTGGTGGGTTCCACCTTCATTGTCCAGGGTAAGCCCTTCACCGTGATAGGCGTCGCGCCGGCCGGATTCTTCGGCGAAACGCTCCGCAGTGATCCTCCTGACATCTGGATACCCCTGCAACAAGAACCCATGATTAATGGCGAGGTGTCCCTCCTCCATCAATCCGTTTCCGCCTGGCTGCGCATGATCGGCCGATTGCGTCCCGGTGCTTCTATTGACGGAATGTCGCCACGCCTCACGGTGTTTCTGCGCCAGTGGATGCAAAATGACTCCGGGTATCCGGCCAATTGGATGCCTGAGGTCCTCCACAGCCTCCCCAAGCAAATATTAAACGTGGTACCCGCGGGCGCGGGCGTGGCCGAAATGAAGGAAGAGTACGGGCGCAGCCTGCAAATACTGCTGACGGTCTGTGGCTTGGTCCTGTTGGTGGCGTGCGCCAATGTAGCGAACTTGTTGCTGGCTCGCGCGGTGGCTCGCCGCGGGCAGACCGCGCTGCGCATGGCCATCGGAGCCACCCGGCGCCAGGTCATAACGCAAGCTTTAACGGAAAGCGTGCTCTTGGCGATTGCTGGCGGCATTCTTGGACTTGTCTTCGCGGTGGTGGCCGCCCGGCTGCTCCTCGCACTAGCCTTTCGAAGCGCAAAGTTTTTGCCCATCAGCGCCATGCCATCACTGGTGGTCTTGGCGTTCGCATTCGCTCTGGCATTGCTGACCGGAATCATTTTCGGCGCAGCCCCCGCGTGGTTTGCTACCCGCACTGATCCAGCGGAAGCTTTGCGCGGCGCGGGCCGCGGCACCACCGATCGCTCTTCTTTCAGCCGTAAAGCGCTCCTGGTGCTACAAGCCGCTGTTTCGATCGTATTAGTCGCTGGCGCCACCATGCTGGGGCGCAGCCTGAACAAACTGGAGCATCAGGACTTCGGCTTTCGAGTGCCGGGCCGCGTGGTGGTGGAATTGCACAACCCGGCAGCTAACTACACCATTCCTCAATTAGCGGCGCGCTATCGCCAACTGGAAGCAAGCCTTGATCGTCTGCCTGGCGTACAGGGCTCCGGCCTTGCGCTTTACAACCCGCTCACCAATAACTGGGGCGAAAGCATTTTAGTGGCTGGCCATCCCGCTCCAACACCCGGCGAAGAATCAGGTGCGTCCTGGGACCGCGTAAGCGCTAACTATCTGCAAAACTTCGCTATACCCATTTTGCGCGGACGATATTTTACGCCTGCGGATAACGAAACTACCGAGTCGGTGGCCATCGTGAATGAAGCCTTCGTGAAGCGCTTTTTTAAGAACGGCGAAAATCCCATGGATCAGCATTTCGGCCTGGATCTGCCCGAGAACGTTGGAACGTACCGAATCATTGGCATTGTGCGCGACGCAAAATTCGCGGGTTTTGAACTGAGCAAGCCTGCGCGTCCGATGTTCTATGTGCCCTTAGCTCAGGGTGTCGATTACAAAAACGTCCTGATGGCCAGGCTGGAGTTAAGTAGTCACTACATCCAGGCAATGATGTTGGTGACCAATACGCCTGCCGGAACGCTTGAGCCGCTGCTCACCAGGGCGGTGGCGGAAGTGGATCCCAACCTGACCATTACCAGCATCAGGACCATGCAGCAAGAAGTAGAACTCTCCTTCGACCAGGAGCGCGCCGTAGCCAGCCTTGCAGGGCTGTTCGGCATCGTGGCGCTGCTATTGGCTGCCGTGGGACTATACGGCGTAACGGCGTATACCGTGAATCAGCGAACAAACGAAATCGGCGTTCGCATGGCGCTAGGTGCTGACCGCCTGAAGGTGATTCGCCTCGTGCTGCGCGGTGCGTTCAAGCGTGTGTTGGTCGGCCTGTTATTAGGATTGCCCCTGGCTGTGGGAGCGGGAAAATTGATCTCCGCCCAGCTTTACGGTGTTTCTTCCTGGGACCCGCTGGCACTGGCCGTGGCCGCCGGCGCGCTCGCCATCTGCTCGTTTTTCGCGGCCATTATTCCCGCCAGCCGCGCCGCTTCGATATCGCCAATGCAGGCCCTGCGCATAGAGTAAGGGCCACCGTTTAATATTTCACGATCGTTTTCACTGCGGAAACAAACAAAATAACTCCAGCCACCAGCAATGCCGCACCCACAAGTATATTGACCCCAGAATTCGAATCCTTCATGGATAACCACAAAAAGATGCCTAGACTTATAGACGCAACCGAAACAAATATTTCAAGAGCGTGTGCTCTCAGAATCAGAACGCGTGGCGGATTTAATCGCATTGGCGTGTACCGTGCGTTCGTATACATGCGTGCGTTCATATACACTCTGGTTATATAACAGGGTTGGTAATGGCACAATCACTTAACTTAGATACTTCTTAACATCCTTAACGTCTGGTTTCACGCGCTATTCACACAGTATCCACACGCGGCCGATCATCCGCCCGCGGCATCAGAATCATCCAGACTTGACCGTCATGTTCACTGGGACGTTCTTCTTGACCCGAGGTACAGGGTCCTGTTCGAATGGCGCAAAATAGTTCCCCTCTAAGAGCTCTCACGGATTGTTTACGCTTTGGAGTTCTTTGCGGCGCATGAACCGGAAGTACTATTTTTCCTTAGGTCTTCTCTGACAAAAATGGTACATGCCTCGCGCACCACGCGTCATCTTGACAGTCTGTCTCACTACCGTCTTCTTTGGTGGGCGATACGCCCTTACTCAGGAACGGCCTCGAACGAGGGACGTGGGCTCCGTTTATTCGATGGTCGCCGAAAACAGTTTCGCTAGCCTTCCGCCAATTATTCCGGTCGCGGGGGCCGACCTCGAGGAACTCACCGGAAAGGCGCGTGTGTGTCTGTCGATGTTGAACACATTGGTGAGACGATACAAGAAACGACCTCTAACTGGTGCCGCAGCTCCTTCCGCTGTTCGCGACTGCGCTCACATCTCCTCTCTGAAATTCGAAACCCGCTCGTAATTCCGCCGTTAACGCAGTTATAAGTTCTTCTCTTTTTTCCACGGGATTAACACCGTGGCAAGGAAGATAGCGATAAGCACCACTAAAAACACTACGACCCCGGAAAGGCCCCAATAATGCGCCCCACCGCCAAGCAGAATCGCAGCAGCGACTGCAATTAGAAAGTGAGTAATACACTCACTGGCGCAACCCTTGGCAGCTTCTTTACCGGCATGTCCGAATCACTCTTCGGTATTCCAGGACAAGTTATGAATAGGCCAAAACCTTAAAGCCCAAGGCCTCAAAGAAAAGCGCGGATCTGCGGTCTGTTATGCTGTAACGGTCCGTTGCAGACGGTGGGCAAGTCTTTCGTGTTCTTCGCGCATTTCGCGCGGGAGCCGCGCGCCGAATTTATCGAAAAATTGGCGAGTGTCATCCAATTCTGGCTGCCAACCATCAGGATTTACTCGCAGCAACTCCTCAATAGCTGCCGGAGAAATCTTCAATCCATCCAGTGTTAACCCGCCGGGGCCAGGCACGTAGCCAATCGGAGTCTCCTGCGCGGAGCCACGGCCTTCCACGCGCTCCAAAATCCACTTCAACACGCGAACGTTTTCACCGTAACCCGGCCACAGGAATTTCCCGTCCGCGCCGCGGCGAAACCAATTCACATGAAAAATTTTAGGCGGGTGCGGGATCCTCTTGCCCATTTCCAGCCAGTGACCGAAATAATCCGCCATGTTGTAGCCGCAAAACGGCAGCATGGCCATCGGATCCCGTCGCGTAACGCCAACTTCGCCGGTGGCGGCTGCGGTAGTTTCGGACGCCATGGTCGCACCGACAAACGTGCCGTGCTGCCAGTTAAAGGATTCGTAGACAAGCGGCGCGAGCCGCGCGCGGCGGCCCCCAAAAATGAATGCCGAAATGGGCACGCCTTCCGGCGCTTCCCACTGCGAAGAAATACTCGGTGACTGGTTGGCCGGCACGGTGTAACGCGCGTTGGGATGCGCCGCGGGACCCTTCGAAGAATCCCACACGTCGCCTTTCCAGTTGATCAACCCAGCCGGAGGAGCCTCCCCGATGCCTTCCCACCACGGTTCTTTGTTGGCGGTCACGGCCACGTTAGTAAAGATGGTGTTGCGATGGATGGCGTCCATCACGTTGGGATTGGTGTTGTAGCCCGTCCCGGGCGCCACCCCAAAAAAGCCCGCCTCGGGATTGATAGCGTGCAGGTAGCCGTCAGCCCCGATTTTCATCCAGGCGATGTCATCGCCCACGGTCCAGACGCGGTAGCCCTGACTCTCGAGCGTGGAAACCATCATGGCCAGGTTAGTTTTGCCGCAGGCGCTGGGGAATGCCGCCCCCATGTAGGTGACTTTGCCGCCGGGCGCTTCGAGCCCCAGGATCAGCATGTGTTCCGCCATCCAACCCTGATCGCGCGCCATGGCGCTGGCGATGCGCAGCGCAAAGCACTTCTTGCCCAGTAGCGCGTTGCCCCCGTACCCCGATCCCACACTCCAGATCAAGTTTTCCTGCGGGAAGTGCAGGATATACCGCCGCATGGGGTCCAGATCGCCGATGGAGTGCAGTCCTGCCACAAAATCCGCGGAGGCTCCTAATCGGTCTTGGGCCACTTTCCCCATGCGCGACATGATGCGCATATTAGTCACTACGTACGGGCTATCCGTGACCTCCACTCCAATCTTGCTCAATGGCGAATTTACCGGCCCCAGGATGTAGGGAATGACGTACATCGTCCGGCCGCGCATGGCGTTGCTAAGCAGCGCTCCAACCTTGTGTTTGGCACCTACTGGATCCATCCAATTGTTGGTGGGTCCCGCATCGTCCTTCTCGGGCGTGCAAATAAAGGTCAAGTGCTCGGTGCGGGCCACATCATTGGGGCTACTGCGGCTCAGGTAGCAATTGGGGTAGGTGCTTTCGTTCAGCTTAAGGGAGTCTCCGCCACGCAGCATTTCGGCCAGGATTCTCTGGTTTTCCGCTTCCGAGCCATCGCAGTAGACGATGCGGTCAGGCCGGGTTAACTGCGCCGCTTCGTTCACCCAATTTTCCAGCGGAGTGCCCAAGCTGTTTCCCCTTAGAACCGTGCGCCCGGCCGGCTGGGCCGAGAGTAATTAAAATCGAGTAGTTCAGTTCGTGATGACCAGCCCTGCCAACCCGGACATTGCGGCGGGAAGAAACCTGAAGCGGCAGAGCAGCGTGCTACGACAATCCAGTTTATGTTAGGAATTCACTCACGCGCAAGCGCACCTGATCGAAGCAGTTTCGGTCGCCAGCCAGCGGACTTAGCGCCATCGCGAACAGGGCTCTACCATTTATGTTTGTAGGGGAAGGTGGGGGGATAGGCACTTGTGTTCGGGGCCAAGTGCCTATCCGTTGTGAGGTATTTGAAGCAAAATAATAAATCGAAGATAGCGTCAGGTTTCAAAGTGTTCAATAAGGTGTTTGCTGTAACCGACGCTGATAAAAACGTTAATTGGAGCGAGGAACGTCCTGCCTGGGGAACACCCTCATGCGGGTCCGGTGTAGTGTTTGCGGATCGTTTCGAGGATTCGCGCGCGGCTCTCTGCGGGCGTTAAACTAGCATTTCGTTCAATCGTGGCGATCTCATCCGCAACGGCGTCGTCTTTCACCGCCTCCCGTAGCCATTCGGAATAATCGTGCTGCTTCAGGTGGTACGACCAGGTATCCTCGTCCACGCCTTCCGCGATCTGTGCAAAAACGTTCAGATTTTGCGCACGAATATTCAGCTTTTCTTGCGGCCCACGGAAGTAAAAGCTCTTGTCTTCGCCCAACTCTCCCGCGGCGTACTTGCGCTTATGCCGGCGCAGCTCAATTTTGGCCGGTTCCAGCGTGATCTTCTCAGGGTGATTTGATTCGGGAAGCTGCCATACCATCATTTCCCCGGAACGTACCTCCGGGCCAGGCTCACCGGCGGGGGTCTGCTCCGGCGGCGCCCAGGCTTTACCCGAGCCTTCGTTGACTTCCGCAATGATCTCGCCAGGCTGTGGACCTATGGCGATTACGCAATTGACGGTGTCCAACAAAGCTTTGGAAACACTCTTGGGGTGCACGGTAATCAGGGCAAAACTGCCTAAGCTCGAAGGAATACTCAAACTCGCGGAATCCAATTCCGACGGTAGCAGGTGATGAGCCTCATCGATCACAATCCAGTGCGGGCGGCCAGTGCGGGCACGCAACTCCTGCAGCCGGGGAAGTAGTCCGACGAAATAACCGGGGCGATCCGCCAAAGGCACGCCCAGCATATTGATGCTGATCGAGCTGCCGGCATTTTTTAACACTTCCAGAATCTCCGAAATTCCCGGAATGCGATCGGACGCGCCCAAAGTAACGAATTGCGTCACATCGTCGTAGTCGCCCTCAGGATCGATGACGCACACCTGATAGTGCTTTTGAATGAGGCGCTCCACGATGGCGGTAACCACCGTGGACTTTCCGCCACCCGACGGTCCAGCCACCGCGACTCGCGTGCCATAAGGTCCCAGGCAAAATTCCTCGCCGCTTTCTGTGTGTCCCAGCAGAATATCGTGGCGCTTCAAACGCGGCTGCAAACTACGCAAATCATCGGCCAATAATTGCTCGATGATTTCTTCGACACCCGCACCGTGAGTTTTCTCCGTCACCACATCGGCGCGCTCTTTCAAAACCGGCAGGGCATTGCCTACCGCCACGCTGCACTCGCAAATCCCCAAAAAGGCGTGATCGTTTTCGGCATCTCCGATACCCACGGTGTTGTGCGTCGAAAGTCCCAGTTCATCGAGCGCGACCTTCAGGCCCGTGCCCTTATTAATGCCCGAAGGCAGAATCATCACCGCATCCTTATTGAATATCACTTGCATCTCGAGCCCCATGGAACGAATCACTTCCAGCACTTCCGTTTCATGTGGATGCCAGGTGGCCACGATGGATTCGCCGACCGACAAAGGTGTAACTCCACGGCGCCGAAGCTCCTCGACGAAATTGGCCGGCGGCGGTTCGGCCAGCAAACGTTTTTCTCCCGTGGCCGGGTTGTAGAGCAACGCTCCATTTTCGACGACCGCGAGATCAAAAAGAGGCGTTTCAGGAAAAACTCGCAGCAACTCCGGAAGCTCGCGGCCAGTGGCCAGCACCAGTTTGCGCCCCGAAGCCTTGACGCGCTTGAGCGCCTGCAAAGTACTGGCGGTCACTTGGCCATCGTGAGCCAGCGTTCCGTCGTAATCAGAAATCAGACAAAAATAGCGCAAGGCGCCGAATTCCTTTCAAAATACCGAGACGTGGAGTTTAGTAATTATCAGCGAGCTTTGGAAATACGCTGTGTATGTTATTTTGCTCTAGTAGCAATAATATTTCGTGAATCTTTTCGTGCGATTTTATGGCTATTCGTTCGAAGGTTAACTTTAATTAATCTAGGTAGTAACTAAAACTGTCTCTTTTTGAACAGAAGCCAACGAACAATTTCAAGAAAATGGTATTGTGTATACGTCTCACAAAGACGCTACACCTCTATATAACTAACCGCTTGGCCCTGTCCCAAGCTCATCCGGAGAGTACATGAATCAAGCAGCAGCCGCCTCAGCTCGGCCATGGGACCGTCCATTTTGGAAACCGGTTCGCCGCAAAGAAGGAGTTTTTACTTTTCTATTATTAATTCACGTGCTGGCCATCGCGGGAATAATTTTGTTCCCCTTGCCCAGCCTCAAAGTACTCGGACTATCCGCGCTTTTCATCGCTTTTGGCGGACTCGGAACGACCGTTTGTTATCACCGCATGCTCGCGCACAAAACTCTGAAGACCAATCGCTTCATCGAGCAGATGCTGATTTTCTGGGCGGTATTCAACGCTTCCGGTCATCCCGCAAGCTGGGTCGCTTATCACCGCCAGCACCATTCCACCACTGACACGCCCAACGACATTTCGAGCCCCAAACAGGGCGGCTTCTGGTGGGCGCATTTGCGCTGGCTGTATCAAACCCCGCCGGCCGACCGGCAACGTTGGGCTCCTGAAGTGGATCGCGGCATTTACAAGATCTGGGGCTATGCGGAAACGCCGGTAATTATTTTGTCCATCTTTATCGGTCCGATCCTGGGCCTCGGCTGGATGGGCTTTTTCTGGCTTGGCGCGATTCGCCTGGTGTACACCCTGCACATGCAATGTTTCGTGAACAGCCTCACGCATCTCGATCACGTCGCCGAAGGCGATTCCAGCAAAAACGTATGGTGGCTCGGCCCCTTTCAACTCACCGCCTGGGGCGAAAATTGGCATAAGAATCACCACACTCATGCCGGCTCGGCGCGGCTGGGTCTGCGTTGGTGGCAGCCGGACATTGGCTGGTATTTCATCTGGATGCTCGAAGCCATGGGCCTCGCGCATTCCGTGAAGCGCCCGCGCGCATCATAGTTTTTTTCCGTCGGACTAAATGTCCGTTTCATCGCAGTCCTAACCAGCATGTACGCACAAAAATTTAACGTGAATGTCGTGATTCGCGGTCAGGCCAAGCCGTGTCCGCTCGAATGGCTCGATCAATTCTGCATGCGTAATTTCACCAACGCCGCCGAATTCGATGACACTTTGCCGCTTGCCGATGGCCGCGTCGAAACCAGCTTCCGTCTTACTCCCGAACGATTTGCGGAAGGTTTGGGCGCGTGGCTCACGCAACGTGGCAAAGGCGAAGGTCAGCCAGTGCTCGTGCAAGTCACACCGTTGCAGACCAAGCCAAAGTCCGCGCCAGCGCCAATGTCCGCGCCCGAGGCGCGAAGCGGTTCCTGATATTTGGTCCTGTGAGTCCGGCTAAAAATTAAAAAATCACGGAGGGTGCCCCACATTCGCAGTTGAGGTATGAATGTGGGTCTTGCGGTTGGGTTCTTGGGGTAGCTTCTTCGATTGCCGCTGAATTTCTACTGCCCGCTAGCAAGCATGCAGCGTGAAGAGTAATGAGTCTGCTTCATTGACGCGAGATAACGTCTTTTCCAGCGGTAGCAGTTCCGTCGGCACCCGGCGAATCGCTTCCAATCAATTCCCGAATTCTCGGCAAAGCCCCCCGGGTCGCGGCCTCTCCAGCCGCAACCAGTTCCGGCGTGCGCGTGAAATCGTCCCACAAAAATGTTTTCATATCCGGCTCGATAATGACGTCCGCTTGCTGGCGCCACGCCAGGTCCGCATGCCGCTGAATAATATTGAACGAGCGGCTCAAAACGTCGGTGAACGTGCGCGGCGGCTCCAAACTAGAGGGCTCAAGATACACAGCGATCACAATGTCGACGCCCAGCAGCGCCACACCTTCCACGGGCACCGGAGAAGTGAGAAAGCCATCCACTAACGTGCGATCTTCAAATTGTATCGGCACGAAAAGTCCAGGATAGGCGCAGGACCCACGCAGCGGAGGCACCAGCGGCCCGCGCGTGTAGTAAATGGTGATTCCCGCGTTGAGATCCGTTGCCGCAATAGCCAGCGGAGTTACCAGATCCTCGAAAGTTTTTGCCGGTGTGAGGCGCGCAAGATATTTTTCCAAACGATGGTTGGTGGCAAGACCCAGCCATGACGGCGTCCAGCGGCCAAAATCGGTGAAACTGGTGTGTTCGCCGATGCGCGCCATCTCTTCAAGAGGCGTGCCGGCACAAAAGGCCGCGCCAATCAGCGCGCCCACGCTGGTGCCTGCCACCGCGTCAATGTGAATGCCGGCGTCGCGCAGAACGCGCAACACTCCGATATGCGCGATGCCGCGAGCGAACCCTCCGGCCAACGCCAGGCCAACTTTTGGACGCGCGGGTATTTCGGGCAGACCGGTGGCTCCCGAAGATAAAACGCGGTCTTTTTCGTCCAGCCATCTGCGCAACACGCTCGAAATGACAGGTTCAGGCATGCTGTAACCAGTCTAGGCGTTAATCACGTTTGTGTCAGTTCGATTGACCCGTGTATGTTGGTTTTGTAACCTGTCCGTTCGTACAAATCAGAAAAAAAGGCCTTCCATGAAACGTCGCATTGAAAAGGTCGTGGTGCTCGGAGCAGGAACGATGGGCGCCCGAATCGCGGCTCATTTCGCGAACGCCGGCGTCCCGGTGCTGTTGTTGGATATCGTGCCACTTGGTGTGACCTCCGACGCCTCGGCGGAGCGCAACAAAATTGTGCGTGCCGGCCTGGATGCCGCAAAGAAGTCCAAGCCCGCGGCGTTTTTTACGGCTGCGCTGGCGGACAAAATCTCCCTTGGAAATTTTGAAAATGATTTGCCGCAATGCAAGGACGCGGACTGGATTATCGAGGTCGTAGCCGAAAATCTCGAAATCAAAAAGAGCTTGCTCGCCCGCGTGGCACAATTTCGCAAACCTGGAGCGATTGTCACCACCAACACTTCGGGTCTGCCGGTGCATTTGATCGCTGAAGGCATGAGTGAAGAGTTCCAGCAGCACTGGGCAGGAACGCACTTTTTCAATCCGCCGCGCTACCTCAAGCTGGTCGAATTAATTCCTGGACCCAAGACATCGCCCGAAGTACTGGAGACCCTCGCCGAGTTTTGCGATCGCCGCCTCGGCAAAGGCGTAGTGGTGGCGAAGGACACCCCCAACTTCATCGCCAATCGCATCGGCACATTTTCCATGTTAAACGCGTTGCGCCTGATGAATAAATTAGGAATGACCATCGAGGAAGTAGACGCCTGCACCGGCCCGGCCATCGGCCAGCCGAAGTCGGCCACATTTCGAACCGCGGACATCGTGGGCCTGGATGTTTTGATGCACGTGGTGAAAAATATTTACGAAACCGCCACGGACGATGAATCGCGCGAAATGTATAAAGTGCCAGCATTCGTCGAAGACATGGCCAAGCGCAAATGGCTCGGCGATAAGACCGGGCAGGGCTTCTACAAAAAGTTGCGAGGCGAAGGCGAAAAAGAAATTCTCACTCTGGACGTAAATACCATGGAGTACCGCCCGCGGCAGAAAGCGCGATTCGCTTCCATCGAAGCGGGCAAATCCATTGAAGACACACGCGATCGTTTGCGCGCGCTCATCGGTCCCGTTTTGGCGGGCCAAACCGGTGACAAGGCGCAGAAGTTTTTGTGGGGCTCGCTCTCAGAAACGTGTTTGTACGCGGCGCGGCGCGTTCCGGAGATTTCCGATCGTGTGGAGGACGTCGATCGCGCCATGCGTTGGGGTTTTGGCTGGGAGCTCGGGCCATTTCAGATACTCGATACGTTAGGAGTGCTTGCCTTCGCGGCGCAAATTAAGAAAGAAGGCCGTACGGTTCCCCCCGCAATTGAAAAATTGCTGGCCAGCGGGCGCAAGAGCTTTTATAGCTCCGAAAAAGGCGTCACCTCCGTATTCGAATTAAATAGCAGCAGTTCTAGAAGAATCGAAGAACCGGCTGGCGTGATCTTTCTCAATTCGTTGAAAGATGCGGGAAAGGAAGTGGAGCGCAACTCCGGCGCCAGCTTGATCGATCTTGGCGATGGTGTGCTGTGCTGCGAATTTCACTCCAAGATGAACGCCATCGGCGCGGACCTGATCGGCATGATTCACAAGGGACTAAAACGCCTGGAAACCGATTTCGATGCCATGGTCATCGCCAATCAAGCGGTGAATTTTTCTGTGGGCGCGAACTTGATGCTGGTTCTAATGGGCGCGCAGGAACAGGAGTGGGGCGAGTTGCACTTCGCTGTCAAACAATTTCAGAACGCGAATCTGGCCATTAAATATGCGCCGAAGCCGGTGGTCACCGCTCCGCAGGGCATGGCATTGGGCGGCGGCTGCGAAGTCAGTCTGCACGGCGCAAGAATTCAAGCCGCTGCGGAAGCCTACATGGGACTGGTTGAAACCGGAGTCGGTTTGATTCCCGGCGGTGGCGGCACCAAAGAAATGATGATTCGCGCCAACGAGCGTGCCGGTGGCGGGGAAGACCTGGATTTATTTCACGCCATGAAGCCGGTGTTTGAAACTATCGCGATGGCTGAAGTCGGCACCAGCGCGGAAGAATGTCGCGAGCTTGGTTTCTTGCGCCGCGAAGATGGCGTGTCCATGAATCGCGATCGTCTGGTTGGCGACGCCAAAGAAGTTGCTCTCGCCCTGGTCCGCGGCGGCTACCGCGCCAAAGCCGCGAATTGGCAAGAAGGCGCGCAAACCACGCAGATTAAAGTGCTCGGTGAACAATTCCTGTCCGGCGTCAAGCTGGTGATTCATATGATGCAACGCGGGGGCTATATAACCGACTACGACGCCCATGTGGGACGCAAGCTCGGAAATATTCTGGCTGGCGGCACTTTGAGCTCACCGCAATTTGTAAGCGAACAATACGTGCTGGACCTGGAACGTGAAGCATTCGTGTCTTTGTGCGGCGAAAAGAAAACCCAGGAACGCATTGCCCACACGTTAAAAACCGGAAAGCCACTGCGAAATTAAGCGAATTTAATGATAGATTATAGCTGCTTTGCGGCGATATCCGTTAGCGAAGGGCTATGAAAAGTCCACTGAAACACATCATTGTTTTGCTAGCCGCACTGTTCGCGGGCATACATGCGCGCGCGCAGAGCGTGAAGGTTGCGGCGGCCGCAGATTTAAAATTTGCGATGGAGGAGTTGGCCTCGCAGTTCGAGATGCAGAGTGGTACCAATCTGGACGTCACCTATGGATCCAGCGGCAATTTTCTAACGCAAATTCAGAATGGCGCGCCCTTCGACCTGTTTTTTTCGGCGGACTCCGAGTACCCCAAAAAACTGGAAGCCGCCGGATTGGCCGAACCGTGCACCCGGTACGAATACGCCGTGGGCCACATCGTAATCTGGACTCCCAGCGACAGTGGCATCAATCCCGCGAAAGACGGCTGGAAGTCTTTGCTCGATCAGCGCGTAAAAAAAATCGCCATCGCTAATCCCGAACACGCTCCCTACGGGCGCGCCGCTGTGGCGGCAATGAAGAAAGCCAACATCTATGAGCAGGTGAAAGACAAGCTGGTGTACGGAGAAAATATTTCTCAAGCGGCCGAATTCGTGCAATCGGGTAACGCGCAGGTGGGCATCGTGGCCCTTTCGCTCGCTATTTCTCCTGCGATGAAGAATGGAAACAAATGGGAAATCCCCGCGAATACTTATCCCCCTATAAAACAAGTGGTGGCGGTGCTGCAGGCTTCGAAGAATAAAGATGCTGCTCGCCATTTTCTAGATTTCGTCAGCGGGTCGCAAGGTCGGCAAATATTAGAACGATTTGGTTTCACCGTTCCGACGTCATAAGTATCCAAATGCCTTTATTGCCCACGGTAACGAACCAAGATAGATTCCCAAAAGCGATATGGACTCATTGATTCTGTCCGTGCGCCTCGCGGCGTGCGTATCTCTAATTTTGTTGCTGATCGGCATGCCGCTGGCGTATTGGCTGGCGTACTGGAATTGGCGCGGCAAATTTCTGCTGGAAGCCATCGTGGCGCTGCCACTGGTGTTGCCACCAACTGTTCTTGGATTTTATGTGTTGATCGCGCTGGGCCCGCATGGCTCGATTGGAAAAATCTCTGAGGCATTATTCCACCGTGGTTTCGCGTTCACATTCGGCGGGTTGGTATTCGCCTCCGTTCTTTATAGCTTCCCCTTCACAGTACAACCGTTGATTGCTTCCTTTGAGGCCATGGACCGCAGACTCTTGGACGCGTCCGCGCTGTTGGGCGCCAGCCGTTTGGGAACTTTTGCCAAGGTGATCCTACCGTTATCTTTGCCTGGCATTGTGACCGCGGTGGTTTTGAGCTTTGCGCACACACTGGGGGAATTCGGAGTGGTGTTGATGGTTGGCGGAAATCTGCCCGGCATCACGCGCACGGCCTCCATCGATATTTACGACCGCGTGCAGTCCATGGAATATGCCGAAGCGAATCGCATGGCCCTGGTGCTGTTGATTATTTCGTTCGTGGTGCTGTCCGCCGTGTACGGCGTCAACCGGCGAATCGGCCGGCGCGTTTGGGCTTCGTGGGCAGCGAGATAAATCTGCCACTTCTTGCGGCGCGGCTGCGAAAAGCGCGCTCCGGTCGCACGCAATCTTCGTTCGCCCTGGATATTGCGATCGAAATTCCTCCCGGTATCACCATCGTGTTTGGTCCCTCGGGAGCCGGAAAGTCCACCTTGCTTGATTGCATCGCCGGATTGCTGAAGCCCGATAGCGGGCGAATTGAAATAAACGGCGAGGTCCTGCTCGATGTGGAGCGGCGAATCGACGTGCCTCCGGCGAAAAGAAAAATCGCATACGTTTTTCAAAGCCTGGCGTTATTTCCGCACATGACCGTGGAACAAAACGTCGCCTATGGACTCGCGGACATGCCAGCGCCGCAACGAGCCTCGCGCGTAAATTCAACGCTGGAAGCTTTTCGCGTGGAACAACTGGCTAAGCGAAAGGCCGATGAAATATCCGGCGGGGAACAACAGCGAGTCGCGCTGGCTCGTTCTCTGGCAACTTCACCGCGGGTGCTGCAGCTCGACGAGCCGCTGACGGCGCTGGACGAAGGACTCAAGCAATCCATTATGGAAGATTTGCGGCGGTGGAATGCGGCACAAAACATTCCAATCCTGTATGTCACCCACAGTCGCGCCGAGGTGGACGCGCTCGGCGAACGTGTAATTGCGCTCGATCATGGGAAAATTATCAGCACTGGCATACCTCACGAAGTGCTGGACGCACCACGACGCTCATCATTGGCACAAGCCTCAGGATTTGAAAATCTCTTCAGCGGCGTAGTGACCGAGCTTCGTGAAACCGATGGAGTGATGCGCGTGCGCCTCGTGAAAGGCGCGTGTGAAATCGAAACGCCTCTTGGTTACGCCGCCGCAGGGACGGCCGTCAGGTTGGCGATTCGTGCCGGAGATATTTTATTGGCCACGGAACGCCCTTACGGGCTGAGTGCCCGTAATGTGATTGCCGGGAAAATTATCTCGCTCGAACAACGCGGAACGATGTTTGTCGCACACGTGGCGGCCGACGTCGATGACGCCATCGTTTTCACTGTACACCTGACGCTCGGAGCGAAACGGGTGTTAGACCTGGAATTGAATCGCCCGGTGTGGCTAGTGATAAAAACACACTCGTGCCATGTGCTTGAAGATTAGCAATAGACCTCAAAATAAAATATTGCGTCGACCAACAACCTACGGTTGCTGCTGAGGTTTCGACGAAGCTGAGCCAGATGCGCCCGCGGCGGAAAATCTAACTTCGTCGGCTTCCAGGTTGTCGCCCTTAGGAGTCGCATGGATCACCACGTTCTCACCGACGGCGAGATCCGAAAGCGTGGCAGGCTTGTCCGCGCTAGCCACACGCGCGACGTACACGGTAGAGGGAACGAGTTTCACCTGTACCGATTTCCCATCACGGGTTTTTACCGTCACGGAGGCGGAATTCAATTTTTCTATCGTTCCGATGACGTGCTTTTTGTCGCCGTGGGCGGAAGCCGCAATGGCGACGAATAGAAAAGATAACAACAGTGTGAAGGCGCGGCGGTTCATAAAACCCCCAAGACGTACAGATTCAAGAATACCTTAAGGATGAGATTTTGGCGTTCCGGATTTCTGCGGTGTTGCGCCATTCAAAAAATCGTCTTCATCTTTTTCTTCTTCGCGATCCGCCGGGCTTTTTGGGTTGTAGCTGGACATTTCGATGCGCTCTTCAGCGGTAAGGTGCGGCAGATGCCTTACAAAAAGGACCAATTTCCACGAATCCTCGCTCATACCGTGGCTGGCGAAGGACGGCATACCCGTGAAGCGCACGCCGTTCTCGATGATCCAGAAAAGCTCGCCGTCGGAGCGGTTCTGCGTCTCGGGCTGCCGCAGATCTGGCGGCTTCGGATATAACCCGCGCCCAAATAGCGCGTCGCCGCTGCCATCGTTGGCGTGACAGATCGCGCAGTGATCCGCGAAATGGAGGCGCGCATCAGTAAGATTTTCTGAAGAGGCAGGCACGGGGTTGTGCATGTTTCGTGTGCTGGATGGAATAGCAAGATGCCACGCGTTACGCGCAAGCATCTCTTCCATGACGCTGGGGCGCGAACGAGCGCTCAGTCCGTTATGTAGAAGCGATGCGGCCACAGCGACGAACAGGCCAACGAACGCGACAATGATTAATAATAATGTGGACGCGCGCCTCATGTGTTCTATTCGGATGGTAAATGACACGCGCAGGCATTGCCAGCAGTTCGCATGCCTCTGCACCTCTACGCGCGAGTAGCTCGTGAGTTGACAGCGCGGCGCGCGGCACACGTACACTATTCAGGCCGGTAAACTTTCCTTTTGATTATTTGCGATGCGCACCCTTTGCTCCCAAACTTCCCGGGCGATACTTGTCGCAGCATTGCTGCTCTGCGGCCAACCGATGGCGTTGGCATTAGGGCAGCAAAAGCCCGGAGATAAACCGAAGCGCATTCCGAAAACAATCTGGAATTTTGATGGCGGGGTTTTTCTGGAGACGGACGGCAGCCTGAGCGAGAGCACCTGTTTCCGGTTGGCCGGGCACATGGTGGACAAGGGTTTCTTCGATAATTTAAAACGCATTGACGATAGCCAGGGCACCAGATATCTTCGCGGGAAAGAAGTCGTGACCGAATTTCCCGAGCACCTGAAACTGCTATTCGTTATCCACGACCAGCCGTGTTCCTCCCAGGTGCCGGACCCCAACGGCCGCCAATACCTTACTCGCGAAATGATGAGCACGCTGCACCTGTCGCTGTTCTGGAAACGCGGAGTGGATTTGCGCCCGGCAGAAAATTTTAAAGTGAAATTTTTTTCCGTCGAGCCGATTCCTCCCTACGCCACGGAGCTTGCGAAGGAATTGCCCAAGAGACTCCAATGGGCCTATGAACTGGAGATTCCCAGTACTGGAATTCCTTTGAGCGACAGCCTGGTATTGATTTTCCGTCGCGACGATGGGCGCATCGCCGCTCGCGTGGCGGCGCGTTTGTAATCGCCGAGAGCTGACGCGATTGCCACCAGCGCCCCGATCTGGGGGCATGCCGCTATAAAAGTGACGCGCCGGTTAATTCCTGAATTTCTTTTCTGGTCCAACCGGGAGTCGTCTCGCGCAACAGCAGTCCTTTCGCGCACACGTCAATCACCGCCAAATCCGTCACGATGGTGTCCACGCACGCCAGTGCGGTGAGCGGATAGGTGCAGTGCTTCACAATTTTTGGCGCGCCGTCTTTTGTAGTGTGCTCCATGCATACGATCAATACTTTCGTGCCTGCCGCGATATCCATGGCTCCGCCGATGCCGCCTGAGCCGCGCGCGCCGGGAACTTTCCAATTGGCGAGATCGCCTTTTTCCGAAACTTGAAACCCACCAAGAACGGCGACATCCAAGTGACCGCCCCGAGTCATCAAGTGGGCGTCCGCCTGATGGAAAAAAGATGCACCAGGTGTCAGCGTCACGGGAACTTTCATGGCGTCCACCAAGTCGTAATCTTCTTCTCCAGCTCTGGCGCGACGCCCCATTCCGAGAATGCCATTTTCACTGTGAAAAAAAACGGTGAGATCGCTCGGCAAATACTCCGCGATCAAGTTTGGAATTCCCCAGCCAAGATTCACGTAGGCGCCGTCGAGCAGTTCTTTGGCGGCACGCTCGGCAATCTGTTCTCGCGTCAGGCGCGGCTTATCCGGCATAGCGAATTCCTTTTGCCTGCACGATGCGATGAACAAATATTGCGGGGGTAATCACATTTTCAGGGTCGATGGCTCCGACCGCTACGATTTCTTCCACTTCCACAATGGTGGTTTTCGCAGCCATGGCCATGATGGGATTAAAATTTCTGGCCGCCAATCGATAGCTGAGGTTTCCGAGTCCATCGGCTTTTTCCGCTTTGATGAACGCGTAGTCGGCATGGATGGGCGATTCCAGAATGCAGCGCTGGTTATCGATTACGCGCTCTTCTTTGCCGGTGGCCACTTCCGTTCCGACCCCGACGGTGGTGTAAAAGCCCAAAATTCCCGCCGCAGCGGCGCGCATGCGTTCGCATAAGATGCCCTGCGGCACTAACTCCAGAGTCACTTCTTTGGCAGCGAAGCGCTCCTGAAAATAATTTGCATGCGGGCCGGGAAAAGAGGCTATGACGTGGCTGATCTGACCGTTTTTGAACATTAGTCCCAGTTCACCGTCACGGGTACCGCAATTATTGCTGATGGCCGTGATGTTTTTGGCTCCTTTACGCGCCAGTGCTTGAATCAGATTGTTGGGGAAGCCGGCACCGCCAAATCCGCCAAACATAATGCGTGCGCCGTCAGGAACGTCCGCCACCGCTGCATCGAGGCTGGGAAAGATTTTCTGCTTCATGAAAACATCGGCATGTTGAATTTCAAGCGGGGCCGTTGGTAACCGTTCACAGATGGGGTCACGGATGGGTCATGTCTTCGGCGCGCACCAATTGGTCGAATTCCTCGCCGCTTATGAAACCGAGTTTGATGGCGGCCTGGCGAAGGCTGCTGTGCTCGACATGCGCGGTGTGAGCAACTTTGGCGGCGTTATCGTAGCCGATTTTTGGCGCGAGGGCAGTGACCAGCATCAGCGAAGTCTTAACGTAGTGATCGATCTTTTCGCGATTGACTTCGATGCCGTGGGCGCAGTGTTCGACGAAGCTGTTGCAGGCGTCAGCCAGCAATTCGACGGAATGCAAATAATTAAAAATCATCACGGGTTTAAATACGTTCAGCTCAAAGTTGCCTTGCGAGCCTGCAAAGCCGATGGCTGCATCATTGCCCATCACTTGAGTAGCAACCATGGTGAGGGCTTCGCACTGCGTGGGATTTACCTTGCCGGGCATGATGGAAGATCCGGGCTCGTTTTCCGGGAGGGTCAGCTCGCCGAGGCCGCAACGCGGACCGGAAGCCAGCCAGCGAATGTCGTTGGCGATTTTCATGAGGGAGGCGGCGAGAGTTTTAAGCGCGCCGCTGGCAAAGACGATTTCGTCGTGCGCGGAGAGGGCAGCAAATTTGTTGGGATGCGAGCGGAAGGGAAGTCCGGTCAGCTCGGAAATTTTGCGGGCGGCACGCTCGGCGAATTCGGGATGGGCGTTGAGTCCGGTGCCAACAGCGGTACCACCGATGGCCAAATCGTAGAGACCGTCGAGCGATTCGTTAATCCGTTTGATGTCGCGGTCGAGCAGACTGACCCAGCCGGAAAATTCCTGCCCCACAGTAAGCGGCGTGGCGTCCTGCAAGTGAGTGCGGCCGATTTTCACGATGCCCATGAATTCCCGGGTCTTGGCATCCAGCGCGTCGCGCAAATGTTCGACGGCGGGCAGAAGCTTGCGGGCCGTTTCCGTAGCGGCCGCGATATGCATGGCGGTGGGAAAAGTGTCGTTGGAAGACTGCGACATGTTGACGTCATCGTTGGGATGAATGGGTTTTTTGCTACCCATGACGCCGCCGGAAAGCTCGATGGCACGATTGGAGATGACTTCGTTGACGTTCATGTTGGTTTGCGTGCCGCTGCCGGTTTGCCAGATGCGCAGAGGGAAATGGTCGCGCAGCTTGCCGGCGAACACTTCATCAGCGGCCTGGACGATCAGCTTGGATTTCTCCGCTGAGAGCTTGCCGAGGTCCTGATTGACGAGGGCAGCGGCTTTTTTGAGGACGCCGAAAGCGCTGATGAGTTCCGGGGGCATGGTGTCTTTGCCGATGGCAAAGTGAATCAGCGAGCGCGCGGTCTGAGCGCCGTAGTAGCGGTCGGCGGGAACTTCCATTTTGCCCATGCTGTCGGATTCGGTACGGGTGTTCTGGGGCGGTGAGGTGTGGGGATGCGCAGCGTGAACGGCGTCGGCCATCTCGGCTCCTGAAGCTCGCGGGAAACCGCTGCGCTAAGTTTAGCAGAAGCATCAGAGTTAGTTCAGACCACCTTGTGGATCACCGTGCGTACCTAAAAATTTATTCAGGTGGTCTTCACCGCAAGTTAATGACGCCGTCACGCAGTGTTCATGTTCGCGGGTTACCTTCCGCCATCGGCACGAACCGGGTGTATTCCTTGCGTTGAAACAAAAATGGCAGCACCGGACGCGCCGACCCGGGGCTTCTGCAAGAACACAAAACGAATTCAAAAAATGACCACTCTGGCCAAGGGTATGAGTGTGAGGAGAGCCATGCGCAGGTTTCTACATTTTATTTTTGTAGCGTTGATTTTAGGTTACGGGGCGTGGGTGAATCCAGCCGCGGGGCAAAGCGGCAAAGGCATAATCACAGGAACCGCGAAAGATTCCGCAGGGGCAGCTTTGTCGAGCACGCTGATAGAACTCCAGCCGCTCGGAAGAAAAGTCGTTTCCGACGATCAAGGGCAGTTCCGAATTACGGAGGTTCCGGCGGGCGAGTATACGCTGACGGCATCTTACGTGGGCCTGAATGCCTTCAGCACCACCGTGAAGGTGGAGGCGGGACAGGCAGTGAACGTCGATCCCGTTTTGCAAGTAGCTTCGCAGAACGATCAAGTGATCGTCACCGCGGAACGACTGCAAGGTGAAAGTGAAGCCATCAATATTGAGCGCACGTCGGACGAGATCGTGCAAGTGTTGCCGTCCAGAGTCATCAACAGTTTGCCGAACACGAACGTGGCGGACGCCGTGGGCAGGCTGCCAAGCGTTTCGCTGGAGCGCGATGAGGGCGAAGGAAAATACGTGCAAATTCGCGGAACTGAGCCGCGTCTCAGCAACGTGACGATCAATGGAGTAAATGTGCCTTCACCGGAAGGCGTAGTGCGCAACATCAAGCTGGATGCCGTGCCTGCGAATCTGGTGGAACGCATTGAAGTATTCAAGACTCTCTCCGCCAGCCAGGACGCTGATGGCATCGGCGGAACGGTCAATCTGGTGACGAAAACCGCGGGTGAGCGGCCGACTTATAATTTTGGCGGCCAAGGCGGATACACGCCGATTCAGGGCGGACGCACGCTTGGCGGCTTCGACGGAACTGTCGGTCAACGCTTTGGAGTAAATAAGAAGTTTGGAATTTTGCTGGGCGGCACCTGGGATCGCAACAACCGCGGCATTGATGATCTGGAGCCGGTTCAAGCAGTGGGTACTACTCCCAGTGGCCAGAACATTGCCTACGTTCCCACCGAAGACATGCGGTCTTACAACTACTACCGCACGCGATATGGCTTTGCTTCTGGCGTTGACTACACGTTTAAACCAGGATCATCCGCTTACATAAAAGGATTGTATTCGGACTTTCACGACTACGGCGACACCATTGTATATACGCCAAATGCGGGAAACACCATCAAATCGGTGAACGGCTCGCAGGTTACATTCGATAATGCGCAGGACTGCCAAACCGTCAACCAGGCCGCTGATCTCACCAATCCCGGCAGCAATCCCTGTTCGCCGGGCTCCTACGCCTACCGTCATTACATTCGCCGTCCAGATCAACAGGTATACAGCTTCTTGACCGGAGCAAGGCATGATCTTTCATCTACCCTCATCGTTTACGAGTTCGCGGTTTCACGCTCGCACAATATTGGCGGGCAGGATTTTGAAACCACCAACTTTGCCGCACCAACCGCAAGCTACGATTCCACTGGAGCTCTGCTGCCGGGATCAAATGGCGCCGACTTGGCACTGAGCCTCAACAATCCCGTGCGGCCAAAATTTATTCCTTTGGATGGCAGCACCCCTTATAACGCCAGCCAATACCAATTGACATCTACTTCCTTCACGCATTACATCGCCCAGCAGCTCAACTTTCAGGGTGCGGCGTCCTTGGCGCGCCGCTACAACTTGCACTCACACTTCGGAGTTTTCGAAATAGGTTTAAAGATTCGAAATTCACACACCAAGCAAAATGAGGACGACTCCTTCTACAATAATTCCAGTGCGAATATCCCCTTATCTTCAGTGTTGGGAACGTACACAAACCCGAGTTACTACGATCGTTCTTTCACGTACGGTAATTTGGCTTATGGGCCGACATCGAATTACAACCAGATTATCCAGTCCGTTATGGCCAACCTTGCACAATTCCAATTTGACCAGGTGGGTAGCATCACCCGTTCGGCTAGCGCGTTCTTTGACGCCAATGAGAGGGTGTACGCGGGCTACGTGCAAAACGCCATTTCCATCGGTAAGTTTCGCGTGCAAGCGGGGCTCCGAGTCGAGGGCACGGACACCACTTTCACGACGAATCAGTTGACCGCCAATGTCGACGGGTCCGGTAATCCCTTGCCGCCCACCATCACGCCATTGAACCAGGGCGCGGGCTATACCACCGTATTACCCAGCGTGCAAGTGCAGTATCTGCTGGAGAAAAATACGAATCTTCGGGCCAACTTCAGCCAGGGGATCTCGCGGCCAAATATCGGCGACCTGGTTCCCACGACCATTGTTGATCCGAACGCAAGTCCAAAAAGTGTCTCAACCGGTAACCCGGACCTGAAACCAACCAAGGCAAACAATTACGATTTGCTGGTCGAGCATTTCTTTCAGCCGCTGGGAATTCTGCAGGCTGGATTCTTTTATAAACAACTGTCCAATCCGATTTATCCGACTGCGGTTACGCTTACCTCAGGCCCTGAGACGGGATTTTTGTTGACGCAATCTATCAACGGCCCCAATGCTCATATCGCGGGATTTGAAGCCGCCTGGGAACAACGCTTGTCGCGTCTTCCTGGCTTCCTAAATGGATTTGGGGTGGCTGCGAACTACAGCTACACCACTTCACAGGTTACTTTTCCGGCCAACTTTTCGAATGGACGCGATGATCATCCTACGTTGCAGCGGCAAGCGCCGAACAATTGGAACGTCGGGTTAACGTACGACAAGGCGCGATTTTCCGGGCGGTTTGCGATTACCCACAATGACGCCAACCTTTTTCAGTACGCGTACCAGGCCAACGGAACGCCTAACGACCCGATTCTGGGGTTGAAAGGTCCTGGCGGCGACATTTATCTTTATGCTCACACGCAGTTCGACGTGCAGGGAAGTTATCGCATCTACAAAGGACTCAGCTTTTTTGGATACGGACTTAACTTGAGCAACGAGGTTTTCGGGTTTTATCAAGGCAGCCCGAAATACCCGATTCAGCGCGAGTACTACCATCCCACTGTAGCGTTCGGTATGCGCTGGGCATCAGGCTCAGAGCAGTAATTTTCGCCAACGTAAAAATTCCCCACCCTGGAAGAACCGCGGGGTGGGGAATTTTACGTTGGGTCTGCAAATCCAAAATATTTACTTCGGTGTTCGGTGTTTGAGCAGGAACAAATGGGGGGTGGGGCTTGTCTAATACAGCAAGGTGATTGCGATGGCTCAGACGCTACGAAGTGTGTGGAAGGCGAATCGCCATTGGGTGGCGGCGGGGTTTCTTGGTGCTATGGCTTTGTTTCTGCTTCTAATCTTCATGAGCTGGCGAAATGAGCAACGCGGGAACGTTTCAAGCAGGGCAGCAGGGCTCTCAGCCGTGGAATCCTGGAGTATGCAGTCGATGTGGAGTGGGAATTCCCTCCTACCCTCGTGGCTGCGGGGCGAACGTCCCAGGCGCGTTAGCGTGGATTACCTGACGGCGTCGCCGAAGCGTGCCGCTGGCGGTTCGATGGGCGGCGTTATCGGCGGAGTGGCTGGAAATGCTGCACCGCCTGCATTCCACAATTCGCGTGCAGATGAATCATCGGAAATTCCTGAGCGGCAGGTCATACGCACCGGGTCGCTTGAGATTATTGCCGGCGATCCTTTGCAAGCCGCTGAACAGTTACGCAGTCTCGCGGCGCAGTTTTCCGGCTTTGTGGTGACTTCGAATAATAATGGTAGCGACGAAGGGACCAGGTCTGCGCAGATCAGCATGCGCATTCCGGCCGAATACTTTGACGAGGCGCGGGCGGAGGTTCGCAAGATAGCGAAGACGGTAGAACAGGACACTATCGAAGCGCACGATGTGACGCGCGAATCCGTGAATCAGGAGGCCGCTCTGCGTAACGCCCGGGCCGAAGAAGCGCAATACCTGTCTATTCTGAAGCGTGCTGCGGCGGTGGAAGATGTTTTGGAGGTGAGCTCCAAGTTAGCCGAGGTGCGGGGCCGTATTGACGCGTTGGAAGGCGACTTGCGGTTTCTTCATCACCAAGTGGAGATGTCTCTGCTGACCATTAACATCCGGGGAATGGCCGAGGCACAAGCGTTTGGTTTGCATTGGCGGCCGCTGTACGAGGCGAAAGTGTCGCTGCGGGGCGCGCTTGGCGGAATGGCTGATTATGTGGACGATATGGTGGCGCTTTTTTTGAATCTTCCGGTAATAGCAATATGGATGCTCACGATTGTGGCGCTGCTGAAGATCGGATGGCTGGCGCTGCGCAGTACCGCGCGGATATTTTTTCCTGGATCAATGATGTGGTTGCGGCGGCTAGCGCACTCGCGGGCAACGTGAACTTTAATCATTAAAGGCCTGGGACGGAACAAATGAAAAAGCGAATAGAGTTAAAAGCCCCACACTGAAATTCGAGGGTGGGGATCTTCGCGTTTTCGGGCCTTGCCAGGGGCGTACCACATCGTTACTAAACGGGTTGGTGCCGACGGGCGCGATTAGGGCTCGTGTATAATCTTGGTAGGGGCATTGGTTCATTTCGTGGGGCCACAGAACAAAATTAAAGCGGCAAAGGCGGCCGTAGGGGCTAAGGCAGCCGTGCGGCTGCGGCGTGCGGCACGGTTTGCGCGTACACGAGCGCGCGAATTGCGCATGATTGTGAAGGCCCTGATTTCGACCAAGCACCCCATCCTCGTACACATCATTCCGATGCGCCGGTGCAACCTGGCGTGCACCTATTGCAATGAATTTGACGATGTGTCGACGCCCGTGCCGCTGGAAGAGATGAAGCGCCGACTGGATTTGTTGGCGGACATGGGCACGTCGATCATTACTATCAGCGGCGGCGAACCTCTGCTGCATCCGGAGATGGACGAGGTCATTCGGCATATCCGGCGCCGCGGGATTATCGCCGGAATGATTACCAACGGATTTTTTCTGAATCAGGAGCGCATCGAGCGCCTGAACCGCGCGGGCCTGGAACATCTGCAGATCAGTATTGATAATGTGTCGCCCGATGAAGTGTCGAAAAAGAGCCTGAAGACGCTGGACGGAAGGCTGGAGATGCTTGCGCAGCATGCCGTTTTTCAGGTGAACATCAACTCGGTGTTGGGCAGCGGCGTGAAGAATCCGGAAGATGCCTTGCAGATCGCGCATCGCGCGGTGGACCTGGGATTTACCAGCACGGTGGGAATTATTCACGACAACAATGGGCAATTGAAGCCGCTGGGCGAGCACGAGCAGAGTATTTTTGAAGAGATTATGGAGTTGGGGAAGCGTTCGTTTTCACGCTTCAACGAGTTTCAACACAATGTCGCGCGCGGCCGCGAACACAATTGGCGGTGCCGTTCGGGGTCCAGGTATTTATATATTTGCGAGCGAGGCTTGGTGCACTGGTGCTCGCAACAGCGCGGCTATCCGGGCATTCCTCTGGCGCAATATACCCCAGAGATGCGCCACCGGGAATATTCCACCGAGAAATTCTGCGCGCCGCGATGCACCGTTTCCTGCGTACAGCAGGTGGGCATTCTGGATAATTGGCGCGATCCGCAAAATTTAAGGCCGATGCCCATGGATCCTACTCCTCAGACACCGGAGCTGGTTCGGATTGGTTCGGCAGGCGAGATTCAATAACGCGCATACCGAAAGTCGTTCAAAGTTTCACGGCCGCATTCGAAGTTCCTGCAAAAAACATATGTTCGCGCGCCAGCCTAGCACAACGCCGCCTACTCGAACTGCTTTCGGAAAGCTGCCAATTGTTGCTTTAGATCTGCTACGTCCCTTCGAAGCTCGGCCACTTCGGAGAACAATCGCGCAAACCCATCCATTTTTTCGCGTTCCGACGCCGCGGGAACTTCGCGTCCAGCCGTTGAGATGACTGGGTTCGCATCGCCTGACAATAAATGTATATAGCGGGATTCCTTCGTGCCGGACTGCCTGGCGAGTACCTTAACGAGCGGTGGCTCTCGGTTCATCAGCCGCTGCAGCGCCGATTGCGCCTCGTTCAAATCGTCGAATCGGTGCATACGTTC
>Ga0185299_10001541_pt1 | contig 43151 bp, 38 predicted proteins | sample PaiPotPPA55metaG_FD_128002 | JGI IMG/M metagenome (GOLD analysis project Ga0185299, IMG submission 128002) | Iron sulfur acid spring bacterial and archeal communities from Banff, Canada, to study Microbial Dark Matter (Phase II) - Paint Pots PPA... ... | reverse complement strand
GACCCCAAGCCCTTCATGTGGAAGAAGTCCGCCGAGGAGATCCTCGACTCCCTGGCCCGCTACCTGCGACGGGTCGCGGGCCAGGATGCACGAGACCAACTTAGTAAACGAAATTCAGAAGCAGGACACTAGTTCACGGCGCGCCTCGACAGCTGCCATACTCTCCCGTACGTAAAGGGGGAAGGGCGGCGTCGGCGGGGCCGTCGCGCCTATCCGATGTGAGCGAAACCGAGATATCCAGCGAAGCCGAGCCGTCCGCGACACCTGTTCCGACCCCGTGGCCGACCAGGGCGAAGAGCCGGGTGCGGGCAGCGGTCACGGTCCCGCGGATCCTGCTGCTGCTGATTGCCGCGGCCGCCGCAACCGGGTACGCGTGGTCCTTGACCACCGAGGGCCTTGAGACCTTCTACGCGGCCGGTGTGCGCAGCATGGCAGGAAGCTGGCATGCGTTCTTCTACGACGCCTTCGACCCGCACGCCACGATCACGCTGGACAAGCTGCCCGGGGCGTTCTGGATCCAGGCGCTGTCCGTGCGCTGCTTCGGCTACAGCGTCTGGGCGATGGTGCTGCCGCAGGTCGTCGAGAGCACGCTGACCGTACTCGTGCTCTACCGCGCGGTGCGCCGCACGGCCGGGACGGCGGCCGCGCTGACGGCGTCGGCGATACTGGCCGCGAGCCCGATCACGATCGCCTCGACCCGCGGGAACCTTGCCGAGCCGCTGTACCTGCTGTGCATCGTGCTGGCCGCCGACGCCACGCTGCGGGCCGTCACCGCGGGCCGCACTCGTTCCTGGTACGCGGCGGGCGGCTGGGTGGCGCTGGGATTCCAGGCGAAGATGACAGAGGCCTGGCTCGTGTTGCCGATCCTCGGTCTCGCCTTGATCATGGCGGCCCCGGTCGGCAGGTGGCGGGTCGCGCTGCGGGCGGGACTCGGGGTACTGCTGGCGGTCGCGCTCTCGCTCGTATGGCTGCTCTGCTTCACGTTCACGCCCGCGACCGTCCGCCCGTACGCCGACGGCAGCAAGGGCAACTCGATATTCCAGCAGGTCTTCGACTACAACGGCATGCTCAGGTTCTCCTCCTCTCCGGAGAACTCCTTCAAGACCTTGGCGACGCCGAGCCCCGAGGCCGAAGCCATCGCCATCGACAACCAGCAGCCGAGCGCCGGACTCTATCCGGCCTCCGAGATCACCAAGCCCGCGTGGGACCGGCTGCTGACCGGCGCACTGGCCCCGGACTGCGACTGGTTCCTGCTCCTCGCGGCGGGCGGGGCCACCGCCACGTTCATCTCGCGGCGCCGTGCCGGGCGCGGGGATCCGGCCCGCGCCGCCACCGTCCTCTGGTCCGCCTGGCTCCTCGCCTACGGGGCGGCGTTCAGCGGCGCCCACTTCATCCAGGGCTACTATCTCGGGACACTGATTCCCGCGATCGCGGCTCTGGCCGGCACCGGAGTATGGGTCCTGTGGCGCGGCGCGCGCACCGGGTCACGCCGGGCCGGGCTCGCCCTCGGCACGCTGGTCGCCGGCCAGGCGGCGTGGTCCGCATGGCTTTTGCACGGCACGTACGCGTTCCTCAGTGGTCTGGTACTCGTCACGGCAGCGCTGGCGGTGCTGGCCGGATTGGTGGCGGCGAGAGTGGGTCGACGCTCGTCCGAGTCCAGCGCCGACAGACGGCCCCTTCTGGTCAGGCGAGTCGCCGCCGTCGCCGGGACAATCGCCGTGTTCACCGGCCCGATTGCCGCGATCACCTGGCTCGAGGTGCGGGCCGGCGGGCCCTTCGACTCCGCGTTTTCCGCCGAGGGCACGCTGGCTCAGTCGACCCCCGCCGCACTAGCCGCACGCATCGAGGTTCAGGGCGCGTACGGCGGCACCATCCATCCGAAGTACACCAGCGGCGAGTGGGCCAAGTTCATGAGCGACGGGGCCGGCGAGCAACAACAGCAGTCGCTCCAGAACACGGAAATGTTGGTCTTCTCCTCGGGTGAGGCAGCGGACTACATCGTGTACGGCGTCTCAAGCATCGTGCCCGTGGGCGGATACACAGGCAACGTGCCGTACCCCAGCGTCGACCAGGTCCAACAGCTGATCATGTCCGGCGAGATCTCCTTCGCGATACTGCCTGGCGCCGACGTGGTGACGGCGAACGACCCGCGGGTCCAGGCCGTGGAACGACTGTGCGCCAGAGCCGAAGCCTTGGCCCCGTCAGACAGCTATGTGATCTACACATGCGGCGGCGGGGCGGGGAACTAGCGAACCGCCCCGGTCGTATCCCGACCGGGGCGGCAGCACGCTGATAGTTCTTTTCGTCGGCCAGGTCAGCCGTTCGCGCACAGCAGCGGCCGGAAGCTCAGCGTCGGCACGCCGTTGTCGAGGATCGAGTTGCTGTCGCCCTGGTGCAGGTTGAGGTACCAGGTGCCCGAGGCGGGCATCGCGGTGACGCCGGTGACGGTGCGCGTCTGGTTGACGATGTTCCCGTCGGAGTCGGCCTGGAAGTCCATCAGCATGTAGAGCACCGAGCCCTGGGCCTGGCAGCTGCCGGAGTGGATGTGCGCCGCGTGCGCGCCGGGAGTCAGGCCACTGGCGTTCACCGTGACCGTGATCGTCTGCGCGGACGCGTCGTACGAGACGGTGGCGTTGCCGGTGAGCTGTCCCTGGCTCTGGCCGTTCGCGTTCACATCCACGGCGTTCAGCTGGAACTGCCGGGACTCGTCGTAGCCCCAGGACAGCGGGCCGGACTCGGCGATCGGCTCGGCGGCCAGCGCGTTGCGGTTGAAGTCGTTGGTGGACACGCCGAGCCGGATCACGAAGCGCCCGTCGGCCGGGATCTCGCTCGCGGGCGAGGTGGAGCTGAGGGTGACGTTCGCGGCGCCGGTCGAGTCGGCGGTCAGGGTCTGGAATTCGACGGCCGGGGTGGAGCTGTTCGGCCGGTCGATCTCGACGAGGTGCTGCGATCCGGGCGTCAGACCCGTCACGTTCACCTGCGCCTGGAGCGTGCCGTCGGAGGCCTTATCGAGCGTGGCAGTGCCTTGCGGCATCGCGTGCAGGGTCAGCTGCTCGGTGACGGGCTGCGAGCCGCTCGCGGTGGAACTGGGCATGCCGCTCGGGGACATGGAGGTGGAGGCGGTGGCCGAAGCGGACGCCGAAGCTGAGGCGGACGCAGTGGCCGTTGCGGTGGCCGTGTTGCTCGGCATCGTGCTGGGCTGCGTGGAACTCGGCGTGGCGAGCATGCCGTCGGTGTTGCCGGCCGAGTCCGTGTAGAAGCCCACGAGCTGGCCCTCGTCGTTCACGCCGTTGACGGTGGTCGCGCCGACGCCGCTCGGGTCGTCGACCGACTTGAACGAGCCGGACGCGGTCCAGGTGAATCCGTGCGTCATGGCGCTGCTGCCGGAGCCAACCGTGTAGGTGCCGACGACCTCGCCGCGGTCGTTGACGCCGAAGGCCTGCGTCATCGTGGCACCCGGGTACGACAGGATCGTCTGCTTGCCCTTGCCGGTGAGCAGGAAGCCGTCCTGCGCGCCGCCGCTGCCGGTGAAGAACCCTGCGATGTCGCCGTGGTCGTCGATCGCCGCCGCGGTGAGGCTCGTCGCGCCGACCCCGGAGACGCTGACCGTGTGGAACTTGCGGGAGCCGATGGAGTACTCGTATCCGTGGTTGTTGCCCTGGCCGTCGGTGTAGAAGCCGACCGCCTCGTTGCTGTCGTTCACGCCGAGCAGCTGGTCCACCGGCGGGTTGGCGTTGTCGCCGGTCGGGAACGCGACGCTGTGGTACGAGCCGTTGACCCGGTAGAAGCCGAGGTTGTTGTTGGTGTTGTTCGCGTTGTTCGTGCCGGAGTAGAACCCGACAGTCAGGTCATTGTCATTGACGCCGGTGACCTGCGTCTGCACGGAGCCGGGGAAGTTCTCGTTCACGAAGTCGGTGATGGCCCGCTCGGAGATGCGGTAGCCCTTGTTCGGGTGGCCCGCCGAACCGGAACCGAAGTACCCTGCGATGATCCCGTTGTCGTTGACCCCGAGCAGCTGGTTGAACGTCGGGTCGGCCGGGTCGTCCACGGTCTTGAACGCGTAGTTGGTCGGCTGCACGTACGACGCCGGGTTCGAACCCTGAGTCCCCGCCGTCCCCTGGCTCCCGATCTGGGACGCGCCCGCGTTCGGGTCGCAACCCGCCAGTACCGCCGTACCGAGCGCCGCCGCGACGACGCCCACGATCAGCTTGCTGTTCTTGTTCATCGAACCCACTCCCCTAGTTGCTTCGCTTCGCTGCCTTCGGGCCCGATCCGCTCGCCTGCCCTGCCATCGATACTGCTCGCGGCGAGGCGGGAAGAGGATCATGCAGGCATGCGGAAGCAAAGGGGATGCCTGCACCCCCTCAAGGGTTCGTCAGGAACTCGTCAAATCCGGTGCTCACAGGGGGTGGGAGGAAAAGTCGGCCGCGATAGACGCCGCGCGTGGTACGGGCGGCCACCACCAGCCAGGCTCCAACGAGTACGAGGTAGAATATGCAGGCAGCGATTCGCAGCACCACGGAGCCGGTGTGGCCGGCCAGCGCGGTCGTGCCGGTCACGCACGTGCCGATGGGGAAGGTGAACGACCACCAGGTCAGCGAGAACGGCAGGCGGTCGAGCGCGGTACGTACCGTCACGGCCGTCGCGATCGCGGCCCACAGCAAGGCAAAGCCCAGCACCGGCAGTCCGTACACGACGCCGAACGCCTCGAACGCTCCCGCGTAGGGACTGGGCACGGCCAGGTGAGCATTGCCACCGAGGAGGTTCGCGGCGGTGACGGACTGTCCGAGCGGGCCGAGCACGATCCACAGCGTGGGCACCATCCGCGCGGGCCCGACCTTGTGCACCGCCAGCCGGTACCAGATCAGGGTGATGACGGCGATGGAGGGCACCAGGCTCAGGCCGAACATCGCGTAGCAGCACAGCAGCAGCGTCAGGCGTACCTGCCCCTGCTGCGCGTACGGAAGCAGCAGGGATCCGGTGGAGGCGGAGACCATCGGCGGGACGATCGGCATCAGCCATCCGCCGAACGCGCTGTCGGACGCGGTTTGATACCGGGTGAACAGCAGGTACGGGATGGCGGCGGCGCACACCAGGCCGCCCGCGGTGCCGGCGAGCCAGAGCGCCCAGTCCACGTCGACCGCGGCACGCTGGCCGATCCAGTCGCGCCCGAGCAGCAGCGTGCCCGCGCCGACGGTGAGCATCGCCATCGGAACCGCCCCGTAGAAGTGGCCCATCACCGCGTCATTCGCGTGCCCGCGGGCGGTCGCGGGGTGGTTGAGCCAATGCAGCACGGTCAGCACACTGAGAACGACCAGCAGCACCGCGGCCAGGGCCCATACGCCCGTCGCGGCGCCGCGCAGGCCGGGGAACTGCTCGGGAAGGCTCGCCGCGGCCACCGCGACGATCCCGGTGCCCATCACGGAGGCGAACCAGTTCGGGGTGAGGTTCGCCCAGACCTTGCGCGGCCGCTCGAGGTCGCGCAGGAAGCCCCGTCGGGCGGAGGACGACGATGCGGACCCCGTGTTCGCGGGGACGGGAAGCAGATCTGTGTCCATGCCCCCACCCTCGCTCCGGCCACGGCCGGGCAGTAGGGGCCGAAATCTTGGAAGGTTACAAGCCCAGCTTGTAACCCACCCGGGTCAACCGCTTGCCGCGCGACGCATCGAGGACAGGTGAGTGAGCAGGTCACGGGCCGGACCGGCCGGCGGAAGGCGCTCCCCGATCCACACGGCCTTGAGCGCGCGGCGCAGGTCCACCCCGTCCACCGCGACGGCCCGCAGCCGCCCGACGGCCAGATCGTCACGCACGGCCAGATCGCTCATCACGGCGGGTCCGGCCCCGGCGAGCACCGCCTGACGCACCCCGCCGGCCGTCGAAAACTCGATCAGCGGCGCCGCCACTACAGTCCCCACCCCGAGCGTCTCGACGAGCGCGATTCGCAGGGCCTCGCGCGTACCCGACCCCGGCTCCCGGCTGACCAGCGGCGTCGAGGCCAGTTCGGCAGCGTCGATCGGGCGGGACCGGCGGGCGAGGGGATGATCCGGCGGGACCACGAGCGTGAGCCGGTCAGTGGCGACGATCCGGCTACGTACGGAACGCGGCACCGACGGCCCCTCGACGAACCCGAGATCCGCGTCGCCGGCCCGCACCCGCTCGATGACCGCGTCGCTGTTGGTCGCCGTCAGCACGATCCGCGGCGCGGCCGCTCCCCGCCTGCGGGCGGCCGCCTGCATCGACACCAGCCAGCCGGGAAGCAACTGCTCGGCGATCGTGAGACTGGAGCTGATCCGCAACTGCCGATGCGCATCCTCACGCAACGCCGCGATACCCGCGTCGACCTCCGCCGCGGCCTTCAACAGCCGCTCGGCCCACTCCGCCACGACCACCCCGGTCGACGTAAGCTCAGAACCCCGAGGCCCGCGCACCACGAGCGACACCCCGGTCTGCGTCTCCAGCGCCGAGATCCGCGCCGAGACCGCCTGCTGCGTGACGCCGAGTTCCGCGGCGGCGGCGTTGAGACTCCCGGTGCGCGCCACCGTCAGCAGAACCTCGAGCGCCGCCAGTTCGGGCATCCGCGGGCCTAGGGGCATAGTCGAATACTAATCGCCGGCCCCAGCTCAGGCCTGGCTGGAGGCCGCCCAGAGGTTGATTCCGGCCTCCACGGCGTGCTTGTCGATGCGGGCGAGCTGCTCGTCCGCGAACTCGAGTCGCTCCAGCGCGCCGAGGCTGTCGTCGAGTTGCGCGACGCTGCTCGCGCCGATCAGCGCCGAGGTGACGCGGGGGTCGCGCAGGGTCCAGGCCAGCGCCATCTGCGCCAGTGACTGGCCTCGCTCGGTGGCGATCACGTTGAGCGCGCGGACGTGGGCGAGGTTGCGCTCCTCGAGCATCCGGGCGGACAACGACGAGTCGGTGGCGCCCCGGGAACCCGCCGGGATTCCGTTGAGGTACTTGTCGGTGAGCATTCCCTGCGCGAGCGGGGAGAAGGCGATGCAGCCGACGCCCTCCTCGCCGAGCACGTCGAGCAGCTCGGGTTCGATCCAGCGGTTGAGCATGGAGTACGAGGGCTGGTGGATCAGCAGCGGGGTGCCCAGTTCACGCAGGATGGCCGCGGCCTCTCGAGTCCGGTCCGGGCTGTAGGAGGAGATGCCGGCGTACAGCGCCTTTCCCGAGCGGACGGCCGTGTCCAGCGCGCCCATCGTCTCTTCCAGCGGCGTGTCCGGGTCGAACCGGTGGCTGTAGAAGATGTCCACGTAGTCCAGGCCCATCCGCCGCAGCGACTGGTCGAGGCTCGCCAGCAGGTACTTGCGTGATCCGCCGCCCTGGCCGTACGGGCCCGGCCACATGTCGTAGCCCGCCTTGGTCGAGATGATGAGCTCATCGCGGTAGGGCCGGAAATCCTGGGCGAAGAGCGTGCCGAAGTTGCGCTCCGCGCTGCCGTAGGGCGGGCCGTAGTTGTTGGCCAGGTCGAAGTGGGTGACGCCGCGGTCGAACGCCCGCCGCAGGATCGCGCGCTGCGTCTCCAGGGCGCGTCCGTCGCCGAAGTTGTGCCACAGGCCCAGCGAGATGGCGGGTAGGTCGAGGCCGGAACGTCCGCAGCGGCGGAAGGCGGCGTCCTCGTAACGGTCCGGTGCGGCGGTGTAGTTCATGCTCTGGTGCTCCTCGGAGTAAGGCTTGCGCGGCAGTCCCACCTCCCACCTTGACTCAACTTCATCCATCTTTCCAATAGAAGAATCTGATTGGTTCAGTCGACTGGCGTGCTTAATCCGGCGACCTGCGCCCTCATCGGAATGGGCGCGGGACGAGGTGCCCGCCGCAGTCCACGACGTCTACGATGAGCTTGATCGCGCCCCGGATCGGAGCGCGCTGGTGACCGGACAGCCGATGGCAGGAGACGTGCAAGAAGTGCTCGAAATGGTCTCGCCGGACGGACTGAAGGTTCGCGCCGCGCACCGGCGCAACCCCTACTCGTACGCAATGAGCGGGGAAAAGCTCGACGCACTGCTGGTGGACCTGGGCCTACGCCGGGCGGCAAGCATCTGGCGCAACCACACGGTGGCCGCAGACCTGGCACCGCGCGGGGTGTATCCGCGAGCGTGTATGGGCTTTGTCATCATGGACCCCACGGTCCCGGCATGGGTTCCGGACACAGACGCGGTCCTCGGCGTGATCACCGTGGGGGATGACGGGTCGTCGTTCCTGGCGAACGCGGCGGCCAAGGCGGCCGGACACCGTCGGCTGGGCCGCAACTACGGCGAGGCCGTGCTGGTCGATCCGCACCTGTGCGGCGACGGCACCTTCCGCTACGGCCACTCCGCCGAGGTCCGCGGCCTGATCGTCGGCGCCAGTTCGCAGAGCACTGACCAGGACCTCTACGAGGCGGCGACGCTCGCCGGGGACCTGGTCGCCGCCATCGCCGAAGCGCACCGGTCATGGCTGGAGCAGGCCGGACCGGTGGTGGACTGGTTCGCCGCCGACGACACCCCGGCCGAGGCGTACCGCGAGATGATCGACTGGTTCGGCGCCGTCTAAGCCCCGCGCGCGCCCACTACAACCTGACCGAGCGCTGCGTCGCACGCTCCGTCTTGAAGATCATTCTGCCACCCTTGGGCATATTTCGCGCGTTCTGTCCCGCGACTGCCGCGCCGTGGTTGACTGGGGTGACGGGCCCACCCCACGGGCGACGATCGGCGAGTAAGGAGCGGGGCGATGTTCGACAAGAGCAAGGCGTTCAGCGGCTTCTCCGTGAACGACGTGCAGGCGGCCAAGCAGTTCTACGGTGAGACGCTCGGCCTTGAGGTGTCCGAGGAGCACGGCCTGCTGCGCCTGCACCTGCCCGGCGGCAGCGGCGAGGTGATCGCGTACCCCAAGGGTGACCAGCACGCCCCGGCGACGTTCACCATCCTCAACTTTCAGGTCGACGACATCGACTCCGCCGTCGACGAGTTGACCCGGCGCGGTGTGGTCTTCGAACGCTACCCCGGCCTCGATGCGGACGAGAAGGGCATCTTCCGCGGCGGAGGACCGTTCATCGCATGGTTCACCGACCCGGCCGGCAACATCCTGTCCGTGCTTCAGGAGCGTTAAACGGGATGGCCGGCGACCGACGAAAGCGTTGAGTCAGCGCGCGGACAGGACGCAGAACTCGTTGCCCTCCGGGTCGGCCAGGACCTTCCACGAAACATCGCCCTGGCCGACGTCAGCGACGGTGGCGCCCAGAGCCCGAAGCCGGGCCACCTCCGCCTCTTGATCGTCACCGGGGTACGGCGCCACGTCGAGATGGACGCGGTTCCACCAGGCCCGCACGTCGGGCTTGCGCAGGAACTCCAGATACGGGCCGACCCCCTTGGCCGAACGCAGCTGCGCATAGTCGTCGCTCACCTCGTGCACGGTCCAGTCCGTCGCCCCGCCCCAGAACCGGGCCATGGCCCGCGGATCCGCGCAGTCAACCACGACCGCGGCGATCGGCCCGGTGTCCCGGTAGATCTCCCGAGGCTCCAGCACGCAGAACACGTTGCCCTCCGGGTCGGCCAGCACCGTCCACGGCACGTCGCCCTGACCCACATCGGCGGCCGTCGCACCAAGCCGCTTCAGCCGCGCGACCAGCTCCGCCTGATGGGCCGCGGAGGTGGTGGCGAGATCAAGGTGCACGCGGTACTTCACCGTCTCGGGGTCCGGGACGGCCACGACGTCCACGCAGACGGCGACAGGATCCGGCAAGACGAGACCCACGGGTTCAACGTTGGTCACACTGGGCCCCTCGCTGGAAACGCCCCAGCCGAGCGCCTCCGCCCAGAACCGGCCGAGCGCCGAGTCATCCCGGGCCTTGAAATTCACCTGAACAAGTCGCAGCGCCATGCCGCCAATCATAGGCGCAGGCAGATGATGCGGTCCGAACGGAGATTGCCATGAACTCGACACCTGATGGTGCGTTCAGCTGGACAAATTCAGTCGCGTCAGCTGTGGCAGTAGTTCTCGGACCGCGCGGGTGTCGGAGTAGGGCAGGAGGATAGAGACGACCTCGTGAAGCAGGTCGGCGGCGATCTCCCCAAGCCCTTAGCTGGTGATCTTTGGAGCCGCATGGCTTCCAACGAGGACAGTTACGTCGGCCGAAGCGAGCTAGATCCGTAACCGGGGCGCCGAATCCGCCACAAGACGTCCTGACCAGCCGGGAGCAAATCAGGCGGACGAGATTGACTTGTCCGCTCGCTGAGTCATTCGAAATCGCTGTTGATCCGGGTATGTCCGCCGGGTAGCGTGGCTGGATCAATGGTTACGGGTGAGGGGAGATGCCTGCGATGTCCATTTTCTGCGGGAATATGAGAGAAATGCATGCACCGCCAACGCATCGAGGGGCGCGGTGCGCTGGTGGGGGCCGTGGGATATGAGCGGCGACGGGTTCAAGATCGAGATAGACGACCTGCTCTCCATAGCGCCCAGCTTCGACGGCAACGCGCAGGCGATTGTCGAGTACCTGAACCAGGCCGCCACGAGCCTGCAATCGCTCGGTGCGTTCTGGGGTGACGACAAGCCCGGAACCCAGTTCGCCGCCACCTACCAGAAGATCGCCTCCGAGGTGATGTTGATGCTCACCAAGAGCGCGGAGGATCTTGAAGGCATCAGCCAGGGGCTGACGCAGATGGCCGCCCGGTACGGCCAGACCGGGGCGGACATCACCACCACGTTCCGCCACGGCCGGTCGGGGCCGGTCGCGTACTGATGCGTCCCGACACATCGCCCGCAGAAGAAGGAGGGGACCATGCCTGACGGACCGGGTGGCTGGGGGTTGCACGAGCAAACCGGCGTCGGTGACGGCGGCAGCGGCTTCGGCGCTGTCCTGCGTGAGTTTCATGTTCCCTGGCCGGCGTGCAACCAGGACGCTGCACGGCAGGCCGGCAATGCGTGGTCCGCCCTGGCGGACGGCATAGAGGACGTCCTGACCGAGTGCAACAACATGGTCGCCTCCATCACGGTCAACAACGCGGGCGCCGCCATCGACGCGTTCGGCGCCAAGTGGCAGCAGTACGGCGGCAAGGCAGGGTCACTCACCCTCACCATCGGCGCCTGCCGAGCACTGGCCAAGGCGTGCAACGACTTCGCCGATCAGGTTTCCGAAGTCAAGGCGGAGATCGAGCACAAGGCCGAGGAACTCGCCGCCGTCGTCGCAGGGGCGGTCGTAGCGTTGATCTTCACGTGGGGCGCCTCTATCGCGGTCGCAGAGGCAGCGGGTGACGCCGTGGCGACCTGGGTCACAGATCTCATGGCCACACTTGCCGACCAGGCCGGCGAAATTTCAGGTGTCCTGGAGAACGCCGTCAACATCGTCGGGGTCGGCGCGTCCGAGGTCGCCGGAACCGCCGCCGAAGGGGCTGCGGCAGGTACTGTTCGCGGGACCTTCGCCGGCCTATTTACTGAGGTATTTGAGACCTCGCTCAACGCCGTAAATGGTGAACCCCAGCCTTCGTCGGGCGAACTGTCGGCTGGAGTCGCTAAAGATATGGTCAGCACTGTTCTGCTGGGAGTTATCGCCGAAGCGGTGCCGACGGTAGCCGCACAGGTTGAGCCGACAGGAACCATGCTGCAAGCGTATAATGACGCGCTTAATATAAATCCACAGCTCGCCGGTGTCCTCATGTCCAGCGCCAGGATCACGGAGTTGCTCGACACTCCAGCAGGTAAAGCCTTCGTCGCGGGTGGCGGAATAACGGCGCTCCATGCCAGGTCCGTACTGGATGATACGGAGTCCACGGCCAAGTCCATCGAGGCGACGCTTGAAGCGGCGTTGAACCAGATGACTTCCTCCGGCGGCGAATGAGGGGCTATCCTTCACCGCATCGTCTCGACCCACGCGATCCCAGGAAGGCCACATCACCGTGTTCTCATCGAGAATCCAGGATGATCTTGTAACCGCGGGGGCCTGGTGCACGATCGTAGTGTCGATCATCTTGCTCGGGCCGGTCGTTCGCGAGTTCAGGGTGTGGTGGGTGGCCGCTCGGGGCTGTAAGGCGGAGGGCCACGTCGAGACGGTGCTTCCGGTGAAACACGACAAGTATGGCGACCCCATTCGATGGGCTGTGACGACCGAATTCAGGGCGGACGTCGGCGGCAAGCATCCGGTAATTCAATTTCGCGAAGAACTGCCGGTGCCCCGAGAGCAGAAGCAAAAGGTGTCTGTTCGATACAACTTGAAGCGGCCGGAGGAATCGGCAACGATCAGGCCGTCGAATATGATTTTTGGTCGAGCAGCGGGGTTCCTGGGGCTTGCGGCCGTCATGTTCTTTTTCTCCGGCGGTTTACTGTTCCATTGGTTTTAGCCCCAGAAGTTCACTCTTATATGGCGCGACTGGTCGCACGATCGCTCATTTGACCTGACGGGTCAGGATGAGCTTAAAGGACAGTTCCGCGAATGTGGACTCTGCCATATCTCTGAGGCTGATTGGGAACAGGGCGCTCCATGCAGCCAGTGAGCACTCGATGATCTCATTGACGTATTCTCCGGTGGAGATATCGGTGACGCGCAGCGCGGTGACCATGAAGCCGTTGCGGACGCTGAGCGTCTCGTATTGGCCGTCCACAGCGTCTGCGAACCGGACCACTGTGCCCGGCAAGGTCTCGTCGTCGGTGGCTTCGACGGACTCGACCTGGCCGAGCGTGCCGAGGTCGCGTGAGGCTTCGCTGAACCAGATGGCCTCCACAGGAGGTGGCGAGTGAGGGGCTATCGTTACGCGCCGCTGGCCACGGATGAGTAGAAGAGCTGCGTGACCGTGCCGGGCCTCCATGCGGATCTTGTCGATGCCGGGTCGGTCTTCGCGCTGATCGTCTGTCTCCTGTTCTTGGGTGTCTCGGTGCACGCGCTGAAGGCCTTGGTGGTCGGCATATGGGGCAGCGAGGCGTTGGGGCACGTGGAAGTCGCACGCGAGGCCAGATACGACAAGTACGGCGACCCGATCAGCTGGAACGTAACCACGGCGTTCCGGGCGGAGGTCGGCGATAGCCATCGTGAGATTCGGTTCACCGAGGAGCAGCGCGTGGCCTTCACGAGAAAGCAGGAGATGACGGTGCACTACAACCCGAAGCGCCCGGATGCCTCGGCCACCATCAAACGGCCGCGAGCCAGCCTCGCCAAGGCCTCGGCCTTCCTCGCGCTCACCGCCAGGGCCTTCGCATGAAGTGATCTTGTGGTGTAGTGGGTGATTCGCCCGGATCGGGGTGTGTTCTCGGGGGCCGGGGGGTCGGGAGTTGCGTGTGGGCACGGCTGCTGATGATCCTTCAGGTGTCTAAGCATCAGGACCCTGGAGCAGCCGTGCCCGTGTGCGTAGTGTGTCCCATCAACGAGCTCGCCCTCAACCCGCGCCCGAAGGCGCTGGTGGAGTGCTTCGCGCAGATCCCGGACCCGCGCGGCCGGCGGGGCCGGATCCACCCGCTGGCTCTCGTGCTGGGCCTGGCGGCGTGCGCCGTGGTTGCGGATCACTCGACGCCGACGCAGATCGGGGAGTGGTGCCAGGACGCCGGCCAGGACCTGCTGGCCGCGCTCGGCGCCCGCTACGACGCATTGACCGGCCGATACCTGGCCCCGGGCCGTGACACCGTCATCCGCGTGCTCGCGCGCATCGATCCCGACGTCCTGGACTGCGCCCTGTGCCGGTTTCTGGCCGAGACCGCGCGAGAAGCCGACGTCTGCACGCCCGACGCGCCGGCGCTCGAACACGTCGCGGTGGACGGGAAGGTGCTGCGGGGCTCGCGCGGCAACGGCTACCCGGCCATCACGCTGATCAGCGCGTACGCCCCGGAGCAGGGCACGATCCCGGCCCAGCGGGAGGTCGCGACGAAATCCAACGAGATCCCCGCGCTCCCGGTACTGCTCGACCAAGTCCCACTGGTCGGGAAGGTCGTGACCGCCGACGCCCTGCACACCCAGGACGCCACAGCCCGCTACCTGCGCCGACGCGGCGCACACTACGTGCTCACGGTCAAGGGAAACCGCCCGAAGCTACGCGAGGCGATCCAAGCCCGCTTCACCGGACCCACCGCCGCCACCGACACCTTCCACGAAATCGAACGCGCCCACGGCGTGATCCGGATCCGCCGCGTCGAGACCCTCGACGCAGCGGGCCTGCCGTTTCCCGGCGCGGCCCAGGCCGCCAAGGTCACCCGCTACACCTGCGATGCGGCCACCGGCATGCCAACGGCCAAGGAAGAGGTCTACATCATCACCAGCCTCCCGCCCCACCGCGCAGGCGCCGCCCGGATCGCCGGATACCTCCGCCGACACCGGGCCATCGAGAACGAGGTCCATTACGTACGCGACGTCGCCTTCCACGAAGACGCCTGCCGCGCCGTCACCGGAAACCTCCCCCGCGCACTCGCCACCCTGCGCAACCTCGCCCTGAACGCCCTACACCAGGCCGGATGGCGAAACATCGCCTCCGGCCTGCGCAAACACGCCCGCAACCCCCACCTCATCCCCGGCCTGCTACACCTCACGAAAACAGACATCTAACACGAAGCGCTTTCATGCGAAGGCCCTGCGCTCACCGCATACTGCTTCTGGCTTTCAACGGCCTGGGTGCTTAAATTTTTGCCCGCGGACTACTCCAGCCGGACTACTGCCGCCGGTCCACGCCGCAGTTCACGCAGTTCGGCCGTGATCGATATGAAAAAATGCCGTTCAGTGGTGTTCGTCGGAGAGTACGGTGATCACCCCTTGCCTTCCATGGGGACGGGCTGCCACTGCCCGCCGTCGTCCGGACCCTGGATATGGACAGCCTCCAGGTCAAACCCGTCGCCCTGGTGCTGCGATTTCATTGCCCACGTACATGCTTGCTCAGCGGCCTCACGGGTGTCACAGCGTTGTTCGGTGTGGCGAGGATGGGTCATCCCTTCGGGCACGAGCCACGTGTAGCGCACCCGCCACGGCGGCCGACGGCGCAGGACGAACCACACGATCCGGCCGCCGTTCGCGTATGAGGCCCCGTTGAAGAGGTCGTTGGCCTTCGCGAGCTCGGCGCGCAACGCGTCGCCCGCCGCGAAGGCCGGCAGCATCGTGCCGCCGTCGTGTGTGGCGACGACCAGTTCGCGCAGTTTCGGGCTGTAGCGGAGGTGGAGGCGGATGCGGTCACCGCCGTGATCGTGATTGGCGAGCCAGGAGACGAGGGCCTTGGCGGCGAGTTCAGCGCGGATGGTCAGATCGCTGAGCAACCATGCCTCCATTTGCGCGGCAACCACGGTTCCGGCTTCAGCGACACCCTGGAGCGTCGCCTCCACTGCATGGCTTGACTGATAGGCCATGCCGTGTGTCGCGGTGTGTGTCTTTGCACTGGTTTCGGCCATGACATATCCCTGTCGTCCCTCGTTGCGCCGATGGCGAGCGGCGTGGTGGCATTACTGATGAACTCGTGACACCACTCCGGAAGGTCAGGGTTCTGATCATCCCGGACCTTCTCGCTGCGCACCGCGGTGCACGTCGCAGTCGCGACGTGTGAGGCCATGCGAGCAACGTAACGGTGCGCTCGGCCTCATATCCGTAGCGTCGCTGCGTGCCCGCAATCAGGTTGCGGGTCGGTCTAGACCAATAGTGCGGCGATCTCCTCGGCTGCCTGGTCGGCGCTGTTGAGAAGGACGGTCGTCATACCCAACTCGCGGGCTGGGACGAGATTGCGTTCGGTGTCGTCCACGAATACACAGTCCGGGCCGGTCACGCCGAGCCGTTCCAGGGTCCTGCGGTAGATCTCTACGTCGGGCTTGCGCACCCGTTCGATGCCCGAGGCAACCACTACGTCGAACCGCTTCTCGAGCTCCCACGGCGCGTATGGATTGAACGGGTCGAACCCGACCGAATTCGTCAGGCACGCTGTGACGTAGCCGGCCTCGCGTGCGTCTTGGACGACCTTGAGCATCGGCTCAGCGGGCGCGAGCGACGCGAGCACACGGCTGAGCAGTCGCGGCGCAGGCACTCCGAGCTTCTCCGCCATCACGCACTCCCACTGGACCTGTGAGATGTCGCCACGCTCCAGGGCTGCGAACGAGTCCTGCTGATCACGATTGCTGGACAGGACCGCGAGACCGTGATCTCCAACTCCCTCTCGTTCACAGAAATCCCGGACGACCCTCCCCAGCGGGTTGGTCAGCACACCGCCGAAGTCTGCAATCAGGGCTTTGAATGTCATTGCGGAGGTGCACCCTTCGTCTGTGTGCGCAGGTTGGAACGGACTTCGAGCACATGCTCGCGTAGTGCGCTGGAGGCTGCGGACCGGAGAGGACCGACGAGCCGGGCGATGTTCTCGATCCGCCGGAACGTCTTGCGGTGATGCACGTGTGCGACGTACTGGAGGGACTGATCGGCGTCCGCGCACGCCTGGTCTGTCTCACCGCTCAAAGCCAGGGCGTGTGCGCGGTCGGCCAGAGCTGTCGCCCGGTGCCGGATCACGGTCGGCTCCATGCCGTCAAGCGCAACGGTCAGCCGGTCGATCGCGGGCTGATACCGGCGCAGTCGCAGCAGGTCCCCGCCCTCGTACGCGTCGAGTTTCGCCTCGTCCATCCACCCGAGTCCAGCCCACAGTTCGTCCTCGGGCGGACGTTGCAAGGCGGTCCTTCCTACATCCAGAGCCTGGAAGGCCTCGTCGGCATGGCCCAGGGTGGCGTGCATTTCCGAGGCTACGGCGCAAACCCACGCCCGTGTACGGGGGCTCGCTCCCTTCACGGCCACGTCCTGGCCCGCCAGGGCCCACTCCAAAGCCTCTTCGGCCCCTGAGTTGTAGGTGGACAAGAACGCCCGCCCGCCGTAGACGACAGCGGTGAGATCCACGTCGCCCACCTGTTTAGCGGCGGACATCGCGAGGCTGAGCAGCGGGTCGGCCTTCTCGAAGTCCGCGTGGTCCATCATGTGCACGCCCGCGGCCAGCGCAGCCATTTCCCCAGCGTGCCGAAGGAGGGCATTGCGTACGTGCTCGGGCTGATCGGAAGGCTGGAGGGAGAGGACGAGCTTGACCTGATCGAGGGCGAGCGGCAGCAGCGTTTCGGACGGCACGATGCGGTAGGCACGCCGGTAGACCGACCCGACGATCTTCAAGTCGTCCAGGAAGGACGTATCCGGCGTCGGCGGCGTACGGGACCCATAGCCGACTAGGGCGGCGAGTGGGCTAGCGGCTATCGCCGTCTCGGCCAGGAATCCGCCTGTCTCGACGACGAACGTGCGACGCAGCGTGCTCATCCAGTCCGCCTCGGCTCTCGCGGGGCTCGACTGCGGCGTCGTTCGGTTAGGCGTGGTGGCGTATCGGACGTCGAATGCCAGTACATGGGCCACATCTAGCCGAAGGGCGGCGGCGATAGCCTCGGCTGTCGCGACGCTGTCGAGAGCGATCGTTCCGCGTTCGACCTGGGAAACCCACGACTCCGAACGTCCGATAACGTCGGCGAGCTCACGCTGGTACCAGCCGCGTTTGCGGCGTCCCCCCGCGATGCGCGCACCGATGATCATGTTGATATTGGCGCTCACGCACACCTCTCTCACGATCCGTCACCGCGAGCTTACCTGGGCCCGATGTGCTCGCTAGGCGGAGACCGGACACATACCAGCGAGCCATGACCAAAGCACGATGCATGAAAAAGCCCCTTAGCGTGCGGCTGCGTACCAAGGGGCTAACAAGTGGACAATGCTGGCATAGAACCACCGACCGCTTCGCAAGCTACCAGCGCGTCCGGGTTGAGCTGGAACTGGGGCGGGCGGGCGGGTAACGAACCGCCAGATGAACCTCGAGAACCGGACACAGACCGGTGAGCGGAATGCTGGGGCAGATGCCGCATCTCTGACGTTGAACGACGAAGTCTCCTGCCGCAGCAGGGGGCTAGTACGCATGGACGTTACTGGGATCGAACCGATGATCTCTCCGCAGGCTGCCGACGGCACTGGGTCGGCTGATACTGGGGCGGGCGGGCGGGTAACGCCCCCGTCGATAGTCCACGGAGACCGGACACAGACCGGTGAGTTCAACGACCCGCGACCTGCAGACACGACGAAGCCCGAGGCCGAAACAGGGGGCTTGTGTATGTGAACGAAACTGGGATTGAACCAGTGGGCTCTTCTGCGTAGGAGAGCGGCGTCAGGACCCAGAAAACCGCTGGCGCGATCGCAGCGAGCTGGGACCTGTGCGAACGCTCCGGCGGATACGCCATGGACACCAGTCCCTTCGAAGCTCCCGCCTGGCGCGCGTCTTGGGTCGAGGTCGAGCACCGCTAGCCCCACCCCAGCCTCAGGCGAGGGAACCGAGCCATTCCGCGACCGCGCGCGTGATGTCCTCTAATACTGGCGTCTGGCTCTTGCGAACGGCGAACTCGTGGCCGCCGGCCGGGAGCGCGACCAGGTGGTGAGTCGGCGGCAGCGGCGGATATTCGGCGGGTGTGCCGAACGGGTCGACTGCGCCTTGCACCACCAGTGTCGGAAGCCCGCTGCCGAGCAGTTCGTCGATCCGGGACTTCTCCGGTTTGCCTGGCGGATGCAGCGGGAACGCGAGGGCCAGCACGGCGCGTGCTCCGGTATCCAGGCCGGTTCGACACGCGACGCGGGCGCCCGCGCTGCGCCCGCCGACGATGACGGGAACACGGCCCGCATCGGGTAGGTCGGTCGACGGGTGCGACCGCCACCACTCCATGACCGCGCGCCAGCCCACGTCCAGCGTCTTCGGCGCGGGCGCTAACCGCTTGCCGGCCACCCGCCACGGCTGCTCGACTAGCGCGACCTCGAACCCGCTCGCGGGCAGGGCCACTGCCAACGCTTGCAGGTCCGGCGCCTCGATGCCGCCGCCCGCTCCGTGTCCGAGCATCAGCACGGCGCGGCACGTCCCGACGGCCGGGAAGCGGGTGATCCGGGCGTCGCCGAGCGGCGTCGGTACGAGCATCTGCATGATCTCGAGCGTAGCGGCCCGAGGACGGGAGTTGGATCAGCCCATGTCGACGGCGATGCCACTGACCACGGTGCGCGCGTTGCCGGTACCGACCTTGTAGGTGCCGGTGATCGTGTCGGTCGAGGTGCTCAGGACCGACAGCCTGGGGGCCAGCAGCGACGCCAGGTACACCTGGCTGCCGTCCGGGCTGATCGCGATCGCTTCGGCCAGGCTCTTCGCGGGCGCGTGGGCGACGACCTTGTCGGTGGTGAGGTCGACCACGTACACCACGCCGATGTTGATCGGGCCGCCGGTGACGTAGAGCCTGCTGCCGTCGGGCGAGATCGCGTCGCCGTAGTTCTGGTTGCCGGGGAGGGTGATCGTCGATGTCAGGGTATTGGTGGCGGTGTTGATGACGTCGACGCCCTTGAGTACCGGCACGTACAGGGTCGAGCCGTCCGGGGAGAGGGCGAGGCCGCCGCCTGCGTAGTAGGTGTGCACCGTGGCCGCCACGGTGTCGGTCGTGAGGTTGAGTTCTTCCGTCGAGGCGCCACCGGTGACGTAGGCGGTGTCGGGCCCGTCCATCACGATCTGCTGCGGGTCGGCGTTCACCGGGATCGTTGCGGTGACCGCGCCAGACGCGGTGTCAATTACCGAGACGGTGTTGCTCATGCTGTTCGAGACGAGGGCCTGCGTGCCGTCCGGGGTCAGCGCGATCCCGTCGGGTTCCGCGCCGACCTTGATCGGGGCGCCCACCGGCTTGCCGGTAGCCAGATCGAACAGGCGCAAGTCGGACCCGTCGAGCCCGGCCACGTAGGCGTGCTGCCCGTCAGCGGTGATCGCGATCGCGCCCGGCGTGTGCATCGCGCTGCGGGCTTCGCCGGCCAGGGTTTTGGACGCGACGTCGACCGCTGAGACGGTGTCGCCGAGATTGCCGACATAGATGTCCTTGCCCTGATTGCCGACCGCGAGCATCTGCTGGCCCGGCTCGACGTTCTGCATGGGCCCGATCCCCTCCGTGACGGTGCCGTCGACGGCTCCGGTGGCCGGGGCGACCACGTAGACGATCCCTTCGCTGAGCACGTAGACGCGGGCGCCGTCGGGTGAGAACACCGCCTCCTGCGCTCGAGCGCTCGGCAGCGAGACCGATTTGGTGATCTTGTGGGTGGCGAGGTCGATCACGTCGGCCGAGATCGTCCCGTCGTCGAAGGTTGCGACGGCCTTGGAGCCGTCGGGCGAGAGGGCCAGCCAGGAGATGACCTCCGGCAGCGCGATGATCTCGGTCACAGTGTCGGACTTGGTGCTGATCACGCCGATCTGCGCGCCCGGGCCCCAGGTGTAGACCGCGTGGCCGTCCGGCGAGACGGCCAGCCGCAGGGCGTTGCCGTTGACCGGGATCGTCGCGGTGACGATGTCCGTGGCCGTGGCGATCGCGGTCACGACGGGCGTCGGCGGGCTGACCGTGGTGTTCTGGCCGAGCACGTATGCCGTGGAGCCGTCGGGTGAGAGCGCCACGTCCGCCTCGTCAGCCTGCGCGGGAACGGTCGCGGTCACGGCGTTGGTCGCGGTGTCAATCACCGTCAGGTCGCTGCCGTCGAAGTCACTCACATACAGGGTGCTGCCGTCCGGCGAGATCGCCTCGGCAGGTAGAAGGCTCCCGGGGCCGGCGGCGCCTACGGAGACGGATGCGGTCACGGTCATGGTGCTGAGATCGACTACCTCGATCCGCGTGCCGACGACCACGTAGGCCGTTGCGCCGTTCGGCGAGAGGACGAACGACGTCGCGCCGTCGGGCAGCGACACGTGACCGGTGATCTGCAGGTCGGCGGCGTTGATCGACACCAGTGAGCCGTTGTACCTGACGTACCCGTAGCCTGAACTGAGCGCGTACAGGACTCGGCCGCCGGGCGCCGGGGTGATCTCATCGAGCCCTGGTCCGATTCCGTCCGCGTAGCCGACCGGAATCTTTTGGGTCACCGCACCGGTGGCCGCGTTCACACCGTAGACGGCGTCGTCCGTTTGATTGGCCGTGTAGACGATCGTGGGCGGCGGGACGTCGGCGTGTGCCGCAGCGCTGCTCAACCCGGTGCCCGCTGCCAGCAGCGCGACGGCCACCGACGCCGCTCGTAGCCGGTGCGAGACCCTCGTTGTGGACATCGTCGTCTCCAGACTTAAAACAGTGCCCTTAGACGAGGAGTCAAGCGTCCGGCGGTGGGCCGCGCAATCACTGAGGCTGGCTGATTGGAGCCATGGAAGTAACTCGCCGTTCGGCGAGCGCAACCGGCCGGTACGTGGCACGGTGGAGGGTATGGCCAACAACCCGCAGCCCGCCCGCCGGACGCACCCGCCCCGCAGCGCCCTCGGCATCGACATCGGCGGTACCGGCATCAAGGGCGCGCCGGTGGACCTCGTGCACGGCACCCTCCTCGAAGACCGGTTCCGGCTCGACACGCCGCAGCCGGCCACGCCCTCGGCGGTGGCCGACGTGGTGGGCCAGGTCGCCAAGCATTTCGACTGGACCGGGCCGGTGGGAATCACCTATCCGGGTGTCGTCTCCAGCGGCGTCATCCGCACCGCGGCGAACATGGATCCGGCGTGGATCGGCAGCGTGGCGGCGGACGTGCTCGGGCCTCCCCTCAGCTCGGACACGTCGCCCGTCGTGGTGAACGACGCGGACGCGGCGGGCCTGGCGGAGATGACGCACGGCGCCGGGCGCGGGCAGAGCGGCGTGGTGCTGATGCTCACCTTCGGCACCGGCATCGGCTCCGCGCTCTTCCTGGACGGCAAACTGCTGCCGAACACCGAACTCGGCCACCTGGAGATCCGCGGCAAGGACGCGGAGCGCCGGGCCTCGGCCAAGGTCCGCGAGGACAAGGAGCTGAGCTGGGAGGAGTGGGCCGGCCGAGTGCAGGAGTACCTTGAGCACGTCGAGGCGCTCTTCTCCCCCGACCTGGTCATCATGGGCGGCGGAGTATCCAAGCACCCTGACAAGTTCCTGCCCTACCTGAGTCTGCGGGCGCACATCGTGGCCGCCGAGATGGCCAACAACGCCGGGATCATCGGCGCCGCGCTGGCCGCCGGATCGCACGCGCACCACGCGTAGGTCGCCGACGATCCGCGCTAGGACTGCGTGCCGAACACGGGCAGGCACTCGTCGCTGATCCGCATGGTCCCGAGGCTTGCCCGGCTTCCGTGGTCGGTGGAGGTGAATGAGACCGCTGATTCCTTCGGCAGGCCGGTGAAGGTGAATTCGGCGGAGGTTCCCGGCACGGGGAAGCTCATAGGCGTCGGCGTCGGCGACGGGGTGCTCGGGCTTGTCGCCGTGCTGGACTCGGTGGACGGGGTGGACGGGGTCGAGGTGGGGCTGGTCGCGGTCCCGCTGTGGGCTGGTGAGGTGTCGGCGGTCGTGGACGTGGTTGCCGTGGCGGTGGCGGTCCCCGTCGCGGAACTGGTCGTGGGCGGCGCGGTTCCGCCTGCGGCGGGGCACGCGGTATCGCTGCCGGTGGGCGGCTGTTCCGCCAGCTTGAGCTCGATACCCAGCGACTTGAGGGTCGCGTTGAGCCGGGCGACGTCGCCGAGCGCGGAGATCTCGACCAGGTAGCCGCCGCCCGCCGACGCGGTGACCGTCCAGTCGGGATCGGCCATCCGGGTCGCGCTGGCCACGCCGGTCGTGCCGTCGGCCGTCGAGACCGCGTGCATCGCGTTTCCCGACTGCGCGAAGGTGACCGCGGCGCCGAGCGCGGTGATCGCGACGACGCCGGCCATGGCGGATACCGCGGCCCGGCGCCGGTGATGGGTGTCTCCGCGCGCGGCGATCTGCTCCAGCGAGCGCTTCATGCGCAGGTGGCCGAGCGAACCGCCCACGCGGTCGAACACGTCCTCGGCGTCAAGCGTCGCCCGGTCGCCGTCGTCTTCCAGGAATGCGCTCATGAGGAAACCCGATCCCGATCTGCCTCGGCGGCGAGTGTGGTGCGCAGAGTCGCGGTCGCCCGGGCGAGGTGCGTGCTCACCGTGCGCGGCGAGAGGCCCAGCGCCTGGGCGGTGTAGTGGTTGTCCAGGTCGAGGAAGACGCGCAGCGCGATGACTTCGCGTTGACGTCGGGGCAGCGCGCGCAGTGCGGCCAGCGAGCTGTCATCGAGCACCTGCTGCGTGCCGGCCACGCCGGTCGCGCGGTCGTGCGCGGGGTCGTCCATGTCCCAGGCGACCTCGCGGCGACGCTTGCGCCACCAGGTCACGTGCGTGTTCAGCGCGACGCGGATGACCCAGGCCTGCGGCGCAGGGTGCCGACGCAGCTTGCGCCAGTGCGCGTAGGCCTTGGCGAAGGCTTCCGCGACCAGTTCCTCGGCCAGCCCCGGGTCGCCGACCGTCGCGCAGATCGCACGCAGGCAGCCGTCCCGCGTTGCCGCGTAGAACGCCGCGAAGTCCTCGAGTTGGTCTTGGTCCACGACCTGAACACGTCTGGGGGCGGTCATAGACCTACATGATTTATGTGACCTCGGTCACCCGGCCCATTGGCCGCCGAGGTAGAGGAACCCGATCACGACCGCCAGCGACCCGGACACGGCCAGGTGCATCGCCGCGGCCCACGCTCGAGTGCGCGTGAAGTGCGCCAGCGCCACCCAGATCGGGAACATGATCAGCATCGTGCGCGGGACCGACTGGTACCAGGTCTGTGTGCCAAGACCGATGACGGCGAGCCCGCAGTACACCGCCTCGGGCCAGCGGCGTCGCACTGCGAACCCGATCGCGGCGATCAGCATCACCGCCAGGCACGCGATTTCCAATTGCTCCAGGAAGCCGAACTCGCCGCTGAAAGGATGCTGGAACGCACCCCAGTACGAGGTCTTAACCGCCTGCCAAGGCCCGACGTAATGCAGCCCCCAGCCGGCCTGGTTGGCCTGGCTCCACGCGCTCCAAATATGCGTCTGGCTATGCAGATACAGCTCGTACACGGCAGGGCCGAGCAGGCTGAGCGACACGCCGAGCAGCGCCCGCCACCGCCGGGCACCCATCGGCCGGGTGAGCGCCATGATCGCGAACGCGGGGATCAGGAACAGGCCGTCCGGACGGGTGAACGCCGCCAGCGATGCGTAGGCGCCGCAGCGTATCCACTCCCCGCGCTGCCCCGCGTTCCACGCCGGGATCGCGAAGGCGAGGAACAGCGATTCGGAATAGCCGACGGTCAAAAACACCGCTGTGGGCGCGGTGAGCAGGAACAGCGCGGCACGCGAGGACCCGGCCAGGCGCGTGATCGCGACGACGGCGACACCGCCGACGACCAGGGAGAGCAGCAACTCGGACACGATCCAGTTGCGCAGTACGACGTGCGCGGTCGCCAGGGCGAGCGGGTAGCCAGGGAAGAAGGCCGCGTTATGCGGGACCGACCCGGAGCCGTAGTATCCGTGCGCTGCGATGTTCTGCAGCAGGTTCGCGTCCCACTGCTGGAAGCCGCTAACCAGTGGATTGTGCCCGTTATTGGGCGAGAACACCCACGCGGCGGCATAGGCGAGAGCGAACAATGCGGCGTGCGCCGCGAGCCAGTAGCCGAGCGCGGTGCGGTCTCTGGTGTCGAGCCTGTGCACGGGATCTCCAAGCCACATAGGGCCAGCCGAGAAGAATGACATCCCGTACACGACCTGGGCCCCAACTGCACCTACACGCCCAAGATCCCGTGACGAAACCGATACGTCGCACCGTCTTCCGAGCCTCTAAGGCACCTCAAAGGTCTGCCACGGGTGCCGGGAAGGTCGCGTTGATCTGATGGTGCCCGGCGGCCGACAGGGCCGCTCGAACTTGGGAGGATCCATGCGCATGCACATTGGACGCAAGCTGACGGCCTTCGCCGGCACTGGTGAAGCTGACCAACGCGCAGCTGGCGGCGAAGCTCGGGATGTCCGCGAAGCAGCTGCTGGCGGCGGGGGGCGACTTCAAGAACATCGTCGTGTCGGCTCCCGGAGCGAAGTCGGCAGCCGAGCTCAACTCCATCCTGATGCTCACCGCCCGCGATCTCGTCGACGACCGGATCGCCGGTCTGGACGCGGGCGCCGACGACTACCTGGCCAAGCCCTTCGACCTCAAGGAACTGCGGGCCCGGCTGCGCGCCTTGCTGCGCCGCTCCGGGGCGGCGGTCGAGACGCTGGAATTCGCTGACATCCGCCTCGACCCCGTCGCCTGCCGGGCGAGCCGGGACGGCCGGCCGCTGAACCTGACGAAGACCGAACTGGCACTGCTCGAGCTGTTCCTGCGCAATCCCGGCCGGGTGCTCAGCCACCCGTTCATCCTGGAATCGGTCTGGGGCTACGACTTCGGCTCGAACTCCAACGCGCTCTGGGTGTACATCAGTTACCTGCGTAACAAGCTGGAGGCCGACGGCGCGGCGCGGGTGATTCAGACGGTGCGCGGGCTCGGCTATGTGCTGCGGGACCGGCCGTGAACCTGCGCGGCCAAATGGGAATCGCGGGGGCGCTCGTCGTCGCCTGCACGCTCGGCGTCATCGCGCCCGTGCTCTACCGGGCGGAGTCGGGGATCGTCGCCGCGCAGTTCGACGCGTCATTGGCCAGTACCGCCCAGCAGACCACGGCGCCCGAATTCGGTGTCGAGCTGAAGCAGTCCGTCGGCAAGAACGGTGAGACGGCGTTGACGCCGCGCCTGTTCGGCGGAGCGTTGGTGCAGATCACCAGCGCGCCGGCCGTCGGCGCCGGCGCGCCACGGACGAACTCGGCCGGCTCGCCGCCTCGTTCACCGTGATGATGCGCGCCCTCGACGACTCGCGGCAGGCCCAGCGGCGCCTGGTCGCCGACGCCTCGCACGAGCTGCGCACCCCGCTGACCAGCCTGACCACCAACCTCGACCTGCTCCGACGAGATCTCCGACAACCCGGACCCGCTGACCCCCGAACTCGTCCGCGACGCCCGTGCCCAGGCGTACGAGCTGCGGGCGCTGGTCAACGACCTGATCGACCTGGCCCGCTTCGCCGACGTCGAGACGCACGCCGAGGACACCCGGCTCGACCTGCTCGCGCAGCGGGTGGTCAAGCGGACCCGGGACCTGGCGACCGCGCGGAGCCGCGGGATCGGCTTCGAGCTGCACCTCCAGGAATGCCTGGTCCTGGCGGATCCGGACGCCGTCCACCGGGCGATCGCCAACCTGCTCGACAACGCGGTCAAATGGAGCCCGAACGGCGGCACGATCCGGGTGGAGCTACGCGGAACCGAGGACGGTCACGCGGAGCTCGGCGTCCGGGACCAGGACCCCGGCATCCCGCCGGAGGACCTCCCCTTCGTCTTCGACCGCTTCTACCGGTCGCCGACCGCGAGAGCGCTGCCCGGCTCCGGCCTCGGGCTGGCCATCGTCCGCCAGATCGCCGAGCAGCACCACGGCACCGTCCTCGCCCGCGCCTGCTCCCCCGGCGCCCACATCCTGCTGCGTCTGCCGCTCTCGTCCCACTGTCCATCGCCGTAGCGGCGTGCCGGGTCAGGTCGGGTCAGTCGGCGTCGGCCAAGGTGGCGGAGTAGGTGCGGCCGGTGAGGAGTTCGGCGGCGGCCGGGGCGCGCACCGCGACGTCGCGGGCGACGTCGGAGAGCAGGCGGTTGTGGCTGCGGGCGAATTCGCGCAGCAGCGCGAAGGCCTGGTCCACGGTGATCTGGTGGCGTTCGGCCAACACTCCCTTGGCCTGCTCGATGGCGACCCGGCTGTTCAGCGCGGACTGCAGTTGGGTGGTGAGCAGTTCGGCCTGGTGCAGGTTGCGCTGGGCCAGAATGCTGATGGTGGCGACGTCTGCCAGGGCCTGGCCGGTGCGGATGTCGTCGTCGCTGAGCGAGCTGCGCTCCGTGCAGAACAGGTTCAGGGCGCCGATCACGGTGGAACGCAGCCGCAGCGGCAGAGCGTGCACGGAGACGAAGCCGGCGGCCTCGGCCGCTCCCGCGAAGCGGGGCCAGCGGTGCTCGTTGGAGCTCAGATCGGCGTTGACGACGGGTTCGCCGGTGCGGAAGGCGTCGAGGCAGGGGCCCGCGTCGGTTTGCAGTTCGAAGAGCTCGAGCAGCCGGGCGTTCTCCGCCGAGGCGGCGGTCGCGTGCAGCGTTCCGCGCTGGTCGGCGAGCATCAGCCCGGCGGCGTCGATCTCCAGCAGCGTCACGCAGCGCTGGGCCAGGGTGTGCAGGAAGTCGATGACGTCGAAATCGTCGACCAGGGTGTCGGCCGTCTCGACGAATGCTTCGGCAAGCTGTTGTTCACGAGTCATGCTCATACCTTCGGTGAGTCGGTTCGTCGGGCGGTCGGGTTCGGGGGCGGTCATCGGGGTCGGCTTTCAGGGCTCGGGTCGGTCGAAGCGCAGGCGGCGGGCCACCACGTCGTCGGCGACCTCGGCCACGCGGCGGTCCTGGACGTACGCGTGGGCGCGCAGCCTGGCCAGCGCCTCGGCGAGGCCCACGTTCAACTGCACGCTGATCATTCCGGTGGCCTGGTGCACCTGGGCCCGGTAGGTCGAGGGCGCCGCCCAACCCGGACACGGCGCGTCGAACGGGGCGCCGGCCGCGTCGAGCCCGAGGGCCGCACGGTGCAGGAGCAGGATGGTGACGGCGTCGGCCAAGGCGAGGGCGTCGGCCAGCTGCTGGACGGAGAACGGGCCGACGGCCGCGCGATGGGCCAGCAGCACTCCGACGCTGATCGCCCCGATCTGGAGCGGGAACGTGAACACCGCGCCCACCCCCAGCGCCTGGGCCGCGGCGGTGAACGCGGGCCAGCGCTCCCCCGCGTCGGCGAGATCGGCGATCAGGATCGGCGCGCCGTCGGCCAGCGCTTCCACGGACGGGCCCTGGCCGAGGGTGAACTCGGCGTCCTCCAGCGCGGCTGAGGTCTCCTGCCGGCCCCAGGCCAGCACCGCGCCCGCCGGTCCCGTCCCCATCCCGGCCGCGATCCCGTCGACCCCCAGCGCCAGCGCCGCCGCGGCCGCGCCCGGACTGGCCAGGCCGACGGAACGCTCAGCTCCGTCGCCGCCAAGCAGCGCGAGCACCGCGGTCATCTGGCTGCTGAGCACAGGTCACGACCTCCCGGCGCGCCGCCGCGCATCTCCACAAATTCGGGCTCTTACATACAGAAAGACCCCGGGACAGCCGGAGAGGGTCCGCGTTCGCAGCAGGACACTCCGCGCCACCGGGGTCTAGGGAGACAAATCCCATTCTACCGCCTTCGACCGCCGAACGGCCCGCGAAGCGTAGACTGGCGGTAGCTCAAGTCGAGCTGTCACTCCTCCGGCGCCGACCGCCGAAAATGCCTCCTCGTCGCACTGCAGACGTTTACATGAGGATGCGAGAATATTGACGAACTCTGCGAATTACCGGCTGCCCGGCATCGGCGCGCTCCCCCGGACCGGAGCTTCGGGGAACGCGGATGCCACGATCGAGCAGTCCCCCTCCGATGAATCCTCAGCGGAAACGTGCGTGTGCGGTCATCCCATCGCTGACCATGACGCGATCGCCACGCGCTATTGCGCCGTGACCGTCGCCGGCTCCCTGGATCGCGGCTGCGTGTGCAGCGCCGCCCAGTGACGATACGTATCCCAGAAGTGAGTTCGGTGTCTGTTTAGGTCTGGCCAGGAGCGCTGTTCTCCGCTGTCCGCGCACCCGACCGCGTCACCGGTACGCGCTGATCCGCGTGTCGGTCGCCGCGCGGCGATAAGGTGATCATCGGCGGGTACGGGACGGGAGGCAGCGGTGATCGAGATCAGGCTTTACCGGGACTCCGACGAGGCGGCGGTGCGGGAGATCTGCATGCGGACCGGCGACGCGGGTGGGGACGCGCGGGAGCTGTACCGGGACCAGGATCTGCTCCCCGACATCTTCGCGATCCCCTACGCCGTACTCGAACCCGGATTCGCCTTCGTCGCGGACGAGGACGGCCGCGCGGTCGGCTACGTCGTCGGCACCCCGGATACGCCGCGCTTCGTCCAGAAGTTCCGCGAGCAGTGGCTGCCGAAGGTGGCGCACCTGCACATCCCGCCGTCCGGACGGGTCGATTTCGACGCCGATCCCGACAGCTCGATGGCCGCGCTTCTGCACGCCCCGGAGCGGATGCTCGAACCGGGCCTGGCCGCCTATCCGGCGCACCTGCACATCGACCTGCTGCCGCGGGCGCAGGGCAAGGGCGTCGGCAGGGCTCTGATGAGCACGTTCCTGGCCGCCGTGAACGCGGCCGGCGCCGAGGCGGTGCACCTGGGCATGAACACCTCCAACACCGGCGCCCGCGCGTTCTACGACCGGTTGGGCTTCACCGAGATCCGGTTGCCGGACCAGCCTGCCAGCCTGACCTACCTCGTCCGCCCGACCGCGCGGAGCTGAAGCGGCTGTCCGCCCGTCGCGGGGGTGCGACGGGCGGACGTGTGCCGGTGCTGCCTGATGGTGACGCGGTGTCGGCTTAGAAGGCTCCGACGCCGTCCGGGGTGCCGTAGCCGGTCGGGCCGTCCCAGCCGGCGCGGGCCTTGCAGAGCTGGCTGACCGAGCAGCTGCCGTCGTTGCCGGAGGTGACGTCGTGCAGCGAGGAGGTGTGAGCGTACGGCAGTGAGGCGTTGTCCACGCTGGAGGTGTTGCCGGCCAGCGCGTAGACGCTCGCGATGATCGGCGAGGCGACGCTCGTGCCGCCGTAGACCTGCCAGCCCGAGAAGCCCTCGTACGCGGTCGAGTCGTAGACCGAGACGCCGGTGTTCGGGTCGGCGACCGCCGAGACGTCGGCCACGGCGCGCTTGGCGCAGCCGGTGCCCGCGCTCGACTGGAAGCTGGGCGCGGCCTCATATGCCGAGCAGCCCGCCCCGGCGCCGGACCAGGCGGTCTCGGTCCAGCCGCGCGAGTTCGAGGACGTGCTCAGCGAGGTGCCGCCGACCGCGGTGACGTACGGGCTCGCGGCCGGGTACTCCACGCCGTAGCCTCCATCACCGGAGGACGCGGTGATGGCGATGCCGGGGTGGTCGTAGTACTTGGTGTCATCGGTCGTGTCGGCGGTCGCCTCGCTGCCGCCGTAACTGTTGGAGATCGCGTCGGCGCCGAGCTTGGCGGCCTCGTTGACCGCGGTGCCCAGGTTGGCGTTCGACGCGGTCTTGGCCTCGACGAGGATGATGTGGCAGTTGGGGCAGATCGAGCTGACCATGTCCATGTCGAGCGACTCTTCGGTGGCCCAGCCCGCGTTCGTCGCCGGCAGGCTGGTGGTCGAGCCGGTCTGGCTGACGACCTTCAGGCAGCCGCTGGCCACCGTGCAGGCCGGCAGGCCGTACTGGCTGCGGTAGACCGCGAGGTCGGCCGCGGCGTGCGGGTCCTTGTACGCGTCGACGATGGCGACGGTCTCGCCGCTGCCGGCCGTGGTCGACGGCAGCTCGTAGGCCGAGCGCAGCTGGGTCGGGCCGAAGCCGGACGGCGTGGCGTTGGCGGTGGCGCCGGTCTGGTGCGACTTGGCGTTGTTGCGGATGGCGTCGCTGTGCGCCCAGTCGGCGGCGGACGCGGCGGCCACGTGGGAGGTGGCGGGCGTCGGTGCGGCCTGCGCCACGGCGGCGAGCGCAGGGGTCGCGCACAGGCCGGCCGCGGCGGTGACCGCGAACACGAGCCTGGGTATGGGTATCAGGCGGGACATGTAGTCCTCCGTCTCGGGATGACCCGTTGTGTCGGGTCCTTCTGAGTCAGAGAATGACAAAATTCCGGGCATGTAGGGGCAAAGCGGCGGTCACACTATACCCATTGAGCGTTGAGGGAATTCACCCGGCGCCGCACCGCAATCCCGACATATCAGGCTCCTGAGGCGCGGATGTCCGGGCCGGCCGCAGGACCCGATCATATCCGTTGACTCCACTGACACGATCGTGATTCCGGAACCGTCAGGTCTTGGCACGCGGGCAACGCGCGAGTTCACTGTCCAGTGCGCACGAGTAGCCGCTGACCCGACCGCTGTGGGTGGTCCTGCTCGGCGGACATCTGTTACGGGCAATGGAGGCCGTGATCGTGATGAACCTGATCTCAGGTACCGGAAAACGGCGCAAGCCGAGGCTTGCGGCGGTCGGTGGAATCATGGCCGTGCTGCTCTCCATCGGCCTGGCCCCGGCGGAAAGTTCGGCCTCGACCGTCGGAGCGGCGGGATCCGCCGCCGACGCCACCTGCCCCTGGCTCAATCAGTCCCTGCCGGTCAGCCAGCGGGTGTCGATGCTGATGTCCCAGATGACCCTCGCCGACAAGGTCAACATGATGACCGGGGCGGGAACCAGTTCGCCCTACGTGTTCTACATCGCGGCGATCCCGAGCCTCTGCATCCCGGCGATGGGCGAGGAGGACGGCCCCAACGGGGTGGGCGACGGCCTGACCGGGGTGACCCAGCTGCCGGCCGGAGTTTCCCTGGCCTCCACCTGGGATCCCTCGTTGGCCGCCGAGTACGGGCAGGTCCTCGGGTCCGAGCAGCGCGGCAAGGGCACCATGGTCGACCTGGGCCCGACCGTGAACATCGACCGGGACCCGCGATGGGGACGGTCGTTCGAGGCCTTCACCGAGGACCCGTACCTCAACTCGTCGCTGGCCGTGTCGGAGATCGACGGGGTGCAGAGCCAAGATGAGATGGCCCAGGTCAAGCACCTCGCGGTGTACAACCAGGAGACGAACCGCAACACGCCCGCCGACGACGCGATCGTGAGCCAGCAGGCGCTGAACGAGATCTACCTGCCCGCCTTCCAGGCCGCCACGGTGGATGCCAAGGCGAGTTCGGTGATGTGCGCCTACAGCTCGATCAACAGCCAGTTCGCCTGCCAGAACAATGACTTGTACAACACGCTCAATCAGCAATGGGGCTTCCCGGGATTCGTGACCTCGGACTACGGCGCGACCCACTCGACCGTAGGCTCCGCGAACGTCGGCCTCGACCAGGAGATGCCCAGCTCCGACTTCTACGGCTCCGCGCTCGAGGCGGCCGTCGGATCCGGCCAGGTGTCCCTGTCCACCGTCAACGACGCGGTGAGCCGGATCCTGACCGAGATGTTCCGCTTCAACGAGTTCAACGACCCGCCCACCGGAACCACCAGCACGACCGTCACCACCGCCGCGCACCAGGCCGTCTCCGCCAGCATCGCGGAGGCCGGCACGGTGCTGCTGAAGAACAGCGGCGGAACCCTGCCGCTGAAGACGTCGGGCGGCGGCACGGTGGCGGTGATCGGCCCGGCCGCGTCGGCCGCCACGACCGACACCGGCGGCGGCAGCGACTACGTCACCTCCACGTTCAACGTCACCCCGTTGCAGGGCATTGAGGCCGCGGCCGGCACGGGCACGTCGGTCCAGTACACCCAGGGCCTGCCCACCGACACGTCGCTGGCCGCGATCCCCAGCTCCGCGCTCAGCCCGGCCTACGCCGCCACCGGGTACGGCGGCAGCTACACCGGCACCCTGACCGCCCCGGAGACCGGCACCTACGTGCTGGCCTTCCAGAACCCCGGCAACTACACGGCCACCGACCTCTCCTTGAACGGCCAGGAGATTCTGGCCGATCCGGGTACGCCGCCGGTGTCCACGTACTCGGTGGGCGTGAACCTGGTGGCCGGCCAGACGTACAAGCTGCAGCTGAACGGCGGCGGCCCTTCGGCCGACCTGAGCTGGGCGACGCCGTCCGAGCTGGCTCCCGGGATCGCCCAGGCCGTCGCCGCCGCCAAGTCGGCCGCGACCGCGGTGGTGGTCGTGTCCGACGACACCGAGACCGAGGCCGCCGACCGGGCCAGCCTGAACCTGCCCTCGGCGCAGAACGAGCTGATCTCGGCCGTGGCCGCGGCCAACCCGCACACCGTGGTGGTGCTCGACGCGGGCGCTCCGGTGGTCATGCCGTGGCTGAACCAAGTGTCCTCGGTGGTCGACGCCTGGTATCCGGGCGAGAGCAACGGAACCGCGCTCGCGGCCGTGCTTTACGGCGCGGTCAACCCGAGCGGCCACCTGCCGGTGACCTTCCCCACCGATTTGTCGCAGGTCCCTGCGTCGAGCGCGAACGAGTTCCCCGGAGTGAACGGCCAGGTCGACTACTCGGAGGGGGTCGACGTCGGCTATCGCTACTACGACGCCGACAACGAGACGCCGCTGTTCCCCTTCGGCTATGGGTTGTCCTACACCAACTTCTCGTACAGCCACCTGCAGGTCACTCCCAACGCGGTGCAGAACAGCACCTCGAATCCGGGCGCGACCAGCTGCAACTGCAACGGCGAATCGGGCAACCAGGTGACGGTGTCCGCCACGGTCACCAACACCGGCAAGGTCGCCGGTTCGGACGTGGCCCAGCTGTATCTGGGCGATCCGGCCGTGGCCGGCGATCCGCCGCGCCAGCTGAAGGGATTCCAGAAGGTCACCCTGCAGCCGGGCCAATCCACGACCGTGCACTTCAGCCTCAGCGGTCAGGACCTGTCGTACTGGGACGACGCGGCTAACGGCTGGGTGCTCCCGGACGGCCACTACAGCGTCGAGGTGGGCGACTCCTCGGCCACCGCCAATCTGCCGCTGCAGGGCGGCTTCACTGTGAACCGCAGCATCGGCGCCCGTTACGCGACGGTCAGCGCACCGGCCGCGGTGTCCCCGGGCGTCACGTCCACGGTCACCGCCACCGTGGTGAACGACGGCGACTACTTCATGCCGTTCGCCCAGTTCACCCTCCAGGCCCCCAAGGGCTGGAAGGTCAGCAACCCCGCCCCCGTCACCGTGGCCCCTGGCCAGACCGTCACCCGCAGCTTCCGGGTGACACCGCCCGCGAACGCCCAACCCGGTACCAGCACCCTTACAGCGCGGGTGACCTTCCCGACCGGGTTCTACGGTGGCAACTCAGGACTCGTCGAAGCATCCACGACGGTGCCGGTCTCCGCAGCGTCTCTCGCCACCACGTACGACAACACCGGCATCAGCGACAACTCTGATGTGAGCGGGGCCGACTACGACGGTGTCGGGGACAGCTTCTCGGCGCAGGCGCTGGCCGCCGGCACCCCGACGCCGCTCACCCCGGGCGGCCAGGTCACTGTCGGCGGGACCACGTTCACCTGGCCCGACGTGGCGTCGGGCACGCCGGACAACGTCGTCGCCGCGGGCCAGACGATCAATCTCTCGGGCTCCGGGACAGACCTCGGCTTCCTCGCGTCCAGCCAGAACGGCACGGCGACCGGCACGGTCACGGTCAACTACAAGGACGGCACCAGCCAGTCCTTCAATCTCAATGTCGCGGACTGGTACGCCAACGCACCCGCGGTGGGCGATCAGGTCCTCAGCACCACTTCCAGCTGGAACTACACGAGCACCACGCAGACCGCGCATCCGGTGAGCGTCTATTTCGCCTCGGTGCCGTTGGAGGCGGGCAAGCCCGTGGCGTCGGTGACCCTACCCACCTTGAACAATGCCGGCGGGACCACGGCGATGCACGTCTTCGGGATGGCCATCGGGTCCGGCACACCGACCGTGGGCGCGCCCTACTCCTCGGTCACCGCCGCGTATGACAACGTCGGGATCAGCGACAACGCGACCCCGAGTACCGCTGACTTCGACGGCACCGGGGAGAGCTTCTCGGCAGAGGCACTGGCCGTGGGCACGCCGACCGCGCTGACCTCGGGCAGCCAGGCCACCATCGGCGGGACCAGCTTCACCTGGCCCGCCGCCGGAACGAACGACAACGTGATCGCCGACGGCCAGATCATCGATATGTCCGGATCCGGAACCGATCTCGGCTTCCTCGGCGCCGCCGCGTTCGGGTCGGCGAACGGGACCGGCACGATCACCTACACCGACGGGACCACTCAGTCATTCAGCATCAGTTTCGCCGACTGGTACAACAACGCCCCGGTCGCGGGCAGCCAGATCGCCACCACCACGACCAGTTGGAACTTCACGAACAGCACCCAGACCACACATCCGGTCAGCGTGTACTTCTCGTCGGTGCCACTGGAAGCGGGTAAGACCGTCGCATCGGTGACCCTGCCCACGGTGAGCAGCAGCGCGGGAGACAACGTGAACGCGATGCACATCTTCGCGATGGCAGTCGGATCGGGGACCCCGACGACCTCGTGAGACGCGCGGACAAGAGAACCGGAGACAACGATTGGCCATCACATTGGCGCTATCGCACGACAGCGACCGTAGAATGGGCACTCCTGCGGATCCTTCGGTCGTAGGCACCGCAGATGAGCCGACGGTCGACGCCGGGGAATCTTGATCAAGGAGATGGTCGGGTTGGCACGAGGCGGCAGTCGGATTCGCGGTACGCGCATCGGCGCCGGGCCCATGGGCGCGGACGACCGGGGCGAACCGGCCGAGCGCACCAGGGTCACGTATTTCTGCTCCCAGGGGCACCAGAGCAAGCCGGTGTTCGCGCTCCAGGCGACGATTCCGGACCTGTGGGAGTGCCCCCGCTGCAGCCAGCCGGCGGGCCGCGATCGGGACAATCCGCCGGCGCCCGGTTTCGTGGCGCCCTACAAGACGCACCTGGCGTACGTCCGGGAGCGTCGGAGCGACGCCGACGCCGAGCGCCTGCTGAACGAGGCGCTGGCGAAGCTGCGCAACGACGTGTAGGGACTCAGCACCTCCAAGCGGCACCCCGTGGCACCAGTTGGTGCCACGGGGTGCCGCTCTTTGTGCCTCATGGCACCGTTATTGACCTGCATGAACGCCAGAGTGAGCCAAAAAGGCTTGCAGTGGCACCAAAGTGGTGCCATATTTGAGCCATGGAACTCACCCAGTACGTCGAAAACCTCCGCCGCGAGCTGACGGTCGCGGCCGAGGTCGGCGGGGAGGACGCCCGCGCGCTCGCCGACCGGCTGCTCTCCCCGCTCGAGGCCGCGGTGCGGCTCACGCTGCTGGAGGCGCTCTCCGCCGCCGCCGAGGAGATCTCCGCCGAGCTCGCACCCGGCTTCGTCGACGTCCGGCTGCGGGGCGGAGGGGCCGCGTTCGTCGTGACGCCGCCGCCCGCGCCCGCCGCTCCGGCCGAGGACGCCGTGCCAGGACCCGTCGACCTGCGGCTGCCCTTCGCCGAGGGCGAGGACGCCGCCATGGTCCGGATCAACCTGCGGCTGCCCGCCAATATCAAGGCTCTGATCGAGGACGCCGCCGCCGGCGGCGGGATCTCCGTCAACGCCTGGATCGTCCGGGCCGCCGCCGCCGGGCTGGTCAACGAGGGCCGGAGCGCCGGGCGGCCCGCCTCCGCGCAGCGGTCCGACCGGGGCGCCGGGCAGCGCTACAGCGGCTGGGCCCGCTGATCCCGGGCGCCACGCCGCCGCGGGCCCAACCCGGCATCGCCGCCGCACCGCACCACCGCACTACCGCACTACCGCACTACCGCACTACCCGCCGACCAAAGCCATCCTGAGCAAAGGAACCCGACATGTCCCGCTCGACCTTCGACACCCCGACCTCGATCGCCGTCGTCCTCGACCTCTACGTCGCCGACGTCCGCTTCACCGTCTCGGACCGCACCGACACGATCGTCGAGGTCCGCCCCAGCGACCCGAATAAAGATTCGGACATCAAGGCCGCCGAGGGCACCCGCGTCGAGTACGACGACGCCACCCGCACCTTGAGCATCGTCTCCCGGAAGCGCCGCAACCGCTTTGTCGGCGTCAACGGCAAGCGGCCGGAGTCGATCGACATCGTGATCCAGCTGCCCACCGACTCCGACGTCCGCGGCGAGGCCGGGCTCGGCGACTTCCGGTCCGACGGCGTGCTGGGCGGCGTCGTGCTCAAGACCGACCTCGGCGCCTTCCGGTTCGCCGAGACCGGGCCGGTGAACCTCCGCAGCGGCCTCGGCGAGATCGTCGTCGAGAGCGTCACCGGCTCCGCCGAGGTGCACGGCGGCTCCAACGACATCCGGATCGGCTCCGTGGACGGCACCGCCAACGTCTTCACCGGCAACGGGAAGGTGCGGGTCGGCGTCGTCACGGGTCCCGCGAACATCAAGTCCGCCAACGGCGCGGTGTCCGTCGACCGCGCGCTGTCCGACATCACCGCCGCCAGTTCCAACGGCGAGGTGCGGATCGGCGAGGTCGTGCGCGGCAAGGTGTCCGCCACGTCCAAGAACGGCGGCGTCGAGGTCGGCGTCCGCGAGGGCAGCGCCGCCTGGCTCGAGCTGAACACCGGGGTCGGCCGCGTCTACAACGAGCTCGCCGACGCCGCCGCCCCCGAGGCCGACGAGCCGGTCGACAAGGTCGAGGTGCACGCCAGCACCAAGCTCGGCAACGTCACCGTCCGCCGCGCGCCGCGACTGAACCAGGAAGTGTGAATACCATGATATCCACCACCGGTGCGAGCGCCGCCGTCGCCGCGATCTCGGCCCGCGGCCTGCGCAAGTCCTTCGGCGGGAAGACCGTGCTCGACGGCATCGATCTGACGGTCCCGCGAGGCACGATCCTGGCCCTGCTCGGCCCGAACGGGGCCGGCAAGACCACCGCCGTCCACCTGCTGACCACCTACCTCCGACCCGACGCCGGCGAGATCCGCATCGCCGGCCGGGACCCGGCCGAGAACCCGCAGTCGGTCCGCCGCGCGATCGGCGTCACCGGCCAGTTCTCCGCCGTGGACGGCTACCTCACCGGCCGCGAGAACCTGATCCTGATGGCCGATCTGCACCTGCTGCCCAAGGAGGCCGGACGCCGCCGGGCCGCGGAGCTGCTCGAGCGGTTCGAGCTGACCGAGTCCGGGGACAAGCCGGCGTCGACCTACTCCGGCGGCATGAAGCGCAAGCTCGACCTGGCGATGACCCTGGTCGGCGATCCGAAGGTGATCTTCCTCGACGAGCCGACCACGGGCCTTGACCCGCGCAGCCGGCGCACGATGTGGGACATCATCCGCGGGCTGGTCGCGGAGGGGACGACCATCCTGCTGACGACCCAGTACCTGGACGAGGCCGACCAGCTCGCGCACCGCGTCGCGGTGCTCGACGGCGGCCGGATCGTCGCCGAGGGGACGCCGGCCGAACTCAAGGCGCGCATCCCCGGCGGGCACATCGAACTGGCCTTCGCCGACCGCGACGAACTCGACGCCGCCGCGCAGCTTTTCGCCGCCGCGCCCCAAGGCTCCGCCGGGGCTTGTCCAACCAGCCGCGACGACGAAGCGCTCACGCTCCAGCTCGCCGGCGACGGTCGCGTCAGCACCCTGCGGGCGCTGCTGCGGCAGCTGGACGACGCCTCGGTCGAGGTCGAGGCGCTCACCGTGCACACCCCCGATCTCGACGACGTCTTCTTCGCCCTCACCGGCAAGAAAGGAGCCTGACCATGAGCACCATGACGATGGACGACACCGTCCTCGACGATGCCGACACACGCTCGCACGCCCTCGTCCACGCGCGGATCATGCTGCGCCGCAACCTGCGGCACATGAAGCGCTATCCGTCGCTGACCCTGATGGTCACCCTCATGCCGCTGGTCCTGCTGCTGCTGTTCGTCTATGTCTTCGGCGGGACGCTCGGTTCCGGGCTCGGCAGCGGGATGCCGGCCGGACTGCACGGCGGCCGCGCCGCGTACGCCGACTACGTCGCCCCGGCGATCATCCTGATGGCCGTGGCCGCCGCCGCGCAGGGCACGGCGATCGCCGTCGCCCAGGACATGACCGAGGGCATCATCGCCCGCTTCCGAACCATGGCCGTGGCCCGGTCCTCGGTCCTCACCGGACACGTCGTGGGCGCGACCATACAAACGCTGACCGGCGTCGTGGCCGTCACCGCGGCCGCGATAGCCGTCGGCTTCCGGCCGCACGCGAACGCGGCCGAGTGGCTCGCCGCCCTCGGCGTGGTCCTGCTGCTGACCTTCGCCGTGACGTGGCTGTGCGTCGGTCTCGGGCTGTCGGCCAAGAGCGTGGAGACCGCGAGCAACTCGCCGATGTTCCTGATCCTGCTGCCGTTCCTCGGCAGCGGCTTCGTCCCGACCGACTCGCTGCCGACGGCGATGCGCTGGTTCGCCGAGTACGAACCCTTCACCCCGGTGACCGAGACGCTGCGCGGACTGCTGACCGGAACGAGGATCGGCGACAACCTGGTCATCACCATAGCCTGGTGCGTCGGGGTCGCGGTGCTGTCATACGCCTGGTCGCGGCGGCTGTACGAGCGGGAGCCGAACCCGCGCTGACGGCCGAACCGGAATCCCCTAGGCGCTTCCGGGCGTGACCAGTCCGCTCTCGTATGCCGCCACGACGGCCTGAGCCCGGTCGCGCAACCGCAGCTTCGCCAGGATGCGCGCGACATGCGTCTTAACCGTGGCCTCGCTCACGTGCAGACGCCCGGCCAGCTCGGCGTTGCTCAGCCCGCGGGCGAGCAGCCGGAAGACCTCAAGCTCTCGAGGCGTCAGCGCGCTGATCTCAGCGGGCGGCGCCTTGGAGCCCGTGTCGGCAGGCGCGGGGACCGCGAACTTCTCCACCAGTCGGCGGGTGATCGCGGGGGCGAGCAGCGCGTCGCCGGAGCGGACCAGGCGCACGGCGTTGACCAGGTGTTCCGGGGTGACGTCCTTGAGAAGGAAGCCGCTGGCCCCGGCGGCCAGCGCGTCGTACACGTACTGGTCCAGGTCGAAGGTCGTCAGGATGATGACACGCGGTATGCGAGGGGCGCCCCGGCGGTCCGCGTCGTTCGGCTCGGCCAGGATCCGGCGGGTGGCCTCGAGGCCGTCGAGCTCTGGCATCCGAATGTCCATCAGCACCACGTCGGGCCTGGTGCGCAGGACGGCCTCGATCGCGGACCGGCCGTCGGAGGCCTCCGCGACCACCTCGATGCCGGCCGCGGTGAGGATCATCCGGAAGCCGGTGCGCAGCAGCCGCTGGTCGTCGGCGATGACCACGCGCAGCGGGCCGTCGGGCCGCGCGGCTTCGGCATCGACCTCAGTAATCTGATTCACACCGCATCCTCGACATCGTCGTCGGCAATCTGCTTCACGCCGCGTCCTGCGCCCTGGGCATCGTCCTGGGCGATCTGATTCACGCCGCGTCCTCGACAGGGAGCGGGATCCGCACCCGGACGCGGTACCCGCCGTGCGGCTGCGGGGCCGCCTGCACGGTACCGCCGTGCACCGCGACCCGCTCGCGCAGCCCGATCAGTCCCCTGCCGTTCCCGGCGGCCGCGGTCTGGCCGGGGACGCCGCCGGAGTCCGTGATGTCCAGCGCCAGGTCGGTGAGCCGGTACTCGACGAGAATCTCGACGCTCGCCCCCGAGGCGTGCTTGACCGTGTTGGTCAGCGCCTCCTGCACCACCCGGTACGCGGTCAGGTCCAGGCCCGGCGGCAGCGGTCGCGGCGTGCCGAGGACGCGGTAGGCGATCGGCACACCCGTGGTCCGGATCCGCGAGATCAGCGCGCCGAGCTGGTCGAGGCCGGGTGCCGGGGCGAGTTTGTGCTGTTCGCGCACGTCCTGCGTCAGCAGGCCCATGACCTGCCGCAGCTCGGCCATCGCGGCCCGGCCTCCGGCCTCGACCGCGAGCAGCGCCTCGGTCGCCTGCTCCGGGCTCTTGTCCAGCACCTTGCGCGCCGCGCCCGCCATCACGATCATCACGCTGACGTTGTGCGTGACCACGTCGTGCAGTTCACGCGCGATCCGCGAGCGCTCGCCCTCCACCGCGCGGCGGATGGCCTCCTGCTGCATCTCCTCGCGCTGCCGTCTATGGTCGACGACGGTCTTGACCCCGCGTCTGCGCACCTCCACGCCCCAGAGCGCGGCGACGGCCGCCATGGGCACGCCGAACGGGAGCGTGACGGAGATGTTGTTGCCGGGCACCAGGGCGAAATAGTTGAAGAACCACAGCTGGATCAGCACCACGGGCAGCGACCCCAGGGCCAGCCGGCGCATCGGGCTGTACACGGCCGCCGAGTAGGCGGCGACGAGCACGCCCGCCCCGACCATGATGAACGGGGCCGGGATGAAGAAGATCTCGAACATGATCGCCCACAGTGCGGCCAGCGGGAACCGCCGCCGGAAGCACAGGGGGACGAGCACGCCGGTGGCGATGGCGATCTGCACGCCCTTGTCGACCGACACGTCCCGGTACATCGGCAGGTCGAACGTGTAGATGCGTTCGGGCTTCACCGGTATCGCGACGCAGAAGGCGAGGATGGCGTCGAAGAGCAGTTCCCAGCGGTTCGGGCGGGGCGTCGGGCCTATGGGACGCACCCAGCGCGCCAAGCCGGTCGGATCGACCCGCTCCCCGCCGTGCGCGTCCTGAGTCAACCATTTCACGTCGACCATTGTGGCGAGCCGCAGCCCCCGGCACATCCACCGGCCGATGCACGCCGGGTTCCGCGCGCGGCCTACATCGCAAGGATGACATCCGGGCCCATGCGCTCAGCGGGGTACCGGATTTCGATCGGTCGGGCGACGCGCTCGGGCGTCGCCGGACCGTACCTTCGCTCCTGCATCGACGAACACGTTGATACGCCGAATGCCCACGAGCGATTCAGGAGTCCCCGGATGACGGTCCCCGTTATCGAATTCAAGCAGGTCAGCAAGCGTTACGAGAGCGGGCCGCCCGCGCTCGGGCCGATCGGGCTCGTCGTGCGGCGCGGCGAGGCGGTGGCCGTCCTCGGTCCCTCGGGCAGCGGCAAGTCCACGCTGCTGAACCTGATCGGCGGGCTCGACCGGCCGAGCGAGGGCGAGGTGATCGTGGACGGGACGCGCGTGGACCGGCTCGGCGAGGCCGCCGCCGCGCGGTACCGGCGGGCCAAGATCGGCATGGTCTTCCAGTTCTTCAACCTCGTCGACGATCTCTGCGTGTTGGACAACGTGCTGCTGCCGGCCCAGTTGTCCGGCCTCGGCCGGGCGGAGGCGCGTGCCCGGGCGGACCAACTGCTCACCTCGCTGGGGGTGGACGGCTACGCGAAGCAGTACCCGGGACGGCTCTCGGGCGGCGAGCGGCAGCGGGTGGCCGTGGCCCGGGCCCTGATCAACCGGCCCGCGTTGCTGCTGGCGGACGAGCCGACCGGCGCCCTGGACACCGCGTCCCGCGAGGAGGTCAAGGAACTGATCAAGGATCTGAACGCGCAGGGCCAGACCATCGTGCTGGTCACGCACGACGAGGAGCTCGCGCTGGGCTGCGCCAGTCGGGAGATCCGGCTGCTTGACGGTCAGATCGTCAGCGACACGGTCACCACGGCGGTCGCCCGATGAGCACAATGGGCAAGGCGGGCGCGGCAGGCAAGGCGGGCACAGCAGGCAAAGCGGGCAAGCGGGCGGACCGCAAGGAGCTCAAGAAATCGGCGCATCGCGCCGGGCGCGGTTCGGTGCTGCGCAAGGTGGCCAGAGCCGGAGCCTCCCGTCGGAAACTCCAGTCACTGATCCTCGTTCTCGTGACAGCGAGTTCCGTGGCGGCGGCGCTGCTGGCCGCGCAACTGCTCGCGGGTGTGAACGCGCCTTTCGACCAGGCGTTCGCCCGCCAGAACGGCAGTGAGCTGACAGTCCAGTACAACGGGGCCAAGGCGACGCAGGCGCAGCTCGCCACGACGGCGCACGCCGCCGGGGTGACGGACTCGGCCGGGCCTTTCCCCATGGTCCAGCTGAGCCGCGCCACAGCGCAGATTCCGGGTATCGACCTGACCACCTTCCCGCTGCCGACGCTGACCGTCGTCGGCCGGCCGGACAACGGCGGCCCGGTGGACGACGTGCAGCTGAGCGCGGGGCATTGGCCCACCGCGGCGAACCAGATCGTGATCGAGAACGGCTCCTCGATCCTGGCCAGCGCGCAGCTCGGGACCGCTGTCAGCTTCCCGGGTTCGCCCGGCGACCCGGCGTTGACCATCGTGGGCTTCACGAACACGGTGAGTCAGACCGCTGACGCGTGGGTGCTGCCCGGCGAGGCGTCCGCGCTCAGACCGCACGGGACCGTGCCCGCCTACCAGATGCTCTACCGCTTCGCCGCGGCGGGCACCGACAGCCAGGTGGCCGCCGACCAGCGCGCCGTCGCCGCGAGCCTGCCTAGCGGGGCCGTGCTCGGTTCGCAGTCCTGGCTGGTGCTGCGGACCGCCGCGGAGACCGGCGGCCTGGCGATCATCCCGCCCTTCCTGGCCGTGTTCGGCATTCTCGGAGTGATCCTCGCCGTCGTCATCCTGGCCGGCGCGGTGAGCGCGACCATCGGCACCTCGGCCCGGCGGATCGGCGTTCTCAAGGCCCTGGGATGCACGCCGACGCAGGTCGTGCGCACGTACTGTGTGCAGGCGATGATCCCCTGTCTGCTCGGCGTCGTGGTGGGGACGGCGGCGGGCAGCTACGGTGCGACGGTGTTGCTCGAATCGACCGGGCAGGCGCTGAACACCGGCGCCCCGCCGTTGACGATGTGGGTCGAACT
>Ga0185299_10001540_pt1 | contig 43155 bp, 42 predicted proteins | sample PaiPotPPA55metaG_FD_128002 | JGI IMG/M metagenome (GOLD analysis project Ga0185299, IMG submission 128002) | Iron sulfur acid spring bacterial and archeal communities from Banff, Canada, to study Microbial Dark Matter (Phase II) - Paint Pots PPA... ... | reverse complement strand
CCTCCCGCCCACTGCATTCTCAATCACTTTCACCCGTTGAAACTCCTTCTGACTCATTGTCACCATCCTCACAGGGTGACAAAGTCTCGTTGCAGTTAAGGGGTGACATTATCTTGGAGCATCTACATGGGTCACCTCCAATGTTGACTGGCTCTCGACTCCATATAATCATCCGAGCGACCGACTCTGAGGATCGCAAGTAGAGTCGCAAATTTGATTAGAATCCTCTTACTCCCTCAACGTCAAGGCTCCAACGTTGGGTGATCGTCGCAACGTGAATGCAAACGAAAGCTCCACTCACTCCTGGTGGCTAAATTCGTGCCGAATGCCGCGTGTCTCACACTGATATAGAAATGCGAGGCGAATTTTCTTTCTTACTCTGGGGGACTCCGGAACGCAGTTCTGATTCAGCACGCGCTTCGAGGAATTGGTTGGGCAGCCCGAAAGGCGCAGCCGGTAACTTATCTTGAAGCGCACTGCGCTGAGCAATAAGATGTGCAGCAGCACGGGGAGTTCCTGGCCGCATCCCCAAGCTTTCGAAATACTGATGAAAATTCAGAGCGTGCTCGCACAGAGAATTGGTGGCCTCTACGCTGGGTGGTCAAGGTCTGGCAAGATGCTACGCCTTATTTGCATCGTGTTGCTCTCCTTGCTTCTGCAAGGTTGCACGAAACCATCTGTTCATGAACCGGTCACATTAACGCTTCTGGAAGAATGGTCGAACCAGAGGTTCAGCGAGGCGCGCCAGCAGGAATTGCAGCAATTCACTCGGGAAACAGGAATCCGAGTCAGTCTCCTTCCGTCTCCCGATTCCGCGCGCCAAAGGTTAGTATTGTGGCGAGAGCTACTCGGGACAGGCGCCTCAGGTCCAGACGTTTACGGCATTGATGTGATCTGGCCTGGGATGCTGGCCGAGTATTTCGTAGATTTAAAGCCATACTTCGCCAACGAAGTCTCCCTCCAATTTCCGGGCATAGCCGCCGGCTACGTCGTAGATAACAAGCTGGTGGCCATGGCGTATCGTGCCGACATCGGACTCCTGTATTATCGCACCGACCTTCTACGACAGTATGGGTATCGTGAGCCACCCAGGACCTGGGATGAGCTGGAGAGTATGGCGGCTCGCATTCAGGCTGGCGAACGAGCCAAAGGTAAGAAACAGTTTTGGGGCTTTGTGTGGCAAGGGGCGGCTGACGAAGGGCTGACTTGCGACGCGCTGGAATGGCAGGCAGCCGAAGGCGGCGGGCGGATCATCGAGGAAGACAAGACCATCAGCGTGAATAATCCACAGGCGATCAGGTCCTGGCAAAGGGCGGCGCACTGGGTTGGTTCCATCTCACCTCCAGGTGTAGTCGGATACAGAGAGTGGGATTCGCTAAACGTTTGGGTCGCTGGCGACGCGGCATTCATGCGGCATTGGCCGTCAGCGTACCTCGACAGCCAGGCCGCGGGTTCAGCAATCCGAAATAAGTTCGATACCGCCCTGCTTCCCGGTGGTAAGGCAGGCCGAGTGGGTACCTTGGGAGGATGGGGCTTGGCAGTTTCCCGATTCTCGGCTCATCGAAGTGAAGCCTTGGAGCTGGTCCGGTATCTTACCCGGAGGGACGTGCAGGAGAAGCGGACCCGGGTGCTTTCGCAGCCGCCCACTCTGTCGGAACTCTACAACCCGCCCGAGGCACTTGAACCAAATCCCCGTCGTGACCTTTTGGGTCAAGCGTTCCGGACCGGCATGGTTTCGCGTCCTTCGGATGTCACTGGTAATAAATACCAGGAAGTCACCGACGCTTACATCCAGGCAGTGCACTCCGTGCTGACTGGCGAGAAGAGTGCTCCCGAAGCTGCCGCAGCCCTGGAGAATGAATTGGTTCGCACCACCGGTTTCAAGAAGGGACCGCCCCTGGGGAAATCAGCACACACCCAATAGAATTCTGAACCGGCCAATAAGGTCCAATTAGCTCTCCCGCCGGCTTCAGCTTCGCGCGCAAATGGTGGGACCAAAGGTTGAGACCAAACGTAAAAGACGTGTCGCGAATTCGAGGCCAGCGATAGCTCGATAGGAACAACCGATGACGCTTCAAACCGCAAAAGGATTGAACGGTTGGGTAAAAAGAGCTGAAGCCAATACTCTTCATGCCAGTCGGCTCAACATCGGCCCCCGCCTGATACTCGGCTTCGTATTCATCATCCTTTCGATGTTAGCCGCTGATGCCGTTATCCTTTGGCAATTCCACCTGGTCCGGACCCAGGCGGAGCGCCTAAATGGTATCGACCAAAAACTAGTTGCGGTCCTACGCGTCCATACCAGCCTGTTGGCCTTTCACGATCGGCTGGAAGAGCTCGCAGACTCCCAAGACGTCCGTCGACTTGTGACAGAAGGCGGGCCCCTTCGCACCGCGGTCCTGGAAGACACCCGTCGAGCAATGAACGCCCTCAGCAACCTGCCTTCCGACCTGCAGCGAGATCCCACCATCCTGCCTACGCTCCATGCCGTTCAGAGCGCGCTGGCATGGCAGCTTGAGGACATCACTACGCTGGCCACCTCCGGTGACTGGCGCGCTGTGCACCTGCGCCTGGCGAACCAAGTACGGCCACTAGAATCGCTGACCTCGGAGCTCGTCGAGAAAGTCGACCACGAGGCCGGTGAACAGCAAGCTCAAATCGCGCGGAACATTAGGCGAGTGCAACGTCTTGTTTTTTTGGTTGTGCCGCTAACCGCCGCCTTCACCTTGCTCATCGCCACTACCCTCGGCCTGGCCATTACCCGCAGCATCACTCTGCCGCTGGCGCGATTGGTGGAAGGCTCAAAGGCATTGGCGCGCGGCGAGTTTCAACATCAAGTATCTGTGACCGGGAACGATGAACTCGCTCACCTCGGCCAGGTCTTCAACGACACTGCCAGACGCCTGCAAGATCTCTACGCCACCCTACAGCAGAACGAGGCCTATTTAGCCGAGGCGCAGCGATTAAGCAAGACCGGCAGCTTCGGCTGGAGCGTTTCAACCGGTGAGATCCGTTGGTCCGAGGAAACCTTTCGTATCTTCCAATATGACCGAGCCATGAAACCCACCGTGGAACTTATTCTCAAACGCGTCCATTCGGAAGACGTACCCTTGGTGACACAAACAATCGAGCGCGCGTCGCAGGATGGAAAGGACTTTGAGCATGAATATCGCTTGGTGATGCCGGATGGTGCGGTCAAACATGTCCACGTTGTGGCTCATGCTGAAAGAGATGAGTCGGGTGAGCTCGAGTTTGTTGGAGCGGTGATGGACACCACCGAACGCAAGCGCGCCGAGACAAAGCTCCGCCGCAGTGAAGAGTCTTTGCTCGAGGCGCAGAAACTAAGCCACACCGGCAGCTGGCGACATGATGTTGCGTCGGGGGCCGTCACCGTCTCCCCGGAAATCTATCGGATACACGATATCAAGCCTGATGATGACGCATCGAACACGGAATTCTTCTTCAGTAGGTTCCATCCTGAGGATCGCAAGCGCGTTGTGGACCTTTTTGAAAAATCTGAACTCGAGAAAACCGAGTTCCAAGTGGACTACCGCATTGTTCTTCCGGACGGAACGATCAAGCACCTCCACACCATTGGCCGTCCTGTCCTGAACGCGTCGGGCGACCTCGTAGAATTTGGCGGGACCGCGATTGACGTCACCGCAGCAAAACAGGCGGAGGAAGCGTTACAGCAGAGCAAGAGTTATCTGGTGGAAGCGCAGCGGCTCAGCCACACAGGCAGTTGGGCAGGTGCTCCCGGAGCGGGAGAGATCCGCTACTGGTCCGAGGAATGCTATCGCGTCCTGGGTTTTGACCCTCACGGCGGACAGCCGCGAGTCGAAACATTCTTTCAGCGCGTTCATCCGGATGATCGAGCTAAGACTAGGGAGGAGTTGGAAAGAGCTGGCCGTGAAAAGACCGAGTTCGATTTCAATTACCGAATCGTGCATCCCGGCGGTGAGATCCGGGACATCCATACGGTAGGCCATCCCGTTTTCAGTTCATCCGGTGATCTCGTTGAATTCGTCGGTACGGTGATGGACATCACCGAACGCAAGCGGGCCGAGGAAGAGCGCGAGAGACTGCGGCAAGTACAAGCGGATCTTGCGCACCTAAGTCGGGTGACCACGATGAGCGAGTTGACGGCATCGTTGGCGCACGAAATCAGGCAGCCGATTTCCGCAGCAATAACAAACGCGAAAACTTGCTTGCGATGGCTAAGTCGCGACGAGCCCGACCTCGTAGAGGGGCGCGAAGCCGCAGCAAGAATAGTCAAAGACGCAACGCGCGCGGCTGACATCATTGGCAGAATCCGCGTGTTGTTCAAGAAGGGCGCGCTGCAGCGGGAGTTGGTTGATGTAAATGAGGTGATTCGAGAAATGATTGTCCTGCTGCGCAGCGAGGCAAACCGCTACGCAATCTCAATCCGCACCGAGCTTGCTGAGCATCTTCCCACGGTTATGGCCGACCGCGTACAACTCCAGCAGGTTTTCATGAACCTCATGCTCAACGGCATCGATGCGATGAAGGGAACGACTGGCGAAGGCGAGCTTACCATCAAGTCGGGAGCCGACGACGGTCAGGTACTGGTCTCGGTCAGTGATACCGGTGTGGGATTGCCGCCGGAGCAGGCGGAACACATCTTCAAAGCATTCTTTACGACCAAGGATAACGGGACTGGTATGGGACTGCCCATTAGTCGGTCGATCATCGAATCGCATGGCGGCCGCTTGTGGGCCACAGGTGTTCCCGGGTGCGGCGCAACTCTTCAGTTCACCCTGCCTGCCACAATGGCGGCGCACGCTTAACCTCTCCAACTTCTTTCCCGGTCCCTAAAAAAAGCGAGTTTGCTGCGATCTACGCCATTCTTCGCGAATCCAGTCGTTCCGGAATTCATAGCGCCACCGGCGCGGCAGGTCCGCCGTGTAGCGTAGCCTCCTGCGGGCAGCTGAAGAGCATTTGAGGAAACGAATCTTGAGTCGCGTGAGACTTCTCATCGCAACCGCACCTTCGTCCAGAATTCCTTCAGAAGCGCTCGACATCCCCTGGCTAGCTACGTGGACGACCTGCAACATTCAAAGTGATTTTAAACCGATGGGACTTCTTCATCGGCGAACGCACATAGGCAATCCGACCCGCAGAGATAGGCCGGGTCGCGCAGGAACAACTGCGGTTTGGCACAAACACCGCCGTTGGTTGCGACTACAACGTCACTAGAAGTGTCAGAGAAGTGGTCCCCATGTCCATATGCTGACACACGGATTTGTCTCTCCACCGGAATTTCCCTTCTTAATCAACTGCTTTCGCGGCGATCTCACGCACATCGGTTGGCAGCACATGTGCCTTTATTCTCGTGTCGCCGGGGCTGTCATTTATCTACGGAGAGCAGGCGGAATGGTCAGAACGGCTTCGAGGGCCGGAGGCCATCTGGTTTAGCGACTAAGCTAATCGGCACGCTCTTGCATCAATCGCGAAGAGGTTGGGGAAATGGGAATTACAGGCTCCTCCAAGTGGCGCATGCGATTCGCGGTGCAGGTCATCGTTCTTTTTTGCGTGCCAGGGGCCGCCGTAGCGGATACTCCAGGGCGCTCTCTCAGTCCAACAAATATTTTTGCGCCGGTCTCTACGCCGGCGCATTCGATCATGGGCCTCTCACTTTTTGTGCTCGCTGTTACAGCTGGCATATTCGCGATCGTGTTCAGTTTGCTTCTGTACTGTGTCGTGAGATTTCGAACGCGGGCAAACGATGACGGCCGCGAGCCTCCTCAGGTTTACGGTAGTAATCAGGTGGAACTGGCGTGGACGGTGATTCCGATTCTCATCGTTGTGGTCTTATTCTTGGCCACGGCGCGAGTGATCGCCAGCATCCAGAAAGCTGCCCAGCCGCGCAACGCGATTCAAGTGATTGCCATCGGCCATCAGTTCTGGTGGGAGTACCGCTATCCGGATCTGAAGGTCGTGGCCGCGAACGAACTCCATATACCCGTGAGTGACCCGGCCCATTCGACCCCGACTTTCATCACGCTCCTCTCCGCAGACACGGATCACAGCTTCTGGGTTCCCCGTTTGAACGGGAAGACGGACCTGATTCCCAATCACCCCAATACTATGTGGATGGACCCACAGCTGACTGGGCTCTACCTGGGCCAGTGCGCGCAATATTGCGGAACGCAGCACGCAAAAATGCTTCTCCGCGTCTACGTGCAATCACGCCAGGAGTTCGAACACTGGGTTGAACAGCAGAGTCAGCCGGCGCAGACGAGTACCCCTGTTTCTGAGGGCCAGCGCATTTTCGAGACCACTGCTTGTATCAACTGCCATGCCGTGACCGGCACCGTGGCAGACGGGCGTTTCGGCCCGGATCTGACGCACCTGATGAGTCGCGAAACGATCGCTTCCGGAGCAGCGCCGAACACACCAGAAAATCTCCGCCTTTGGATTCAAAATCCCGACTCCATCAAACCTGGCTCGAAAATGCCGGCCATGGGACTAAGCGATCAGCAACTGGACGCTGTGACCGCCTATTTGGCGACGCTGCACTGAGTGAGTTGAAGGGAACACTGGAATGGCGACTGACGCAATCTCAACGCTCAGGGCCGACACGGCCTCTCTTCCTCTTGTCGCTAAGCTTCATGAATGGATAACCACTGTCGATCATAAGCGACTGGGAATCCTGTACATCTCTTTTTCCTTAGTGTTTCTCATGATCGGCGGGATCGAAGCAGCGATCATGCGCATCCAGCTTATCCGTCCTCATAACGATTTCGTATCGCCCCAAGTATTCAATCGGATGTTCACGATGCACGGCACCACCATGATTTTCTTCGTGGTCATGCCCATGTTGTTTGGATTTGCGAATTACCTTCTACCGCTAATGATCGGTGCGCGGGATATGGTTTTTCCGCGTCTCAATGCGTTCAGCTTCTGGTTGACGGCATTCGGAGGCATTCTTCTCTATTTTAGCTTTCTCGGAGCCAATGGCCTGTACGGTGCCGGGAACGCTCCCGATGTCGGATGGTTTGCCTACGCACCACTCACCTCGAAGACGTTCTCACTGGGACACAGCACGGACTTCTGGACTTTAAGCTTACTAGTCTCCGGTTTCGGCAGCATCGGTACGGCGGTCAATATCATTGCAACAGTCTTCTGCATGCGCTGCCCGGGAATGACGCTGGCGAAGATGCCGCTGTTGGCGTGGCTCAATCTGGTGATGGCGGTGCTCGTAATACTTGCCGTCAGCCCACTTTCCGCGGCGCAGATCATGTTGGTTGTCGATCGTTACCTGGGCGGGCATTTCTTCGATACGCAAGCCGGCGGCTCGGCGGTAATCTGGATGCACTTCTTCTGGATCTTCGGCCACCCGGAAGTCTATGTGCTCGTTCTTCCCGCGTTCGGTTTTGCTTCCGAGATTATCCCGGTTTTCTCCCGGAAGGCGATTTTCGGATATCCGGTCATGGTGGCAGCCACGGTGTGCATTGCATTCATCGCCATGAGTGTGTGGGCTCATCACATGTTCACGGTTGGTATGAGTGCAAACGCCAACACCTTTTTCGTGCTCTCTACGATGGCGATCGCTGTTCCGACTGGCATCAAGATCTTCAACTGGCTGGCGACCATGTGGGGCGGAAAAATTCATTTCAAGACGCCCATGCTGTTCTGCATAGGCTTTCTGTTTCAATTCTTGATTGCCGGCCTCACCGGGATCATGTTAAGCGCCGCGCCGTTCACCTGGCACCTCGGGAATTCCTACTTCGTCGTCGCCCATTTTCATTACGTTATCGTCGGCGCCATTCTTTTTGCGACTTTTGGCGCCTTCTATTATTGGTTTCCGAAGATGTCCGGAAAAATGTACAACGAGACGCTCGGCAAAGTGCACTTCTGGCTCTTCGTCATCGGATTCCATCTGACATTCGATTTCATGCATATCCCTGGACTTCTCGGAATGCCGCGCCGCATTTATACCTACGAGCCGGGGCGCGGTTGGGACACCTTGAATCTGATCATAACCATCGGCGTGTTCTTTCAGGCCGCGGCCATTTTGGTTTTCGTTGCCAACTTGCTCTGGTCGTACTTTCATGGCGAGACTGTCGGCAGCGATCCCTGGGATGCATGGACTCTAGAGTGGGCCACTAGCTCGCCGCCGCCCGCGTACAACTTCGCGATCATTCCGGAAGTCCGCAGCCGCCGCCCCCTTTGGGATCGCAAGCACCCAGAAGATCCGGACTGGAAATACGAATAAATGGAACGCTGATGAATGCACAGCCAGCATTAATTTCTGACACCAATATCACGTGGGAGCTTCCTTCACGCGGCCGCGTCGGTATGCTGTGCTTGATTTCAGCAGAGTCCGCGATTTTTACGATTTTTGTCGTGGCTTATCTTTTTTACGTCGGCAAGAGTTTGATTGGTCCTACGCCAAGAGACGTGCTGCATGCCCCAATTTTCTTCACGATCTGTTTGCTTTCGAGCAGTCTGACGATTCACTTTGCCGTTAAATCGCTAAAGAGCGCGAAGGTTACTCGCTTCGCGCTATGGTGGTTTCTTACGCTCACTCTGGGAGCGACTTTTCTCGCAGGCACAGCTCGTGAGTGGCACCGCTTGATCTACGAAGAAGGTCTTACCATCCAGACCAACCTGTTCGGGACAACTTACTATTCGCTCGTTGGTCTGCATGCCTTCCACGTGACCGTAGGCCTTCTGGCCATAACAAGCGTGTTGCTATTCGCATTATTTGGATATGTGCGCCAGGAGCACGCAGAGCGCGTCGATGTCCTGGCCCTTTACTGGCATTTTGTGGACGCCGTGTGGGTCGTTGTCTTTACGGTTGTCTACGTTATCGGGCGCTGAAGGAGAGGCACGACTTGGAATCACCGATAGAAACACGAGAAACCCCACCGGCAACCTTGCAACTGCCGGCGCCAACCGTGTGGCCGATCGTTCTCGCGTTTGGCATCACCTTGCTGTTCGCGGGATTGCTAACCGCCATCTCGGTAAGCGTTCTTGGCGCGGTGCTCGCTCTGGCTGGCGTAATTGGTTGGTTTCGCGATGTTCTTCCGCACGAAGCACGCGAAACCGTGCCTGTTTCATATGAACTTGCACCTATCGTCACCACGCGCCCCGAAGTGACTGCCGTTGGATGGATCACCCACGAATTGAACCGTTCATGGCTGCCCCTTGAGGTTTATCCAGTTTCTGCAGGAGTCAAAGGTGGGTTGGCAGGCAGCGTGGCCATGGCGATCCTGGCAATAAGTTACGGAATCGTCAGCAAACATGGCATCTGGTATCCGATCAACCTCTTGGCTGCGGGCTTCTTTCCCGCAAGAGTCACCACCGCACAAATCGCCGCCTTCCATTGGGACGCCTTGCTAATCGCCGCGGCCGTGCACTTGATCACCTCTGCGATCGTGGGTCTTCTCTACGGCGCAATGATTCCTATGTTTCCGCGCCGGCCGATCCTGCTGGGAGGACTTGTCGCGCCCATTCTATGGTCTGGTTTGCTACACAGCATTCTTGACATCATCAATCCGGTGCTCAACCGGCGCATCGACTGGCACTGGTTTGTCCTCTCGCAGGTTGGATTCGGCATTGTTGCGGGCATCGTCGTTTCCCGCCAGGAGCGGGTACAAACCTGGCAACACCTCCCCTTTGCTGTTCGCGCCGGAATGGAGACGACCGGATCGGTAGTCAGCAAGGACATAGAGGATCGGCGCCAATGACACGCCTGACCATCCTCCTGCCTCTATTGGCGTTTGCCATTTTGGTCGGCGCCGCTTGTAACAGTTCACCGGGACGCCCGGGACCGGACTCCGAGGTCGTCCGGCCTGATCAAGTTCTGGAGTTCATTGTTCTCTACGCACAGAACTGCGCGGGATGCCACGGCACTGGCGGAAACGGCGGAGCTGGCATCGCTCTGCGCGATCCCGTTTTACTGGCAATCGCTGACGATTCCGTGATTCGCAACGCAACTTCAAAGGGGGTGCGTGGCACGGCGATGCCCGCATTCGCACAAAGCGCTGGCGGAATGCTCACGGATAAACAGATCGATGCCGTAGTTACCGGAATCCGGTCGTGGGCTCGATCTGGCGATCTTCGCGGCGCCATTCCGCCGTCCTATGCCGCGAAAACTGCGGGCAATGCGGAGCATGGCGCGGAAGTCTATCAAACGTTCTGTTCCTCTTGTCACGGTCCCAATGGGACGGGCGGCAAGAGCACGAGTTCCATTGTAGATAGTTCGTATCTGGCCCTGGTAAGTGATCAATATCTGCGAACGACGGTGATAGCCGGGCGGCCGGAACTTGGCGCGCCGGACTGGCGCGAGAATGTGCCTGGCAGACCCATGTCTGAGCGGGAAGTCACCGATGTAGTCGCTTGGCTGACGTCGCGGCGTGCCCTTAACCAGGCCCAACTCTATTCAGACTCGAAGAACGTGCAGCATTAGGAGCATCACCATGTCGACTGACAGCACGATTTCCCGGCGCGCGCTATTTATGAAAATCGGAATTTTATTCAACGGTTTGGTCGCCACGGCGCTTGCCGTTCCGATTGTTCGATTCCTCCTGGCCTCGATTACCCGTGGGCGCGCGAACGGCTATCTTTCATGGGTATCGTTAGGTTCCATTAGCCAATTCCCGGAAGGAGAAACTCGCCTTGCCACGTTTCAGAATCCCTATATAACACCGACGGACGGCAAGACCGCAGACACTGCATGTTGGGTAAGGCACGTCGAAGGTCAACAATTTCAAATTTTCGCGATTAATTGCGCACATCTCGGCTGCCCTGTGCGCTGGTTCCCACAGTCCGGACTGTTCATGTGCCCTTGTCATGGAGGTGCGTATTACCAGGATGGGTCACGTGCCTCCGGCCCGCCGGAACGTGGGCTGTTCGAATATCCACACACAATACGTGACGGCTTGGTCTTGATCCAAGCGGGCGAGTTACCCACGCCGGGATCACCGACCGCTTCTCTCTTCGGAAAGAAACCGCCATGCGCTTGATTGCTCAGATCGGGGAGTGGTTCGACCGGCGATTGCAGCTGGCCGCACCCATCCGTGAAATTGCCGAGCACCCCGTGCCGAAAAACACCGCCAGTTGGTGGTACGTGTTTGGAAGCGCCGCGCTCGTCGTGTTCCTTCTGCAACTCGTCACCGGAATCATGCTGGCATTCGTTTATGTTCCCTCCGCCAGCGAAGCGTGGAACAGTTTACAGAGTTTGAATCACGACATAACTCTTGGCTGGTTCATCCGCGCTTTGCACGGATGGGGCTCGAACTTCATGGTAGCCATTGTGCTCATTCACATGGTGCAAGTCTTACTCTTCGGCGCTTATAAGTTTCCGCGCGAACTCACTTGGGTGGTGGGAGTATTTCTCCTGCTCATGACCATGGGCATGGCGTTCACCGGTCAGGTCCTTCGTTTCGATCAAGACGCGTATTGGGGACTCGGAATCGGAGCGTCGATTGCCAGCCGTGTCCCAGTTCTAGGGTCGGCCATCGTCAAATTGATGCTCGGTGGACCAATCATCGCCGGTGCCACACTGTCACGATTTTTTGCCCTGCACGTGTTCGTGATACCAGGGATGCTGATTGCGTTTGTCGGCGTGCATCTCTTGATGGTGCTGAAACTCGGGATCAACGAATGGCCAATGCCCGGACGTCTGGTCAAGAAAGCAACTTACGAAAACGAGTATCGCGAATTGACTCACAAGGACGGCGCCCCTTTCGTACCCTATGCGGTGTGGAAAGATATATTCTTCGCCGCGTTTATTCTCTTGGCGGTTGCCGCCTGCGCGATTTTCTTTGGCCCCTTCGGACCCACCGGCCAGCCGGACCCGACGATCCTTCAAACGGCACCAAGACCCGATTACTTCTTTTTGTGGATTTATGCGGTGCTTTCTTTCCTGCCTCCGTCAATGGAGACGCCAGCTCTGATCATCGGCCCGGTCATCGTGATCGGCGCTTTGCTCCTTCTCCCATTTCTCTCCGGCGAGGGAGAAAAAAGTTGGCGTCGCCGCCCAATTGCCGTACTCACCATCCTGCTTGTCGCCGTCACACTCGCAACCTTCACCCATCTCGCAGGATATACCCCATGGAGTCCGCACATGAATGCATGGAGCAGTGACCCCATACCTCCTCGCTTCCTGCAACACAGAACTGCACTCCAGAGGCAAGGCGCTCTCGTTTTTCAGGCCAAGCAATGCCATAACTGCCACGCCCTTGGGAAGGAGGGAGGTCAGCGGGGTCCGGCACTGGACAGCGTCGCTGTGCAACTTACACAGGACCAACTAATACGCCAAGTAATCCAAGGCGGTGGAAACATGCCAGCGTACGGCAAAAATCTTAGCCCGGCCGAGACGACTGCTCTCGTGGCATTCCTTCAAACATTACATCCCGCGGGACAGGCTCCGGCGCGGGACGCTTCCCGAGCGATAGCACTCGGAAAAATTGGGGAGAATTAGTCCGTGGTGCGTTCCTCAAGTCGCCCATGACACCTGCACTCCAATCCGAGTTCGCGTCATGGTCCATCTCCTTCCCAGTTACATTTGCCTTGTTTCTTGTGGCATGCGGCTACTTCCGCGGTTGGTGGCGTCTACGGAGCGAGAGTCCAAACCTGATTTTGCCTTGGAAGGTTGCCGCTTTCATAACTGGAATGTTTGCACTGTGGATTGCTTTGGGTTCGCCGCTGCGAACGCTGCACCATGAGCTGCTCTCGATCCATATGGTGGACCATGTTCTACTGATGGCCGTGGCTCCGCCCCTGATTCTGGTCGGAGCCCCGTTTCGATCATTCGTGCAGAGCTTGCCGCAGCGATTCGTCCGTGAAGCGCCAGGCGGGTTTCTGTCTTGGTCTCCGATGCGGCGATTGGGCCAGCGATTGGGCCGCGTTCTTGGACATCCGATTTTCTGCTGGCTCGCCGCGGTAATCGCGCTCATCGGATGGCACATTCCGGCTGCGTTCGAACTGGCCATGCGCTCCAATCTGTGGCACGTATTCGAGTACGCATGCTTTTTCGGAACTGGACTTCTCTTTTGGTGGCCGGTTATCCAGCCTTGGCCGAGCGTGGTTCAGTCGCTACGGTGGTCCACCGTTCTATACCTTTTCTTTGCCACCTTTCCGTGTGACATGCTTTCGGCATTTCTTACTTTTTGCGACCGCGTTGTCTATCCGTGCTACCTGTCCGGCAATCGACATTTCCTGATTTCAGCTCTTCAAGACCAGGAGTATGCGGGCGCCCTGATGTGGGTTTGCGTGACATTTGTTTATCTGCTCCCTGCAGTGGTAATCACAACGCAACTGCTCTCCAGCCCTGGCTCCCGAATAGACCTTGTGCGCTCGAACGTCTTAGCCGATAAAACCTAGGTGGGAACGACCCTGTAATCCTGAACCGATTGCCTTCCTCGCAAGTCCGTCCAACATTTTGACAAGGCTGTCAGAGAGTGGTCCTCTTTGCTTCCGCGGTTTTGCTACAGTCTTCCATCTCGCCGCTAACCCCTTTGGATGGAATCACAATCGCGATTCAGTCAGATGCGGAAGCGTGGAAATGCACGTGCTCTCCTTCACCGTGACGCCTAATTACCGAGAAAGGAGGAAGTCGTGAATAGAGAAGAAGTGAACTGGCTGTTGCAAACAATCAAGGACCCCGAGAACGTGAAGCGCTTCTTGTTGGCCCAGTACAAGCGAGGGCGAATTTCCCTTCAACTGATGAACGATGTAGCGCCGGAACGGGATTGCGTCAACCGCACGACGACTCCTCTGTCGACTATGGCGATGGAGCACTCGGCGATGGCGTTACTACTTGCTACTGCCTGGTAACAGCACCCGCATGTTCCGGGGAATATTTGTGGAAACAGGATCGAACGCGCTGTTTGGCCAAGCATCGCAGGCTGGCCATCGCGATATGGAATGCGTGGATTACGTTAGTGGATGAGGTAGGAGACAATGACGCAGCAGTCCCTTACGTTCGCTAGTTCGCCGTTTTGGCCCGTCGCGATCGGCTTTTTCGGTCTCGGTACAGGCTACTTCATCTGGGGTGGGCAGGTTCTTTTCGGTTATCCCAAAACCGGCCCCGAGGTCGATCGTACGATGGGCATGTGGGGTTTCTGGATGCCCGGTTTTTGCCAATTCCTCACCGGCGTATATCTCATGGTGGGATTGACCTGGTTTAACGTCTTTGAAAACGCCGCACCGCTCTACATGGCGGGCGTGGCATTCACAGTGTACGGCATCCACTGGTTCGCGATGGCGCATCGCCGCTACATCGGGTCAAGCGCCGCGCCGGACGGATGGATGGCCATCGCTTATCTCTTCGTTTCGGTCCTCGGATCATTTGTATTTGGCCATGCCGGAGATGTCCCCGTCATGATCATTTTTATCGGCTTGACCTTGATCTATCTCGTCGAAGTTCCAACGCGACTGGCGGGATGGAGCGCCGGCGGACGGCTTGTAGCACTGCTCCAATGCCTCACCGGAGTCTGGCTTATGTATTGCACGTGGGCGGTCACTGTAAATATTGCCCTGGGTTATAAGCTCTGGATCTAACCCGCAGTCGAGGGACAATTCGATGATAACGGTAACAATCGATGGTGTAGTTCACGAAGCCATGAATGGTGAACGCCTGATCGATATCATCAACCGAGTGGGCATCAAGATTTCTCAGGTCTGCTATCACCCACAGCTTGGCCCTATCCAGACCTGTGATACCTGCATGGTAGAGATGAACGGGCAACTCGCTCGCGCTTGTGCGACCATCGTGTCGGCGGGAATGGCAATATTCACAAAATCAGAAAAGGCCGCTGCTGCGCAGCGTGAGGCGTTTGATCGGATTCTGAGCAATCACGTTCTCTATTGCACGGTTTGCGACAATAACAACGGGAACTGCACCATTCACAATACTGAAAAATTGCTGGCCATCGAACATCAAGCAATTCCGTATCATTCCAAGCCCTACGAAGAGGACCATTCCAACCCGTTCTACCGCTACGACCCGCAACAATGCATTCTTTGCGGCCGATGTGTGGAAGCCTGCCAGAACCTGCAGGTCAATGAAACTCTTTCGATTAACTGGGAGGATGCTCATCCCCGCGTGCTGTGGGATGGCGGCTCAACAATTGGAGAATCGAGCTGTGTCTCCTGCGGCCATTGCATTTCTGTTTGCCCCTGCAACGCTCTGATGGAGAAATCCATGCTGGGGCATGCAGGATTTTTCACCGCCCTGCCAAAAACAGCATTGAGCGGGATGATCGATGTGGTGAAGGGTGTCGAGCCGGAGACAGGCTATGGAGCGATTCTGCAACTCTCGGAGGCCGAGTCGCACATGCGTGAATTGCGCATCCGTCGCACCAAAACAGTTTGCACCTATTGCGGTGTCGGATGCAGTTTCAACATTTGGACGAAAGATCGCCACATCTTGAAAGTCCAACCTTTGGATGGCCCAACGAACGGTGTTTCCACTTGCATCAAAGGGAAATTTGGCTGGGACTTCGTGAATAGCCCAGACCGCCTGACCAAACCTCTTATCCGCGAAGCCGGCAAGTTTCGCGAAGCTTCGTGGGACGAGGCGCTCGACCTGGTGGCTCGCAAGTTTGCAGAGATCAAGGTCAAGAACGGACCCGATTCGCTGGCCTTTGTCTCTTCTTCCAAATGCACCAACGAGGAGAGCTATCTCATGCAGAAGCTCTCGCGCGCCGTCATCGGCACCAACAATATGGACAACTGTTCACGCTACTGCCAGGCGCCCGCCACCCAAGGTTTGTTTCGCACCGTAGGTATTGGCGGAGACTCTGGCTCCATCCGCGACATTGAGAACGCCGGACTCGTGCTGATCATTGGCAGCAACACGGCAGAGAGTCACCCGGTCCTGGCTACTCGCGTCAAACGCGCTCACAAGCTGCGCCAGCAAAAGCTCATTGTTTCAGATTTGCGCGAACACGAAATGGCCAAGCGCGCCGATCTTTTCTTCCGTCCTAAACCGGGAACCGACATGGTTTGGCTTTCCGCGGTCAGCCGCTATTTGCTGGACAACGGCATGGCCGACACCAAGTTTCTGAATAAATGGGTGAATGGACTCGAGGAATACAAAAAGAGTCTCGCACCCTTCACCCTGGAGTTTGCTTCTCGAACGTGCGGCCTTTCCGAGGACACTCAAAAAAAAGTTGCTCATATGATTGCCGAAGCCAATGGTGTCTGCGTTTTGTGGGCTATGGGCGTGACGCAGCATTCCATGGGCTCGGACACTTCGACCGCCATCTCGAATCTTCTGCTCATTACCGGCAACTACATGAAGACGGGCAGCGGTGCGTATCCCTTGCGTGGCCACAACAACGTTCAGGGCGCCAGCGATCATGGTGCCATGCCCAATTTTCTTCCCGGCTACCAATCCGTCGACGACCCTGAAGTCCGATCGCGTTTTGAAGCGAATTGGAAGGTGCAATTGCCTTCGACGAAGGGACTCGATAATCACGAGATGGTCGAAGCGATTTATGAGGGCAAGCTCAAGGCGATGTATCTGTTCGGCGAAGAGATGAGCCTCGTGGATTCCAACGCAAACTTCGTCGGCGACGGGCTCTCGAAGTTGGACTTTTTCGTCGTGCAGGACATCTTCTTCAGCGCCACATGCCATTTTGCCGACGTAGTGCTGCCCGCCAGTCCAAGTCTTGAAAAAGAGGGAACCTTCACGAGCACCGAAAGAAGAATCCAGCGGCTCTACGAGGTGTTCGAGCCGTTGCAAGGCAGCCGCCCCGATTGGCGGATCATTCAGGACCTCGCCAACCGTCTCGGCGCGAAGTGGCAGTATCAGCATCCGTCCGAAATTTATCGCGAGGTCGCTTCGCTGACGCCCTTGTTCGCAGGCGTGACCTACGAGAGGCTCGAGGGATCTAAGTCTCTTCAGTGGCCGGTTGCAGCCGACGGAACGGACCAGCCGCTGCTTTATACCAAAGAGTTTGCCTTCCCGGATGGCAAAGCCCGGCTGTTCCCGCTCGCCCTTTCAGAACCGACGGACCAGCCCAGTGTCGAATTCGATCTGCATCTGAATAACGGCCGCCTGCTTGAGCATTTCCACGAAGGCAACCTGACGTACCGAATCGAAGGAATTCGCGAGAAGACCCCCGACGTTTTCGTCGAAGTCTCACCGGAGCTCGCGAAACAGCGCGGGATTCAAAGCGGCACTTGGGTGCAGCTGACCTCACGTTACGGACAGGTCCGCGTGCGTGCCCTCGTTACCGACCGCGTGCAGGGCAAACAACTCTACATGCCCATGAATTCGGTCGCGAGTCCTGTAAACCGGCTGACTAGCAGCCACACCGACGCAGTGACGCACACGCCGGCGTACAAAGAAGCTTCCGTTCATCTCCGCGTGCTGCCAGAAGTCGGCGAAAGTCCGCTGCCGCGCATCAACCATCGCTTCGGCCATCCAACGCCACAGCACGGCGTCGAAGTAGAGCGGAAGTGGAAGCGCGCGGATTATCGCGTGCCGGGTAACGGCCTCGTTCAGATTCAAACCAATTAATCAAGGATGGAAAACGATGGCTAAACCAATTTCTCTCGAGTTGCCCAAGCGCGACCCGCAAGAAGAACTGCGCTCTCGCTTGGAGAAGGCGCCGGACGAGCATGCCGAAGCACTGCTCGCCAGTTTTGAAGTGCTGCAAGGTTTGCATAACTGTGGCGCCCTCGAATTGCTGCGTGGTGTGCTAGGGGGGAGCGACAAGATTCTTGAAATCGTCGTGGAGTCCACCAAGACGCCAGAAGCGATTCGCAGCATCCGCAATCTTTTGATCATGACTAAGATGCTGGGATCGATTGAACCGGAGCTGCTAGAGAAATTTGCTCAGGCTGTTCCTGATGCGCTGGTAGGTGCGGCGAAGGCCGCGCAAACAGAACCGCCCGGTTTCTGGGGAGTCTTGAAGATATTCTTCAGTAAAAACATGCGCCGCGGTCTTGCCGTCGTAAACAACCTGCTTGAAGCATGGGGAGAAATCTTTCGTCTCAACAAAATCCGTACTCCGTTCCGCTAGGTTGACTCTTCCTTTGGGGCTTAACGCTGGAAGCAGTCAGGGAAAACCTGGCGGAGAGGGGATTGAAGCCTCCGTTATTGAGAGGAAGGTGGGCGGTTGGTGACCGTTGGTATGTCTCTTGTTTTCAACATGCATTCTTGATTTTCTTCAATCGCCAGATTCCATGGTAGATCCAAGACCCTTAAATCACCCAAAATTAGTAGCAAGTAGAGTCAAAACGCGAGGCGGTGAGCTGCACAAAATCAATCTTTTTTCAGCAAGGGCGAAGACCGGCACTAATCCCTTGAGCAAATTGCTGTAGGCCGTTGAACAACCTAAAGCGCGAGGCGACTACCGCCTTTACCCGCGAGTGGTACAATCATCCGGTGGAAGTCATCGTCAAAAATCCGGATATTCTTGGCGGAACTCCTGTGTTTCGCGGAACGCGAGTGCCTGTCCAAGTGTTGTTCGACTACCTGGAAGGCGGAGAAACACTGGAAGACTTTCTAGAGGGATTTCCTACCGTCTCGCGCGAATCGGCCGTCGCTGTGCTCGAAGAAGCAAAACAGCTTCTGCTCGCCCGTCCATAAATGCGCGTTCTGATTGACGAGTGTATCGATGAACGATTCCGGAACTCTTGGCCCGAGCACGATTGCCAAACAGTTCGTTACGCTGGGCTGGCCGGACTGAAAAATGGCGAGCTTCTTGTAGCGGCGGAGACGGCGAAATTCGACGTTTTCCTTACTGTCGATCAAGGTATCGAATACCAGCAAAACTTAACCGGCCGAAACATCGCAATTATCATTTTTCGCACGAGTCGAACCGTTTGAAGGACCTGCTGTCGCACGTACCCGCTTGCCGCGCCTACATTGAATCCATTCAACCTGGTCAGATTGTTAGAATCGATGGATGGGGTCATCCAGAAAACGGCCAAAGAGAATGAAGCCTGCCAACGACTCACGGAGATTCCAGGAGTCGGCCCGGTCACCGCAACAGCCCTGATCGCTGCGGTTGGCAACGGAAGTAGCTTTAAAAAAGGGCGAAATCTGTCGGCCTGGATGGGGATCGTTCCGGGCGAGTACTCCACCGGCGGCAAACAGAAGCTACTGGGCATCAGCAAACGGGGCAATAAATACTTACGAAGACTCTTCGTTCAGGGCGCGCGCAGCGTACTGCAACAGCGACACAAGCAGGCTCCTGGTCTGAGCAGTTGGTTAACACCACTTTTGGGGCGCACACACCAGAACGTTGTCGTCGTGGCTTTGGCCAACAAGCTGGTTCGCATGGCCTGGGCGGTCTTATACAAGAACGAACGCTACCGCGCCCCCGTTTTTGCGGTGACAACTTAAAAGCCCTGTTTAGAGGGGAAACAGTTCCTGCCAGGTCTGCTGGCGGAAAATAGAGATGGCAATGGGTCTCTCCCACGCTTTCGAAACCCGAAATCGGAAAAGGTCTCTTCCAGGCCGTCAAGTTTATGAGGACGAAAGCGAGCGGATATCCATCATGGCCCGGAGTCACTGACTCCACTGAAGGCCGAATACATTGGCGCAGACCAACTGCCATTCTTCGTTTTTCGCTTGCAACTCTGCGGCGGACCATACATTCCGATTGCGCGACCGGGAGTTGGATTTCCGAATGTGCTTTACGTAATGCTGACTAGCTGCTCGCCACCGGCTGCCAAAAACGCGGCGTGTACCTTGCGGCGCTTTAGTTCAGTGTTGCGCATCAGCTCAACGTAATCAGGCGAGGAGCGCAGGGATGCAAACCATGGATCGCGCGAAGCGGCCGTCCCACAAAGAAACCCGCTATCGATCACGCGGGATAGCATTGCGATGGCTCGTTCTTGCTCGTTAATGCGAGCTAGGTGACGCGCCATGTAGTACAAGATCTCGGGATCGCTTTGGGTCAGAGACTCGCCGATTTCTATGGCGTTGAGACATTCCTGGAAGTCACCTTCGGTATAGGCGCGCAAAGATCGTATGAGTACTTGTATTGGGCCACCTGCGCCAAGCATTCGGTCGCGTTCGCGCAACCTCGAAAGGGCTGTTTTGTTCTCACCAAGTGCAGTCAGAGCAGCGCAATCCAGGTAGTAACCCGTTTTTTTCACATAGCCATCGAGCGTTTTGGGGTAGTCTGCGAGTAGAAAATAGGTATGCTCAACGCTGGTCACCAAGTGCGGATCGAGATGTCGTCCACGATGGTGAGCAGCGACGGATGCCTCCAACTCGTCACAATAGCGACAAGCCTGAACCAAGCCGGCAAACAAATCGGGATCGTTTCGGCGTAATCGAGCTCGAGCGAGTAACCTCAGCATGGCGTCTTGCGCACGACCCTGGTCGCACTCAACGGGAGTATAAAGATTGTGGGCGATGGCGAGATCGGGGTTAAGAGCGAACGCCCGATTAAAGGCCTCATCAGCCCGCTTAAGATCGCCCTCATTATCCTCGCCGAATTTTTCGATGAACCGGTAAGCGCGTCCCAGTCGTGCCCAGGCCGGCGCGTAATCGGGACCCTCATCAACACACTGGAGGTACATGTCACGCGCTAACCTCATGTCATCTAGAGTTTTTTTAGCTGCCATCTGGTTGGCGCGAAGATAATACTCGAAGGCCCTGGCGCTAGTGGGCACGTCCCGGCGAAAAATAGAACGTTCGCGCTCGTTCAGAGGCAACCTGAGGGATTGCACGATTCCGTTGCACAATTCGTCCTGGATCTTGAAGAGATCCTGAATCGAGGACGTTGCCGTATCGGACCAAATCACTGTGCCGCCCGGCGCCTCGACTAGCTGGCAGGTGAGGCGAATCCGATCCCCGGCCCGCAACAGCGAACCTGTCAGGATAGCGTCAACGTCTGCTTCAACTGCCACTCGTTTCGGATCTGCGATACCTTCGAACATCGAGCCCATCTGGCTGGAGCGCACGATGAGGCTATCGATGCCCGAGAGTGAACTGCTAATCGCGTCCGGCAAGCTGTAGGCAAGAAAGTCCGTCTCCGTGTCTTTTTTCAACATGCGGAATGGCAGGGCAATCAGGCGCGTGACAGTTCGGGCCTGCGAGGCAGTTGCTGTGCTGGCCGACAGCGATACAGCGTTCACTGCGTCAAGCATCTCGCGAGGCGAAGAGTATCGATTCTCAGGACGCTTGGCCATCGCCCGCCGAATTAGCTGATCAAGTGCTTCGATTTGCGGAGATCCACTGAGTGGTGGAGGATCATGATGCAAGACCGCGTACAGGACATCGACAAAGGAATCGCCGCCAAAGGGCTGCTTGCCGGTGAGCATTTCATAAAGGATGCAACCAGACGCGAATACGTCCACGGCCGGACCCGCCGGGTGTCCGCTGGCCTGTTCCGGCGCCATGTATTGGGGAGTACCAACAATTGCCCCGGTGGCCGTCACGATGGTTGCTGTTATGGCCTGATCAATGTTATCCGCCGTTGCAGAATCGGGGGATCGTGCCAAACCGAAATCAAGGAGCTTGACGCCATGTCGAGTTAAGAAAGCGTTGGACGGTTTCAAGTCTCGGTGAACAATGCCGATGTCGTGAAGTGCTTGTAGTGCTTCCAGAATCTGGCGCTCGATACCGACCGCTTCCGACGTGCTGATCGTGCCACTCGCGAGGCGGTCCGCCAGCGATTGCCCTTCCAGCAATTCCAATATTAGGACTAGAGCCTCGCCGTCTTCGATAACGTCGAAGACTTGGCAAACCCCGGGATGATTTACGCGCGCAAGCGATCGCGCTTCGCGCCATAAGCGGCTCCGCGCATTTCTAGTTTCGTTTCTTTCGTGGATGGCCTTAATCGCGACAGCTCGTTCCAGGCGTTCATCCCAACCCTCGTAGACAACGCCCATCCCACCTTCACCGATCTTGCGCCGGATACGATAGTGGCCGATGGTTTCGAGCATGCGCATCATCGTAATCGGTCGGTCAGCGACCCGCAACGTGATTACCCCTCCAGTGACCGCCAGTGCAAATGCGTGTCTCGCGGTGATGGAAAATTCTACCGGGAAGACGTTAAGTCGCGGAAAACGCGGCACCGTTACCCTGTATTCTCCGTAGACGCAGTAGGCATCTCGGATATATGCCCTACCGGTCCGCGACGGGATTCGAGGAAGTTTCGTAGTGAAGGATCGCGGCACCTACTCGTTGTACTCAATCTGATCCCGCAACATGATCCACAGTCGGATTCCGAGCTTGCGAGCCACGGCCACACTCGCCTTCCCCAGACCCTTCTGCACCAATTTGCGGCGGTAAAAACGCTGCAACTCTGGATCCTTGCGTGCAGCATGCGCTCCCGCCTCACCCCACAGAAACCGCAACAGCGGATTACCTTGTTTACTCAACCCACCGAGCCGTTGCCGCCCTCCACTAGAATATTCACGTGGAATCATTCCCACATAACTAGCCAGGGCCTTGCTGTCTGCGAATCGGGCGGGATCGCCCAAGAACACCTCGGTCGCCAACGCTGTGATCGGCACCACTCCGGGATGGCTCATCAGCAGCCGTGCTCCGGGGCGTTTGCAGGCTTGCTCCTCGACTCGTTGGTTCAGTTTCTCGATCTCCGCTTCGAACTTCTCGTACATCGCTTGCAACTCGCTCCGCCGATAGGCGGTATGGGGTGCCAACGGTAACGATGCGATCCTGCTTTGTCCGTCGTGGCTCCATAGGGCGGTGCCTCGTCGTAAGCCATTCGCCAGGGCAATGGACTGCAACGAATTTTGTGTTCGCGTCCGCATGCGTACCCACTGATGACGATGCCGCAACAAGGCCCGCAGATCCTGTAGCTCCTTGGAAGGCAACCAGATCGCCGGAAAGCGGCCTTCCACCAGCATCTTCAGAATCAACTCTGCATCTCGCCGATCATTTTTCTGCTTCCGCGACGCGGCTGCGCGAATCTGTGCCGGATGACCGACCAGGCATTCGATTCCCAGTTCTTCCATGAGATTTAAAAACCACTGCATCGATCCCGTGGCTTCGATACCCACTCGCACCGGGCGTGGAAGCGAGGAATAAAACTCGCGCACGTTGTCGCCTTCGTGCTTGAGAGTCACCTCCACTACCTCTCCCGTTGTGGTGTCCACCATCGCCAACGTTTGCTGGCGAGCGTGCAAATCACATCCTATAATTCGCATCTCGGCCTCCTTCGGTCCGAGCACTGTAGGGTGAACACCGAACAGTTTACTCGGGCCGTCGCGAGGCCGGCGTCGTTATGGCATCACTCGTCAATGTGAATTCAGCGAAGCGAGCGAGGGGAAGTCCGGTTGGGGGAAATGTGGACCGCAAGGTCGGTCCGAGACCGCGGCAATACATGCAAGTGAAAGCTGACCGTCTCCGAACTGGGCAGTCTGCCGGTAAGGCGCGACACGGAGGCCTGCCAGATGCGTGTGATTGATGGTTGCACCTGTATAGCTCGGTGGCTATTCTGAAAGCCTCTATGCGTACAAACCAACAGCTTGGATTCCTCGAGGAATTCGAAACCTCGCGGCCGCCAAACCCACTTTTCTGTCACCAGGAGTTTCTGGAAAAGCTGGCTGAGCATGGCAGAGATGCACTTGGTAGGCGGGCCGCTTTTCTGATGCAACGTCTGTCGATAGATGCCCGCCGCCTGCACTACAAGGCGACTGCGGGTATCAACCGCGGTTGGCGCCGATCACGGCTCTGTGGCAGCCAAGGCAGTCATTTCTACGCCTGGTGGGCTCCCAAGAATGCACTTCCGCTGAAGGAGTCCGGCGAGTTTTCCGACGCCCCCGACGGAGCGGTCTTTCTGCGCGACATCCGCCATCATGATGATCATTCCGCGTTGACGCCGCAGTCGTTCAATACCCACTACATGCCGGTGACAGTCCGCGATCTGCGGCGCGAGGAATACGCGCCTCTGCCATGGACGCAGCCACAAGAGCGTTTTGCATCGGCCCGCCAACCGGTGCGACTTCTCAAGGGTCATCCCGGTTCGGGCAAGACCAGCGCTCTTTGGCACGCAGCCGATTCGGCCACCACGGAGCACGGGCTTTACGTGACGTATTCGCCGGATCTGGCCGCGCTGGCCCGTGAGTACTTCGACCGCTTCTGTTCCTCGCACAAGCGTTTCTCTGTGGTTACGTTCTCCCATCTGGCCCGGCAGATACTCGGGTCAAACGCCCAAATGGTGGCCGAATGCGAAGCCCGACGGCGCTTCGTGCGTGACTTGGCACCTTTTACCCGGATCCTCGGCGCTTGGACACATTGCCGGACGGCTCTTTACGACGAATTGCACGCGCATCTGGCCGGGGATGCGCTTCCTGTCGCCATCGGCCGTTTCGCTGCTTGCAAATACGCGCGCGTCACGGACCAAGCGTATCGGGAACGTCGCACGCGATCACTGGGTCAAGCAGCCGTGACAGCCGCACTGGAGACAGCACGCCGCCTGGAACAGTCGAATACGATCCCTCTTGCCGAGCGCTATTTCCCGGAACTGGCGGTCGCCTGGCAGACCGTAGAAAAACTACGCAATGACTCCACCGGCAGACCCCCAAGCCTTAATCCCGCACTGTTCGATTATGACTGCATTGCAGTCGATGAATGCCAGGACCTGACGCCCATCGAGGCTTGGCTGATAGTGGAACTTGCCTCCCGGGCTCAAGGGAAACGTCGCGCACCCTTACCGTTGCTGCTGGCAGGCGATGAGGCACAGACCGTGCGCCCCACTGACTTCGAATGGGGTTGGCTGAGTGATCTACTGCATGCGCAAGTGGGTGCTCCGGCAGACTACAAGCTCTCTGCGAACCTACGTAGTCCGCGCCGCATCGCGGCGCTAGTAAATCGTGTTTGGGACCTTTATTCTCACGTGGAGAAGCAGGAGCGGCCCAGCGGCACCGGCTACGCGGAAATAGAAGATGACGCCACCGACCAGATCCTGTACTGCACGGCCACAGCCGGCTCCGAGCTGGACGAGTTGCTGACCTCGCTTTCCACACGCGAGGGAATGGCGCTCATCACTCTGGAGGACACGGTCCCGACCTACGTCCCTGAAGCGGCGCGCAAAGCCGTACTTACGGTCTCCGAGGTGAAGGGACTGGACTTCCACTCCGTGTGCGTGCTCGATGCCGGTCGTCATATCGAACGTGTTCAGCATCAGGATTGGCGCCAGCGGGCCGACTCTGACATTGAAGATCTGCGGAAGCGCCTGGCAATCGACCAGTTACGGGTGGCCGTCAGCCGTCCCGCGGAACGACTAATCTGGCTCGATGTCGATCCGGCCGACCAAATTGTCCGCCAGAGTATCGCGTTCCTCAATGGCGGGCTGGTGGAAAACGGCGTGTCATCCTGTGTCCCCGCGGCTCTGCTGAAGACCCTCGAGGAAGATGAATTGGACTTGGAAGAGCGCATACAACGTTGCCAAGCTGATGCCCGACAATATCTACAAGTGAAGCCGGAAATCGCCTGGTCACGCGCGCAACAGGCCGTTACCCTGCTTGGACCGCTTAGTTCCCCGGTCGCGGTGACGGACGAGGTGACGCGCGATGCCGTTCATCTCACGCTGGCGGAGGTGTGCTTTACCCTGGGTATTCGCAACACGCGTCTCGCTCCTGAATTGGGCAGACCGGATCCGTTCTCGGAAGCATGCCGTGCTGCATATAGTGCGCGCTGTTACGGGCTGGTCGCGATCATTAACGCCGTCGGGCGAGTTCATCGTGTGGGCCTTGAGAGTCGTTTCCAGATGCTGGTGGAGCTAGCCCGGGTTCTTCCCAAACACAAAAGCGACATTGAACCTTGGCTCCTAATGGAGCTCGCCCCAAAAACCGACACCTGGGTAAAAGAACTGGAGTCGGCCCTCTGGGGCAGCCATAACGCAGAGATCCTGCTCGAAGTGCTGCCGCCTTTGTATGAAGTTCTAGATTATCCGGATCGGCTTGACCGCGTGCAACGAATACGACAGCGCGGGATCCAGATGCTCATCAAAGACAGGAAGTTTGCGCCCGCTCTGCTGGTGTTGCGCACTCTGTCGGAGCGCCAATCAAAGCTGGAGGCCATTTGTCTGGAGGGTATGGGCGATTTTCGTGAGGCCGCGCAGTGTCATATGGCTGCAGGAAATCTCGAAGAGGCCTTGACCTGCTATCGCTCGATCCCTGATCTTGAAGAAGCACTCAAGCTGGTCGGTGAGATTGGCGAACACCCCGCGACAGAATCTCTGCGGTGGATCTCTAGGCTGCAACGATTGGTGACGGAACGCCCAGAGAAGTTCACCAAGATGGTGACGCCAGCGGAAAAGAAACTGCTGGAGGAGTTGTTGGAGAAGGCGCTGGGAGTCAACCGGCGCAAAGCGGCTCCGCGCAAGGGGATCAAGAAAGCCCCAGCTTCTCGAAAGGGAATTCAATGGAAAACCAGACATGATGGGAATCCTTACTTCTGAGTTCGGCATGGAGCGACTATATGAGGTGACGCAAGGGACGCTGCGATGGAAAACAGCAAGGGTGTTCCGCGAACCGGAAACACCCGCATGGCCTTCTGATGCTCCTCCGCGACGTCAGCCTGGGCCAAATCACATTGGATGGCTAAGCTCTTCTCCTCCGCATGACCGCTCAGCAGTATGAGCTTGACTGGGCTGATGATTCCCTCCGGGTAAAAAAACGTGATGATCTGGTGCCGGAATAAATGCGAGTACACGGTACTTGGGAAGTCGTCGGACTGTTTGCCATGCATCTTGGAAAATCGATGAAACCACGCAACAACATTGAGAAGATTTTGATAGAGGTTCAAGGCTTTCGCTTCAGCGCTCTAGCAGGTGGCCCTGTGGATGGCGATCTTGTACTACTGCTACATGGCTTTCCTGAGTTTGCGGACGCATGGCTAGATGTCATGCGCCCGATCGGGGAGGCAGGTTTCCGCGCTGTCGCTGTAGATCAACGCGGCTATTCTTCGGAGGCCCGTCCGCAAGAGGTGAAGGACTACGCGATCGAGCACCTCATCTCTGACGTTCTGGGCTTTGTTGGCGCACTAGGTCGCCGACGCTCTCACCTTGTTGGTCACGATTGGGGCGCTCTATTGGCTTGGGAGCTTGCTGCTAAACATCCAGATCTCGTTCTGTCGTTGAGCGCCTTATCCACACCGCATCCAGATGCATTCTTCAATGCTATTGAAAATGATGAGGATCAAAAGCAACGTTCGAGGTACATCGCCCTTTTCAGAATGCCCGACGGAGTCGCTGAGAATTTATTCCAAGTCGATGACTATCAGCGCTTGCGTAACGTTTATCAAGGGAAGGTATCTGAGGCAGCAATCAATGAAAATCTCCGCCGGCTTGCAGAACCTGGCGCTCTCACTTCAGCCCTAAACTGGTATCGCGCATTGAATCGCGAGGTTCGCATCGGAAGGATTAGTGTGCCGACTCTGTACATTTGGGGCTCACAGGATCTTGCCCTTGGTGAGACAGCCGCCATCGACACCGCAAAATACATGTCCGGGCCATACCATTTCAAAAAGCTCGAGGGAAAATCCCATTGGCTTCTTGAGGAAGTTCCCGACCAAGTGTCGGAGTTAGTGCTAGAGCACATCCGCGCCAATTCGTTCGCTAGAATCGCCAACGCGGTCGGGTGACGGCGCACTCGAAAGCAATTCCGGCCGTTAGACGCGCACGGCTCTTGGGTGCAGGTCTGCCGTGCGGTCCAGAAGTCCGGATCTGGTCTGTATGTACTCTGTCAAACGTTTTTCAGCCCCAATGGTGGGATTCGCCAGGGTACACGTTCCATTTAATAGGTACTTATTTACATCTACCAAGAGTTTGGTACAAATAACGTCGTAATCTCTATGCGTACCTCTCCAACTGACAAACTCCTACGGCTCGCTGCCCAACAGCAGATTATTCGCACCAAGGAAGTCAGTGAACTGGGTGTTCCGCGGAACTACCTCGGTCGGCTGGTCCGTAAGGGCATTCTCGAAAAAGTGCGTCGTGGCCTTTATACCTCTCCTGAGTTCTCGAGCAACGAGCATCTCACACTCATAGAGGCAGCCTATCAGCTGCCGAAGGGTATAGTCTGTCTTCTGTCCGCCCTCCGCTTTCACAATTTCACGACGCAGTCTCCCCATGAAATCTGGATGGCCATCGGACAAAAGGCCTGGGCACCCAAGATTTCCTCACCTCCGATTCGCCTTATTCGCATGTCTGGCGCGGCCCTTCATTTTGGCGTGAAGGAACACAAAGTGTCCGGCGCCGTGCTCCGCGTCTTTACCCCGGCGAAAACTGTTGCCGACTGCTTCAAGTTTCGGAACAAAATCGGACTGGAAGTCGCCATCGAAGCACTGAAGGAATGCCGGCGCTCAAAAAAGGCAACGATGGATGAGCTCTGGGCTGCTGCCAAAATTTGCCGCGTGGCCAACGTCATGCGCCCATATCTAGAGTCGCTATAGTGACCAATCCAGCGCTAAAAAACATCTCGGCTTCCGTCCGCGAGACACTGCGCAACATCGCTCGGCAGCGCAACGCCGATTTTGGTTTGATTCTGGTCGAAGGATTCTCTTCCGACTCAGTCGCTCCGCCTATCATGACGTTTTCGTTGTCAAAGGTGCATTTCTTTTTGAGTTGTGGACCGGCCAACGATACCGCCCAACCCGCGATGCGGATTTTTTGGGCCGTGGAGAAAACTCACCGGAAAGAACCCGGTCCAGCACGGGGATCGGAGACCAAAATGATAAGAGAGAACAACGCATGAACGCCGCATTGTCGGCCAAGGCGCTTCGCCACATGCACGACGTCATGCCCGGCTATGTGGAGCGCGGCGAGGTTCCTGGTCTAGTCACGCTAGTCAGCCGCCACGATGAAACCAACAGCGATGCTCTCGGTACGAGATCGATCGGCGGAGCGGGTTCGCAACCAGTTCGCCGCGACACAATCTTCCGGATCGCGTCGATGACCAAGCCGATCACAGCAGTCGCGACGATGACCCTAGTGCAAGAGTCCAAGCTGCACCTCGACGAGCCGGTGGACAGACTCCTGCCCGAGCTGGCAAAACGCAAAGTTCTGAAACGCATTGACCGTCCGCTGGACGACACCGTCCCCGCCAAGCGGCCGATCACCGTCCGGGATTTGCTGACCTTCCAACTGGGCTTGGGGTTCCTGCTCGCGCCACCGGACAGCCATCCAATTGTGAAAGCGATGTACGAACGGCAAGTCGGGGTGACTCCGTTTCCAGCGCAGATGCCGCATCCGCCGGACGAATGGATGCGGCGCCTCGGAACTCTTCCGCTGATGTATCAGCCGGGTGAAAGCTGGCTGTATCACACCGGGAGCGACGTGCTAGGCGTGCTGATCGCACGGGCCTCGGACCAGCCGCTGGAAACATTCTTTCGCGAACGCATCTTCGAACCGCTGGGAATGAAAGACACTAGCTTCAGCGTGCCCGCCGGCAAGCTGGACAGATTCGTGTCCTGCTACTCGTTCAGTCCGTAGACAAAGAAATTGGACGTGACAGACCCACCTAACGGACAGTGGAGCCATAGTCCGATTTTTCCTTCAGGTGCTGGGGGCTTCTTAGGGCTGGCTTAGGACCGTATCGGAGAAGCACTTCATAGCGCACGGAGAGAATCGTTCAGACGAGGCCTGTCCCGAAAGTACGTCGCAAGTTTCCGGATTTGGCAGTGCGGGTTTGGCGGCGAAATCGGCCATCTCTTGGAACACGGTCTGGTGTAAAATAGAGGTTTTCAGAGAGGACTCTGATGAGCACCACAACCGTCCCTCCTAAGCGTCTCGATGCTTCTTCACGTGGCAAACGCGAAAGAAGTGTGCGCGAAGTTCTAGCAACGCTCCGCCTCGAAGATTTGGCCCCCAGCAAAGAAGTAATAGCGCTTGCGAACGAATACATCGAAGGTCGGCTTGAAGCGAAGCAGTTGACGGCAGCGGTTAAACGCCTCCACTCCAGGCATTGAGTCAAGAAGCCAACATTCAGAGCGACCCCTATCTCTACCCGGATACGTCCGTCCTCCGCAACCTAGCAGACATTCGCGATGCAAATCGTCTGAACCAGTTTGAAAGTGACCATTTCTTCGCACGACTTCTCGAACTTCACGAAAATCCGATTCGCGGATCCTTTGACTCAGATCATTTGAGACATATCCATAAGCATGTTTTCCAGGACGTATACGCCTGGGCCGGAGAATTCCGCACGCTTCCCATCGCCAAAGGCAACTCCTTTTTCGCTCGACCAGAGCACATCCGAGCGGAACTGCAGAAGCTATTTCATCAACTCGCCGGCGAGCAATATTTGCGAGGGAACGATTCTAGGATTCTGCCAACGCGCCGCTCACTACCATGGCGAGATCAATGCTTTGCATCCTTTTCGCGAGGGAAACGGACGAGCACAACGTGAATTCATTCGAGAGCTGGCTGTGGAGTCCGGCTATGAGATTGCGTGGGATTTAGTTACGCAGGACGAAATGTTTGGGGCCTCTGTGGCAAGTTTTCACGGAGGAAGCAGTGAAGCGTTCGCGACAATCCTGAACAAGATCATCCATCCTATTCGTTGAGTGCCATCTGACTCGAGGAGACTTCGACTAAGACTTTGCGCGGCACAACAGTGAATTTCTCAATTGCCAGAAGTCCAAACTTTTCGGCTGGTCATCGTCTGAGACGGGCGGAGAAGGGAAACTCGAACCCCCAGATATGAGAATCAGAAGTCCCGCTTTCTCCTATGTTTAGAGTTTCGCTTCAGTGAACAGAACGGTGGAATTCAGCCGGAAAAAATAACACGGAAAATCGCCGGAAAAAACTCTGCAGTATCAACCGCTTATATTTTCTGGCGGAGAGGGGGGGATTGAAACCTCCGTTGGTGAGAGGGAGGTGAAGGGTTGGTGAGCGTTGGTATGTCTCTTGTTTTCAACACTCATTTTCAATTTTCTCCAATCGCCAGATTCTACGGGGGTTCCAATACCCTCAAATCAGTTAAAATTAGTAGCAAGTAGAGTCACGAATTACCGCGTTCTTAAGGTGGCTTCCAGACCCCAGTTCCATCTCGCGTTTTGATCAATGATGGTTTCTAAATCTGAGGTTCCACCCGTCCATGACGGCGGTTTGCTAATTCACCCTGACCCGTTCGCACAGACCGATTCGGCAGATCGAATTGCCGAGACTCGAACGTGTAACGCACCTACAGGAAGCTCTTGGGATGCTGCACACCGACCTCGTGCAGCGCATTGTTCTTTGACTCCCGAACATCCGTACTGACGCGCTGGAAGGCGCTCCATCCGCAACGTTATGTGAACTAGTGAGGGAAGCGGGGGGAATGCAGGGCGCGCTCGGCTTGAAGAAGATGACGGCGTTCATGGCCGACAATGATCTGGAGTCCGGCGCCGACGGTGAGTCGAATTCCCGGGATAAACGGATTCCAAAAGCGAATGCGGTTGACGTTTTTGGCGCGCGCGCGGACCATGAGTTCCCGGCAGGATTCGTTTCCGGCGAGAAAGCGTTCGAGAACGGAAGCGCCAACGTGCGCCGTGGGCCTGATCTTCGCTGGAGCCGGAGCTCGCTTGGTGACCGGCGACGGCTCGATAAAGCTGCGAATAAACCAACGCCCGAACCATCCGGGAGTAATCTGCTCGACCGGAGAATCCGGTTTCTCGTCGACCGCCACGGAGATGGGCGGCAGATAGGCTTCGTTCGTGATGCAGAGATGCTCAAGACACTGGCCCACACTCCAAGAGCCGGGCGCCGGTTGCCAATTGAGCTGTTCCTCGGTGAGTTCAGCGACGAGCCTCTTGGCGGCCTGGTCGTTGGCGTCCAGGTCCGCATCAAGGCGGACGGACCAAGCGGGCGCGCCCCTTTCCTGTGGTACGGCCATAACGCGGATCATAGCTAAGATGCCGCCGCTTCGCCGGCGAGGGCTCGAACCGCCTTGGGCTGAGGACGCAGCAGTATTCGGAACGCCAAGCCATGGGTTATGAGAAGAAGAGGCACGTAGGCAGCCAAGATGAAATAACCAGCGCCTAACAAGCCTGGGGTCTCCGGGAGTGATATGCGGCCTCCCAGGTAAAAGGCGAAGAGCAGGTCGGCAGTTCCGAAGATATTGAACACCCAAGTCAGGGCCGTTCCTGTACGGGTTCTCAGCGTGGCCAGAGCGAGCAAAGCCAGAATGGCGCTTATGAAATCACCGTAAGCTACGGGTTGAGCAAATGCTGCCGGCAACTCTGGAGATACAACCCCCGGCAGCACAAATGCCAATCCGAGGAACCTGAACCCATGAAGCAGTAGGATGGGCTTCAGATTCTCGGGGCTGGGGCGTTCCCTTAGCGCTGGCCAAATATAGTGCCACGCTACTGCTCCCCAAACAGCCAAGCCGAACGCTGAACTGACTGCGAACAAAACTGGCGATGGCATGATCGATCCTTTCCGGTGCAATTCGAGCCCACTTTTTGAAATGTGTCGAGCTTCTGAAATTTATTGGGTTCCTTCCTGAATGCGAGGAAATGTCTGGCCATGCGTTGTCTCGCGCCAAAGTCCGCTGGACAGTCCGCCGAACAGGGGGACGCTCCATGGCCGAGTTCACTTATTGGCGGGGCTATCTCGCAATAGTATCCCGAGCGGCAAGAGTGGCCCGACCGGAATGAACTGCTCGTCCATGAGGTTTTCCTTCGAGAGAGGCAGGCTTTCGGTGAGGGCCCGAGCCTCCGCCACGTCCTTGCAGTTCAGTATGAAGATGACGCCCCGGCCGTCGCCGCGCGTGAACCACTGCTGAATCTTGCCGTCGAGATACAGGGGAAGCGTCGCACGAATTTCGGCGGGCATGATTTTCATGACTTGCTCGACCGTAACCCCCGGTTTTGGCGTAAGGATCGCCAGCACGCCGGTGATCTTGGGCTGCGGCGGTGTGGACTGGCCTTGCGCCAGCGGCACCAGGACCGCCGCGAACGCCAGCAGCAGGTAGGACATTTCAATCTTCATTGTTCAACTCCTTTTGATTCCTCAAGGAATTTGGATCTTGTGTGGTACCACCGGGTACCACACGCTAGTTTAGACGCTCGCGAAGAGAAAAGGTTACGCCCCGAGCAAAAAAACTCGCAAAAAACTCGAGGCTCACGGAAACTGACTAATAGGAAAAGATGGTGGTACTATACGGTACCAGCGTCGTCAAGGAGAGTGTGATGGCTACGGCATCGGCGTCAAAACGCCGCCAGGAAGGCGGGGACGAAACCGGGGTGCGCGAGCGCATCCTTGAGGCGGCCTTTGCGGCGTTCATGAAGAGCGGGTACACAACGGCCAGCACGCTTGAGATCGCGACGCGCGCGCACGTTTCGAAGCGAGAGCTTTACGCGCTAGTCGGCAACAAACAGGAAATGCTGATCGCCTGCATCAGCGAGCGCGCCAAGCGCCTGGGCGTGCCCGCTGACCTGCCCGTGCTGCGCGATCGCGAGACCCTGGCGCAGGTGCTGGCTTCTTTCGGGACCAAGTTCGTCCGCGAGGTAAGCGATCCCGCGGTCATTGCCGTATTCCGGCTGGCGATCGCCGAGGTGGTACAGGCTCCAGAAGTGGCGCGTGCGCTCGACTCTATAGGACGCGAGGCAGGCCGCGCCGCCTTGCGTAAAATCATGGCCGGAGCCAAGGCGTCCGGACTCCTCACAGGAGGTCCTGCCGAACTTGCCGCGGAGTTCGCTGGGCTGCTCTGGCGCGATTTGATGGTCAGCCTGCTGCTCGGCGTCGCCAAGCGACCGACCCCCCGCGAAATTGCGGGACGTGCCCGCCACGCCACAGCCGGCTTCCTGCAACTTCATCCTTCACCGAACGGGCAAGTCGGAAGTACTTCCACCAGAAGGCAAAGTGATGGCGGCTGAATGTTTACCTGAGAAATTTATCGAGAGCAGGCCTCCGACTGGGCCAAATAACATGATTATCAAAACGATCCTTGTGCGACCACATCCCTCCCCATTTCGTTAAAGCGCGAATGGCTCCGAGAAAATGCAACGAGGGACGTGGAATTATCACCCGCGCTGAGGAGGATAAACTCCAGACGTTGAATGTCTCATTCAACCATTGGTTGGTGGAAAACAGGACGATGCGTACCACGACATACTGATCGAAATTTAGCTGAGATTCAGATATAAGCAAGTACCCTATTAGGGTACCCCTGGTTCGGCCGTTCGGGAAGGAGCCGTCCCTGCTGATTCGCACCCGTCCACTCCTCCCCAAAGACGTAAGAAAGTGCGCGGAAGTCGTCTCGAACCATGAGGTTCTCGGCCCCCGCTACGGCGACACTCTCCGTTACTTACCGGATGCTATGCTTTCTCTTATCGGCCGGGACGCCCTTACTGCTCCTGTTTTTGAAGCCATCGAAGGCAAGTCCGTTCGAACTCTCGGTACCGCCATCTGCACCTTCGTTACCGATGATTTCCTGCGAGAGATAAAAACGCCTCCGCTTCCTTGGGCGACACCTCTATTGCTTCGTCGAATCGAGCAAGGCAAGTCGCCAGTTTTGACTGACGAGCAAGTTCTTTCCGCCAACTCCACTTCGGGATTGAGTTTGTATGTGTGGCACAGCGGTCTAAGCGTTGAAAATATGCGAACGCCTGAAATCGCTTCAATGCTGTTGCCGGAATTCGTGCGCCACTTTCGCGGATACCACATCAAAGAACTGCTCCAACAAGCTGAATGCCCGGAGCATTTTCAAGGAATGCGCATGGCCGGAGGTCTACGTGTCAGTTCGCTCGATGGCACCTATCAGGATTTCTTGGAAACCCACGCCGTAGATGTCTTCGCGCCTCAGCTTGTCGGATTAAACGAGGAGATGTCTGATCGCATCAGGGGATCGTGGCTTACCGCACTATTCAATTTCACTCCGCCAATTTTGGGCTTTACGCAAGGTGAACAACGACTTCTTAATTGCGCCTTGGAAGGCGGAACCGACGAAGAAATTTCCGATCGCCTGTTGATCTCGCAGTCTGCAATTAAGAAAACTTGGCGCAGTATTTATGAGCGTGTCGGTAACTTTGGTCTGGCGACTATCCCCACAAATCGCAAGCCCGATAAAGGTTTAATTGAACGCGGCAGAGAGAAGAAAAAACACTTACTAGCTTACTTGCGCGAACACCCGGAAGAACTTCGCCCGTTTTCGAGGCGACTGTCTAAGAAATGCGAAAGCATCATCCGATAAACGCGGCACTCTTCTAGTTTCCGCGTGATGATGGCTCCTTGCCGTGGTCACTACAATCGAAGACAAGAAACACCCGGTGGCCACATGGCACGTTTCTCGAATAACTTCGGCCTTGCCCCGAGTCAATTTCTCAGCATCGACAAGTTTAGTGACCAGCGTTAACTGCCCCCCTTTTTCCTTACAAAATAGGCTTCTGAACGCCTGACCCTAAGTGAGTACATCATTGGCCTGTCAGTCGCTGCTCTATCCATCGTGTTTCCCGTCTTACGGTTTTCGCTCCCATTTGTCCTTGGCTTTGGCATCGGCCACTGTTTGCCACTGAATGTTGGATGGTTCGTCAGCGCCGCCTTCGGCCAACGCTTTTCTATGATCAACCACGTAACCGGGACAGCTTCCGGTAGATTTGCCAGTCGATGGGCAAGGGTTCTGCCGCTCGAACCGCCGCTTGGCTTCTCGGCTTCTTTTTATTTTGCCTTTTGCGTTCCGAGAGCACGATGCACACCTGCTGCTGCGTGAATGGTGGCTCGCGCTAGCGTGTGTGGATGAATGTTGAGCCCCGCTGGCGTGATGCCCCTTACCAGCAATCGATAACGGGGCCGTGAGCAAGACCATCCCGAGAATGAAAGCCCGGAGGCCGGAATTAGAGTGAAGAAGTTTGTTTGATACCGGTACCGCCCCGACCTATTTTAAATTCAATAAAGAGGTTGCGGTGAATCGCAGAGCTCCGGAAGTCAAAGCCGGGACAGTTGCGGTCGGATTGAACACGCCGAGTAAGCAGCCGCGCATGCTGCAATCTTGAGTGCGTGAATCATGAATTGGTTCATCGATGATTCCTGTAAATGTGCGCGCCGACTTTTTGGATCGAGTTCAGTCTTCCCTAAGAGTCGGAGGATTTATTTCCCGCGCCCCGGCGGGAAGTCCTTCAGGAGTTTTTGCTGCTCCCTTGTTTAGCTTCTCGTTTCAGTCGATTGCCTTAACATTTCTCTCAAATGATGTTCGTCTACTCCGTTGTAATGGAAATCTTTTCATGGTGTAACTTCCGGACAGTTCTCATTTGTCGGGGCACGCTACGGTTGCGCGGTTCGTGCAGTGATTCAAGGCCCAGCATTGTCTTGCGTAGTTTCCTTTTGCCGCGGAACACGTGGGCTTTAACAGCGCCGACAGAGATACGCATGTGTCGAGCCGTCTCTTGGATGGATAACTCACGGAGTTCCCGCAGTTTGATCGCGGTCCGCAGTTGTCGTGTCAAGTTGTCAATAGCTGCGGATAATACTTCGGCCTCTTCGCGCTTCAAGTATTTCGCTTCGGGGTCCGGACTCGGATCGACGACATCTAAGTGCGGTGCTTTTTCTTCATCTCCACTTAGATCGCCGATAAATACCTCGCGTAGTGCACGAGCCCTGCGCAAATACATAAGGGCTTCATTAATTGCAATACGCGTTAGCCATGTTGAGAACGAGGATTTCTCGGCGAAGCTGCTCAAGTGAACGAAGGTTTTTTGGAAAGTCTGTTGGACAACATCTTCAGCGTCTTCGCGAACCCGAGTGTACCGGAATGCAATCGCAAAAATTCTTGTCCGATGCCGTTCCACAAGGGTTTCAAATGCCTGCTGATCTCCCATCTTGGCAGTTGCCACAAGTGCCTGGTCGATGGCTGGATCACTAAACGAAACGGTGCCAGCAAATATATGCTGCTTGGTTGCTACATCATCCGAAGAAAGGGCTATGTTCATCACGTGATCCTTTCCTCGTCAGCCACGCGCTAGCCACAGGCCAAACCGAATGGAGTCCGCGAAGCTGAATGCCTTGCGGTACCGGAGCAGGCGATACCACCCGACCCACTTGCGAACAAATACGAGAATCAATGACATAAATCCTCCTGAGCAACATCGAGCGTTGCGGTTTCGCGTGTTGATAGTGCAACGCGCGTGCCAAAAGAATGCACACACAAGTTGTTGAGATCATTCACACGAGAGGCACGGGTGCTGTAGGGGAGACATCGACTGCCCGCATCCGGGCAATCCGGAATTTCCTTTGTCAGGGCGAAGCTGATGACAGGGTGCGGCGGCATTAAATTGCGGGACCGACTAAGAGTCGTGCGAACTCACATCCTGACTCTCGCAGTGTTGTACTTGCTAGCGTTTTCAAACTTTCTCGTTTTAGGATTGAGGTGAGTGTGTCCGGCCGTTTCTTCCGGAAATTCCTGGCGTGCTCGTATCAGTATGCCCCATCTCGAGCAGGGCGCAGGTCCAGGCGTTCGCATACGTCGAGTGTGTAGGAAGTTGAAGCGGCGAACTCTGCGCCAAACCGGCCAAAAAACGATAGGGCCTCTTCTCCCACGGAATCGATGAGGGTGACGTCAGTTAGATCTACGACCGTTGTTAATCCCTCGCGGTAGCGGGTTATAAGCGTGCGAGTGTTCTCGGCGTCATTACCGGTGAATCGGCCCGAAAGCTTGATGTGGAAAATGTTTGAGGAATCGTGTATCTGGACGCGTAGCATCGCGCCTCCTTGGAGTGTCTAGGCAGCCATAAGTCCTCGGCTGGAGTGCCTACCGGTTCGAAAATATTGCAAGTGTTCTACCAGGGACGCGGGGCGTAAGTTATTGAAGCTACAACGAGTATTGAAGGGGTGCCGGGGTGATCAGTGCAAGACAAGCGGGCAGTGCCACCATGCGGGCACGCGCCGTAATGGCCGGTTTCAGTGCAGGGTTTAAAAGTTTCAGAATCGTTTCTTAGAGCCGCCGGATTGTTACTTGGATAGCTTACTCGGGATAGCAAGCGCGACTGATGTTCAGCTTGTACATTTTGTTTTGTAGCGTTGTTCGTTTCAGTCCGAGGCGCTCTGCCGCCCCGCCTCTGCCGGCTATCCTGCCCGACGCGCTTTTCAGCGCATTGATAATGATCTGACGTTCAGCTTGTTCGAATGTTGATGGGGCTGGGGCGGCGGAGCGCCGCAGTTCTGCGCATGGGACATTTAGCTCGTCCCCTCGCGTGAAAATCACGCAACGTTCGATAAAGTTTTCCAGCTCGCGAATGTTGCCTGGCCACTCAGCGTTCACCAGCGCCTCCATGGCCTGCTTTGGCACAAACTTAACTCGCTTTTGCATCTGGCGAGAGTGGCGCAGAACAAAATGATGCACCAGCAGTGGAATGTCTTCACGCCTTTCGCGAAGCGGAGGAATCTCAATTGGGAAAACATTCAGGCGGTAAAAGAGGTCTTCGCGGAACTGACTGTTGCGAATCATGCTCGGCAGATCGCGGTGCGTTGCGGCAATCAGACGAACGTCTACACGAATCGTTTTCGTACTTCCCAAGCGTTCAAATTCGCGTTCCTGCAAAGCGCGCAGCAGCTTTGGTTGCAGCTCGAGACTAATATCGCCAATTTCATCTAGAAAGAGAGTCCCGCGGTCCGCCAACTCGAACCGGCCTTGTTTCTGCATGAGCGCGCCCGTAAAAGCGCCTTTTTCATGCCCGAACAATTCGCTCTCCACCAGCCCGGAAGGTATGGCGGCACAGTTGAGTCGGACGAAAGCGCGCTGGCGACGGGGGCTAAGGTTATGAATCGCCCGTGCTAAAAGCTCCTTGCCAGTTCCGGTTTCACCGTGCAGGAGCACGGTTGAACCGGTGGGGGCCACGATAGCAACCTGCTCCTGCACTTCGCGAAGGGCGGCACTTTTACCGACGATGTCCTCGAAGCTGTAATCGGAGAGGATCTCCGATTCGAGGTAAAGGCGTTCTTGTTCCAGCTCGCCCACTTCCGCAAAGCTTGTTTCCGCGAAGCTGTTTGTGAGACCAACAGTAGCAAGTCCCATAGTCCCCCCAGCCCTTATAGTGCATGAGTGATTTGGATCCACCGGACATGAGGCGACAATAAACAAAACCCGCATTACTGGGAATGTTCGAAACAGTTCAGGCAGGTTAGATTTGAAAGGTTTCCTGATCCGAGGAACCGTTAGGAGACCGTTAAGCGAACAACCTTTTGTCCATCTTGGGTTTACGGCATGTGACCCACTACCCGTTAAGCCACGTTAAGCGCTACTATACCGCCGATGGCAACCGAACAGCATTCTGTAACGGCCCATAAGCTCAGCGCCGAACAAGCTAACTTAGTTCGGGCCGCGCTCGAGTCTGTGATTTCGAGCGATGCGTTCGCTCCAAGCAAGCGTTGCCAGGACTTTCTCAAACTGGTCGTCGAACACGTTTTGGCGGGTGATCTGGACTCTCTGCGTGAGCGAATGATCGGCGCAGAAATGTTTCGTAGGCCGGTCGATTACGATACCTCAAACGACGCGGTCGTCCGGGTGCGAGCAACCGAAGTTCGCAAAAGGCTTGCACAATATTATAGAGAGGCTGCGCAAACTCCAGTTGTTCGTATCGATCTTCTGCCCGGGTCGTATGTGCCCGAGTTCCACTGGTCCTCGCCGGGAAAAGTTGCCGATCAGGTGACAACTCCCGTGCCTTCCCAAGCGATTGCTCCGCGGTCGCGGCGTACGTTATGGCTGGCTATTAGTGCGGTGCTAATGTGCGCCGGCTTGTTTGCCATAATTTGGCCGCAGTCTCATTCAAAGGTTCAGTCGAACAACACATTGCAGCTTTCGTTAGGTCTGCCCAAGGGGGTAAACCTACATCGGAACTGGCATCCCTTCGAACACATTGCGCTCTCACCGGATGGCCAGACGTTGGCGTTTGCAGCCACTGATGCTTCCGGCAAAAGTTTTTTGTGGATCAGGACTTTGAATTCACCTGAAGCTCAACGGATTGAGCAGACCGAGGGCGCGCTTTTGCCTTTCTGGTCGCCGGACTCACAATTCATCGGCTTCTGGGCGGAGGCCAAGCTGAAGAAGGTTCAACGGTCGGGTGGAGTCCCTGAGGTGATCTACAGCGTACCGGAAATTGCACAAGGTGCCTGGGGACCGGACGGCACCATTCTTTTTGCCAGAGCAGTGAATAGTCCCATTCTCCGCATCTCCCCCACTGATGGAACTGTCACCCCCGTGACGTCGCTGCTTCCTGGCCAAGTCAGCCAAATGTGGGTTCAGTTTTTGCCTGACGGCAAGCATTTCATCTATTTGGCCCGCACAAGCCTGACCAGTAACGATCCGGGAGCGCAAATCTACGCTCAGTCCCTCGATGGTGGAGATCCGACATTGCTGTTGGCTACCCAAAGTCGTGCCATCGCGGCGCCTGATTACCTGCTGTTCGCCCAGGACCAGAATCTCTTCGCGCAACGCATGGACTGGAAAGCTGTGCGAAAGGTCGGTGAACCTTTGTTGCTGGCACCCAACGTCGCGGCCTCCCCGGCATATCTCGGCACTTCCGAATTCACGGCCTCTCAAAATGGTGTGCTTATCTATGGCACCGCAACAGGCTCATCGTTTGATCAATTCAACTGGTACGCCCGAGACGGCGCTGTGGTTGGCAACTTCGAACCGGTGATCGATTTTCAGCAATTCACGCTTTCCCCCGATGGGAAGCACTTGGCACTGAATTCGTTTCACCAACATGCCACTGGCAGTCTGTGGCTCATAGACCTGACGAGCAATACTACGACTCCTCTGACGACTGATCCCCACGCACAGTCGGACCCCGTTTGGTCTCCAGACTCGCGTTATGTTGCATTCAACCTTCTTCCTAACGGTGGATCCGATCCGCCTTTCCTGGTACAGAAGATTGAAATCGGAACTCAGCAATCACAGCCGATCTACGGGGACCATGAAAGGCACTGGGTGGAAGACTGGTCCATGGACGGTGCCTTTCTGCTAACGCACGACACCAAAACATTTTCGATAATACCTGTCACAGGCAATAGCAAGCCTAAGGCACTCTATTCATCAAGCTCCGTGAAAGATGAATTTCACCTGTCTCCCGATGGGCAGCTAATCGCTTACGGGGACAATCGCACCGGCACATGGGAAGTTTTTGTGGCCTCATTTCCGTCGTTTCACGATATCAAACAGGTTTCGTTGGCAGGCGGCGTCCAGCCGCGCTGGCGCGGAGACGGCAAAGAACTCTTCTTCATCGATCCCCAAGGAAAAATGATGTCGGCCACCGTGGAACGCGGCGCGGCTCCCAAAATTGGCATCCCAAGGAAGCTGTTTGGTACGGGACTTCCGCCCGATCCTACCGTCAATCAGTATGCGGTGACTGAGGATGGGCTTAAGTTTCTGGTTCTGGAACCTCGTAAGGGTTTCCTCGAAACTTACTCTGTGGTTTTTAACTGGCCCGCGACCTTGAAGTAGCCGCTTGAAGAGCCATGGAGCTCAATGGCCGCTTTGAAGATAAGAGGCAGGGTAGGGTTTCCAGAGCGGCCGGATTCTCAACCCGGAATACTCTGCACGACTAATGTTCAGCTTGTTCATCTTGTTTTGGAGTGTTGTTCGCTTCAATCTCAGGCGCTCTGCCGCTCCGCCCTTGCCGGCGATTCTCCCGGAGGCGGCTACCCAAGCATCAATAATGGCTTGCCGCTCGGCCTGTTCGAAACTTGGCGCGGCGGAAGCAACGGAGCGGACCGATGGTTTCTTCAGCTCCGCACGTAGCACATTCCTCTTTCAACGTTTCTCCTTCGCGAGAAGGGCCGGTGCCAAAATCTTTCGCCAAATCAAGTCCGCCTGCTCCCTGCCTCGCGAGGGATGCTGGGCGACGTCGAGCCACACTTACGGCACGTCGCAAACAGGGACACCGTCCTTCAGAACCACGGCGCGAAACACGGATTCGTCGTCCCGTGGAACACGGATATAAACGTCCGGGTTGGCGTCCACGCTGCTTGCCGAGAACCCTAGCTTTTCGAGAATCCTAGGTTCAATGCGCTCTATATAAAGGTAGGGCTGCACCCCATGAACGAACGCGAGCCCGAGCGCTTCCGCGGCAGCAAATAGCGCCAGACACGCCCGCGGCCGATGAACAACCAGGTGACCCTTCTCCAAACGGCGGCGCTGCTTTTCTTCAACGTAAGACCGGATCGCGTTCCATAGCGCGTCCTTCTTTCCGCGAAGGACCCAGCGAACCCCAATTTCGGACACGCCTCTCTGGTTTGCCGCCAGCCAGCGGTTCATCAATTCTTCGATCAGACTTTTATAACGCGTTAACTCGTGCACTGCCCCATCGCAGTTCATAGCGGCGGACACGTCTCGAAAAATTATCGTTTCATAGCATTGCGACGCGCAAGAATCTCGGATAAGAAAAAGCGCCGCAATTGTGATACGTTCACGTCTCTCAACCGGTAAAAACCCGGTACTTGCGAGTGGGCCAACGCCGCTGTTCTGCATGAGTTCGAACTCGACCCGTCGGTCTTGATCGGCCACTGCATCGCAGGCGATGAGCTGAATTCTGCTCATCGGAAAATTAAAAACAACGAAGGCCAGGGAGGATCTATGTGCAGGTCCAGAAGCGCACTCTTGCTGCTTGGCTTAATGCTAGTAACCGCGGAAGCCGCGGCCCCGCAGCAGGTTGGTTTTCACCTTGAGGAAGCAACCGTTGATGATGTGCACCGGGCCATCCGCCAGGGCCAGATCACCTGCAAAGGATTAATTCAGCTCTACATTAATCGCGCCAAAGCTTATAACGGGGTCAGCAATGTGTTGGTCACAAAAGATGGCGAGCTGATCCGGCCGGCGACTGGGGTACTCCGCGCGGGCTCGCCGCTCAAATTTCCCACTCAGACCATTGCGGTCTCTACTCTCCTGCCTAATTTTGATCAGTATGCCGGACCGCCGATTGAGTTTGGGCGAATGGAATCAACAGCGTCCGATCCGGCAGTGCAACAGCAGTTCGGGATGACCGTCGGTATTCCCAACGCAGGTCAGCTCAACGCGCTGGGCACGATTAATATCCGCGGCGAACGGTCCGTGACCTGCCATGGGGATCGCGATCGGCGTCCGGCCGAAGGGCCATTGCCGCCGGGTTCACCAACAGTCTGCGAGGAATTCCGCAAACAACCGGACGCGCTCGAGCACGCCGCCGAACTCGATGCGCAATACGGGCAGACTCCTGACCTGGAGAAAATGCCTTTGTACTGTGTCGCATTCACCTTTAAAGACTCGTTTGACACCAAGGACATACGT
>Ga0185299_10001539_pt1 | contig 43184 bp, 48 predicted proteins | sample PaiPotPPA55metaG_FD_128002 | JGI IMG/M metagenome (GOLD analysis project Ga0185299, IMG submission 128002) | Iron sulfur acid spring bacterial and archeal communities from Banff, Canada, to study Microbial Dark Matter (Phase II) - Paint Pots PPA... ... | reverse complement strand
CGGCTCGATCCGCTTCCATTGCTCGTCGCTCAGCCAAAACAAATTCCTGCTCACAATTTCAAATCCTTCCCGCCAAAGAATCACTATCTTATTGTCAGCGAAGAAGGATTAATGAGTTCTGACCCTAGTGAGTGTCAAAAGCGCTTTTGGGGGCGGCAATATGGGTTTCTTTACCTCCGGCAGCTCGCCGCCTCTGCTGGTTCCCGGCAGCACTTCGGGCGCGCTTGGGGGAATGGGCTGGTCGATGGCCGGGGGCTCGTACAGTGTAAGGGGTAAATTGAGGCCCTGAGCGTCCGGCGGCGTGATGGGCGGGCTGAATTCAACCTCGGCCGGTTTCGGAGCCGGTTCAGGACGCAGAGTATGCCCTGCTCCAAACACCTCCAGAAAACTGGCCTCCCCTTTCGAGAAACGAACGAGATCATCCCAGTATCTTCGGTTGCGCGGAGTAAGTCTGGCTTCGTCGCATTTCAGAAGCGCCACGGCGTCTTCGGCTTGCTCCTCGGTCAGGTCTCCACGGGCAACACGGTCACTAAGCATTGTGCGGGCCGTCGATATAAGCCGCTCTCGCTCTAAATGATGCTCCCGTTCGAGCCGCTCTTGTTCCTGCTGATGTTCCCGTTCAAGTTGCTCACGTTTCCGTTGCCGTTCCCGTTCGTGGTTTGCTTCAAAATTACCGATTTCAATCGGATCGCCCTCGCGGGAATTCCTTATGCGCGGTTTTTGATTTCCTAAAATTTTGAGCCGGTTGAAAGCAAAGTCGTACCAATCATCGACGGTAATGCGCTCTTTGAGAGGCTCGCACAGGCAATCAATCAAGGCCTTGGTGAAGACGCCGTGCCCGTCCTTCTCCCGCTCCTCGGCCAACTCAATGGCCTCCGAAGCCGTCAGGATGCAAGTGCCGTAAGAATGCGCTAATTCATTGAGCGCACTCTCGGCGTTGCCACCACCCTTATAGATGTCTGCAATCACTCCGGAATGACAGCAATCGAGAACCAAAATGCGTCGCTTTGCGCGGCTTTCCTGAAGAAAGGTCAGGACTTGGCGTGCTTTGATAGATGTCGCTCTTAAACCCGCCATAGTCGTTTCATTCGAAACGAGATATAATTCATTTCCGCGTAGTTGGCCGTGGCCAGAATAGTAGAATAACAGGGTGTCTTCTTGCGTGAGGTCGTCCGACATCTGATCGAGGTCTCGCAGAACTTTTTGTGAGGCCTCATTCAGATATACCTTCGTTTCGAAACCGCAGGTTTCCGGGTCTTCCAGAACCTTCGCGAGCTCCCGCGCGTCGTTTTGCGTAAAGCGCAAGGGCGGTATGGAAGAGTCCTTCGGAGATGTGTCGTTGGCGACCAGAAAGGCGACCTTGCGCATTGCTCAGCCCTTGGCCATGTCGAGTAACGGACGCAAGGTCTCCTCCAATTCGGCGGGCTTGAATGCTTGCGAAGAAATCCGGACTTTTCGGCCGTCGGCTGTCTGAATTTCCACTTCGGTCCGGCGGTCGCGGGAAAGATAGGAGCCGATTGTGTTCACTAGGGCGGTGAGCGCTCCGCTGCCGGAGACAGCAGCGATGACGGTGGCCGCCGTGCCCAGATCGCCCCTCTTGCCCGGCTCAGGAGCGGCGGCCGGCGGCGCATGAGACTCCACGCCGCTCAGGCGCGCGACATCGGACGAGAATTCCTGCGACAAGAAAAACGATCTTTCCTCGTCGTCTCCGGCCAAAAGCCTGACCAAAATATCCGCCATGATGCCCCCGACAAAAAAGCTTTAAAAAATGAGCTTTAGTGAACAACATAAACCAGCCGGAGGCAATGGAATTTTCCCAAAACCTCACGGCAGAATCGCGAAGGCCCGCGCGGGAAAACCGAGACCGTCCTTGACCTTCGGCCAGCTCACCACAATCAAGGCCCCCTTGGCGGGCACCTTGTCGAGATTGGCCATGACCTCGATCTGATAATGGCCGCTCGTCAAGAGATAGGTTTCGGTCGCCATTTTCTCGGTCGTATCGGCGTCCAAGGTTTCATGCCCAATCGCCGTGATCCCGCGCTCTTCGACAAGGAATTTTACGACCTCCAGCGACCAGCCCGGAAATGGCGTGCGCTTGAATCTTTCCGGGTCCTTCTCGAACTCCTTGGACATGTCGGTTCTAAGCGCCGCGAAAGCGCCGCCCGGCACGCGGCCGTTTTGCGCCTCCCAGGCACGGAGATCCTTTACTGAAAAAGCGTGGTTCGGGTCGGCAGCGAGATAGGGCGTCGCGTCGAAAACCACGAGCGGCAAAATCATCTGCTCGAGCGGGATTTTGTCCATCGTGATCCCGTCTTTTGCAAAATGCGCGGGCGGATCGATGTGGGTGCCGTATTGACCGGCCATTTCGTAATAAGTCGCGCGAAAGCCGTCCTTCTCGATCGTATAGGGTTTGTGGGTCTTTGGGTCGACGGCGGGGCTCATCCTCGCTTGCCCGAAGCCGGACCAGGCCGGCGTGTCCGGGCCAAAAGCATGGGTGAGATCAACGACGGTTTTCGACGCGATGACATGGTAGGCTTCGTCAAGCGAACTTTGCGCCTGCGAAGGCAAGACCCACAAGAGCGCGGCCAGAAACACGGCAGACGATACACAAATCCTTTTTGCCGCCGCGCTCAAGCGCCGGGCGGCTTGTGAATCATAAACCCTTTTCAAGGATGGCGGTCTCCTCGTCAAAATCCAGCGCGGACTCGCATGCTTCAGCTTAATCTATAACTGTAGGACGAGATCGAACAATGCCTTCTTCGATCGCGCTTCGCCAAAATTCGCCGCCCGCCGCGCCGAGGCGCAAGCCGCTTGATCCGTGCCCCCGGTTGCGCAACTGGCGGCGAGCCACTAGAAGCAAGCCTCGTCAACGGGGATTTTGCATGCGTCCTTCCCATCGCGCCGCCGGCGAATTGCGCCCCGTTTCGCTCGAACGCAATGTCGCGAGCTTTGCCGAAGGCTCCTGCCTGGTCAAATTCGGCGCAACCCATGTGCTGTGCGCGGCTTCGCTCGAAGACAAGCCGCCCCCCTGGCTGCGCGGTCAGGGACGCGGCTGGATCACCGCCGAATACGCCATGCTGCCGCGCGCGACGCATACGCGCACGAAGCGCGAAGTCGCCTCCGGCAAACAATCCGGCCGCACGCATGAAATCCAGCGTTTGATCGGCCGCAGTCTGCGCGCCGTCACCAATCTTCAGGCGTTGGGCGAACGTCAGATCACCCTCGATTGCGATGTGCTGCAAGCCGATGGCGGCACAAGGACCGCCGCGATCACCGGGGCCTGGGTCGCCTTGCACGATTGCCTCAAATGGATGCACGGCCGCTCGATCGTCAAGGATCATCCCTTGCGTGATCATGTCGCCGCGGTCTCCTGCGGCATTTCTAATGGCGAAGCGGTGCTCGACCTCGATTACGAAGAGGATTCGGCTGCTGAAACCGATGCGAATTTCGTGATGACCGGCGCGGGATCACTCGTCGAGGTGCAGGCGACGGCGGAAGCGGCGGTATTTTCTGATGCCCAGCTGCAAGCCTTGCTGGCGCTCGCCAAATCAGGAATCGCAAAGCTCGTGGAACTGCAGAAAAGCGCGGTCGGCTGACATGCCATGCCGGCTCGAAGGCAAACTCGTCATTGCGACCCATAATACGGGAAAGCTCGCCGAGATGCGGGAACTCCTCGCTCCTTACGGCCTGGCGGCAATCCCGGCCTCGGAACTCGGCCTGCCAGAGCCGGAAGAAACCGGCGCGAGCTTTATCTCCAATGCCGAAATCAAGGCCCGTGCCGCCGCTGGTAGCGCCAAAATTCCGGCGCTCGCCGACGATTCAGGCCTGTGCGTCGCGGCGCTCGATGACGCTCCCGGCATAAATTCCGCGCGCTGGGCGGGAACCGCCCGGGATTTCGGCGCCGCCATGGAAAAAGTCGAACACACGTTGCAGGCAGCAAATGCCCGCCCGCCGTTCAAGGCCCATTTCGTGAGCGCCCTCGCTCTCGCCTTCCCAAACGGGGAAACCCAAAGTTTTGAGGGCAAGGTTTTCGGCGAACTCATTTTCCCGCCACGCGGCAGTATGGGCTTCGGCTACGATCCAATTTTTTTACCGAACGGATATTCGCGGACGTTTGGCGAAATGGCGGGGCAAGAGAAATATGGGATTCCCGGTGACGGCTCGCCCGCCTTGTCGCATCGCGCCCGCGCCTTCCAGGCCTTTGCTCGCGCCTGCCTGGCCCGTCGCTAGTTGCCGGAAAACCTCCCCTGCGTGGCCGCCCCTGCCGGGCAAATGGCTCGATAACTAAGAGGCGGCAGGTTGGCGTACGGCCTTGATTTCTGGGGTTTTACAAAATACGCTATTGCAGCGCACCATGAGCTGGCGCGTGGGTACCGGGAAAACCACCATGTCGGAGGTCTGGAAGACGAAATATGGCCTCCGGCGGGTCCGGTTCGATCCGCCTACGCTCCAGGAAGCGATTGCCGCGGCGCGGGGGCTGACTGAAGAACTTCAACTGCAGGCCGAAATCGCCGCCTCGCTGATGGAACTGCCGGTGGAGGCAGTGCATGCCGAGCTGTTGAAGACGGCGCCCCACCGCGGCAGCGCGCAAATCGTGACCAACGGCCGCGAAGGGACCGCAAGAACGGTGATCGTCGAACGCAAGCGTAGCCGCGTCCGGCGGCCGTGACGGGAGCCGTCCGGTCCGGTCAGCCAAATGATCCGGGAGCCGCGAAAATCGGTTTACGGTGGGAGCATACCAAGCCCTTGGAACGTTGCCGCTAGTCGGATCGTGCTTTAGCGGTCCATGTCCGCATAGGCACTGAAGCGTGGCGGAAGAATGGGCCGCGCGCCGGTGATGATTTTTGGCAAAAGCGACCCGAGCTAGCCTATGCACGGCATCTGGCACGGGCAGCGATCACGGCGATAGTTCGGCCTTGCCAAGGCTCGCCCAAAGCGGCAATCTCAGCCTGAAATATGGTCATCGGGTGGATATCGGCTAAGTCACGAGGGCCACATGGAGCGACTTATCGACCTCTCCGAACGGGAGATCCTTGCTCTTGCGATCTTCTCCGAAGAGGAAGACGGCAAGATTTATCGCGGCTTTGCCGAGGGACTGCGCGAGCAATATCCTGCCTCGGCAAAGATCTTCGACGAGATGGCCGAGGAAGAGGTGCGCCATCGCACGATGTTATTCGACCTCTATAGGTCGAAATTCGGCGATTTTCTGCCGCTGATCCGCCGTCAGGACGTCAAGGGCTTCATTAAGCGCAAACCGCTCTGGCTAACCCGGCCGCTCGGTCTCGATGAGGTACGAAAATATGCCGAGACCATGGAGCTCGAATGGGCGAGATTTTATCGCAAGGCCGCGCAGTCGGCGCGGGATTCTTCAATCCGGGAGCTGCTGGACAGGCTTGCGGACGCGGAAGACGAACACGAGAGCCTCGCCCACAAGCTCGGCGAAACCATCCTGACCAAGACGGAACGCGCGAGAGAGGACGCTACTTCGCGGCGCTTGTTCGTGCTGCAATATGTACAACCGGGCCTGGCTGGGCTGATGGACGGCTCGGTTTCGACCCTGGCGCCGCTTTTTGCGGCGGCGTTCGCGACGCATAACACATGGCAGACTTTCCTCGTCGGAATTGCGGCTTCGGTTGGTGCCGGCATCTCCATGGCATTTGCCGAAGCTCTGTCCGACGACGGCTCTCTTACCGGACGGGGCGCGCCCGTGCTGCGTGGCGTGGTTTGTGGAGCGATGACGACCGCCGGCGGCCTTGGCCATACGCTGCCCTATCTTATTCCCGATTTTTTCGTGGCGACCGTCATCTCCATATGCGTGGTCGCGGCGGAACTCGCCATCATCTCCTTTATCCGCCATCGATTCATGGATACGCCTTTCCTCGCAGCGGCGTTTCAAGTCGTGATCGGGGGCGTTTTGGTGTTCATCGCGGGCATCGCGATTGGCAGCTCATAGCATAGGCGCCGCTGGGCGCTCACGAACGAGGGCCAGACCCCAGAGCCGATCAAGCATTGGGTAGGTGACGAGCTTGACGGAGAAACTCATTAAGTCCGGCGCGACGGCCGTTAGCCACGGCTGCTATGCCGTCTTGCAAAGGCGGCTGACCGCGGAACTGCTTGGCCTTTTGCGAGTTCACGTGAAAGCCATGGGAGAGTTGCGTTTCGGCGCCCGCAAAATTGGAATCGTCTGGCGCGCGACACGGTGATGTCGCCAGCTTTGCTGTGCCGAAGCATTAATGGACTGGTCTCCCCAACGCATTCCCAAATTGGCAATCTCGGCCTCGAAATCTGCTCATCGGGAAGTGGCCGGGGAGAAGGAGTGAGGTGATGGCTCATCAAGCACAGACTCTCGAGAGCAACGTGGAGCTTGCCGATATGCCCGGCACATCGCTGAGGGTATCGCGTATCGCGATTGGCACCTGGGCCATTGGCGGCTGGATGTGGGGTGGAACCGATGAGGCCGAATCGGTTTCCACAATTCACGCGGCGGTGGATCATGGCATTAATGTCATCGATACCGCTCCAGTCTATGGTTTCGGCCGTTCGGAAGAAATCGTCGGGAAGGCAATCGCCGAAGGTCACCTGCGCTCCCGCGTGGCCGTTGCCACGAAGGTTGGACTTGAATGGCGAGATGGCCAAATCTTTCGCAACGCCAGCCGCGATCGGATCATGCGCGAGATCGAGGATTCCTTGCGCAGGCTTCGAACCGATCATATCGACATCTACCAGGTTCACTGGCCCGACCCGCTCGTCGCAATCGAAGAAACCGCCAAGGCGATGCACAAGCTGTACAAGCAGGGAAAGATCCGCGCCATCGGTGTCAGCAATTTCTCCCTTGACCAGATGGAACAGTTTCGCCGCGTTGCGCCGATCCACGTGCTTCAGCCTCCCTATAACCTGTTCGAGCGCGACATCGAGGCGGAGCTTCTCCCCTATTGCCACAAAAACAAGATCGCGAGCTTCGGCTATGGCGCGCTGTGCCGGGGCCTATTGTCCGGGCGGATGCGGCCGGATACGGTTTTCGACGGCGACGACCTGCGCCGCGCGGATCCCAAATTCCGCCAGCCCCGGTTCGGTCAATATCTCGCCGCCGTGCAGCAGCTCGATCGGCTTGCGCGGGAACGGTACGGCAAGCGCGTCATTCACCTGGCGGTCCGCTGGATGCTCGACCAAGGCATCACTGCGGCGCTGTGGGGTGCACGCCATTCCGCTCAATTGGAGCCGGTCGACGAGGTTTTCGGTTGGTCGCTTGATGCTTCCGTCAAAGCGGAGATCGATCGCATCCTACGCGAGCATATCACCGATCCGGTCGGTCCAGAATTCATGGCGCCACCGGCGCGATGCTGAGCGGATCCAGCTCAGGCGTATCCAACATAAGAGGCTCGATCCCCGCGCCACATGATCGTCAAGGCAGCCGAGATCCCTTGCGGCATGATCCGGGAGCGCGAAATTCGGGTTTCCCGGCAGGAGCATGCCAGGACCTTCGAACGTTGCTCCTAGTCCATTTGAACGGGTCGCGCTTTAGCGCTCTATGTTCGCATAGGCACTGAAGCCTGGCGGAAGAATGGGCTGCGCTCCGGTGATGATTTTTGGCAATGCGACCCGAGCTAGCCTATGCACGGCGGACAACGCGGCATCCGGCGGCCGGCGCGCCGGCAGCGGAACGGCGTGCGTGGCCTCGGCGAGCGACGGTTCGCCAACCAGCTGGTCTGGCGCTTGGACCGCGATGGCGCCGGCCGTCTGGGTGAGTTCAACCGGCCGCGCCGGTGGCAGCGGTATTTCCGCCAGCAATACTTCGGACAGCGCCGGTTTCGCGGCCGGTCGCGACGAAACCGCCGCACGACTGTGCATGGCGCGCGCCGCCCCGCCGGCGCCAAAGACCGACAGCATTTTGTCCATCAGGCCGGCGAAGAGAGGCTTTTCCGCGCCGGGCAGGGCGGCAGGCGGAGGCTTCCCGGCGGCGGCCGATGCAACCATAATCTTTGGCTCGTTGGTCTTCGGCTCGTTGCAATCCCTGATTCCAAGCTCGATCAACTCGCTTCCGCTCAGGATCTTGTAATTGCGTGTCAAGGTTCCAAGCCGCGCCCGCACGGCGGCCGGATAGGAATCAAATATTTGTTGCGAGACCTCAGGGTTGGTTTGATGATTGCGGGGATCGTAGGCAAGATGAAATTTGAGCGTGCTGCCTGGATAGACGCAAACATTGGGCAGGCCGAGCGCCATGGTGCAAGCCGAGCGGCACTCGTGCAGTCTGACCTCGCGCTCCGACGCCCGGTAGATCGCGGTTTGACTCTGGTAATCCGCGACGGGGCCCCCAACATCCTTCATGACGATGACGGGCGCCTGCATCGGCGGCGGTTCAAGATAACTCAATACCCACCTTTGCTTTTATTCGCCGGGACCCATACGCGATGCTTTCCAAGCTGTGCACTTTCCAATCTTAAGCAAACGTGGTGTACCCATTCTTAACAAATCGCGGCGAATCTACGCGTTCTGGCGCTGGTTCGATCAACGTCGCGGGAGTTTGCCAGCGAATGTGGCGCGACTTTGGCCGCGCGGATTAAGACTCGATGCCGAGAGCCCGGCGGCTGCTGCTCCAGGATGGCGTGAGCGAAATGAAGATGTCCTTGCAAAACAACGTCGCCGCCGGCCCAGGGTTCGGGGTCTATGTCCATTGGCCGTTTTGCCTCTCCAAATGCCCCTATTGCGATTTCAACAGCCATGTGCGCGCGAAGCCCATCGACGAGGCCCGTTTTGTCGAGGCCTTCAAGGCGGAACTCGCGCACCGCGCGGCATTGACGCGAGGCCGCACCGTAGCGGCGATCTTTTTCGGCGGCGGCACGCCATCCTTGATGAAGCCCGCGACGGTCGCCGCCATCCTCGATGCGATCGCCTTGCATTGGCCGGTCGCGCCAAATGCCGAGATTACCCTCGAAGCCAATCCGACCAGCGTTGAGGCGGAGCGGTTGCGCGGCTTCCGCTCGGCCGGCGTCAACCGTGTCTCGCTCGGGGTCCAAGCAATGAACGACGCGGATTTGAAGGCGCTCGGCCGGGGCCACACGGCCGAGGAGGCGATGCGCGCGGTGGAGCTCGCCGCATCCATCTTCGATCGCTATTCCTTCGATCTGATCTATGCGCGGCCCGGCCAAACGGTCGCCGGCTGGCGGGAGGAATTGGAGAGAGCGATTCTCCGCGCGCGGGACCACATCTCGCTTTATCAGCTGACGATCGAGCCAGACACGATGTTCGAGCGCTTGCGCGACGCGGGCAAGCTGATCCTCCCCGATAACGATCGTGCCCGCGCGTTGTGGGACGTGACGCAGGAGGTCACAGCGAAGGCCGGTCTTCCCGCTTATGAAATCTCCAATCACGCCCGGCCCGGCGCCGAGAGCCGGCACAATCTCATCTATTGGCGATATGGCGAATATGTCGGCGTCGGCCCCGGCGCGCATGGCCGGATTTTGTCGGCGGGCGGCCGCCGCGCACAAGCGACGGAAAGCCATCCCGAAATGTGGTTGACCGTGGTCGAGAGCAAAGGTCATGCCTTGGTCGAGGATGATTATTTGTCGTCCGAGGAGCAGGGCGACGAGTTTCTTCTGATGGGCTTGCGTCTCGCCGAAGGAATCGAACCGGCCGCGTTTCAAGCAATGTCCGGCCGCGGCCTCGACCCGCGCCGGGTCGCCTCGCTCATCGCCGACGGCATGGTCGAATATACTCCGCGCGGGCGCATCCGGGTGAGCGCGGAAGGCTTTCCGGTGCTCGACGCGGTCGTCGCCGATCTCGCCGCCTGAGCAAGATCGCACTGGCAAGCCGGCACGGTCAAGACCGGCGCGAAGGCCCGTCGGCCACATCCCCGCTGAAAGAGTCCGACCTCGCGATCAGCGTGCTTTCGACATCTGTTCTCGGCTCCATCATACAGAATTACGTTTCATTCACAGCAACCGCGCAGGAAATGCAGACCAACCAGCTCGAGCAGTTCCAAATGCCGACCGGAATTCCGGCAACAGTCGTTGCGGTCACGAATTCGGCACACAACTGCGTCCCGAAGAAAAAGAAAGCACTGCTTGAATATTTGAAGACGCTATGAGTCCAATTTTGCGCATTTCAGGCCCCTAGTTCTACAGAAGAGAACATGCGGTCAGGGCCTCCAAGCGCCAACCGGCGTTGAAACGGGACCGGCACTCCCAGTTGGCAAGCGGCGAAGACGAAAGATTAGCTCGGCAATCCCATGGTCGCAGGCAGCGACTCATGGGTCCTTTCTTGAATTTTCGCTTCTTCAATGGGTTCGCGAAAATTCGGGGTTCGCGAAAATTCGAGAGGGAAGCCAACGGTCATTCCGCATCGCCGTTGGGATAAGTGGGCCATCAACCAGATGCCGATCAACGTCGCGCCGCGCTCGCCGCGACCTCCGGCTTTCCCGGCTGCGCCACCTTGACCGCGCCATCGACATTGGCCTCGAATTTCACGAAATTCTTGCGGAACATTTCGACAAGCTTTTTCGCGGTCGTCTCAAATCCTTGTTTGTCCGACCAGGTCTTAACCGGATCGAGGAGTCGACGCCGTCCGGATCAAGGGGGGCGTGGATATCGCCCTCTCCCAGGAGGGGAGAGGGCGAGTCCGACGAGACAGTGTTTAATCTTTAAGAACGCGCATCACTTGCGTCAGAGCCGACCTTGGCTCACGCGGCCGGACGAACGGTATCCGTGTGCGCGAGTTCCCAGCGATCGGGCGAACGCCACAGCCGTGAGCGCAGAAGCTCACGCTCGAATATGAACTCCTTTGGCAGCCGATCGAAGAACTGGTCGAACTCCTCCTCGTGCGCGTGCGCCTCGGCGGCGCCGGCGTCCCGGCCGACCGCCATTAGGTCGTAGAACTTGTCCGCCGAGAAATCGAGGCCATTCCATTCGATGTCCTCGTGCCGCGGCATCCAGCCGAGCGGGCTCTCGACGGCGTAGCCGCGACCGTGCACGCGATCGACGATCCACTTGAGCACTCGCATGTTATCGCCGAAGCCGGGCCAGATGAACTTGCCGTTCTCGTCCTTACGGAACCAGTTGACTCGGAAGATCTGCGGCGGATCGGAAAGGCGACGCCCTACATTAAGCCAATGGCCGAAATAATCGGACATGTTGTAGCCGCAGAACGGCAGCATCGCCATTGGATCGCGGCGCATCGCTGCCTGGCCGATCGCGGCCGCCGTGGCTTCGGAACCCATCGTTGCGGCTATATAGACGCCATGACACCAGTTGAAGGCCTGGAACACGAGCGGCAGGTCCTTGCTCATCCGGCCGCCGAAGACGAAGGCTGAGATCGGCACGCCTTCCGGCTTTTCCCAATCCGGGTCGATCGATGGACATTGGCTCGCCGGCGCCGTGAAACGGGCGTTTGGGTGCGCGGCGGGGCGCCCGCTACCGGGCGTCCAGTCCTCACCCTTCCAGTCGATGAGATGCGCTGGCGGCTTGTCGGTCATCCCCTCCCACCAGACATCGCCGTCGTCGGTCACTGCGGTATTGGTGAAAATGCAGTTCTTGCTGATCGTCTGCATCGCGTTGGGATTGGACTGCCCGTTCGTGCCGGGCGCGACGCCGAAGAACCCCGACTCTGGATTGATCGCGTGGAGTATCCCGTCCGGCGCCTTCTTGATCCAGGCGATGTCGTCGCCGACGGTGCTAACTCTCCAGCCTTCAAACCCTTTCGGCGGCACCAGCATCGCGAGATTGGTCTTGCCGCAGGCGCTGGGGAAGGCGGCGCCGAGATAGGTTTTCTCGCCGTTCGGGGCTTGGATGCCCATGATCAGCATGTGCTCGGCGAGCCAGCCTTCATCGCGCGCCATGACCGAGGCGATGCGCAGCGCAAGACACTTTTTCCCGAGGAGCGCATTGCCGCCATAGCCGGAGCCGTAGGACCAGATCTCGTAGGTCTCAGGGAAATGCACGATGTATTTGCGGTTGATGTCGCCTTCGCACGGCCACGGCACGTCCTTCTGTCCTGGTTTGAGCGGCGCGCCCACCGAGTGCACACACGGAATGAAGAAGCCGTCGCTGCCGAGCGCATCGAGCACAGCCTTTCCCATGCGGGTCATGATCCGCATATTGACGACGACATAGGGGCTATCGGAGAGCTGCACGCCGATCTTGGCAATGGGCGAGCCGATCGGCCCCATGCTGAACGGGATGACGTACATCGTACGGCCGGCCATGCAGCCGTCGAACAGCCCGCGCAAGGTCGCGCGCATTTCAGCCGGTGGCGCCCAGTTGTTAGTGGGGCCGACGTCGTCCTTGTTGGTTGCGCAAATGAAGGTCCGGTCCTCGACCCGGCCAACGTCGGACGGGTGCGAACGGGCCAAATAGGAATTTGGACGCTTCTTCGGATTGAGTCGAATGAACGTACGGGCGTCGACCATCATCTGACACAACCGGTCGTACTCCTCCTGGCTTCCATCAGCCCAGACGACCTGGTGGGGCTTGCACAGCGCCGCCATTTCGCCAACCCAGTCGCGCAGCTTGCCGTTGGTTGTCGGACTGTTCACGATGGCATCCATTTCCCTTCCTCCTGAAGTTTCGTGCCTACACTTGTCGCGAGGCCGGTGTCGCAATCCCGACCATCTACGCCGCCCACGGCGCCGACCAGGCGCCTCCATAAAGATCCTGGGCGTAAATATCCATGCCCTTGGCATGGGCGAGCATGTCGGCATGCAGCGTATCGAACGCTTGCGGCGGCATTGCTTTGTTGTTGTCCCACCAAACCGTCTTGTCGGTGACCGCGTCGCGCACCGCAAACTTGTTGTTAGACGAGCGCCCGGTATGGATCCTGGTTTTGGCGGAAAGGGCACCGCCTTTCGCGACCATCGCCTTGCCGCGCCGGATCGCATCCCCCACTAGACGCGGGACTTCGAGATTGTAGAAAATGCTCTTCAGATCGTTGAGGCCGAAACTCTCGATGCCAAAAGCAGGATTGAAAGGACCGTCATGATTCATCGTTATCTTCCTTATTTTTGCCGCGCGGCCACGAAACTCAAGGTTTAATATACGACGCCGGACATCAGGGCTAGTTCAACCGCCCAACGCCGCGTAAGCGGGGGTGAGGAATTACGTACCCTGCATTGGCCGTGCGAATGAGCGCCGCACACCTCTGCACAACTCATCGCGGCGGTCTGCTCCCTCACGCTGGACGGGGAGGCACTCTTGTTGCGTCCTTTTCACTTCGCGACGCTAGCCTCACCCTCTTTGGAAACGTGCCAGATGACGAAATGATAATGGGGCATGTCCACTCCAGGATGACCGGAGTTGAAATAGAAGGTGACATGATCGCTTCTGCCGCTGAAGCCAGAAAGATCGAATTTCTTGTGGTCGTTGATATCCTGAACTGGGATCATGTAGATAGTCGCGACCAGCCTGTCTTTGCGATCGAACGAGAGGAACGGCCCACCGGGCAGCGTCTCGGGCTTGACATAAATCACGCCAAGGCCGGGGAAAAATTCGGGGAAGTTGACGAGAGAGCTCACTTTCTTATAGCCCTTCGCCTCCGCGACCTTCCGTTGATTTACATGCTTGACGGTTCTCTTCCTGTGATGATGGACGTGCTTGCGGGCGCTCCATGCAGTGACTCGCTGAGTCTCACGAGATTGCGCGTAGGAAGAGTTCACGGTAGCAGTACTCGTTGTGAGCAGGGCGATAAAAATGGCGGCAGCTAAACGTTTGATCATTGCTAAAATCCATGTTCTCGTCTTCGTGGAGACGATGCCTTAGACAACGTGGTCAGCCTCCGCCCGACTGTTTCCGCCAGCGCATAAAATCATCAAACAAGCGTGCCCGGTCCGCCTCGGCACCGTTCCCAAACTTGCTCAGAAAGGTATCGAATTCCTGCTGGTCAAGCCAGCGCTGGGCGAATGGAAACCGGCTCCAGCCCGGGAGAGTCGCGGCTAGATTCACTTCCTCCCATTTTGGATGATGCGGACCAGCCTTAAGCTCTGCAAAGCGCGAGAATAAGGTGCGAACGAAGGAGTCCAGAAGGCGATAACGGTCGCTGCCTTTCGGCCAATTATAGGCGATCAGGACCGACCTCACCCCTATGGTAGCGATGCTTTCGGACAAGATGAGGTTGGGATAATCGTCATGGGTCAGCGTAGCCGGGAGAAATTCTTTCTGCAAGGTGGGCAAATAGGGGACCGCGATAAGGTGGAACCCGTCTTCAAGGATAGAATAACTTGCGAGCGAACCCGCCGGTTTGCCCGACAGCACCAAATCGGCCGCTATTTCGTCGCTCTTCATGGCGCTCATTGCGGCGCTCTGATCGAGATTGACCACGTTCACCTTGAGGCCGAGACGTTCGAATATCTCGCCGCCGAGAACGGCTCCGGCGCTATTCTTCACGCCTAGGTTTACCGTTTTTCCGGCAAGGTCACTAATAGTTCGGATCCACAAGGGAGCGAGGATGTGGAACTCCTCCACGTATAGCGGGGCGATGTAGACGATCTGCGTGCGTACTTCGCCCGGGCCCAGCACGGGGGCGCGGTTCAGCAAGGCCACCGGCACAATGGTCATATCCGCTTCCGCCAGCGTCAACACGTCGCGAATGTTCTGAAGGCCGTCATCTCCGACCATCGGCGCGACACGCAGCGCCATTTCACCGTGCGGTCCGGTCTCTTGGCCCGTAGCGATCAGTGTGGCGATTTCGTTGGCCGTGGCGAACTCGGTCCCGTTCGGGTCACCTGTCACAAGGCCCGTCGTGTTCTGGTCATGAAGCGGGCCGACTTTTTTGAGTGGACGGGTCTCATTTGTGGCGTTCGTGACCCTTTCCGGTGCACGTGTCTGGGCTGCCGCGCCGGGAATTAGCTGGGCTACGCAGGCTGCCACTAGGAGCACGACCGAGAGAACGTTTTTGGGTGTTCGGACGGCGTGCATCTCCCCTCTCCCAGTTCGCTCTTGGTGCTTTCTTTGCCTGGTTTCCGTTCCGGCGAAAGAAATACCGTTTACAATAGGGAACCGCTCGGGGCAAGCCAGGGTTCCTCTCGAACCCCCGCTTGCCGCGAAGCCGGTCGATTCACCCGTTGGATTAGACATGGCTGCCTCGATTAACAACATACAATATGCAGAATACAGTATGCAGATCAATATAGCTGAATCGCCCCAGCCATGCGGCAAATTAGCAGGTCATCCGGGGAATGCGGGTTCAAAATCTAAAGAGGCAAATCCTTGCGCGGTGCCGCTCCCTCAAGCATCCGATGCCTCGCTGCTCGCGGCTCGCCGCGCGGCCTCGACGAGTTCAGGCAATATCTCTCGGAGATCTTGTAGGGTACGAACCGGCCGAGGAAACGCGATGCGGGCGGTTCGATCGCCGCAGCCGAGATCGATGCCTTCGGGATCGATCCCTGTTGCCCGCCATGGCCCACCGGACTTGCCTGCCAGCGCGGCCGCAAACCGCGCCAGTGCGTCTTGATGGCGCGCATTCACCTCGACAAGCGTCTGCGGTTCGGCCGCGACCAAGGCCTCCGCGCCGTCAAGCGACGTCGCGAGAGCGGCCGCTTTGAAGTATCCGGCGCGCGCAAACCCGCCGTTGAAATGCGCCTCCTGCATGGCCACGCGCCAAAACGAAAAATCGGGGAAATCGGCATAAAGCGCCGATGCCGGATGCTTGGTCAAGAAGCGCGCCTTCAGCGCCGCGCGGCCGTCCGGGTCGATGACACATTCGCCGGTTCCCATGATCGTGACGCGCGGATACGCGAGGGGATCGCCCGCGCCGGTTTGCGCAAGGAGCAGCGAAAGTCGGGGATCGGATGCAAGATGCCGGGTATGGGCCGCAAGACGCGATACCAGCAGAATCGGGCTGCCGTCCGGCGCGGTCGCGACATTGACAAGGCTCGCGAACGGAAAGGCATTCCCTGGCACCAGAGTGGCAAGCGCCCCGGCGCGAACCGAGCGCAAAAGCTCCTTGGCTTGCGCCAGCGCGTCGTAAGCGCTGGGGTCAGGGTTGCCGATTGTGGCATCCGTCATCGGCGACGGCTTTCTGTCTTGCGTACCGTTTGGTGGAATATCCATGCATTTTAATCGAGACGCGCTGAGGCATCTGGATCTAGTCGTAGGCCGCGAACACCGCCCACCGAAAGCAACGGGCATTCATTGTCGCGCCAACTGGCACTTAACGGTAGAATAAGGCGAGCAGAATAATAATGGGGATTGGCACACCTAAGAGCCAGAGAAGAATACCGCGTCCCATTTTGTTTCTCCTAATGATGATGACCGCTGCGGGCTTAACGTGCTTGAATGTGTACGGTTCCAGGGGCTTTTGTGTTGAGCCCCGCGGGCCGCGCTGGCCGAGGCGGTGCGCAGCCTTCATGAACTCCGCATTTTCCACCGATTGGAACGATTTTCGACCCGTTGTTCACTTCATGCCGGTGCGCGGATTATAGGGCTTTTGACTTTCCCATTTGCGCATGAGGCTCACAAGTTCGGAGTCCGCCTCGTCGGGGAGGATAATTTTCAAGCTCACCAGCAAGTCGCCGGCGGAGCCGTTCGGGCGAGGCAAGCCCTTGCCGCGCAGGCGCAAGGTGCGCCCACCATTCGAGCCGGGGGGAACCGTAAGCTCTACCGTGCCTTCGAGCGTCGGCGCATTGACCTTGGTGCCGAGCACCGCTTCATAAAGGGTCACCGGCAAATCGAGCCGCAGGTCGCGTCCCTCGACGCGGAAATAGGGATGTTTGGCGATTTGGACGCTCACCATGGCATCGCCCGGCTCGCCGCCCAAAGGACTTGGTTGGCCCTGCCGCTTCAGGCGGATTTGCTTGCCATCCTCGATTCCGGCCGGGACCGCGACCTCCAGGGTCCGGCCGGTCGGCAAGGTTACGCGGGCAGTAGTGCCCTTCGCCGCCTCGGCAAGGCTTATTGTTACGTTCACATTGACATCCTCGCCGCGCGGCGGCGGCGCGCCTTGGCCGCGCGTTCTTCCCCTGCGGCCACTTGCCGGCCCGGTGCCAAAAAGGTCGGCAAAAATATCGCTCGCATTTAAGCCCTCGGCGCCGGGATGCTCGCCGCCGAAATTGAATTCAAAATGCTGGAAACCAGGGCCGCCGCCCGCTCGCGAACGCCGGCCAAAACCCGCGCCCTCCGTGCCGAAGCCTTCGAAACCGTGGAAACGCGGTTTGCCTTCGGCGTCGATCTCGCCCCGGTCGAACGCGGCGCGTTTTTTCTCGTCGCCCAAAATCTCATAGGCGGCGCTCACCTCGGCGAATTTCTCCTTCGCCTTCGGATCCTTGCTTTGATCTGGATGAAATTTCTTGGCGAGCTTGCGATAAACCTTTTTGATCTCGACCATGTCGGCGGATTTCTGAATTCCCAAAACCGCATAAGGATCACGCATAGATTAGCCCATTTTCGCGCCCCACCGTCCGCCGGCACAGCGCACCTGCCTTCGGTAAAATTGGGGCTGCGGCACACCAGCCGCAAGGCTTGATGAACTGAAACCCCTGGCCGCTGCAAAGCTAATCCGTTATTTAGGTCTTTTTCCAGGGTTTCGCCTCGGCGATCGTCCACTCGCTCCCCTTATCCGAGCAAGCGGTTCCTCGGACGGCGTGTTCATCGGCCTTGCGATCAACCTCGGCGAGAAAGACACGGCAAATCCCGGCCTCCGTGGGGAAGGGTTCGCCAACCGGTGTGAATGAACCCTTATTGCCCGAGTCCGGATTATCCCAGCCGACCAGCGAACCATTGCCTTGCGGATCGAGGGCGGTCGAGAGCGCGGCCTTGGCGCGGCGCCAGTCCTCGGCATCGAGGAGACCGGCGAGCGACGACCTCGGGACCGCTCCGGTCACATCTTCCTTGGAGCCCGGCGACATCAAGGGCGAGATCGGAAACGCCATGGAACATCCAGCGAGGAGCGCCGGCAGGCCGCCAAGGATGCAAACTTTCGCCGCCCGCGCGAGCGGTTTCCGCCCAAACGGCCAGGAATACGGGAAACGAAAAATCGCGCGTGTTCCGCGCGCCATGCTACAAGGCCTCGCGCCAAACGAATAGAGGCCATGGCGGCGAAAAGCGTCCCCTGTCACGACTTGGCTGCTCGTTAAAATGGATTCTTTTGGAGGTTTACCGTTGAAGGGGTTAACGACTCGTGACTTCACCGAGGCGTCCGAGCCTTTCGCTCTGTTTGGGGACTGGTTCGAAGCGGCGCAAAAAAACGAGCCCGGCGATCCCAACGCGATGGCTCTCGCGACCGCCGATGCCGGTGGTCTTCCGAATGTGCGCATGGTCCTGCTCAAGGCAGTCGATTCGTCAGGATTTGTCTTTTACAGCAATTCCGAGAGCGCCAAGGGCCAGGAGTTGCGCGCGAACATGCGGGCGGCGGCGGTCTTGCACTGGAAATCGCTTCGGCGGCAGGTTCGTTTTCGCGGGCCGGTCACGCTCGTACCCAATGCCGAGGCCGATGCCTATTTCGCCAGCCGCCCTTTGCCGAGCCGGATCGGCGCTTGGGCAAGCCGGCAATCGCGGCCGCTCGAAAGCCGTTTCGCGCTGGCCACCGCAGCCGCCAAATATGCCGCGAAATTTGCCTTCGGTGAAGTTCCCCGGCCGCCCTACTGGCTCGGCTACAGGATTTCGCCGCTCTACCTCGAATTTTGGTTGGAGGGCGCCTTCCGTCTGCACGACCGTATCGTTTTCCGGCGGCAAACGGAGCTGGACGCGTGGCGCAAGGAGCGACTCTATCCATGAGCCAAACCGGTTCTTTCGCTGCGCCGACCGAGGCGCGACCGGGCTCGGCACGGACTTATCCGCAGCGTCCATATCTTGGCGTGAGTGTCGCCGTCTTTCGGGCGGGCCGGGTACTTCTCGCCAGGCGCACCAAGCCACCTTTTGCGGGTGCTTTTTCGTTGCCTGGAGGACTGGTTGAGGTTGGCGAGACCTTGGAGGCGGCGGCGCTGCGCGAACTGCGCGAGGAAGTTCACGTCGACGCCCGCATCGTTGCGTTCAATCGGCACGTGGAATCGATCGATCGCGACAGCGCCGACGAAATCCGCCATCATTACGTGATCGCCTCGTTTGTCGGCGAGTGGATCGCGGGGGAAGCCAAACCTGGGCCGGAGGCGGGGGAAGCCGTCTGGGTTGAGCCCGCACGCCTTTCCGGGCTCGATTGCACGCCTCATATCGTTGCCGTGGTCGAAGCGGCGCAAAGAGCACTGAATGCGCGCGTCCGGGCAGGCCAACCTTGAGAAACCAACGATGAAGGAAGCCTTGGTATTCGAGCGCGCCGGAAACATTCCGGGCCAAGCGCTTCGCGCGATTGCGGTGGCGGCAATTTACGTATTGATTTCAAATACTTCTGCCGCGGGCCCATTTGACTTCCTGTTCGGCGGCCCGCCAGCGGCAACGCCGCCGCCCACCGAGTCCAAGCCGCCCCAGTCCGGCGGCAACAATCCGCAACACGGCAAGGCCAAGCACAAGGCCAAGCCCAAAGCAGCGATCGCGGCCAAGCCCGCGCCCAGTGCGAAAGCAGCTCCGGCGCCGGAAGCGGAGCCGCCGCCGCCTTATGATCCCGAGATTCTGAGGCTAGCCGAAATCCTTGGCGCCTTGACCTATCTCGACGCCCTCTGCGCCTCCAACCCTCCCGGCGACTGGCGCGCCAAGATGCAGGCGCTTTTGGAAGCCGAGGCCAAGACCGCGGCGCGGAAGGAGCGGCTCGCCGGCAGCTATAACCGGGGCTTTCACGATTACGAAAGGAGTTACCATCTGTGCACCCCAAACGCGCAGGCAATCATCGGCCGGTTTCTCGCAGAGGGCGCCGGGATCGCGCATGAGGTGGTCAACCGCTACGGCGCTTCGTAGCCCAACGATCCCGGCGAGGCGTTGACCCTGCCGGGCGAAGTTCCGATGGTCGAAGCCAACCCTGTTGCGTTGGCCCTGTTTCGCTGGGATGCGGCAAGATTGAAGAATCTTATTACCAGCGTCCCCGGCCTTCGGGTCGGCCATGCGCATGACGAAAGACTCGGCTCCGGCGTCACCGCGTTGATTTTCGAAGCTCCCGCCATCGCCTCGATCGCCGTTCACGGCGGCGCGCCGGGGCTGCGCGACGCGGCTCTGCTCGAACCTGGGATGACCGTCGAGCGGGTCGATGCCTTGGTCCTTTCGGGCGGCTCCGTTTATGGCCTCGATTCGATGGGCGGAGTCGCCGCCTTTCTATGCGAGAGCGGCCGCGGCTACGCCGTGCGCGACATCAAAGTGCCGATCGTGCCGGGCGCGATCCTGTTCGATCTCCTGAATGGCGGCGACAAAAGCTTTGGCCGCGAGCCGGTCTATTGGCACTTGGGCTACAGAGCCGCGGCTTCGGCGGCGGTCGAATTTGCGCTTGGAAGCGCTGGCGCGGGTTTCGGCGCCACCATCGCCGATCTCAAGGGGGGCCTCGGCTCGGCTTGCGATGCGACATCGAGCGGGTTTCGCGTCGGCGTCCTTGTCGCGGTCAACGCGCTCGGCCGCGCGACGATCGGCGAAGGGCCGCATTTCTGGGCCGCCCCTTATGAACAAAATGGCGAGTTTGGCGGCCTCGGCTGGCCCGCGCCATGGCCAGCGGACGCGCTCGACTTTCGAATCAAGGGCGACGCCGCGGAAAATACGACGATCGCCATCGTCGCCACGGACGCGGCGCTGGCCAAACCGGAGGCGAAGCGTGTTGCCATCATGGCGCATGACGGCATGGCGCGGGCCCTCCGGCCCTCGCATGCTTGCTTCGACGGCGACACGATTTTTTCCGCCGCGACCGGAACCGCGAAAAAACTCCCCTCGATAGGCGACAGAATTGAGATCGGCATGGCCGCTGCCGATTGCCTCGCCCGCGCGATCGCGCGCGCCGTTTACGAGGCCGAGCCGCTGCCTTTTCCCGGCGCCCTGCCAAGTTGGCGCGGCAAATTCGAAGGGAGATAATCGCATTGGCGAGCCCATGGACTTAACGCGCACTTCCGTGTTAGGGCGCGCTCATGCCACGCCGTGGTAGTGGATCAGTCTGTAATTCAAGGAGGTTGACGGATCTGGAAAGTACCGGCCAGACTTGCCGTATTTCCCGTTCAAGCTGGAGCTGAATATAATGGCTATAGAGGATTTCAAAATCAGGATAGTCAACCCATCTGGGAATGACGTTCTGGGGAATTTCACATGTGAAGCCCATAGAGATTCGGTCGCGGAAAAAGCGGCAGATTTTGTCCAGAAGAACTTGGCTATTGTCCATCATGACTGGGCGGTGCACAAAAGCAAAGCGAATGGCGATCAATGGGGTGCCCCGACCACTGTTGCTGAGTTGGATCGCTAACGAACACGCGCCTATAAGCAGACGGAAAATCAAGTGTGATTGCTGCTATTGTTGGAACGGTTGGCTCGATTTTTGGAGCTTTTTCCTCATATTGGTGGTTCACCGCATCGCGCGTGCCTCCTGTCTATAACACTGCTGTTCTAAGCGGACCAAACCCTGAGGAAAAAGAAAGAGTTGATCGCCAGGCCGGTTTAAATGCCCGTGCTGCGTTAGCAGCGGCCATTGCGGTCGGATGCCAAGCGATCATCCTCGCCTGGGCGTTTTCGTGATTTCAAACTGACCCACTACCCACACACGCGCCTTGACGCAGAGTCCCTGAATGATCCCGCGTTATTCCCGGCCTGAAATGTCCGCCGTATGGGAGGCGCGGACGCGGTTTCGTATCTGGTTCGAGATCGAGGCGCACGCCTGCGACGCGCTGGCCGGAATCGGCGTCATCCCGAAACAGGCCGCCAAGGCGATCTGGCAAAAGGCCGGCCACGTGACGTTCGACGCGGCGCGGATCGACGAAATCGAAAAGGTCACGCATCATGACGTGGTTGCCTTCCTGACCCACCTTGCCGAATTCATTGGTCCCGAGGCGCGGTTTGTGCATCAAGGCATGACGTCTTCCGACGTGCTCGACACTTGTCTGGCCGTGCAACTCGCGCGCGCGTCCGACATTCTTCTGGCCGATATCGACGATCTGCTTGCCGCGCTGAAACGCCGCGCGTTCGAGCACAAGCTCACTCCGGCGATCGGCCGCTCGCATGGAATCCATGCGGAGCCAATGACCTTCGGGCTGAAGCTCACGCAGGCCTACGCCGAATTCTTACGCACCCGCGAACGGCTGGTCCATGCGCGGAAAGAAATCGCGACCTGCGCGATATCCGGCGCCGTCGGCACTTATGCCAATATCGATCCGCGCGTCGAAGCCTATGTCGCGGCAAAACTCGGGCTCGCCATCGAGCCCGCCTCGACGCAGATTATTCCGCGCGATCGTCACGCAATGTATTTTGCGACCCTTGGTGTCATTGCGTCCTCCATGGAGCGGCTTGCAACTGAGATCAGGCATTTGCAGCGAACGGAAGTGCTGGAAGTGGAGGAGTTTTTTTCCGAAGGCCAGAAGGGCTCGTCCGCCATGCCGCATAAGCGCAATCCGGTGCTGAGCGAAAACATCACCGGGCTCGCCCGGCTCGTGCGTGGCATGGCGATGCCAGCGATGGAAAATGTCGCGCTTTGGCACGAGCGCGATATTTCGCATTCCTCCGTCGAGCGGATGATCGCCCCGGACGCGACGATTACCCTCGATTTCGCGCTTGCGCGTCTTACCCAAGTGATCGACACGCTTATTGTCTATCCCGCCAATATGAAAAAAAATCTGGACCGGCTGGGCGGCCTCGTTCATTCGCAGCGGGTTCTGCTCGCCCTGACCCAAAAAGGCGTGAGCCGCGAGGAGGCATATGCCTTGGTTCAGCGCAACGCCATGCCGGCATGGCGTGGCGAAGGCGATTTTCTGGCGCTCTTGAAAAGCGACAAGGATGTGCGCAAGGTTCTAAGCGATGCCGACCTCGAAGAGCTCTTTGACCTCGGCTATCATTTGAAGAATATCGATTTCATCTTTAAGCGCGTCTTCGGCGAGAGTTGAAGATCGCGTCCAAATCCCCCATGGAAGACTTGAAATGCAAACACAAGATCGTCTGGAAAATTTGATAGGCGTAGTCGTCGCGGACCCCGCCCTTCACGCGCGCTGGCTGAACACATTTTCGTATCTCGAGTATGTCGGCTTCCGCAAGATCGTGAAGAGCCAGAGGGCCGAGGTTTTGACCGCCGCGATCCTCGGTCACGCCTGCGAGGAAGCACGCCACGCGCTCGGTCTCAAAAGGCTCGCGATAAAACTCGGCGGCGCCCCATTCGACTCCTACGCGCCCGAAGTCCTGCTCTGCGGCGAAGAAGCCGAGGCCTATTTCCAGGACCTCGACAAAGCTTGCGACGAGGCTTTCGCGGGCCGCTCCGAGGCCGAGCGCGGAAATCTCACCTATTGCTATGTGACATGGCTCGTCGAACGCCGCGCGCTCGATGTCTATCAGATCTACAAAAGAGCGCTCGGGGAGTCCGAAATCGCGAGAAAGCTCGGCGGCCTGCTCGCCGAGGAGATCAAGCACCTCGCCGATGTCGAGGCCTTGCTACTAGCTGGCGACCCGGAATTTTCGACGCGATCGAAGGGATTCGAAGCGGTCGAAGCGGCGCTCTACCAGAATTTCATCGACGCGCTGACCCGCACGCTTGCGCGGCATGCCGCGATCGCGGCGGTGGTTTCCGCCTGAACGGCGCAGGCGAGCTGTTTTTCGATGCGTGCATCCGAGGTCGGCATTCTTGTCATACCGGGGCTCGGCGGTTCGGGGCCGGACCATTGGCAGAGCCGCTGGAATGCCAAACTGCCGACGGCGCGCCGTGTCGATCAAGCCGACTGGGAGACGCCGGGGCTTGCCGCCTGGCGGGACCGCATCGTCGAGGAAGTCGCGCGCGAGGCGCGTCCGGTCGTTCTCGTGGCCCATAGTCTCGGCGTGCTCGCGGCCGTGCATGCCGCGCCGTTACTGGCAAAAGGAGAAAGCCGCGGCAAGATCAAGGGCGGCTTTCTGGTCGCCCCGCCGTCCGCAAAAGTTCTCGCCGGGCTCGACGCGCTCGATCCACCCTTCCTGACCCTGCCGGGCGAACCGCTTCCTTTTCCTTCCCTAGTGATCGCGAGTCGCAACGATCCTTTTGCATCCTTAGCTGAAAGCGAGGCTTTGGCGCGCACGCTTGGCGCGGATTTGATCGACGCGGGATTTTCAGGCCACATCAACAGCGAAAGCGGACACGGCCCCTGGCCGGAAGGCGTGATGCGTTTCGCTGGATTTTTGAAGACGCTATGAGGAAGCTTACAATAGATCGAACACTGCTCCTCCACTCAGTTCTCCGAGTCCGTCCCGAAAGTTTTCGTCATTTCTCAACTCTTTATGACAAGAACGACGTCATTCCCGCGAAAGCTTGAGGCCAGATGATTCTTATGCACACTATCGCGTGAGTGGATTCCCGCTTTCGCGGGAATGAATCGTTCTTTTCTTCTTATATACAGGAGAGCAGTATGTCTAGCATTGTTGAGGTTTCTGAAGCATCTGCAGTTCTCGACCTTGAAGCGCGTTTTTATATTATGGCAACGATAATTTCGGAGCATTTACGGTACAAGCAGGGAATGCATACTCGCCTTTTTCAGTGCTTGATTCCAGATCAATCGGTTTACGTCGGAAAATCAAAGAGGGGTGGGGGACATAAGGAGCATGTTGTGCCACTCGCATATCTGCGGGACGAATCGAACAAGATGTTGAGAGATGGACGTACAGTTGAATACGTCGCCGAATTTCTTAAAAAGAACTTCAAGGTCGTGGAAATCACAGTTGAGGAACCAGATTATTTGAATAGCAAAGAATCGGGGCTTAAATGCAAAATGCCCCGTGATTGGGATGGGACGGATGAGTTCGCAAGGCTTCGCTATTGCAAAATCGAATGGGAACCTGACACCATTACAAACACTGATTGAACCGCACCGGCTGGCCCTGCGAGGGCGTGACGATCTCGCCCTCCCACATGACTTTTCTGCCGCGAACGAGAGTCCCCACCGGCCAGCCCTGCACTTCCATTCCATCATAGGGCGTCCAGCCGCAGCGCGAGGCGATCCAGCGGTTTTCAATGACCGCGCGCCGCTTCATATCGACGATCGTGAAATCGGCGTCATAGCCCGCCGCGATCCGGCCCTTGCCCGCTATCCCAAAAAGCCGCGCTGGACCCGCGCTCGTCATGTCGACGAAACGCATGAGGCTCAGGCGTCCCTTGTTGACATGATCGAGCATGACCGGGACAAGGGTTTGCACGCCGGTCATGCCGGAAGGGCTTTGCGGATAGGGCCTTGCCTTTTCTTCCAAGGAATGCGGCGCGTGATCGGAGCCGAGAATATCGGCGATGCCTTGCGCCACCCCGAACCAGAGGCGTTCGCGATGGCGCGCATCGCGTACCGGAGGATTCATCTGCAATTTCGTGCCGAGGCGCGCGTAATCCTGCGCGTCAAGAGTCAAGTGATGCGGTGTCACCTCGACGCTCGCAATATCCTTATGCGCCGCCAAAAAATCCATTTCCTCGCCACAAGACACATGCAGCACATGGATCAAAGCACGCTTTTCCCGCGCGATGCGCAGGAGGCGTTCGGTCGAGCGCAGCGCCACGGTTTCGTCACGCCAGAGGGGATGCGAGGAGGGATCGTTTGGCGCCCGCAAATCCTTGCGCTCGTTGAGGCGAAACTCATCCTCGCTGTGGAAAGCGGCGCGTCTTCTGGTCTGGCCAAGGATGGCGGCGACCCCTCCATCGTCCTCGACAAGGAGCGAGCCTGTCGAAGACCCCATGAACACCTTGATTCCAGCGGCGCCCGGCAGGCGTTCGAGCTCTCGAATATCACGCCAATTATCCGCCGTGCCGCCGACCCAGAAGGCGAAATCGCAATGCATGCGGCCTTTCGCCCGCGCTATTTTATCGGCGAGCGCCGCGGCGCTTGTGGTCGAGGGATCGGTGTTGGGCATTTCGAAAACCGCGGTCACTCCGCCGAGCACAGCCGCGCGGGAGCCGGTCTCCAGGTCTTCCTTATGGGTGGCACCCGGCTCGCGGAAATGCACCTGAGTGTCGATCACGCCCGGCAAGATATGGAGGCCGGTGGCGTCGATGGTTTCGCCCGCGCCGACGTGGAAGAGATCGCCGATTTCAGCGATTTTCCCGGCTTCAATTCCGATGTCGCGCATGCCCGAGCCGGTGTGATCGATCACGGTGCCGCCCTTCAAGATCATGTCGAAACTTCGCGGCACCGGCTCATTCATTGCAAAGCAAAAGCGACTTGCGTCTCGTCGTTGGCGGATTATCTACAAACAAGAAGAGTGAAAGTCGAGGGTTTGAATGGACGAACTGCTATGTCTACTGGGCGATCGCGGCGTCATCGAAGTGGGGGGCGCCGACGCGACGGGTTTTCTCCAAAGGCTTATCACCAATAGCGTGCTCAATATTCCCAAGGGGGAATGCCGCTATGCCGGGCTTTTGACGCCGCAAGGCAAATTGCTGTTCGATTTCTTCGTCGTTCCGCTGCCGGAGGGACCCGGCGCGGGCTACCTGATCGATTGCGCTGGCGAACAGACCGTCGATCTCGTCAAGCGGCTGAATTTGCACAAGATGCGAGCCAAAATCGCGATCGAGGATAAGTCAAAAAAATTTGCCGTCGCAGCGATTTTTGGCGGCGAGGTGGCAGCCGGCATCGAAGGCGTTTTCTATCGCGACACGCGGGGGCCCGGTATGGGTTTGCGCGTCATAGCGCCGCGCGAGGCCTTGGCAAAGCTCGATCGCGCGGAGGCGTCGCGCTACGAGGCGCACCGCATCGCGCAAGGCGTCCCGAAAGGCGGCGTCGATTTTCGCTATGGCGACGCATTCGTGCATGACGTCAACCTCGACTTGATGAACGGCGTCGATTTTAAGAAGGGCTGCTATGTCGGTCAGGAGGTTGTCGCCCGCGTTCATTACCGCAATTCGGCAAGAAAGCGTATCGTAAAAATCCATTTCGATGGTCCGGCTCCCGCGCCAGGCACGCAAATCACGGCGGGTGAAACGACTATCGGCCAGGTCGGTTCGACGGCGGGCGTCGAGGGGCTCGCGATGATGCGGCTCGACCGGCTGGAAGAGGCGCGGGTGGCGGGTGTTGCGCTGAAGGCTGCGGATGTGGCAGCCGATGTTATTGTTCCGGGTTGATCCGGCGCGAGATTTGGGGCGCAAGACTTGGCCTAGAGGAGGCGCCTTTGCAGCCAAACCATTTGGCCGGCGACAGCAAGCCGCGCTGCCCATGGCCCGGCGATGACCCTATCTACCTTGCCTACCATGACGAGGAATGGGGCGTGCCGGAGCGCGACGACCGGGCGCTCTATGAAAAGCTCATGCTAGATGGGTTCCAGGCGGGGCTGTCCTGGATCACGATATTGCGCAAGCGCGAAGCGTTTCGCGCCGCGTTCGATCAATTCGATCCGCAAAAGATCGTCAGATACGATCGCGCGAAGGTCGATGCCTTGATGCAAAATTCCGGCATTATCCGCAACCGCGCGAAAATCGAAAGCACCATTACCTCGGCCCGCGCGTGGCTGAAAATTCAAGAGGGCGAAGGCTTTTCAAATTACCTCTGGAGCTATTTCGAGGGCCAGACGATCCAGAACATTTATCGCGACGTGACCGAAATCCCGGCGCAAACCCCGCTCTCGATGAAGATAGCCAAGGATTTGAAGAGACGAGGGTTCCGATTCTGTGGCCCGACCGTCGTGTATGCCTTTTGTCAGGCAACCGGCATGGTGAACGATCACCTCGTCACCTGCTGGCGCCACGCCGAATGCGCGTCGCGATGAGTGACGCCCGGGCGTGGGTCCGTTTGCCTTCCGGCAAACGGCTCGATCTCTTGAACCCGACGCCGTTCGATTGGGAAGATAAGGACCTGGCCTTGGGCCTTGCCCGGACCTACCGTTGGGGCGGCCACTCCGCATGGCCCTTGCCGCTGCCGGTGGCGCAGCACTCGCTTCTGGTTCTTGCCTTGCACCGGCGCCGCTTTCAAAGCGCCGCGAATGCCCTGGTGGAGCTGCGCGAATTGCTGCATGACGCCGACGAAGGCCTGCTCGGCTTCGATTGCATTTCCGTCGTCAAGCCGTTCCTTGGCGAGGCCTTCCGGACCCTGACGGCGCGGTTGGAAAACGCCGTCGCCATCCGCTATGGTTTGGCGCCCTGGACGCCGGGGGAGAGAGCGGCACATAAGCGGGCCGACCGCGTGGCCGCCGCCTCCGAGGCGGTTCATGTCGCCGGCTGGACGCAGGGCGAGGTCCGCAATACCTTGCGAATTCCCTACAACGCGCTTCCCGCCGATCCCTTGCGCGATGTCTACGGCGGCAAAGCCTGGGAACCCTGGGCGCCAGGGCTCGCCGCCGAGCGTTTTTTGGCCGAACTTGAACGCTTGATGTCAGCCAGAGGCACGGCTTGGGCTTAAAAATCGCGTGAACTGGCGAGCGATTCATCAAAAACGACGCGTCCGGAGTTTCCGTCGATCCTAATCCGGTCTATGGAAGGGCGCGATCTGGCGTATGGCGCAGTACCAAAAGGCCCGGTTCGATGCCCCGCATCCACGTCTGCCCGCTTTCGAAATTGCCGGAGACGGTCCGCGCGACAGGCGCGCAAAGCCTTGTCACATTGATCGATAAGGGAACGCCGGTCAGGCGTCCGTCCGGCATCGCCGCTGAAGCACATCTCGTCGTCATCCTTTCCGACATTGTCGTGGAACTCGAAGGCCATACGCTTCCGGCCAAATCCCACGTCGAAAAGCTCCTCGCCTTCGTTCGGAGATGGGACCAGACGGCCCCTTTGTTGATCCATTGCTGGGCGGGCGTGAGCCGCTCGACGGCGGCGGCGTTTATAGCGGCCTGCGCCTTGCGCCCGCATCGCAACGAAGCCGAGATCGCGCAAGCGGTTCGCGCCAATTCACCGACCGCGACGCCGAATGCGCGGCTCGTTGCCATCGCCGACGCGATGCTTGGGCGCAACGGGCGGATGGTTGTTGCCGTCGAGAAAATCGGCCGGGGTAGCAATTGTTTTGAAGGCGCCCCTTTTGTTCTGGAGTTGCGTTGAATCTCAGCCGCGGCTAGAGCATTCATAAGCGAAGCCGAGGCCGGTTCGCATCAGGACAAAGCGTGAAGCCGGAAAAAGAGGCGACCTTGCCCGCCACCGATGCAGATATCGCCAAACTGTCTTTCGAGGATGCGCTCAAGGAACTCGAACAGATCGTGGACCAGCTCGAAAAAGGCACTGTCGGGCTTGAGGAGTCGATTGCAATCTACGCACGCGGCGAGGCTTTGAAGACACATTGCAATGATTTGCTTAGGAGCGCCGAGCAAAGAATCGAAAAAATTACCTTGGGCACCGACGGCCGGCCGAGCGGAACCGAACCGCTCGACGTGGAATAAATCCGGGGTTGTTCTTGGCTGACCCATCGTTCTCCGCGCCGGAATTGCGCCGCCGCCGTTGTCGTTTGCCAGTACCGACAAAGAAATCCAACCGAGGTTTGATCCCATGGGTGATTACGCCGTCGCCGCGCCGCCGCTCGTCTCGCTTCCCGCGCCGCCGGGAAGGTCTTTCCCGGTCCGGCGCATTTTTTGCGTCGCCCTGAATTACAAGGACCACGCCAGGGAGATGGGCGGAGACCCGGAGACCGATCCGCCGTTTTTCTTCATGAAACCAGCCGGCGCCATCGTCCAGAACGGTGGAACGATGCCCTATCCGCCAGGAACGAATGATCTCCAGCATGAGGTCGAACTTGTCGTGGCGATGAACATGAGCGGGCGGAACGTTCCACCCGAAAAGGCCAACGATATGGTTTTCGGCTATGCCGTGGGTCTCGATATGACGAAACGCGATGTCCAGACCGAATTGAAGAAAAAGGGCCGGCCGTGGGAGATGGCCAAAGCGTTCGACTTCTCGGCGCCCTGTTCCGCGATTGCGTTAAAGACCCGCACCGGCGCGATCGCCAAAGGCAAGATGGAGTGCAGGGTGAACGGGCAATTGCGGCAAACCGGCGATCTCGGCAGCATGATCTGGGGGGTTCCCCAAATCATCCATTATCTTTCGCGACAAGTCGAAGTCTGCCCGGGCGATCTCATCTTCACCGGCACACCAGCCGGGGTGGGGTCTGTTGTCAAAGGCGACAAGATCGAAGCCACGATCGCGGGATTGGCGCCGCTGTCGATCGAGATCGGATGAGTCTGTCCTTCGTGGATCGTGCTCTATTCGATATTGCTTCCCACGTGCGTCTTGGCGGCGGACTGTGGCTTGGCGTCGAGTTCTTGGATCCGTTTCCAGGTATTCGACTGCGCGATCATCCGGCGGATCGCGGCGACATTGGCCGCCGCGTCCTTGGCGTCGAGATCGCGCCGCGCCACCTCCTCCGCGCCCGCGAATTTGCCTTCGAGGGCAAGGACGAGAGCGAGATTCTGGCGCACCGGTTTGTCGGCATCGTATTGTGCCGCGGCTTGCTGTAGCGCCGTTTCGGCTTGCGGCAATTTTTTCGAAAGCGCGTAGGAAAGTCCGAGATTGGACAAAACATGCGGCTGAGCCGGCACGATTTTGAGCGCCGCCGCATAGTAGGCTTGCGCTTGCTCATGATCGCCGAGCTGATCGGCGACCGAGCCTTGCGCGGAAAGCACGGACCAATCCGGCCGCTCGGGGGTATGGGCATGAGCCAATACCTCGGCCGCCTCGCGCGACCGCCCGGCTTCGGCCAAGGTCTTGCCATAGGCGGCTAGGACCTCCACGTCGCGGGGAAATTTGATCGCCAGCCGTTGCAATATTGCAACCGCCTGCGCATTTTCCGTGTTGCCGCGAAGGGCCCGCGCATAATTTAGCGCAATTGCCTTGTCGTCCGGGTTGCGGTCGTATTGGCGTCCCAATTCCGCCGCGCTCCGCCGGATATCCGGCTGGGATGCGCCGCCGATCGAGCCGGTAACGTCTTGCAGACTGCTGGACTGGCAGCCGCCGAGACAAAGCGCGGCGGCCAAAAACGTTCGCCGCATGGCGCCGGCCGCACGCTGCCGCAGCCGGCTGTTTTGTGCGAGAATCACGATGTTTCGTCCATTCGATTTCATGAGGTCCGCCATGCTCTTGCGCCGCGCCCTGATTCGCGCCGGTTTTGCCTATTCATCGGCTATTAACCCTAAGCATGGCTTACGTGGCCTCGCCGCAAGGGCGCAAAATTTTTGCGCAAATTCCCAAACTGCCCAAAAACCCGCTTTTCAAGGAGTTATCCATGTTGGTCCGGAGTGAACCCTCGCAAGGAGCGCTAGCTGTCTGGCTCGATGTGGAAACCGGAATGTCTTGGCCAAAAGGGAAAAGCCGGTCCGCCGGTCATCACTCTTCGACTTGCGGGGCTGCCGGGACGAGCACGTTGGCCTCGCTTGCATCATGGGCTTGCTGAGCCATTGGCGGCATATGCCGGCTTTCGCCCCCTGCTCTCCGGCGCGCCGCCCACGTCTTGCGGTCAAGCTGCCACCGGTCGCAGGGATGCAGGCCGCCACGCGCGGGAAGGAAGTCGAGGCCGCTATCCATGAAGGCAAAGCCGGTTTTTTCGAGGACACGCCGGGAGGCAACGTTGTTGGCGCGCGAGTTGGCGAGAATCCGGTTCGCCCGGGTGAGGCCGAAGACCGTGTCGACGAGCGCCTTGACGGCTTCGCTGGCGAACCCCTTGCCCCAGACGTGCGGCGCGACAACGTAGCCGAACTCGATTTCCCTCCCCACGGCCAGTGTCGCGCTAAGGAGGCCTATCGTTTGACGCGAGCCGCCTTTTTGGGTAATCGCCAGGACGAGCGCCGTTCCGCTGGCGTTGCCGGTGCGCGCGTTCATAATGAAACGCTCCGCTTCGCCTGGCGGATAGGGATGCGGAATCGACGCGGTCATCCGCGCAATTTGCGCCAAGCTCACGAAACTCGTGATCGCCGGCGCGTCGGAAGCGCGCGGCCAACGCAGCCAAAGCCGCTTGGTTTCGATGCGGAAGATGTCGTCGGCGGTCAAATCCGGGAACATGCGGGCTCCGGCCCTCTTGCGAGGTCTCGAACCAAAATAAAAAGGCGGTGGCCCCCACCTCCCGTTCGAAACCCTTTCGGGTTTTCCGGACTTTCCTCCTGAATCTCAGGAACGGCTCTCGCGTTCGGAAAAACCATCCACCGGGTCCATGGGAGCAGGTGGAGGTTTTCCGGTCTCCACCCTTATTCCGCGGGCTTTGCTCGCGGCGTTGGCTGGACGGCAATGTACGAGCGTCCACCGGCTTTGGTCTGGAAAGTGACTTTTCCTTCGATCAAGGCATATAACGTGTGATCCGTCCCGATTCCGACATTCGCGCCCGGATGCCATGTGGTGCCGCGCTGGCGCACAATGATGTTGCCGCCAGTGACCGCCTCGCCGCCGAATTTCTTCATCCCCAGGCGACGGCCTTTGGAATCGCGGCCGTTGCGGGACGAACCGCCTGCTTTTTTATGTGCCATCGATCTGGCTCCAAATATCTAAGCACGAAATGTGCGATTTATTGAATTTTACGCATGCCCCAAGCCGACGACAGCCGGTTTATTCCGAAGGGGCGGTACCAACGGACGATTCGACGCCGCCGGCAAAAAATTCTGTAATCCGCACCAGGGTTAAATCTTGGCGATGACCGTGCTTACGCTTCGAGTTCTTCCGCCGACGCTTTTTGAATGCGATTGCCTTCGGTCCGCGCGTCTGCTCGACAATCTGGCCGGCAACGCTGGCGCCGTCGATGAACGGGGTTCCTAACGCCGGTTCGCCGTCTTGAGAGAGCATGAGAACACGATCGAACGTCACGCGATCGCCGGGATTGCCGGCGAGCGTCATGACGGTGATCGTATCGCCGGCGGCGACGCGGTATTGCTTGCCGCCGGTTTTGATGACCGCGAACAACCTAGTTCCCTCGTGTTCCATGCGCCTTGTGTTCCATCCATCCCCGCCTTGGGAGACCATCTTCAATCCGGCGTCCGCCATTGCGATGCCGCTCGCGGATTTCCACCGCGGATTGCCGCCTCGCCAAGATCGAAAATTAGGAGCGCGCGAACGTCGAACCGCCTTAATGGCGGCACATCCGGCGGTGGAGTATCGCCGAATATATCTAAGGTGTCGTCCGTCCAACTTCATTGCGCAACAACTTCATTGCGCAACAACACGTCCCCATGGCCAAGGCTGCGTCCATTGCAAATTAAGGACCGCAGCCCAAGACGAGCGGCCGGCTCGCTATTCTATCCGGGCGTCCTCTACAAAGCTTGACGCCGGTTGTCAACCATCCCATTCCCAAGCGCGGCGGCCATCGTCATGGAACGCGGCGGAGAGATTGATGCAATGATCCTGTCCCAGTTTTCGCGCGGAAATTCCTCGACCGGCGCGACATGCTGAACCCCGCGTTGACGAGAATATCAACCGAGCCGAGCTTCGCCTCGGCTTCCTTCGCCATGCCTGCCCGCTCGGCTTCGATCGCGCGGCGTCGCCCACGCCGTTGTTCATCACGTTGGCGCCTTCCGAGCGCGCGGGCGATGGCAAGACCAATGCCGCTGGTCGAGCCGGTCACGATGGCATTCCGCGTTTCAAAAGTCATGTGTCCTCCAAGGGCCTGCAAGAAAGGTGGACCGGGCGAATTGCTGCATCGCCGTGCTATAACGGCGCGGCGGAAAGATGAACCCAAACCGGCGTATGCTGCTTATAGATCGCTTTAATCGCCCAATTGGGATATGATGGTGATATGAATGTTGCACGTGAAACACGCTGGGAAAAGCTTCCCCAGGCGGGTGAGCTGGCGGGTCCTGGCGCCAAGGGCGCGCTAGCCACCGCGCTTGCGCTCTGCCGCCGGAACAAAATAAGCCTGACCCCTGGAAGGCGGCGTATTCTCGAAATTCTAGCCCGCGAAGGCCGCCCGCTCGGCGCCTATGAGATGATCGATAGGGTGGCGCAAGCGACCGGCAAGCGTCCGGCGCCCATTTCGATCTACCGGGCGCTCGATTTTCTGCTCGAAAACAGCCTCATCCACAGGCTCGCGTCGCGCAACGCCTATCTCGCCTGCGGCCACGGTCACGCCGCCCAGGAGCCGATCGTCTTTTTGATTTGCGAGGTTTGTGGCGAAGTCGTCGAGGCGACCTCGGCGGCCATGCGCGGGGCTCTCGGAGACCTTGCGGCGGAAGCCAAATTCTCGCCCCGCGCGCAGGTCATGGAAGTGGCTGGCCGCTGCCGGACCTGCGCTGCGGCCTAGCGGGCGGGATCGTGTCGGCCGGACTGGACACAGCAGAAGCTCCTGAAAGGGGGCGCAAAATTTCGATGGGGTGACGCTCCAATTACTGATTGCGAGCGCGGCAGTTCTAGCATTCGGCCGCTCTATTCTTGGCTAGTATGACAATGCCCGCACGCGCCCTCAAGTGAGGCCGAACATATGACTGCACCGGCGGTATAGCACACACTCAAACCCCTGCCAACCGGGGACGTCCGCATATGACAGAGCCCACCTGGGGGTTTCGTTAAGTCCTGGCCGCGCATGAGGCAGCAGACCGATGCGCTTTGTCTTTAGGGTTCTCTACGATGCCTTCATGCGCTTTTCGGAGCATGACGGTTGGGCTATCGCGAGCCATATCGCTCTATCGATCCTGACTTCGATGTTCCCGTTCCTCATCTTCGTGACCGCGCTCGCGAGCTTTTTTGGCTCGAAAAGCCTGGCCAATGAAGTGCATGAATTGGCTCACATTCTATTGCAGACCTGGCCGCCTCAGGTAGCGACACCCATTGCGAACGAGATCCACAATGTCCTGACGCAATCACGGAGCGATCTCCTCACGATAAGCGTCATTCTGGCGATCTATTTTTCGTCGAGCGGCGTCGAAGCAGTCCGGATCGGGCTCAACCGCGCCTACGACATCAGGGACCCCCGGCCGTGGTGGCTGTTGCGGCTTGAATCCATCGCCTATATTTTCGTTGGCGCTTTCGCGCTTCTGACGCTTGCTTTCCTTGTTGTGCTCGCGCCCTTGATCTGGGTGGCCGTGCTTCATTTCGCGCCCGGTCTTGAACCGCTCAACCGCCTGATCACCTTCGGCCGTTTCGCGATCGCGAGTGTGGTGCTTTTGCTGGCGCTCGTCCTGGCGCATAAGTTTCTGCCCGCCGGGCGAAGATCGCTGCGCGACATTGCTCCCGGAATTTTGCTGACCTTCGCACTATGGATCGCGGCGAGCATTGCCTTCGGCTCCTACCTCGCCGAATTCGCGCGCAATTATGTTACCACCTACGCGGGTCTCGCGTCGGTGATGATCGCGCTTGTGTTTCTCTACATGATTGCTTCCATTTTCATCTTCGGAGGTGAATTAAACGCGGCCATCCTGGGAGCAAAACGCAAAAGAAATGGAAATTTGAAGGTTGAACGAGCTATGCGCGGAAGCTGGTGACGGCGAGGGGGAACCCGGTGGTCCTGGATTTGAGCCGTCCTTCACCAACCCGTCAGCCGCTCGATGGCCCGCTTGTCTGGTTTTGTGGCGATTGCCACGTCGGAAATCTAGGCCCGCTGGCGCACTCGGGCGGTCGCGTCGAGACAAATAGCGACCGCATCCTTGAAGCTCGTTGCACAGAAGTCCGCTTTCGTCTTGGCGCAAAGCTCGCTCGCTTGACCAGGACCGCTCTGCCAGAAACCGGCAAGAATCTTGGCCTCAGGGAGGCGCCGGCGCAGACGCCGCACGGCGAAACGGGCTCCCGCCGGGTTCAAATCGGCATCGAGGTATGAGAGGCACACGAGCTGCACGCCATCGGTCGAGAGGCGCGAGATGCGGCCGCTGCCGAGCCCCCCTGCGGGCTCAACTTTGACTTCGATGCCGTGTTTTCCGAGAATCTGCGCTAGCAGGGCTGCGGCCGCTTCATCGAGGAAACTGCGGCCAGCCATGCAAAGAACGGGCTTTTGGCTTTCCGGCCCCGCGGCGAGGCCGGCGTGCTCCCTATCGGGCGGCGCGGCCTCGACGCTTGCCGCTTCGCTCGGGAGAGGCGAGTCGGCTGACGTCGGCACGCCATCGGTCAGCGCCGCCTCGGGCGCCGGGGCCGATGCGAGGGGCTCATCTACATGATCGGAGAGGTCGTCGATGACCTCCTCGATCGTTTCCTTGATGCGCCTTTGCCGCAGCTCGTCGAGCACGCCGCGGCGGAGATCCACCTGCGCCATCAGCAATGCCTGAAGGGCCACCTCGTCGTAATAATTGACGAGCAAATTGGTTTGCAAAAATTGTTCGGCCTGGTCGGAGACTTCCGAAGCGTCCCCGGCGAGCATGCGCTGATAGAAGCTTTCGACTGGAGTAAGCGGCGGCGCGTCGCCGAACATGACATCGAGAAAAGCCAGCCGCTCCACGTGCCGCCCGAGCACGACAAGACAGACCGTGAGGGGGGTCGACAACACAAGACCGGCGGTGCCCCACATCCACCACCAGAATGTTGCCGAGATTACGACGGCGACCGGCGAGATCCCGGTATTGTGGCCATAGAGCCAAGGCTCGACCACCTGCCCGATGATGGATTCGATGACGAGAAACAAGGCCACGGTTTCGAGCGCCATGCCCCAGCCCGGATCGATCGCCGCCGCCAGGGCCATGGGAAAACCAGCGGCGATCAACGGACCGAAGTAGGGGACGAACCGCAGCAATAACGCGACGGCGCCCCAAAGGATCGGGCTCGGAAGGCCAATAAAATAGAGGCCAACGGCGACGATGACGCCGAACGAAGCGTTCACAAGGGTCTGAAACAAAAAAAATCGACTGAGCCGCCCCGCCGCGTCATTCATCGCTAAGGTCGTGCGGTGCAAATCGCTCGACCCGGCAAGCCTGATGAGACGGTCGCGCAGATCCTCGCGTTGCAAAAGAATGAAGATGACGAAGATGACGACAATGAAGGCCGTCTCCAGAGACGAAAGCGCGTCTCCGGCGATGGTCTTCACAATGACGAAAGGCCCCGACGCCGTCTCCTGAACCTCGACCGGGACCGGTGGCGGGTTTTCCTGACCCTCGGTCAGCCGGTTCTTTGTCTGGTCCGAAGGCGCGGGCACGCTCGAAGGGGCCGGCCGATGCGGATTAATTTCGCCCAGCATTTTGAGCGCGGCCGAAACTTTTGCGAAGAGGGCGTTGTCAGCGGCGGCATCGCGCAAATCGTCGAGTTTGGCGTTGATCGTCGCCTGATATAGCGGCAGATCAACCGCAAGCTCGGAAACCTGCCTGGTCAAAACTGCGCTAACTGAAAATGCAATGACCAGCGCCGCAAGGACGACGGTCAAGACGGAGGGAACACGACCCAAACCCCCGCGCCGCAGCAGGAGAACTGGCGGCGCCAAGACAAAACTCACCGGAATCGCGATCGCGATCGGAATCAATATTTCGCGCCCGACATAAAGCGTCGTCACAGCGAGCGCGACCACAAAAAGAGTGGCGAGCATTTCGAGCGTGCGTGCTTGATCGGGCTCCGGCCGGGGACGAGCGGGCGAACTTCCGAGAAAACCGCTCACGTATTTGTCTCCGGAGTGCCAACTCCGTCGGCATGACTTACACCGAAGGCATAGTTTGCGCCCTTGCGGCGGTTGAGGTGGTCAGATTCACCGCTGGATGAGATATATCAGGACGAAGATGCAGACAACCAAAGCGGCCCCGCCCGATCCCACCTCGGGGGACAGCGGCGTCCTTACTTTGCCGGGGTGGTTATCGTCAGCACTAGGCCGCGAGCGGCCACATTTCGCGGCGATCGCGCCCTTCATTTTGCCCGTTCATGGCGCTTTTCCAAGCCGCGGCAACGAATCGTAGCCCCACGCCGTCGAACCGACGAACCGACACGAGATGCGGTTGCTGACAACTCGACGTATTTCTCGCCTCGTCTAATTTCCGCTATTGCCGCGGCGCTCCGCCACGCTCTTCATAGCTAGAGCGGCCGTTCTCATTTTCGCGATCGTAGGACTTCCGCCGGTGGACGCCATAGGCACATCCGGCGGCTGCTCCAAGTCCACCATGCCCCACCAAGTGACCAGCTATGCCGCCGACTATCGCACCTTTGATGCAGCCGCGCGCCTTCGCATCGCCTGGATAAGCAAATGTCATGGCGGCAACACAAAAGAGGCCCGGAATCAAAAACGTTTTTTTCATGAATTCCTCCTTGTTCAGGCTTTGTAACCGTTGAGGTGCCCGTTGGTTCCTGCTCGGTGGCACGTTTTCAGTTTTTGGTCCCCCAAACGCTTTCCCCCCTCGCAGAGCCGGAAGGGACTTTAGATTCCAGCGCCTTCCCCCGGATTACGCAGGACGGCACGCGTTGGTGCATTAACTGTCACGGGCCGCTTCAAAGGCAACCATCCGTTGGCATCACCCAAAACAGCCGAATCAATGCCGCCTCCTCAGTCGGCAGCCTTGAATCAATAATTTCCCCAAAATGGGAACGCCCTATGAGTGTCAACGGCCTTAATACGCTAGGACGCGGCGGATGCGCATGTTAACATTCGTCAGATTGTCAACCCGTCTGGTCGCAAGAGGAACTTGGCATGAATTCCGCTTCCCGGCCAATGGCTTGCATCATCGGGCAGGCCCCTATGGTCTCGCGATCGCGGCGCACTTGCAGTTCGTCGGCATAGATTTCCGTATTTTCGGATCGCCGATGCGGCGCTGGCTTTCTCAGATGCCAAAATCCATGCTCCTGAAATCGGAAGGTTGCGCATCCAGCCTGCCCGACCCGGCGGGCCGTCACAATCTAGCGCAATACTGCCGCGAGGAAGGCCTGCCATATTCTGAATACGGCGCTCGGGTTTCGCGCGGGGTCCTTGCCAGATACGCGGTCTCCTTTCAGCAGAAGCTGGTTCCTCATGTGGAAGACGTTCTGGTTATCGCGGTCAGCAAGCTGCGCGATGGGTTTGAATTATCTCTGAGCAGCGGAGAGAAGTTGCATTCGGCCAATGTTATTGTTGCCACGGGTATGGATTATATGGCGCATAGTCCCGAGGAGCTGGGCCGGTTGCCGCGGCCGAACTGTGGTCGCACTCCGCTGACCACTATGACTTGAGCAAATTCAGGGGCAAAGACGTTGCGGTGATCGGCGGCGGGCAGTCGGGGTTGGAGACAGCGGCCATACTGCGGGAGGAAGGAGCTTCGGTCAGTCTTCTGGTGCGTGCGCCTACGCTTGCCTGGAATCGGATTCCGTCGACGGCTCGCCGATCCGGCTACGAACGTCTGCGGCGGCCACGAACCCGGCTTGGCGATGGGCTACAGCTTTGGGTCTACGACAATGTTCCCTTCCTCTTTCACTACCTGCCGCAGCAGGTTCGAATTTCGAGGGTGAAGGCGTCACTCGGTCCGGCCGGGGCCTGGTGGCTGAAGGATCGGGTCGTTGGACAGATGCCTGTTTTCCTAGGCCATCAAGTTCGAGCCGTCGAGGCCGGGGCGGGCGGATCGCGCTGCAGATCACCGATCAAAACGATCGGCCGAAAGAGCTGGTCGCCGATCACGTGATCGCATCAACCGGGTATCGGTTCGACCTCCAAAACCTGCCGTTTTTTGGCCAAAGCCTGACGTCGCAGATCCGGAAAGAAAAGCAGCTGCCTCAACTATCCTCCAACTTCGAGTCTGCTGTCCCTGGATTGTATTTTACCGGTATTGCCAGCGCGAATTCTTTCGGTTCTGCGATGCGGTTTCTTGCGGGAACGGGGTACACTGCGCGTCGCATAGCGTCGCACGTTGCGACAAATCATCGCCCGCCTGCCGCTACGTTTGCCGCCCTAGTGTCTGGAGAAGTGAAGCCGGCGGCTGATCAAGATTGTCAAGGCAATGTTGCCCAGTTGGACACGGCATACCCAACCCTCATTCTAAAAGCGAGCCGCGGCGTCATCCACCATGGAGCTTTGGCGGTCGCTCGAACGCTTGGAAGGCAGCCCGTCTATGCGGTTGTCGAGGACGGCTGCGCACCACTGGCCTTGTCGCGGTATCTTACGAGAGCCTTCGTCTGGGAACGTTGGCCAGATGATCCGGCTTCGTTCCTGAAGGAGATGTCGACGATCGCTGAATTCATCGACCATCCCACGGTCATAATTCCAATGGATGATTTGTCCGCCGTATGTGTTGCTGAGAATGCCGTCGGTCTTGCGCGATGGTTTCTCCTTCCGCAGGTCCCGCCGCAGCTTCCACGTCAATTGGCCAACAAGGCCAGTCTCTACGCCCTGTGCGCCAAGATTGGAATACCTTCCGTACGGAGTGTCGTTCCCCATTCCGTTGATGATGTCAGAGCGTTCGCCCAGGGCACGGCATTCCGGTGGTGGTGAAGGCCGCCGAGCAATGGCTGCTTCTGCATGACAGGTTCTGCACGAAAGTGATCCAGACTCCAAGAGAACTGTTCGAATTTTATGAAAAAATCAATTGTGCAGAACAATCACACACAATTCTTCAGGAATATATTGCTGGAGATGATTGGATATCGCATGGATATTATAATTCGGAGAAGAATATATATATGTGACATTTACGGGAAGAAAACTAATGGCCTTTCCGGCCGACGCGGGATCGACCGCGCTGGGCGTGTCTCGGGGCAATGAAACACCGCGTTGTCAGAGCGAGAAATTCCTGAAGGCCGTAGCCTATTCGGGGATAACCGACATGGATTGGCGAAAGGACGAGCGGGACGGGCAATACAAGATTCTCAATTGCAACCCGCGTACCGGCCAGAATTTCCGAATGTTCGAGAACAGTGCGGCGATTGACGTGGTTCGGGCACAGCATCTGGATCTGACCGGGCGGTCCATTGGCTGCGCTCCTATGATCGACGGTCGGTTGTCCGTCGAGTCGTTTTGTCTCCAAGCGCTTCTTCGCCGGCCGCGCCGCAGTGCGTTGAAGCCAGACGTAGGTGTCTATCTGCGCCCTGGGGGCAGGGAGTTGGCATGGTGGAGTAGCGATGATCAGTTGCCGTTTTTTATGATGACCGTGCGTCTATTGATACGTGTTTTGGAGCGTATATTCCGGCACCTAGCGGGTCGTCCGTGAAAATCCCTTAATACCATTCCACGATGGCAATTCCCCGCCCTGTCTGGCGCCGCATGACACCTGCGCTCGCCCGCACCGCGTGCCTTGGCCAAAGCCGAGCTGAGGTCCCGTTGACCCGAGCTCGCAGCTCTGGCAACGCTCCTTCGCTTGCGTTTGGCCCAGACGTCCACTAGGTTCGCAGCATCGTAGTCAGGTGAGTTGCCAAATTGGCCTTCGGCTCTAATTTTTTGTACAAAGGCGGTAAAAGCCACGCGCCGTTGAGCGGCGCGCGCTATTCCGGGTTGCTTCGGCTTATCCGCCCCTGAGGGCCGGCCGGGCGATACGCCTGGGCGCTCAGGGGAACGCGGCAAGCCTTTGAAGCCAATATTGACCGGACAAACGCCATGACAAGCCTAGATACCGTTTCTGTAGCGGAGCCTCCGCGGCAAAAGTCGCAATCCGTCGTCATTTTCGACACGACCCTGCGCGACGGCGAACAATCCCCTGGTGCCTCGATGACCTTCGAGGAGAAACTGCAAGTGGCGGGCCTCCTCGACGCGATGGGCGTCGATATTATCGAGGCTGGTTTCCCGGTGACCTCGGAAGGCGATTTCGAGGCGGTCCTCGCGATCGCCAAACGCATGAAGCGCGCGAGCGTCGCGGGTCTTGCCCGCGCGGCTGCGAAGGATATCGACCGTTGCGCCGAAGCGTTGCGTCCGGCGCTGCGCCCACGCATTCATTTGTTTATTTCGACCTCGCCGCTCCACATGAAATACAAGCTGCAAAAGCAGCCGGATGAGGTTCTCGAAATGGTCGCGGCAAGCGTCGCGCGGGCGCGCAACCGTGTCGCCGATGTCGAATGGTCGGCGGAGGATGGTACAAGATCCGAAATCGAGTTTCTCTGCCGCTGCGTCGAGGCCGCCATCAAGGCGGGCGCCACCACCATCAATATCCCCGATACCGTCGGCTACGCGGTGCCGCATGAATACCGGGCTTTGTTCGAGACCGTGCGCGAAAGAGTGCCCAATTCGGACAAGGCGGTCTTTTCCGTCCATTGTCATAATGATTTGGGCCTCGCCGTCGCCAATACGCTGGCCGGTGTCGAAGGCGGCGCGCGGCAGGTCGAATGCACGATCAACGGCATGGGCGAGCGGGCCGGCAATGCCGCCATGGAAGAGGTCGTGATGGCGCTGCGCGTGCGCGGCGACACAATGCCCTACCACACCAACATCGACACGACGATGCTGACACGGGCCTCAAAGCTCGTCTCGGCGGTAAGCTCATTCCCGGTGCAATACAACAAGGCCATCGTCGGGCGGAATGCCTTCGCGCATGAGAGCGGTATCCATCAGGACGGCATGCTGAAGAACGCCGGAACCTACGAGATCATGACTCCGGAGAGCGTCGGCGTAGCCAAGACATCGCTCGTCATGGGCAAGCATTCCGGCCGTCACGCTTTTAAGGAGAAACTCAAGGAGCTAGGCTACGAACTTGGCGAAAACGCGCTCGAAGACGCTTTCGCCCGTTTCAAGGATCTCGCCGATCGCAAGAAGATCGTCTACGATGAAGATCTCGCCGCGCTTGTCGACGACGAGATCGCCCATGCGTATGACCGCATCAAGCTTGTCGCGCTAACCGTGATCGCGGGCACCAAGGGGCCGCAATCGGCGGCCTTGACGCTCGATATCGCCGGCGAACAGAAGACCCATCAGGCGACAGGCAATGGCCCGGTCGATGCGATTTTCAACGCGATCCTCGCGCTCGTGCCGCACAAAGCCGTGCTTGAACTTTTTCAGGTGCACGCGGTCACCCAAGGAACCGACGCGCAAGCCGAGGTTTCCGTCCGGCTCGCCGAGGACGGCAAATCGGTCACCGCCAAAGGCGCCGATCCCGACACTCTAGTGGCGTCGGCGAGGGCGTATATCGCGTCCCTGAACAAGCTAATCGTCAAGCGCGGGAAGCAGCGCCCGGAGGTTTTGACGGGGTGAAGAAACGAGCACAGCAGGCTTCGGCGGAGCCGGGTAGTGGTACCGGCAAGCTTTAGAATAAACGCAAGCCTTGCGGATTTTGTTTCTGCTCGCGGTGTTTAAAACATATCAATTCTCCTGTCCTAGCTTGCTGTTGAGTACTATCGGCGGCCTCGCTGTTCGTTTTCATACTTAATACCAAGTCTTGATGATCATGACCGGTAGACCCAGTCTCTGGTCCCGATGGACATGATTTTCCAGGGCATGTCGATGAGCTTGTTCCAGGCGAAGCAGCAATGGTCGAGGATGTCGTCGTAGGATTTGAAGACGC
>Ga0185299_10001537_pt1 | contig 43280 bp, 37 predicted proteins | sample PaiPotPPA55metaG_FD_128002 | JGI IMG/M metagenome (GOLD analysis project Ga0185299, IMG submission 128002) | Iron sulfur acid spring bacterial and archeal communities from Banff, Canada, to study Microbial Dark Matter (Phase II) - Paint Pots PPA... ... | reverse complement strand
GATCCCGCGGCCGCGGGACAGCCGGCCAAAAGACGCGCAGCCCGGAGGGTTGCGATGAAAATGGGCCGGCGGCTGCGTTGCTCCTCAGTCACGTATCGATTCAGATATGCTCCTTCTTAGTGCCAGTGCGGCTCGCACCGCCTTGCCGGCGGCCCATTTTGATCGCAACGCCACTGCCCCAGTCACTGACTTGGTGCACTTAGTCTTAGCGTTCGTGGACCAAGGTCCAATAGAACGTCGGTCACTTCGGAGGCAAAGGAGTGACCGTGAGCGTTAGCTATCTACCAAATGAGAACAATCTACCCGTCTGTGTAATCCACGACGAATGGTCAAATCGGGAAAGCCAGATTAGTCGCCTCCGCTCCGCCGGGCAGTACGTCCAGACATTTTCCTCGCTGGCCCAAGCCCGCCTGTATGCGGAACTCGCTCGCGCCAATGAAGACCTGAAGCGTGAAACCATTGAGCGACAGCACGCGGAAGCGGAATTGCATAAAAGGGAAGTTTCGTTGCGCGAAGCCCAAATCGAGCTGGCCTATTTCAGTCGAATATCGACGATGGGCGAATTGACGGCGTCGATCGCTCACGAAGTCAACCAGCCGTTAGCCGGGATATTCGGAGACAAGATCCAATTGCAACAGGTTCTCCTCCATCTGCTCATCAACGCTATCGAAGCTGTGAGTGAATTGCACGAAGGTCCGCGAGAGCTGTCTGTGACTTCGCAGAAAGTTAATGAAGTCCACGGTGAAGCCGGTAAAGAAGTAATTGACGGTAACGCGTCAATCGGCCCGGAGTCAGCCTTTGTATTGATCGCAGTGCGAGATTCGGGACCGGGGTTGAGCGCGGCGGAAGGAGCGATCTTTCAGTTCACTGTGCCAATCGTAAATAGAAACTTTGCGCCAGGACCATCGTTCAACATGGCCCAGAGCCGTCCGCCATGACTTTCAACAATAGAACGACTGATCGATAACCCCATCCCCATGCCGCCCGCTTTGCTAGTATGAAAGGCATTAAAGATCCGTTCGGCATCCTGCGGATCAAAGCCAATTCCTGAGTCTTGCACCGTAACCCGGACCTGACTCGCCTCATCCGGTTGCGTCCTAACGAGCAGCACCCGCTCCCGATCCTCCACCGAGGCCATAGCTTCGATCGCGTTCAGGATCAGGTTAACGAGCACCTGCTGCAGTTGTACTCTGTCTCCCAACACTGGCGGAAGGTCAGCGGCCAGTTCGTTCCGCCATAGCACCTGGTTTTTGCGCGCTTCACTTTCTGTCAGGATGACAACTTCTTCGATGACCTCATTTAGATCCAGCCGGTCCTTGGTAGCACCGGTCTTCTTGAAGAGGGACCGCACCTGGGAAATGACATTTCCAGCCCGCTTTCCGTCGCGAGTAATTCGCCGAATCGCTTCCCGGGCTTCCTCCAGGTCGGGTGAAACCCCGGACAGCCAGCGCAGGCCAGCATCGGCATTCGTTACGACTGCGGCCACCGGCTGGCTGATTTCATGAGCGATCGAGGCGGCCAGCTCCCCCAGCGCGGTGACTCGGGCGACATGGGCTAACTCGGTCTGCGCTTCCGCCAAATTGGCCTGGCTCAGCCTAAGCGCATCCTCGGCGCGCTTTTGTTCGGTCAGATCGAGCACGAAAGAGACACCTTCGTCCTGACCTTCCTCGAAAAGGGCGGAGCCAACCAGAACAGGTACCCGGGTGCGATCGTTTCGGAAGTATTCCTTCTCGTACGGCTGGAGAATACCAGTCGCCGTTAGTTGTGCTATACCCCGTTCGGTAAGGTCGCGCCATTCCGGGGGAGTTAGCTCTCTCCAGTTCAGGCGACCCGAGACGAGATCTTCACGGCTGCAGTTTAATATTCGGAGAAACGCTTCATTGGCTTCGATAATCCGGCCTGTAAAGTCCCAGATGAAGACCCCAAAAATGTTGGCATCGACCAGACGCCGAATCTTGGCTTCGCGTTTCTCGAGATCGCGATAAAGACGGGTATTCTCAAGCGAGATGGCGGCTTGCGACGCAAGCAGTTTCAGCACCGTGAGCCGCGCCGGAGTGAAGACATGAGGGGTCAGACTATTCTCCAGGTAAAGCAGACCGATCAGTTTGGCCTGATTAATCAACGGAATGCAGAGAATTGACCGGGCGTGGTGCCGCTGGAGATACGGATCGAACGAAAACGCGTTCTGGGCTGATGCGTCGTCCAGAATCACACTCTCTTGGGTCCGCATGACGTAATGGACGATCGATTCTGGCACCGCAGCATCGGACACGACTGCTGGTCGCAAACGCACGATGATGGCGTCCCCGCTGGTGGTGGCTTCAGCCTCGATCCGCTGCTCGACATCTCGGGCGAGAATCAACACGCCGCGCTCAGCCCCGGCGTGTTCAATCGCGGTGCGCATTAACATGTCAATCAGCTTTTCGCGGACGATCTCGCCCGACACGGCTTGCGACACTTTGAGTACCGTCGCGAGATCCAGATGTTCCACCGGCGCCCCGATCGTGCCGGCGGGACCAGAGATCGGCTCTTCCACCCGAAGCTGTGGGTATAGGCCATCGAGTTGCCGCACCTTCCCGTCGGCTCCCCAACGCAAATAGCAGTATCGAGCGTCCCGCAAGTAAGCATTCGCGATCTTTTCGAAGCCTCGGGCTAGGTAGAATCGCGCGGCGAGTTCGTTCGCCAGCGCTTCATTGTGTACAAAACCATTTGCCCGGGCTGAGCGGATTGCCTGCTCATAAAGGTCCATGGCATCGAGCACACGGCCTTCAATCCGGGCGATCTCGGCACCCACCAGGGCGGCCCGGTTCGCAAAATTTTCAGGACAATTCTCCGCCCAGAGCGCAAGCTGCTTCTGGTGTTCGCCCAAGGCCCTTAGATGTTCCTCCTTCGTCCGGCTGAGCCGGACTTCGGAGGACGAGTTTTGGCCACTATCCGGGATGCCAGGGCCTGAGAGGGCGGCTCGCGCTAGCGCATCGTAGAAGTGATACTCTGCCGTTTCAAACATTGCAGCCGATGTCCAAAGTAATCGTCGTGCCTTTGCGGCAGCATCGAGTGCGGAAGAGTAGTCCGCTGCAAAGAAGCGTGCCTGCAGTTTTCGGACCCAGTACCAACATTCCGTTAGCGCGGCTGAGGGGTTGGCTACAAAATGTTCCTCGAGCGAACTTTCGCTGATCTCCCCATCGTCGAAAGAGCCAAATTGATAAGTCAAACCTCGCAGCGTCCGGATAAGACCGAGCTGGGTCTTGATGATGTCAATCATGTGACCGAATCGCGCCTTCTCGGCCACCTCGAGACCATGCTCAGCTTGACGTTGCGTCTCAACCAGCGAATCGCCGGCCGTCAGGAGGTTTGTATTTAGATTGTCAAAAGTGTACATCGCGACGGTTGAATCGCCGGTCATAGTCGCCGTTTCGAAAGCCCGACGGATCAAGCCACGGCAAGAGTGCACGTGCTTTGTCCATGGCACCACAAATTGGGCAAACCACAGATAGGTCCGAGCCTGGAAGCGCTTCAGACCACGTTTCTCAACCAGCTCGTAACCGAGATGACCGAGTCGAAATCCGGCCTCGTAATCGCCAAACTGCGGTCCGGCTATCTTGCCGAAATATACATAAGCGACGCATGAACCGTCCCCATGGCCTCGTTCAAGGCTCAGGTTAACCGCGCGAAAAACAGCCATGGAAAAAAGATTTTGATCAGTGACCAATGCCGACGGAAAGACCTTCACCAGAACATCCAAGGTCGCAAGGGACTCCGGGTCGTTCATGAGAGGCAGTCCAATGAGTTCCTCGATTGGGCGGCCGCCGACTCTCATCCTGATCCGCTCGTATTCGCGACGCACCTCCTCATCTGTCGGATGAGGCGACCATTCGACGCCCAGATGCCGTAGGTAATCGAGACAAGCGGAAACAGCACGATCCGTCTGATCGAGAGTCGTATACAAATCAATCAGTAAGCACTCGATGTTAGCTCGCTCGATCGTATTTGCAGCGCGGGGTGAGAGTATGGCTAAGCGCTCGTCCGCAGCCGCTAGCTCACCAGTGAGGAACTCGCATTCCGCTCGGTACAGTTCTAGAGCAAAGGCGAGTTCGTGCCGGCGCACCCAGGCGTCGTTCGGCAAAAGTGCGGCGCCAGCAATGAAATATTTCAGCGCTGAAGTATAGGCCGTAGAGGCACTGGCACGCTTACCCGCCACAAGGTTTAGCTCGGCCAGTTGCTCGCGTTCGTCTTGCGAGCTAATCATGATCGCCCCGCGGTTCAGTTGATTAACGATCTCGAAAATAGACTCCTCGCGTCTCTCAGGAGGAGTGTGGGCCGTAAGCACCCGCCCGATCTGCAGATGGGCTTCGGCGCGTAATTCTTCCGGGATCAGCGAATAGGCCGCCTCTTGAACCCGGTCATGGACAAATTTATAGGAACCTTCCGAACGAACAATGAATTCGAGCCGCAGAGCCTCCCACAAATCCGCATGGACCTCATTTTCTGAGATCCCCTGAACGACGGCAAGTGTGGTGATCTCGACACTGTTACCAAGGCAGGCAAACGCTTTTAATGCCTTTTGGGTCTCGACAGGCAGGCGGTTCAATTTCCCTAGCATCAGGTCTACCACATTGTCTGTGTAGCCCTTGGACCCAATTCGGCTGACGTCCCAAACCCAACTTCTGCCGGCATGATCAAACCGAAGTAATTCCTCTTCGGCCAGGGCCGTGATAAACTGAGTCGCGAAGAAGGGATTACCGGCAGTCCGTTGATGCACCAGCTGCGCAAGCGAAGCAGCCCGGATCGGTTGGCAGCGAAGAGAATCTGCAATTAGCCTTCCCAGATCTTCACAGCTCAGGGGCGCAAGCACAATTTGGTGTACTACCGCTCCCGCTTGGCGCATCTCTTCCAGCTTGCGCATCAGTGGATGAGAGGAACTAACTTCGTTGTCTCGATAGGCGCCGATCAACAGCAAATGCCGTATATCCGGTCGGCTGAGCAGATCCTCGAGCAGATCAAGGGTTGCCGAGTCCAACCATTGTAAATCATCGAGGAACAGAGCCAGCGGATGTTCCCGTCGGGCGAATACGCCGATAAACCGCCGGAACACTAGCTGGAAGCGGGCTTGGGCGTCCTTAGGCGGAAGCACAGTAACCGGTGGCTGCTCACCGATGATTAGCTTCAATTCGGGAACTAGATCCACGATGAGCCGTCCGTTTGGACCTAGCGCCTCGCCGAACGCGTGCCGCCAGTTCTGCAGCTCGGTTTCACTGGTACTCAGAAGGAAGGGGATCAGACCCTGAAATGCCTGAGCTAGAGTGGCATAGGGTATGTCACGTTTATACTGGTCGAACTTGCCCGATGCAAAGAGGGCGCGGGGTTGAACCAGCACTTTTTGCAGCTCATTGACGACAGAGGACTTGCCGATGCCAGAATATCCCGAGACCAGCACCAACTCCGGCAGGGCGCCGGCCACGATGCGGTCGAATGAGGCAAGCAAAGTCTCGATCTCACCCGCTCGTCCGTACAATTTCTCGGGGATCAATAACCGGTCGGGAGTGTCGTGCTCGCCGAGCGGGAATTCCTCAATTATCTCCTGAACTCCGGTAACTCCTGCACTCCTGGTACTCCTCAAGTATTCAGCCAGACACCGCTGCAGATCACTCTCAAGGCCAGCCGCCGTCTGGTAGCGTTCTTCCGCGGTCTTGGCAAGCAGCTTCATGATGATGGCAGAGACCGGCGGTGGAATCGTTTCAAACTGCTCGGCGGGCGCGACCGGCTTTCTCGCCATGTGACAGTGGACCCATTCCATCGGATCGCAGGCCGTGAAAGGAAGACCCCCGGTCAGCATTTCATAAAGGGTGACGCCGAGGGCGTAGAGATCGCTCCGGCAGTCAACACAGCGATTCATACGGCCAGTCTGCTCGGGCGCCATGTACGCAAGCGTCCCTGCCAGAAACTCGGGCGGTTCGGCCGGCTGTCGCTCGCGCGGAAGCCTCGAAGCGATACCAAACCCCCTTAGCCAGCACCGGCCGGTTACGGGATCCACCAGAACATTTGCTGGCTTGATGTCTTTATGGATGATTCCGCGCTCATGCAAGTGGTCGATCGCAGCCGAAAGGCTAACCGCCAGACGCAAGAAAAACGCCAACTCCAACGGATTACCAAGCAACTGATCGAGAGGCACACCGCCGGGGTCCTCGAACTCAAGTACGATGCGGCCCGAATCCCGAGCTACCGCGATCGGGCGGGCGGACCATGCAGGATCCAGAGCTTCTCTAAAAGAGCATTCGTGCTCCAGCCGTTTCAGACAGTGTGCCGTCGGATGTTCCGCCACCGGCGAAAGCACCAGGATCGGACGCCCGTCGCCCTGACTCCGTCCGCGATAAAGGATAAAGTTTTCATCCTTCCCTAGCACTTCGAAGGCGTATTTTGATAGGTCGATCACAGCCGGGGCTCCAGCAAACCGGGAATTTACCAAGTTGCACTAACCGCGCGAGTTTAAATGCTACTGGCATGCCCCAAAAAAGCTCTATTGAGCACAGCGTCTCATAGTACTCGATAATCCTCGATTATCCCCGTTTTTTGCTGGGCAACTGACGAGGTGCGCTTTAGCTCGAAACTAAGCCCGGCGTGATCGATACGCACACCCTCTCTGGTCGCAAGAATAACGAGAGACGCAGCGCAAACGAAGAAGAGAACGCACATGCCCAACCAGAGATACTGCCAAAATCCACCCGATTCCACGACGGTAGTGAGTACCGCTGAAACGAACGAAAGCATCCCGGTTACACCGGCACCGACGATTTTCGAAGTCGTCTTGCCTTCCGGTAAACGCGGACGACGCTTGTTAGTTGCCGGGGGTATGAAAGGTTAATCTTCATAAGTACACTGAAAGCAGGTTGCGGGCCACACCGGGGGCGGCGTCACAACTCACTGATTTTCAGGCTATTAGGCTGGCCCAACTTCATTGCTAGCCGGGGCTGAAGTTTCGGACGTCCGAAAATCCGGAACGGTACGGTTAGTTGAAAGCAGGTCGAGGTTAGGAAACGTCATCGGCGTTTCCGACTCCAGAGACCCATTTCACCACCTGCTCCAACTAGTCCGGTATTTCGGCCTCTAGCAAACGGAAAGCCTAACTCCCGAAACTTCGTACTGAGATTTGCTCACTTGTATTCTCTGCATAATTGCCTCTTCGCCGAGGGAGAAAGTAGCAACAATTACTGATTGGCATGCAACCTGTTCTATGAGGTTAACAGCCTGGAACTCTAAGATTCGCACCTAACTAACCTTCATATGGCACTGAATACAGAAATACTCGCTCGGGCTGCGCTCGAGGCACGTGGATTAGCAATGGACGCTGTTCAGGCAGCCAACTCCGGCCACCTCGGCCTGCCGTTGGGCGACGCGGAAATTGGAGCAGTGCTGTTTGGGCATGTGTTGCAATATTACCCTGAAGATCCTCACTGGATCAATCGCGACCGATTTGTTCTCTCGGCCGGTCACGGCAGCATGTTCTTATATTCGTGGTTACATCTGGCCGGCTATGCGGTTTCGCTGGATGATATTCGCAACTTCAGGCAGCTGCATAGCAAAACGCCGGGTCATCCCGAGTTTGGGGAGACCGCGGGAGTAGAGTGCACTACTGGACCGCTCGGCCAGGGAGTCGGGAACGCGGTGGGGATGGCAGTCTCCGGGAAAATGGCGGAAGCGCGGTTCAATACCGCAGATCACGTTATCTTTGACCATAAGATCGTCTGCCTAGCCGGTGATGGCTGTCTGCAGGAAGGGGTCGCTTCCGAAGCGGCTGCGTTCGCCGGTCATTACAAGCTGGATAATCTGATCCTCATCTATGATTCCAATCTCGTAACGCTGGATGCCATGGCCGCCATGAGCCAAAGCGAGAATACGGCGCTGCGTTTCCAAGCTTACGGCTACGACGTCTACGAGGTCGACGGCCAGGATATGGAAGAATTTGTGGCCGTTTTCGAGAAAGCGAAAGCAGCGAAGTCCGGCCGGCCACAGTTTATCGTGGCCCATACTATAATCGGCAAAGGAATTCCGGAGGTGGCAGGAACGAATAAAGCCCACGGCGAAGCGGGCGTGAAGTTTGTCGACGCCGATCGAAAGGCCTTGGGGCTGCCGGATGAGAAATTCTATGTTTCCAAGGAAGTTCAAACCTATTTCGCCGATCATCGGGCGCAGTTGAAGAAGGTTTACGACGTCTGGCAGGATACTTTTGCCTCCTGGAAGAAGGCTAACCCAGAACTGGCTAAGCTCTTGGACGACGGGCTGGGACACCGGATACCGGCGGATCTGCTGAACCAGATTCCGGCTTTTGACCGAGAAGCAAAGATCGCGACCCGGAAAGCCGGTAGCGAAGTGTTGCAACCGTTGGCGAAAGCTCTGCCGTTGCTCATCGGCGGGAGCGCTGACTTGTACGGTTCAACCCTTAACTACATCCACTCCGACAAAGACGCCGATAACCGATCCGGAAGAAACATTCGTTTCGGTATCCGCGAACATGGGATGTGCGCGATCCTGAACGGTATAGCCTACTACGGGTTGTTCAGGCCGTCCGGCGCCACCTTTCTCGTATTTGCCGATTATTGTCGGGGCTCCATTCGCTTGGCAGCGTTGGCGAAGCTCCCTGTGATCTACATTTTCACCCATGATTCGATTGGGGTCGGCGAAGATGGCCCTACCCACGAGCCGATCGAGACAGTAAGCGCGCTGCGACTCTTGCCGAACCTGGACGTGATTCGTCCTGCAGATCCGGAGGAAACCGCCGGAGCGTTCGTGGCTGCATTAGAGAGAACCGACGGACCAACGCTTCTAGCGCTTTGCCGGCAAACAGTACCTAACTTTTCTGACGCGCCGGTCGAAGTGCGGCGAAACGGAGCCTTGAAGGGCGCCTACATTCTTCATCGTGAAACCGGTCCGCTCGAGGCGATCATTATTGCGACCGGTTCAGAGGTGCAACACGCGGTAGCGGCAGCTAAGCAGCTAGGTGGTGGAATACGAGTCGTTTCTGCGCCTAGCTTGGACCGGTTTGAACGCCAAGACGCCAGTTACAGGGAAGAAGTGTTGCCTCCGGCTTGTCGCAAGCGGGTCTCTATCGAGGCTGGAGTTACCGAATTCTGGTATAAATACGTTGGGTTTGATGGTAAACCGATTGGCGTCGACCGGTTCGGATTAAGCGCCCCTGGCGGCGCTGTGATGAAAGAGCTGGGGATGACAGCTGAACATGTAATTGAGACGGTGAAGAGCCTTTTGGGCTAGAGAATTTATAACGGTTTACGATAGCCGGGCGGGATCGAATCGCTCGCAAAAGCGTTGAATCCGGTCCCCAAAAAACGGGCGGGCTTTCAGAAAAAAATTAGCGCAATGGAGGCGTCGTAGTGCAAACACAATCTTTGGCTCAGATCGTCATCGTGGGAGGTGGTTTTGGAGGCCTTAGCGCAGCAAAAGAACTCGCCGCTAAAGGTGTCTGCGTGACGCTGATCGACAAGACTAATCATCACCTATTCCGACCGCTGCTTTACCAAGTGGCTACTGCCTGCCTATCACCGGCCGACATCGCGCAACCGATTCGCCACATTCTCAAGGACGCGAAAAATATCGAGGTGGTAATGGGTGAAGCGGCGAGTGTCGATCCCCATTCGCGACAAGTGCGCACGACCGACACTCGATCTTACCCCTACGATTATTTAATTCTCGCTGGCCGGAGCACGTCATTCCTATTTTGGTCACGACGACTGGGAAAGATTCGCGCCGGGCTTAAAAAGTCTGGAGGATGTCGTTGAACTTCGTAGACGCATTTTGAGCGCGTTCGAGGTTGCAGAAACGGCGAATTCGGAAGAGGAGCGCCAAGCGGCATTGACTTTTACCGTGGTGGGAGCTGGACCTACCGGAGTCGAAATGGCGGGAGCAATTGCTGAACTCGCCCGCCGAACGTTATCCGACGATTTCCGGCACATTGATTCGCGAACCGCTCGCATCTTGCTCTTGGACGGTGCGCCTCGGATTTTGCCCGGTTTCGCAGAGGACCTGTCGAAATCAGCGGTGAGTCAGCTGGAAAAATTGGGTGTCGAGATTCGCACCGGAACCATTGTTAGAACGGTTAACGATCGGGGAGTTAGCGTCGACGGAGAATTCGTCGCTAGCCGAACAGTGATTTGGGCGGCTGGCAATTCCGCTGCTCCGATCGGTAAAAGCTTGGGCGCGCCGACTGATAGTGCCGGGCGTTTACGGGTGAACAACGATTTATCTGTGTCCGGTTATCCCAAAATCTTTGCAATCGGGGATCTGGTTTGTTTTAAGGATGAAATCGGTAAAGACCTGCCCGGTGTAAGTCCGGTAGCGATGCAAATGGGCCGGCACGCCAGCAAGAACGTCCTCTTATTAATGAGGGGCGAGGCCACCAAGGAATTCCATTATTTTGATAAGGGTTCGATGGCGACGATCGGCCGCAATAAGGCTATCGCTGATCTCCTTTTTGCCCGTTTTGGCGGATTCTTTGCTTGGCTAACTTGGTTATTTGTCCATTTGATCTTTCTCGTTGGATTTCGCAACCGGCTGTTAGTGTTATTCCAGTGGGCTGCTCCTATTTCACGTTTAACCGCAGCGCGCGGCTTATCTACGGAAGCTTTCGCCCAAAAAACGAGTCCTCGCCAGAAACCGCCGTACCTCTTGGTCCCATCCAATCAGATACGAGCAACTACTCGGTTATAGCTGCCGGTTCAAAGGAAGAAATAGATCACAAACTCAGTTAACAAAAACGAAAATCACTTTCGCAGAAAAAAGAGAAAAGCGATGAAGCACTCGATAGAAATTAACGTTCAACGGGTAGCTGCCAGGAGTCTTTGCTATGCAAGCTTCATTAACAGACGCTGCTCTCTGGCATAGGATCCATTTTGGATTCACCATCACCTATCACTATCTATTTCCACAACTCACCATGGGGCTGGCTTGGTTTCTGGTGCATTGGAAATGGCGGGCTCTGCGAACCGGAGACGAAAAGTACAATCGAGCGGCGCGATTCTGGGCGAGAATTTTCGGACTTAACTTTGCGGTCGGCGTCGTCACGGGGATTCCGATGGAGTTCCAGTTTGGCACTAACTGGGCGGGATTCTCCAAGTATTCCGGAGCGGTTATTGGTCAGACGCTCGCCATGGAGGGCATGTTCGCATTCTTTCTCGAGAGCGCTTTCATTGGTGCATTGATCTGGGGCGAAAAAAGACTCGGCCCGCGGAACCACTTCCTTGCTGCGGTCGGCGTTGCCACCGGCAGTTGGCTTTCCGGCCTTTTTATCCTGCTTACCAATGCTTTTATGCAACATCCAGTCGGGTACGCGGTTGCGGCGGACGGTACCCTAGCATTGTCGGATGTCGGAGCGTTTCTGCTTAATCCCTGGGCACTAGTTCAGTATGCTCATAACCAGTGCGCAGCCCTGGTAACCGGGTCGTTTGCGGTCGCTGCTATGGGAGCGTTTTATACCTTAAGAGGGACGCATCCCGAGCAGGCTAAGGTTTACCTGAACACCGGCACATTGGTTGGTCTGGTCGCGTCACTACTTGTCGCGTTTCCGACCGGTGACTCTCAAGCGAAGATGGTAGGTCGTTATCAACCGGTGACTTTGGCGTCAATGGAAGGACTCTTCCAGGGTACGCGTCTCGCTGACGTAAGCATGATCGGTCAACCGAATGTTATTCAACAGCGTTTGGAGAATCCCATCCCGCTGCCCGGCGCGTTAAGCTTCTTAGCATACGGAACCTTTCAGAGTTATGTCAGGGGTCTCAATGAGTTTCCCAAGGACGATTGGCCCGACAACATCGAGCTAATCTATTATGCGTTCCATATTATGATCACCCTGGGCACGATCTTTATCCTGATCATGGCCTGGGCAAACTGGAAGCGCTGGCGTGGCCGCTTGGAATCGAGCTGCGGCCTTCTCTGGGTACTCATGTTGGCGTTTCCATTTCCATACATTGCGACCAGCCTAGGCTGGATGACCGCGGAAATGGGCCGGCAACCTTGGCTGGTCTATGGCCTATTCCGGACTAACAGCGGCTATAGCCAGGTCGTTAGCGCCGGCGATACCATCTTCACGCTCATCGGTTTTGTCGGGCTTTACTTTGTGCTCGGTCTTCTCTTTCTTTATCTGACGGGACGGGAGATTCATAAAGGTCCGGACGAGGCAGACGCCGTGGCTAGGCCCCAGGAGGTTTCGGTATGATCACGCTCTGGTACGGAATCCTGGCGTTCATGTTGACGACTTACATCGTACTCGATGGTCGCAATTTCGGAGCTGGTATCCTGCACTGGATCGTGGCTCGCAATCAAAATGAAAGACGTCAGGTGATCGCGGCCATCGGGCCGCTCTGGTCGTGGCACGAAGTCTGGTTAGTGGGCACGGGAGGCGTGATGATAATGGCTTTTCCTAGACTGATGGCCACCTCGTTTTCCGGCTGTTATCTCGCCTTGTTCCTGATTCTCTGGTGCATCTTGCTGCGCGGTATGTCCCTCGAGGTCGGCGGCCATTTGAGTGACCGGCTTTGGCAGGAATTCTGGGACGCAGTCTTCGTATTCAGCAACGTTTTGCTGGCGGTGTTATTCGGGGCGGCGTTAGGCAATATCGCTCGCGGAGTACCGCTGAGTTCCGAGGGCACTTTTTACCTGCCATTCTTTACCAATTTCGGCATCCGCGGAGCTGTCGGATTGCTGGATTGGTATACCGTGCCGATGGCTGGGTTTTGCGTTTTGATCTTGACCGCCCACGGAGCCACCTATCTCACGATGAAAACCGAAGGAGCGGTCCACGAACGATCGGTTAGACTCACTCGAGGGCTCTGGGTAGCGGTGATCCCGGCTTTTGTCATTATCACGCTGCTCACCTGGTTTGTACGCCCGGAGCTATTGGAAGGGATTGCGGTTCGCCCGGCGGCTTGCTTGACGCTCCTCATCACCGTAGCAGGCATTTATGCGCTTGTGACCGGGTTGCGCCACCAACGCGAACGCCTTGCTCTGCTGGGCTCCACTTTCTTGCTCTTTGGCCTCTTGATGACCGGAGCAGCCGCACTATTCCCGGTCATGCTGTTTTCCACAACGGATCCCGGCCTTCGATTGACGGCTGCTGATTGCGCCGCGCCGGCTTTTAGCCTTGCGATTGCTGTCGCTTGGTGGATCCCGGCGCTAACCCTGGCCTTTACCTATCTCTATATCATTCAGCGATATTACTCAGGCAAAGTGAATGTCTCGCAAGACAATCAAGAACTTTATTAACTTCAGGCCTACCAGCTAACAATTATTTGTAACCGAAGATCCTCATTAACGGTTACGGACGATGACGTCTACCGTGCCGCCGCCGAGCGATGTCGAAAGATTTTTTGACCGCTCACTGGCCCATAAAGGCTGCTTCGCGGCAACCCACACGGTTGAGATTTTCAGAGACTTCGATCTTCCCTTCAGGTGCCGGCAGTTCCCAATCAATCTTCACGGTAAACCCGTTGAGATTAGAGATTGAGAGCTTGGTCATTCCTTTATCGCGCCAAAAGCCAACGCCCTAAAAAAGGCACCAATGAGCACAGCGTCTCATGTTACCCGATGATCCTCGCTTATCCCCGGTTTTTGCTTGGCGACTGATGAGGTGTCATGTGGCTCGAAACTAAGCCCGGCGTGATCGATACGCATGCCCTCTCTAGTCGCGAGAATAACGAGAGACGCAGCGCAAACGAAGAAAAGAATACATGTGCCCAACCAGAAATACTGCCAAAATCCACCCGATTCCACGACGGTAGTGAGTGCCGCTGAAACGAAAAAAAGCGTCCCGGTTATACCGGCACCGACGATTTTCGCAATCGTCGTGCCTTCCGGTAAACGCCGAAGACGTTCGTCAGTTGCTGGGGGGTCTGAAAGGTTAATCTTCATAAGTACACTGAATGCAGGTTGCGGGCCACACCGTGGACGGCGTCATAACTCACTGATTTTTAGGCTATTAGGCTAGCCCAGCTTCATTGCTAGCCGGGGCTGAAGTTTCGGACGTCCGAAAATCCGGAACAGTACGGTTAGTTGAAAGCGGGTCGATGTTAGGAAACGCCATCCTGAATCTTTCAAACGACTCTCCTTTGTCCCCTGTGCGCTGCCCATGTTCCCGGTTACTGGCACGAGCTTCCGGGTCTAGTCCAGGCGGCGTTTCTGACTCCATAGATCCATTTCCCAGGATACTTCAAGTAGTCCGGTATTTCGGACTCTATCAAACGGAAAGCCTAGCTTTCCGAAACTTCGTCCTGAGATTTGCTCACTGGTATTCTCCGCATAATTGCCTCTTCGCCGAGGGAGCAGGTAGCAACGATTACTGATTGGCATGCAACCTGTTCTGTGAGGTTGACAGCCTGGAACTCTAAGACTCGCGCCTAACTAACCTTCATTGCTTCAGAAATTATTGCCAGAGCCTCATTCTCAATTCGAAAACATCGCTATTAAAAAAAAGTATGAACAGCGCACAGAAGGCGGTAGCCGTTAGTTCGATCTCTTCGTTCAGAAGTCAGACAGGAGAGGATAGTCACCAAGCATGAAAACGAAAATGAAAGTCGCTCAGATTAACAAGCCAGGCGGGGATTTTGAGTTGGTTGAACGCGATATTCCCGAACCGGGTCCGCGCCAGGTGCGGGTAAAGATCGAGGCTTGTGGGGTATGCCACAGCGATATCTTTGTAAAAGAAGGCCTGTGGCCGGGCCTGCAATATCCCCGTGTCCCGGGCCACGAAATCGCCGGCCAGCTTGACGCTCTGGGAACGGGGGTCACGACCTGGAAAATAGGGGATCGAGTTGGCGTCGGCTGGCACGGTGGCCATGATTTCGTATGTGATGAATGTCGACACGGAGATTTCGCGATGTGTGTTAATCGCAAGGTGACCGGGATCGACTACGACGGGGGTTACGCCGAATACGTTGTCGTACCCGCGGAAACCCTCGCAGCGATTCCCGACCAACTACCGGCGGAAGAAGCCGGACCATTCATGTGCGCGGGCGTGACGGTCTTCAACGCCCTGCGGAACTCCGGCGCGCGTCCGGGAGACGTCGTCGCGGTGCAGGGAATTGGCGGCCTCGGGCATCTTGGTGTGCAGTACGCCCGCAAAATGGGATTTAAAACCGTTGCCCTCGGGCGTGGGGCTGACAAAGAACCGCTCGCAAAAAAACTTGGCGCCCATCATTACATCGATTCGGCGGTCGCCGATGCGGTGGCTGAACTGCAGAAGCTGGGTGGCGCGCGAGTGATTTTGGGAACAGCGCCAAACGCGAAGGCAATCTCTGAGGTAGTCGGTGGATTGGGTATAAATGGCAATCTCGTAATTCCGGCCGCGCCTAACGATCCGCTCACCGTTAGAATGTTTCCGTTGATAATGGGCCGGCGGCAAATCTCGGGCTGGTATTCCGGCACCGCCCGTGACTCTCAGGACACTTTGGAATTCAGCGCATTAAGCGACGTACATCCCATGATCGAGAAATTCCCTTTTAGCCGAGTGGAGGAAGCCTACGAACGGATGCACAGTGGCAAGGTGCGCTTTCGCGCTGTTCTTATGATGGAGAGCTGAGAGCACAAGCACTGGTTCAAGAGCGATTCATTGTCCCGAAGGGACGTAAGGACTCAGCCCGGCGTTTTGACCCCGGGTAATCGGTTTGAAAAGGCCCCGCCCCAACGGGGCGGCAGGATGGTTGATTGCGGAGCAGATGTCGAACAAGCTTTGGATCGCATTGTCTGCCGCCCCTACAGCAATTCCAATCCGCCGCGGCGGATGCAATTCCGACTTGGCGCAATACTGCAACACTCCAGTACTCCCGCACCACTTATCGAGGACGAGGACGAAGCGCCTGGTGAGGAGACGGGCGGCACTGCGCTGACGGGGTCGGTCAATCAGGCTTTCTCAAACCCAGCTTTTCGATCCGCGAGCTCAGAGTAGTCGGCCTAACTCCGAGGAGCTCGGCGGCGCCAGCGACCCCTTTGATCTTCCAGCCTGTCTTTTGGAGCACAATAAAAAGATTCTCGCGTTCGCGACGGCGTATTTCCGCTTCGGTTAAATAGTCGGCGTTATCATCATCGCCGAACGCCGGCCTCGAGAAGCTTGGGTCCGCCGGCGCGTTAGCCATTGCCAGATCAAACTCCAAAGCGCCACCCTGCGCAAAGATAACGCTGCGTTGGATCACATTGCATAGTTCGCGGATGTTTCCCGGCCAATCGTAGTTCAGCAGCGTCTCAATTCCGGCTCTGGTGAGCCTCGGTCTTGGGCATCCCAGTTCTTTCACTGCTATCTCGATAAAATGCGTGGCGAGCAGCGGGATATCCTCTTTTCGATCCCGTAACGGCGCAACTTTAATGGGAAAAACATTCAGCCGATAATACAGGTCTTCCCGGAAGCGGCCGGCGGCTACCTCTTGCCTAAGATCCCGGTTCGTTGCTGCGACCAACCGGACATCCGCGGTTCTGCTTCTATCCTCCCCGACCCGTTCGTAAGATTTCTCCTGCAGAACCCGAAGCAATTTGCTTTGCAGGTCCAATGGAATTTCACCGACCTCATCTAGGAACAAAGTCCCACCGGCAGCCGCTTCGAAACGGCCGATCCGGTCTCGCACCGCGCTGGTAAACGCCCCTCTAGCGTGACCGAAGAACTCGCTTTCGTACAACTCCCTCGGAATACATGCGCAGTTAACTCTTACTAACGGTTTAGCTCTGCGGAGGCTATTACGATGAAGTTCTCGGGCAATCAACTCCTTCCCCGTACCCGTCTCACCCGACACCAGCACCGTCGCATCTGTCGGCGCTACGATCTCGATCTGAGCTACGATTTGGCGCCACGCTCGGCTTTGCCCGATGATTCCGCCAAATTCAGAAGCCGTTTTCACGACCTCCCTGAGCTGCAAAGACATAATGATTTCGGGTTCGTGCTGGGGAGCTTTTGACACTCCATCAGTTCGACTAGATCCCCAGGCGGGTTCTTGGGCGTTGCTTTCGGGAGTCTGACGGCTGACGGCGTAACGAGCGATCGCGCTTCGGATCGTCTCGAGCAGATACTCGTCGTCGAATGGCTTCGTTAAAAACTCTAACGCACCAGCCTTGACCGCCCGCACCGCAATCGGAATGTCACCATGACCGGTGAGAAAGATAATCGGGACCTTAATCTCGCTGGTCAGCAGCTTCTGCTGCAGATCGAGACCGGTTATTCCTGGCAGTTGCACGTCGACCAGAAGGCAGCTGAGCGCTTCGAAACGCGCGCCGGCTAGGAACTCTTCTGCCGACGAAAATGTATCGACGTTCAACCCAGCCGAGCGAAGGAGACTGCTCAGGCTTTCGCGCACCGACAAATCATCGTCAATTAGGCAGACGAGCGGGCTATTATCTTTCGACAGATCGAACATGGTCCCTCCTTTGGGTAACGTGTGAAGAAGCCAGAAAATGAGCGACCTTCTATGGGATCTTAGTCCTAGACCGCTAAGCCGTATGGCCCGAGAGTCCCAATCTCTCTGCCGCGCGGACGAGGTCAGTCAAAGACTTCATCACCATCTTTTGCATAATGTGACCGCGATGAGCTTTAATTGCCTTCTCAGTTGTACCGAGCTCATCGGCAACTTGCTTGTTGAGCATGCCCTTAACCGCGTACACCATCACTTCACGCTCTCGAGCGGCTAGGGAATGATAGCGCCGGCCCAACTCTGCGAGTTTGCCTCGTTGTAATCGCGCTGATCGATCGACGGCAAGCGCTCTCGCTATGGCGTCTACAAATGCGCCGACCATGATCGGCCAAGGCCACGCTTACGAGACGGCTTGACCGTCGGCTTCAACGGTTGATCCGAGCCCGCAGGTCTGTCAGGTGACAAACCGGCGGCTTGTCACTGTCTGTTAGGCTAAGCAGTCATCGGTGTTTCTGACTCCATAGACCCATTTCACAGCCTGCTCCGGTTAGTCCGGTATTTCGGACCCTATCAAACGGAAAGCCTAACGTCCCGAAACTTCGTACTGAGATTTGCTCCGCTGTATTCTCTGCATAATTGCCTCCTCGCCGAGCGAGAACTAGCAGCCATTACGGATTGGCATGCAACCTGTTCTATGTGGCCGGCAGCTGCAAATCTAAAACCCCCGCCTAACTAACCTTCATTGCTTCGGAAACTGTCGCCAGAGCCCCATTCTTCAACTCGAAAACATCGCGATTAGAAAAAAGAGCATGAACAGCAAACAAAAGCCGGCAGCAATGGTAACAGGTGCTTCCAGGGGAATTGGCCTCGGAGTTACGCCGCTGATCAAACCCGGCTACGACATGCTGGGAACATCTCTGAGTATCAGCCAGAGTAAGCAGCTAAGATTGTCTTCTGATCGCGTGCTGATCGACGGTGATATGAGTAAGGAGGAAACCACTGCCAAAGTAGCGGCAGCGGCAATTGAGCACGTCGGTCGTATGGACTGGTTAGCTAACCCGGATCGACGGGCTTTCCACCTCTTGCAGAGAGCACCCGGCCAACCATCTGAGTGGTTGGACCGCATTTTCGTCCTGCACGCCCTGAAAATGGGGCTGGCCGGTGTTCTCTCGCTATTTGTCGCCCAAGCTCTTCGTCTGCAATACACCGAGTGGGCTCCGTTCACCGTGATGGTATTGATGATGGTGCATCCGCATCCTGGGTCGATCGCACTCAAGTCGCTCTTCCGGGTGGTCGGCACCCTGGCCGGTGCCAGCTTGGGTGTCTGGCTGGTGAGCGACTACGTATCTAGTCCCATTTTATTTTTGAGTGTGACCTTCCTGGTCATGGGTTTAGCCAGTTACAAAGTAGGACAACTCAGTTCGGCGATGGCTCCTTATGGCTATTTCTTGACCGGGGTCACCCTTATCGTCGTTGAAAGCAGCGCTATAGCCCGACCGGACCAAGCCTGGTCTATTGCACTTAGCCGCGCCGAGGAAACTTTTGTCGGAATCGTCGCGGTTTTAATTATCAATTCATTGTTCCGGCCGCGGAGTCCGCGGCAGGAATTTCAGCAACTCGCGCGCTCAGCGGTCGATCAACTCGAGCATCTAACTAATGCTGAGCTCCAAAACATCAAGGAAGGAACTGCGTCTGAAGTATTGGAGCAGCAAACCGCGGTGCTGCGGAAGCTTCTGTCGTTGGACAGCCTTCTGCTAGCTGAACGACGTGAAAGCTTATACTTCAGAGCCAATACGGCTGTTCTTCAGAAAGTCCTGAATTCACTTCGAAACCTTTTTCAAGCCGTATCTGAGCTGAGTCGATTGGCGATTGACTGGAGAGTCCTAAACGGGCGATTCGAGAAGCAATTGGAAGCGGCCCAAGATTTATTAAAGCACGGCTTCGCGAACGTTGGGCGCACCTCGGTAGAAGATCCATCTATGCTCGCGACTGCGTTCCAAACGTTGGATGACGAAATCAATCACTGGGTTCGAGCGGGTGAGCTTCAAGAGCTGCCGGCCGATCAACTAGCAGCTTATCTGCGTTGTTGGAACTCCTTTCGCCGCATGCAGAATGAGTTGCTGAACCTCTACGATTTGCCGAACCAGTTACAGCGGTACGAGCAAGACACGGTGCCTCAGTCTGATCCGCCCAAGACTCAGCGGAAAATCGACCGGCGTCTGGTCATGGTTGGAGTCAAAGGAGGGCTGGCCACTGTCGTCAGCCTATTTTTAGTTGAATGGCTTCATCTGCCGGGACCGACCATTGTGCCGGTCGCGGCCTGGCTGGCAGTGATTTTTACTTCTTACCAAATCCCGTCCGGGCGTTCGGGACATATCCGGGCCTTTCGCAACCTGCTGCTGATGGCTTTATACGGAATCGTGGCATTACTTGGCTTACTCGTCCTGACACCTTTCCTGTCGAACTATTGGTTCATGAATCTAATCCTGTTCTGCATCCTATTTGCCCATGGTTATTTCGCCTCGAAAACTTCCGGGCTGGCCTTCTGGATGTTAGGAACGATTTTCCTCGCTTTGGTTCTAGTCGCTCTCAATACGCAAAAGCCAGTTCCATTCGCTGAGATTGTGGATAGCTGCTTAGGGGTGATAACCGGCTTCACCGTGGGCGTGACCATAGCGCGGGTGTTATGGCCAAGATTGCCCCAGAAAGAGTTGAAAGAAGCTACCGCCCGATTTTGTGACGCCGCCCAATCGGCTTTGGCCGAGACCCCGGCTGGGTCAATGAGTAGTATCAATTCTACCTTGTCGGCTCTGCCATTGGACATCGCCCGAACAACGGCAGTACTAGGAGTCAACGGTTTTCTACGGCAAGAACAGGCGAAATGGAATCGCCTGATTCCCGTTTTGATGTGCACAGGGGACCAACTGTCGCGTCTGACATCGATTCGGGGCAAGTTCATCGATTCCCAAGAACTAGGGTTCTATTTGGATGGTTTGCACCAGGATTTTAGAACCTGGATGGACGCTCTCGGCCGTTTTTTTCGCCAGCCAGACAGCCAGAAGATCCTACCTTCTCTTCAAGGCCTAATTGACCACCTGAAGCAGAGGCTAGAAGGCCTGACCGTAGCTGATCCATCGCATCCGTCTTCGAATGGTTCGGCGCCCGAAACGTTGATAGATGTGCATGAGTATCTGGTGACGGCGGAGCTCATGCGGCTGTGCGGTGACATCGCTTCAAGCCTCCGGTTAGCCGAGTACTCAGGAGACTACTTCCTTTAGAAGTTACACTGAAAACTCTGACCAGATTTTATGATCTTACTTCCAACCCACCATAGACAATTGAGTCGTAAATTTTACCGCTTATGAACGTATCACATCCCGAGTTCGACATTCTCGGTTTTCTAGTTCCTTTGAGTTTGGTAGCCGGAGTCGTCGGCTTCGTGATAGCTTGGTTTATCGTCGCTATCCTGGAGCGTCTTCGACTGACCCGCTATTTCGGAAATATCTCGCTCTTCTTTATCGCGTTGAGCGTTCTGTTGGCTGGCTTAACAGATTGGTTGGTGAATCTATGAATAAAAAGATATTGGGTTATGGCTTCACGCTGGCGATTGCCGCGGCGGCCGGTTGGATCATCTGGATTGAATATCGGCACTATAGTGACGATCCGTGGACACGGGACGGGCAAGTCCGTGCCAACGTGGTAGGCATCGCCCCGCGAGTACCCGGACCGATCATCCGGATTGCCGTAATTGATAATCAGCAGGTTAAGCGGGGAGACCTTCTTTTTGAGATTGATCCAGCGGATTATCGCGCCGCCGTTGAGCAGGCGAAGGCACAGGTACTGGCTACAGAGGCAACCTTAACCCAGCGGAAGCAGGAGCTAGACAGACAGACGGAGTTGTTTCAGAAGAAAGTAAATGCCCTGAAGGATTACCAAGACGCCCAGGATAATTGCGACACGGCGAAAGCAAATCTAGCTGCCGCCAAAGCCAATCTATTAACGTCCGAATTGAGACTTAGTTACACGAAGATCTATGCCACGGTCAACGGCGAGGTGACCAACCTGGATGTCAGCGAAGGAGCCTATGCGTCGACGGGAGAGCAAATTTTGGCACTGGTAGACCGGGATTCGTACTGGATCGCCGCGTACTTCAAGGAAACGCAACTCCGCCATATCGCTACTGGCGATACCGCCATAATCTCCCTGATGGGGAATGAAGATCTACCTTTTACGGGCACAGTTCGCAGTGTGGGGTGGGGTATCTTTGTGACGGACGGTTCCTCAGCTCAAGGTACAGCCTTGTTGCCCTCGGTCAGTCCAACGATCGATTGGGTGCGACTGCCCCAGAGGTTTCCCGTTCGCATTCAGGTGTACAGTTCGGCGCTAAGGGAGCTGCGAATGGGTCAGACCGCCTCGGTGACAATTTCGCATGGCGCCCAGACTAAAAATGTAAGCATGATTCCCTAATCAAACCGATACCTATGGAAACGACAACAGAACCCGACAACCTTCGCTATACGAAAATGCCCCTCAAGCATGGATCCGGCGCGATTCCCGCCGTCGGTTTTGGTACGCTAATTCCCGACCCCATCGAAACGAAAAAGGCGACCAGGCTCGCGCTAGAAGCAGGATTCCGTCAATTCGATTCCGCAGAACGATACCGAAATGAAAAAGAGGTAGGCGAAGCCATGCAGGAGGTGTTCAAGGAGGGGAAGATTAAACGAGAAGACGTGTTTATTGCCACGAAACTCTGGAACAGCAACCACCGTCCTGAACGGGTCAAACCCGCTTTCGAGGCGAGTCTAAAACGACTCCAACTCGACTACATCGACCTCTATTTAATCCACACCCCGTTTGCCTTTCAACCTGGAGACGAGCAAGACCCGAGGGACGAGAGCGGCCAAGTAATTTATGATGAAGGGGTGACATTGCTGGATACCTGGCGAGCTCTGGAGAGTCTGGTCGACGAAGGCAGGTGTAAAGCCATCGGATTGTCAGACGTTGATGTGGAAAAGACGAAATGGATTTTTGAATCCGCCAGGATAAAACCGGCCGTGGTTCACGTAGAATCCCATCCCTATCTCCCAGAATGGGAGTTGCTCGAGTTTTGCCAACAGAACGGTATCGTGCTCCAAGCTTTTGCGGCGTTAGGTCATAGTTCAGAACCTAAGTTGCTGGATGATCCTGTAATTACTTCCATCGCCAGGCGAGTTAACAAAACCCCCGGCCAAGTGCTGCTCGCCTGGGCGGTGCAACGCGGCACGGCCCTCCTTACCACATCCAAAACCCCCAGCCGCATCAAGGAGAACTTTGATATCTCCACGCTTCCTAAAGACGCTATGAAAGAGATTAGTGAGGGAATCAAGACGCGGCAAAGATTTAATGCGGTGGTGGAGACGGGCGTGCCTGGGTTTATTCCAAGAGGAAAGTGAACATAAAGGTCAAGCAGCACCTGGAGCAGTCCATGCAAGAGGAACAAATGCGGGAAGCCCTGAATACGCACTGGCAGGCGTCGGCAGCCGGCGATGCCAACGCGGAACACGATATTTACGATGACGATGCCATTTGTGATTATCCCCAGTCAGGCGAGCGAATTCTCGGGCGAAAGAATCTGCAAGCCTTGCGAAGTCATCATCCTGGCAAGCCGTCAGGCTTCAAAGTTAAGCGAATTCTCGGAAATGGTGATCTCTGGATCACGGAATACACCATCACCTACCAGGGGCGACCAGCATACACGGTGAGCATTATGGAGTTCCGCAACGGAAAGGTCGTGCACGAGACGCAGTATTTCGCGGATCCCTTCGAGGCGCCGGCCTGGCGGAGCCAATGGGTTCAGCAGAAGGAGTGACACCGCACTGAGGCACGAGGCTGTATATGCGATCTGACGTTATTCCCGGGGCAATCTTTCCCGACTATGAGCTTCCCGATCACGCCGCGAAACGTCGGAAGCTCTCCGAACTACAAGGACCACATCCAATGGTTCTCATCCTCAGCCGCGGAGGTTTCTGCCCCAAGGACCGCCGGTACGCTGAAGGGCTTCTTCAACTCCATCGTGAGTTAGAGGTTGGCTATTGCCGGCTGGTCACGATTAGCACCGACAATATCACAGAGACGAGTGAATATCGTAGCGGAGCGGGTGCCCACTGGCCTTTCCTTTCTGACCAGGGGCGTAAAGTCCAAAAGGATCTCGACATCGCCGAGTACACAGATCCTCTCCACAATCCGATGATCCCATATGTCATTGTCCTCGAACCTGGGCTTGTCATATACAAGATCTACAACGGTTACTGGTTCTTCGGCCGGCCCACGATGGAAGATCTCCGCCAGGATTTACGAGCCGTTACCAAGAAATGCCGGCCGGACTGGGACATCACGGCGCCCGAACTCAAAGCGGCGTGGCAACAAGGCCGAAAGGAACTCTTCTATCCCTACGGCAAGACGTACGCCCAAACCTTGGGTGAACAGGACTAGGATTCGGAGTCTCGTATTTCCCGCGTTATAGGTCGATTACGACGTCGCCCTTAGGTTGGGAGCAACAGATTAGCAAATTGCCCTGGGTGGGCGGCTCGAGCGGTTCAGGCTGGTAGTCGACAGTGCCCGAGATTAAGCCGCTTTCGCAAGTGTGGCAGACTCCTGTTCGGCACGCCCACCTCACTGGCACGTCACAGGCTTCCGCGAAATCGAGCAGGCTCGAAAACTTTGCGTTCCAGCACACATTCAGGCCGCTGCGCACAAACGACACTCGTGGGCCCGAACCCACAGGCCCCTCCGGCGGGTGTGGAGCTGCCTTCGACGGATCGACTACGCCGGGCGTTATCGATTTCCCTGGGCCGAAAATTTCCTTGTGCACCCGGTCGTCTGAAACGCCCCAAGCCGTCAGTCCGTTACTCAAATCCAGCAGGAACGAAGCAGGCCCGCATATATAGAAATCGGCATCGCGCGGCACACCAAGTTTTTCGAGCACTTCGACTGTGACACGTCCTGAAGCATCGAAGTCCACGCCCTGACGATCTCGAGGACCCGGGCGGCTGTAGGCAATGAAGCTTTTGCCGCGCGGTAGCGCTTTGATCAGGTTGCGTGACTCCTCCGCAAATGGGTGCTCCTCACCGTCACGAGCTCCAAACAGCCACCAGACTTCACGTGGTGAGATTTCAACAGCCAGCGAATGCAGCATCGCCAATACCGGAGTTGCTCCAACACCCGCGCTGACTAACACCACTGACTTCGCGCCTGGTTGCAGCGTGAAATTTCCCCTTGGCGCCGCCACTTCCAGCAAATCACCCAGCCTAACTTGATTGTGCAAGTAGGTACTGGCGGCGCCATTCTCCTCTAGCTTGATGCTCACCCGGTAGCGATCCGCACTGGGTAAATCCGAAAGCGAGTAGTTGCGCAACAGAACGGGACCGTCGGGTTTCGGTTGTAGGCGCAAGATAATAAACTGCCCGGGCAGCGCGGCAACGAGTGGGCGACTATCAGCAGGAGTTAGGGTTAGCGAAACTACGCTAGCGCTCTCCCGATTGATACGAGAGACTGCTAGCTGCCTGAATCCCGGCCATGCGGGCGGCGGGCCGCTCTGTGGTGTGAGCCCGGGATTCCCTTTTTCCGGGGTTTCGGTTTTTTTGTTTTGCAGGATCGCTTGAAATGAATCCTGCCATCCCTGGCTCAAAGCTCGGATGCGTAATGCTCGCTCTAATTGCTCGGAAGCATGAATCGGCAGATAGAGCAGCGCATCTATCTCGGCGACATTCATTCGCTCTGAGCCTTCCGCGACCTTTACAATTTCATCACCGGCTCCAACTTCACCTTCTTCCAGAACTCGAAAGTAAAAACCCGGCCGATGATGCGCCACCACCAGCGCTGCCATTTGCGGTTCGTCCATGCGGATACCGAGCCGATAACACGTGACCCGGGGCTGTGATACCTCGAACAATGCGGTGCCAATGCGGTAACGGTCGCCAATACAAACTTCAACGTCAGGCAAGCCTTCGAAGGTGAAGTTTTCACCGAATTGTCCATACGAAAAGTCAGTTCGGCTAAGTTGGCGCTCCCAATAGCGGTAGGAATCCAGCTGGTAAACCATTACCGCACGGTTCACGCCTCCGTGGCCGGCTAGGTCTCCCTGGCCATCACCATCGATATTCAATTTCCGAACGATTACGCGACCGACGACTGGACTTTTCCAGATGCCTGTGCGGACGGTTTTACCGCGCCAGCCGATCTCGCGCGGGAGGCCGACATTAACGGATACAAGCCGGGGTGCCATTGGGTTATAGGTTTTAGGTTATAGGTTTTAAGTTGTAGGTTTTAGGTTGGGCGTTTTGCAGTTCCACAGCGCGGGAACATTGATGCGTGCTCAAAGGCGGTAAGCGCGACTCACAACTTAAAACTTAAAACTTAAAACCTATAACCTATAACCTATAACTTATAACTTCTTCACTGTTTGAGCCGCAGTCCTTTCGGGACGAAGACGCGGTCCAGTCCGTCGAAGAAGGACTGCACCAGCAATGCGAGCAAGGCAGCGGGAATCGCGCCCTCCAAAATCGTCTGGTAGTCATTCAGGTTGAGCCCGCTGATAATTGGTTCTCCCAATCCGCCGACTCCGATGAGTGCGGCCAGCGTAGCGGTGCCAACGTTAATGATCGCGCTGGTTTTTACCCCGGCCAAGATCGTGCGTGAGGCGAGTGGCAAGAAAACTTTCCAAAGTTGTGCCCGCGGCTCTAATCCCAGCGCGGCGGCGGATTCTCGGACCGACGTCGGGATGTCCTGCAGACCAGTGGCGGTATTCCGAACGATCGGCAGCAGGCTATACAAAAAAAGTGCGAAGACGGCCGTTACCGGACTGATTCCGAAAAAAGGGAGTGGCACCAGCAACGCAAGTAACGCGAGAGACGGGATCGTTTGGATCATGCCGCTAGTAGTGAGAATGAAGTTGCTGACCGGGCCGGGCCGACTCGCCCGAATGCCAAGTGGTATGCCGGCAATAATTCCTAGGAAAAGCGAAGCCCCAACCAATTCCAAGTGTCGCCATGTCCAGCCACCGATTTTTCCAATGAAGTCATTGGAACGGGAGACTGGCTTTTGGCCAAAGTAAAGCGACGCGGCCAAAGCATAATCTTTTGTTCGCTCAGCTTCTGAGTTTAAGCGCGTCATGCGCGCGTCATCGAGGGTGCCCACGAGTTTTTCCAGCGCAGCCACGGCGCGCTTGTCCATATCGAGCCGGTAGAGAAACACCGCTTTATATTGCGGAAAAAAATGAAGGTCATCATCGAGCACCACGAGATCGTTTTCCGCGATTCTTGCGTCCGTCGAATAGGCGTCTTTTAGGTCGATCGACCCATTCGCCAGAGCGGCGTAGCCAAGCGCGTGATCGATCCCGCGTACGTTCCGCATCTGCAAACCGTAACGCGCGCTCAACGGCGTCCAGCCATCCTGGCGGTCCAGAAACTCGTGGGTCAGACCAATGTTCAGATCGGGATGATCCCGCAGGTCGCTTATCTGGTGGAGGCCAAGCTTAGCGGCACGATCTCGCCGCATAACGAGAGCGTAGGTGTTGTCGAACCCAAGCTCCCCCGTCATCCCCACCCCACGTTGCCGAAGCAGCGCACTCATTTGATCCGTACCCAGCGGCGGCTTGGTTTTCAGAATTTCCTCGGCGATCGTGCCGGTGTACTCGGGGTAGAGCGCAATTTCGCCCCCCTGCAAAGCCTGCCACAAGATGATCGTCCCACCCATGCCTGGTCGGACCTCGGCGGCGAAGCCGGCGTTCTGCAAAGTCGTCTTGGCGATCTCACCCAGAACGTAGGACTCGGTGAATCTCTTCGAACCAACCACGATTCGCTGCGCTTGCGCCCCAACTGAAAGAGCGAAAATCAGTGCAATTAGAATAATCGGCTTCATACCGCCTCAACTGCACGCTGAGCGCGTAGAAATTCGCGCACGAACTCTGTGGCCGGCTTGGTCCGCAGGTCAGCGAGCGTTCCGGATTGGACGATGCGGCCTTCATTCAGCAACACAATGCAATCGGCAAAAAAGCCGGCCTCGGCCATGTCGTGGGTAACCATCACAATCGTCTGTTGCAGGCGCCTGAAAATTTCTTTCAACTCATCCTGCAGACGGGCACGCACCATCGGATCAAGGGCGCCGAATGGTTCATCGAGCAGCAGCACCGATGGCTTCAGCATGAGTGCACGCATAAGGCTGACCCGTTGACGCTGGCCTCCGGAAAGTTCGACCGGATAGCGCTGAAGCGCAGATTCGGGGAAATGAGTCAGCTCACAGAGTTCCAGTAGGCGGGTTTCATTTCGCTCAAACGGCTCTTTCAGATGCTTTGCCATGAGCAAGACATTTTGTCTGGCTGTCAAATGAGCAAAGAGTCCGCCTTCCTGTATCACGTACCCGATCCGCCGCCGCAAAGAGAGGATGTTCGTTGGCGTGACACCTTCGCCGTCAATTTCGATTGTGCCGCTGGTGGGCTCGAGTAAACCAATGATTAGTCTCAAAATGGTTGACTTGCCACAGCCACTCGGACCGATCAGCACCGTTGTTTTGCCGGCAGAGACATCCAGATTCGTTTCATGAAGAGCGACTGTCGTGCCGAATGTTTTACTCACAGATCTGAGTTCAATCATTTTCGAAAAACACGAGTTAGTTCCAGATCTGCTCCAGTGACCATGGAATGGTCTAACAGAACAGCCCAGGGCTTCAGCCCTGGGTGTGGTGCAGCGCAAGATCCGCCCTGAAAGTGGCGGCCGAGACTGGTCTTCTGAGGTTCGGTTTCAAATTCGCAAGCCAGACCCCAACATCGGGTGCCACTTTCAGGGCACCTCTTCCTGGCCGCGAACCCAGGGTTGAAACCCTGGGCTATTCTCTTAAACCATTTCATGGTTCAACGCTTTTCAGACGCTGGGCCCAGGCGAAACAAACCTGTCGGTCACCGGACTTCCAGGTACTGCACGCTGAACAGCCTGGCTGCGTCGGTCCAGAGCCTTTTGACGCTCCAGCCCGAACGGGCCGCAAGTTCGGCAAACCCTCGCACGCTGTATTTGTACGAGTATTCAGTGACAATGTGCTCTCCCTGTCCGAAGACAAAGGGTGTCTCGTTCAACTGTACCGTCTGATCAACCAAGCTGACCAGATGCATCTCGATTCGACCAAATTCTTCATTGTAAAACGCATAGTGCTCAAACTGGTCACTGCGAATCTCGGCATTAAATGAACGATTAATGCGAGTGAGCAGGTTGAGATTGAATGCGGCGGTTATACCACGGCCGTCATTGTAGGCGCGTTCAAGCGTGAGTCGGTCTTTTTTTAGATCTACGCCGATCAAGAGGCCGCCACCGGCACCGCAGAGGACCGCAATCCGGCGAAGAAATTTCTCCGCTTCGGTCGGCTGAAGATTGCCAATAGTTGAACCCGGGAAAAAGGCCACGGTCCGCTGCATTGCATATGGCGGCTCCGGTAACGTAAGTGTGCTGGTAAAGTCAGCACACACCGGAGTTATGCAGAGTTCTGGATAAACGCGTGCGAGTCTTGCGCTTGATCGGAGTAAATGGTCCCGCGCTATATCGATTGGGACGTAGGCGGCCGGTTCGTACAGGTGATCTAACAAAACCCGGGTCTTGGCGCTGCTACCACTGCCGAGCTCAATCAAGCGGCACTCCGGGCCGAAAAGGGTGCAGATCTCGGCGGCATGGTCTCGCAAGATCAGCATCTCAGTGGGGGTAGGATAATATTCGTCGAGGCAACAAATCTGATCAAAAAGCTCGCAACCGGTTTTGTCGTAGAAAAATTTCGACGGTATAGACTTCGGGCTTCGCGACAGGCCGAGAAAGAGCTCGTCCAAGAACCTGTCGGCTGAAGGTTCGAAGTCGTGCAAAGAAGGTGAGGGATCGCTAAGGATTTTCATCGCTCAGAGGAAAATTTTGAGTCGCTATCTCGGTTCCGAACTAAGCTTAGCTTCTGGCGAGGCGGATTCCCGTGAACTGCCAGCGCGCATTAGGCGGGAAAAAGTTACGGTACGTCTTGCGGATGTGTGACTGTGAGGTGGCGCACGAGCCGCCTCGTAAGACGTACTGATTGCACATGAATTTGCCGTTGTATTCGCCCAGCGCGCCGACCGCGGGCGCGTATCCTGGGTATGGAGAATAGGAACTACTCGTCCATTCCCAAACGTCGCCGAACATTTGCGCCAGCGGCCGACGGGTGGGCGTATGATTAAGCGGCTGCGGATGAAAGTTACTATTTTCCGCAAAGTTGCCTGCATATGGCAAGTCCCCCGCCGCTACCTCCCATTCAAATTCATTTGGCAAACGCGCTTTCGCCCAACGCGCAAACGCATCGGCTTCGAAATAGCTCACATGACAGACGGGTTCATCCTTATCCAGTTCACGCATACCAGCCAACGTGAACACCCACCAACTGCCGTCGCGTTTCTCCCAATAGAGTGGCGCCTCCCAGCGCTGCTCGTTGACCGTGTACCAGCCGAGCGAAAGCCAGAACTCAGGTCGCCGATAGCCGCCATCCTCGATAAATTCGAGATAATCTCCGTTGGTAACTAGTCGCGGCATGAGCTGGAAACCCTCGACAAATTGGCGATGATGTGGACCTTCGTTATCGAAATGGAATCCAGCGCCTCTATAGCCAACCTCGTAAACTCCCGCTAGAAACGACACCGGCGACGTTAACGTAACCGGAGCGGATTTCGGTGTGGAACGTTCACAAAAAACCGGCCGGAGCGGATTTTCGGAAAACACATGCTTGATATCCGTTAATATCAGTTCCTGATGTTGTTGTTCATGGTGAAGACCCAGCCGGATAACAGGTGCGAATTTTTCTAAGATGGCGGCCTTTTCAAACACTGCATCCATAATGTCGTCAACCAGGCGGCGATACTCCAGTGCCTCCCGCAAAGTCGGCCGGGAAATGAGACCACGTTTAGGCCGGCAGTGCATTTTACCGGCTGCATTATAGTAAGAGTTAAACAGGTAGGCGTATTGCGCGTGTATCGGATTGTGGTTCGGTAAAGCTTCTTTAAGAACGAAGGTTTCAAAGAACCAGCTCGTGTGCGCAAGGTGCCACTTTACCGGGCTCGCCTCAGGCATGGTTTGCACAACGCAATCCTCGGGCTCAAGGGTCTCGCGCAGTTTTTCGCTGAACTCTCGGATACGTCGATACCTGACTCGGAGATCTTCCGATTGGTCGATTTCAGAGGCCGGCGCAGTAGCGACTTCAGTCCCTTTCGATGCTCCCGCGGGTGAGCGGAATTTGTTAATCGTTTCCGTGTCGCCTGCTGGACCCTCAGATCTAACTGTGTCTTGAAGCTGCATTTAATAACTCCATACTTTAGGTTAGTTTCACCGCGTGGTTTTCGCCTGACGCCTAGGATCACTTTCCGTGCCAACCCTTTTTATGGGTTTAAAAGTGACAGATAACGAGTGATTGCATCCCTTAGGCTACGCGCAGCTGAAAGAACGGAATTTCGTTTGTCCGATATCCCGTGCGAACTAATCATTACGCTCGCAAACAGATGCAGATCGGTTCGGTTAACTCTGTTCTGGCTGCATTTCCGGTTAATAAAGTGACCGCATGGCCATAGAGACGAAGCGGGACCTCGGAGTTGTCTCCCGGTAGGGACTCAGGCTCTCAGTACCAGAGGCGTAGACAGCGAGTCGGAAGTGATGGCAAGCTAAATGCTAAGGCTGGTGTTCGGGTGTCCTCTCGGAGGTTGCGGTCAACAGATAACTACCCTCGGCGAATCAGAGAAAGATCAATCTAATGACTAAGTCATGTGAACACTTGCAGTATTTAACTGCGGCGGATTTTCCGTTCCGCACAGTAAGGGAAACCTATGCCTACTAAAGAGTATGACGTGATCGTTATTGGAGCCGGATCGACCGGAGAGAATGTAGCAGACCGGGCGGTCAAGGGAGGCTTGCGGGCAGCCATCGTCGAGGCTGATCTCGTTGGGGGCGAATGTTCCTATTGGGCGTGCGTACCGAGTAAGGCGCTGCTACGACCACTCGAAGCGTTGACGGCCGCCCGGAGCGTTGCTGGAACCCGGGAGGCGATCACCGGGAGCCTGGATGTCGCCCAGATATTCGCTAGACGTGACTCCTTCACTGCTCACTGGAATGACAAAGGTCAGACCGACTGGCTGCACAACGCCAAGATTGACCTTATCCGGGGACAGGCTCGTCTAGACGGCGAACGCAAGATCATAGTGACTGAAAAGAATGGCTCCACCCTCGATTTAACTGCGCGCCATGCGATCGCTCTGTGCACGGGAAGTCGCGCAGCAATTCCTGCGACTCCCGGATTGGTCGAAGCAAAGCCATGGACAAGTCGAGAGGCAACCAGCGCCAGAGAAGCACCCAACCGGCTAGCGATCATTGGGGGCGGTGTGGTCGCGTGCGAGATGGGGACAGCTTGGTCGCGTCTCGGGACTCAGGAAGTCACGATCATCCAGCGCGGACCGCGACTCATTCCAAACTGTGAACCGTTTGCCAGCGCGACCCTGCAGAGCGCCTTTGAGCGAAGGGGCGTAACGGTGTTGACCGGGACAAACGTTAGTCGCGTTGAACGCAACGTAGATGGGGAGGTGGAGCTCTCCTTGGATAATGGCAAAACCGTTGTCGCCGATGAGATACTTGTCGCCACCGGACGCCGGCCGCAGACTGACAATCTCGGGCTTGAAACGGTGGGTCTTAAACCTGGCTCGTGGCTGGAGGTGGATGATAGCATGCGCATTCAGGCAGTCGCCGGAGATTGGCTGTACGCTGCCGGAGACGTCAACCATCGCGCATTACTCACCCACATGGGGAAATACCAGGCTCGGGTCTGCGGCGACGCGATTGTAGCGCGAGCTCAAGGCAAGCTGGATGATTCTAGCCCGGCGCCATGGTCGCGCCACGCCGCGACTGCCGACACTGTGGCTGTGCCCCAAGTTATCTTCACTGAGCCGGAGGTTGCCGCTGTCGGATTAACCGAGCAGCAAGCACGAGCTCGCGGCATGACCGTGCGTGCCGTCGACTACGAGATCGGCCGGGTCACCGGCGCGGCTCTTTATGCCGATGACTACACCGGTCAGGCACGAATGGTTGTAGACACGGCCCGTAACGTGATCGTGGGTATGACGTTAGTAGGACCATCGGTGGCTGAACTGCTCCACTCGGCAACCATCGCGGTTGTGGGAGCCGTCCCCATCGATCGACTTTGGCATGCCGTGCCGGCTTATCCCACCATCAGTGAGATCTGGCTGAGGTTGCTCGAGACGTTTGGATTGTGAGTAGAAGAGGAAATCTCACGCAAAGCCGCACAGGTTAAGACGAGGGCTAGATTGATTCACAGAAAATCAGTAGGGCCGCGGGAGCGCGTACCGATCAACCCTACACGTCGCAAGTTAGGTCCCGCTCGCGTGCGCCTTTGCTCTTCGCTATTGGCACGTCTGCGACGCTCCTAAGCATTAGCCTCGAAAGCAAGTAGTTGGGTAGATACCTGACCTATCCCTCCTCTGGACTCTGTTTATGACGGGCGGGCTTCATCCGATCTTTACGCCCACAACGGCCTATGCGCCTACGACCAAAGTCCAGTAGAATCCAATCGACCGAGGATGACTATACCTGGTCGAGGAAGCTACTATCGAGGAACCAGTGCCCGAGAATACTATTAAACTGTCAGCAGCCCCTACTGTCTGCATTGTGGACGACGACGCATCAATGGCAAACTCCACCCGGTTTCTGGTGCAGTCGTTTGGGTTTATGGCTGAATCTTTCTCGTCCGCTGAGGGATTTCTAGATTCCGCTCTAATCCGCACGACAGAGCGGCTGATTTTAATCCTGGATTTTCGCCTGCCCGGATTGGACGGGTTGGCATTACAGCGACGTCTCCTCACGGCTAACAAACGGATTCCGATCATTTTTGTTTCCGCGCGCGCGAACGAAGCAGTGAGGGCCCGAGGCATTGCCAACGGTGCGCTAGCTTTCTTACGGAAGCCTTTCAGCGGAGACCAATTGATCAACGCCCTCCAGTCGGCCTTTTTTGACGAAGTGCATTAGAGGGAAACGGTAGGTGACCCAAAATGAGTGATGCTTTCTTGCAACCCCAACGTGAAGGCTCTGTGAAAGAAGTCTCTGTTTTCAGGAACGAGGTTTTGCTTTCGCCAGGGCATCATCCGGAACCACCGATTCCGGACACAATTTTGGAAAAGTGGCAGAATATTGTGAATCTGATGGCGGAGATGCTCGATGTGCCCGCAGGTCTGATCACGCGGATCGTAGGTGATGAGATACACGTTTTTGTCTCGAGTGGCACGAAGGGAAATCCTTACCATCGTGGAGACCACCAGCATTTCTGGGGCTCTGGCCTCTACTGCGAGACGGTTGTTACCAAGAATCACGAGCTGTTGGTTCCTAACGCGCTCTTAGATGAGGCCTGGAGAAACAATCCGCAGGTCAGTCTGAATCTGATATCCTATTTGGGATATCTCATTCGTTGGCCTGACGGGTGGCCTTTCGGGACTATGTGCGTTTTCGATTGCAAAACGAATTCATATTTGAGAAGTACCAACGCTTAATCACCCAGTTTCGGGACATCGTCGAAATTCATTTGGAGATAATTTATACGGAAGCGAAGCGCCGAGAGGAGCTAGAACGCTTAGTTGACGAGCGAACGGCCTCACTCCAGGTGGCAGTGGCGCAACAAATCGAAGCCAACAATCGCGTGCTTTCGGAGATGAGCCAGCGGAAACAGACTGAAGAATCTCTGCGGAAAGCCCAACAGGACCTCGCGCGAATTAGCAGAATCACAACTATGGGTGAGCTGGCGGCGACGATCGCGCATGAGGTAACCCAACCACTTTCCGGCGTCTTGACCAATGGAAATGCCTGTCTCCGGTGGCTAGCGGGCGGCGAATCTAGTACCCAAAATCTTGAGGAGGTACGTCAGTCCGTCGAACGAATGATCAGGGACGGTCAACGAGCCGGCGATGTGATTTTGCGACTGCGCAATTTCTTCAAGGCCAGCGGAGGGGAAAAGACACCTCTCAATATAAATGAAGTGGTTGAAGGAATCGTGTTGTTAGTACAGCACGAGCTAGATAGGAATCACGTCCTGCTCAGAACGGAATTGTCCGAGCGACTTCCCATCGTTCGAGGCGATTCGGTTCAGCTCCAGCAGGTTCTCCTCAACCTTATCTTAAACGCGGCCGATGCGGCGGCCGACGTGATCGATCGACCAAGAGAGTTAACCATCGTGACTCGTCCCGAAGCTGGAGGCGTCCGAGTCGAAGTAAGGGATAACGGAGTTGGCATTGAGAAAGAGAAGCTGGAGTCAATCTTTCAGCCGTTTTACACAACGAAAACCAATGGCATGGGTTTGGGCCTTTCGATCAGCCGCTCGATTATCAACAACCATGGAGGCCAGCTCATCGCTCAGCCCAACCATGGTCCAGGAACTACATTCGGTTTCACTCTCACCTAACCCGCCTGACCTCACGAAACGAAAGGTCATCGTGGGTATGACGTCAGTAGGACTATCGACGGGTGAACTGCTGCCGGTGGGAACCATCGCGATGGTCGGAGCCGTCTCCATCGAGGCGCTCATTCTGATCACCGCGACAGACCTTCCAGTTTGGGTTGCCGGCGCCCACCCAAAGGGCTGCCGAGAGCTTGGCGAGGTTGGGCCCTACGTCGTAGCGTTCATGGACCAAGGTCCAATAGAACGGGGTCACTCCTGGCCTTTGATTTGCAGGGCAAAGGAGTGACGGTGTATGCAAACCAATCTACCCAATGGGAACAACCCTTTCGTCTTTGTAATCAACGACGAATCGTCGGTCCGGGTGCCGAATAAACCCGAAATCGTGATCTCTTCGGAGCTCAACGGAAGCCGGAAGGTGTCTGCCGAACTTAGCGACATCATCGGCCAAGGAAAAGCGTGGCGGCAAATCATCAGAAAAGTGGAGATGGTGGCGCCGACAGATGCCAGCGTTCTGGTTCTAGGCGAGACTGGCACCGGCAAAGAGCTGGTCGCCCAGGAACTGCACCGGCGCAGCCGCCGCCAGGACAAACCGTTAATCCGGGTTAATTGCGCCTGTATACCGAAGGGATTGTATGAGAGCGAATTCTTTGGCCATGTGAGGGGCGCATTTACCGGTGCCATTAAAGATCGGATTGGCCGCTTCGAGGCTGCCGCTGGCGGCACCCTTTTCCTTGATGAGATCGGCGAAATCCCCCTCGAACTGCAGAGCAAACTGCTGCGCGTTCTCCACGAGAAATCCTACGAACGGATAGGTGAGGACAGGACGCGGCACGCAGATGTGCGGATCGTTGTCGCCACCAATAGGGACCTGAAGAACGAAGTCGCGGGCGGCCGTTTTCGAGAAGACCTGTATTACCGATTGAATGTTTTTCCGATCGAAGTTGCTTCATTGCGGGATCGAAAGGAAGACATCCCACTTCTCGCCGCCCATTTTATCGAGATGTCGTCCAGAGAACTTGGATGTCCAACACCAAGACTGACGCCAGCCGGCCTAGAAACTCTGCTAACCTATGATTGGCCTGGAAATATCCGTGAATTGCGCAACGTCATCGAACGAGCCACGATCTTTGCCCAGGGCGGCGCGTTGGACTTTGACCTGCCAGTGACCGGCGCAGATCTGACTCCGTGTCGGTTAGAGGCCGCTGATGAAGTCGAAGCGGAATATCTGACCGAGGCAGAAATGCGCCGCCGAGAGCGCAAAAATCTTTTTATTGTTCTGCAGAAGACCGCCTGGCGAATTAAAGGCGCTGATGGAGCAGCTGAGCTTTTAGGACTCAGGCCCACCACCCTGGCCTCCCGGATAGAGAAGATGGGCTTGCAGCGACCTGGATGAAAGAAGACATCGAAGCGAACATTTGCACGATTAGTTCTACTCGGTCTTTTATTGGCTGATCACGAAAAGAATTATGTAACTTAAGCAGCTGGAGACCCCGTGTAATTGACCCGGTTTTTCACTGTCTGCTAGGCTAAGCCACAATCGGCGTTTCTGACTCCCTAGACCCATTTCACCACCTGCTCGGGCTAGTCCGGTATTTCGGACTCGATCAGACGGATAGCTTAAATTCCGAAACTTCGTACTGAGATTTGCTGACCGGTATTCTCTTCATAATTACCTCTTCGCCGGGGGAAAAAGTAGCAACCATTACGGATTGGCATGCAACCTGTTCTACGAGGCTGGCAGCTGCAACTCTAAGACCTGCACCTAACTGATCTTCATTGCCTGGCCGACTGTTCCCAGGGCCCCCTGCTCATTTCGAAAACATCACCATCAAAACGAAAATAGTATGAACAGCACGCAAAAGCCGGTCGCAATTGTAACGGGCGCTTCCAGCGGTATTGGTCTCGGAATCACGCTGGCATTTATCAAACAGGGTTACGATGTGGTAGGAACGTCTCACAGTATCAGCAAGTCTAAGGAGCTAAAAGCGGCTTCTGATCTCGTGCTGATCGACGGTGATATCAGTAAGAAGGAAACCGCCGTCGAAGTAGCGGCAGCGGCCATTGAGCACTTCGGCCGTATCGACCTGTTAGTTAACAACGCTGGGATTTTCATCGCCAAGCCGTTCACCGAGTACACAGAGGACGACTACAATTCAGTAATGAACACCAATGTGGCCAGTTACTTCTTCATGACCCAGCAAGTGATCCCGCAGATGAAGAAGCAAAATTCGGGACACGTAGTGAACATCTCTGCGGTCCTGGCCGACCAACCGAGCCGCAGCGTGCGCGCTCTTCTGGCCGTGCTTTCGAAGTCGACCATGCCCGCGGTTAGTAAAGCGTTGGCCCTGGAGTACGCAGCCGACAACATCCGGTTCAACACCGTCTCACCCGGTAACGTCAACACGCCGATGCACGCTAACGATGATCATGCGGAACTGGCAAAGTTTCATCCCCTGGGTCGGATGGCTGAAATTTCTGACGTCGTCGACGCGGTGCTCTATCTACAGAACGCCACGTTCGTAACCGGTGAAAACATCCGAGTGGATGGAGGGATCCATGCCGGCCGCTAACAATTCTCCAGAGATAAAACATGACCAACACCACCATTACCAGACAGATCCGCCTCGAACGACGTTTACCATCCTATTGGCGAGTTACCTTCGACCATCCGCCTCTGAATATCTTTGGTCCCGAGACCATTCCGCAGTTGAATGAAATTATCACGGGGCTCGAAAATGATGAGGAGGTAAAGGTTGTGGTTTTCGACAGCGCCGTCGAGGGCTTCTTCTTAACGCACTATAACTTCCTGGCGAAGCTGGAAGACTCGACCAGCTTGCCTCCTGGCCGAACGGGATTGCAGGCGCTTCCTGATATGCTGGCGCGCCTGAGCCGCGCTCCAGTGGTGTCTATCGTTTCGATCCGCGGGCGCGCTACCGGAGTCGGAAGCGAGCTTTCGCTCGCGAGCGATATGCGTTTTGCGAGCCGGGAAAAAGCGATCTTGTCACAATGGGAGGTTGGTGCTGGCCTGGTTCCAGGTGGCGGACCGATGGCACGACTACCTCGCCTGATAGGCAGAGGACGCGCCCTGGAAGTGCTGCTCGGGGCAGACGACATTAGGGGCGATCTCGCCGAGCTGTATGGTTACGTCAATCGCGCTTTGCCGGATGCCGAGCTAGATCCTTTTGTAGACGCACTGGCGGTGCGGATTGCCTCTTTCGACAAACAGGCGATCGCAGAAACGAAGCGCCTGGTCAACGTGGCCAGCCTACCCTCCGATGCGGAAATTGCGCCCGAGTGGGACGCATTTATCGCCTCTCTTGGGCGTCCCGCCAGCCAGGCCAGGATAAAGGCATTGATGGAGCGCGGTTTCCATAAGGCCGGTGATGTTGAAAATCGGCTGGGATACCATGTGGGTCAGTTAGCTAGCTGAGGCTACGAAAGTCAGCAACCCGAACGAAAAATCCGATTAAGCAAAGGAAAAAAGCAACGAGGGATGGGCCTGTCGACGGGGTGACGCCCGCGCCGATATTATCTGAAAAAACCTGGAGAACTTATGAACATCTACAACGCATACGCCGCTCGCTCCGCGAAAACAGAGTTAGAACCATTCAGTTTTGATCCCGGTCCACTCGGGTCCGAAGAAGTCGAAATCGAGGTTAGTCATTGCGGTATTTGCCACTCTGATCTCTCCATGCTGGATAACGATTGGGGTATGTCCAGATACCCCTTCGTGCCCGGGCATGAGGTAACCGGCACCATCTCCGCGCTGGGAGAACAAGCGAAAGGACTTGAAATCGGGCAGCGCGTCGGACTCGGCTGGTTTTCACACAGCTGCCTTTTCTGTCACCAATGTTTATCCGGTGATCATAACCTTTGCCCGACCGTGCAGAGCACTATCGTGGGCCGGCACGGCGGCTTTGCCGACCGGGTACGCGCCCAATGGACTTGGGTGCGCCAAATTCCTGATGGACTTGACCTGGCAAAAGCGGGCCCGTTGCTTTGCGGCGGTGTCACCGTGTTCGCTCCATTCCTTATTCATAACGTACCGTCTACGGCGCGGGTGGGCGTCATCGGGATCGGTGGACTCGGCCACCTGGCGTTACAGTTTGCTAACAAGTGGGGTTGCGAAGTTCATGCCTTCACTACCAGCGATAGTAAGGAAGCCGAAGCTCACAAACTCGGCGCCCACTATGCCCATAATACCAAGCAGGACGGCGCGCTGAAGAAAATCGCCGGTAGTCTCGACCTGATCATCTCGACGATTAACGCGAATCTGGATGTTTCCGGCCTGCTCGAGACGCTGGCTCCGAAAGGGTGTCTGCACAATGTCGGAGCTGTCCTCGATCCGTTGCAAGTTCCTGCTTTTGGCCTGATTGGGGGCCAGAAGTCGGTTTCGGGTTCACCTACCGGAAGTCCCACGGCAATTGATGCCATGCTCGAATTCAGTGCCCGACATTCCATCGCACCGATTACCGAGACATTCCCCATGTCGAACGTCAACGAGGCGATGGAGCACTTGCGTGCAGGCAAAGCGCATTATCGTATCGTTTTAACGAACGGATAGGGCGTAACGCGAAAAGCAACGACAGTTGCAGCTTAATCCTCTGGACGTCTACTTCTCTTTACTTGCCGGCCAGCGCGATCTGCTGAAAAACCTCTGCCTGTGTAGGATGGCAGTGAACCGTCTCAGCTAGAGCCTTCATCGGCAGTTTGTTGGTGATAGCTAGCGTGAGCTCGCTGATCATCTCCCCGGCGTGCGCCGCCACCAGTGTCGCCCCGACGATCTCGCCGGTCCCTTTGCGGGTGTAGATCTCGGCGAACCCTTCCTCTTCACCATCAATGAATGCCCGCTTCACCTCCGAAAGTTCCAGGCGGTGTGTGTCCAAGGCGACACCCGCCTCGGCCGCCCGGACTGGGGTCAGGCCAACGGTGGCTACCTCGGGGTCGGTGTAGGTGCAGTGCGGGATGACCAAATCGCACGCTTGGCGGCCCGCTCCGTCCATAGCGTTAGCAACGCACAATTGCGCCGTCGCCAGCGCCGCGTGCGTGTACTTTTCCGGGAACGCAACGTCGCCGGCCGCGTAGACAGCCGGGTTGCTCGTCCGCAGGGATCCATCGACCTCCAGGTCCCCGTCCCTTAGTCGTATTTCGACGACCTCCAGCCCCAGGTCTTCTACGTTTGCCTTGCGCCCGATGCCCAGCAGAAGCTGGTCATACTCAAGTTCCCGCGTTTCGGACTGGCTCCGCACTGTCAGCCGGCCGTTCGCCGCCCGCACCGCCCTAAATTCGAAATGCAGGCGCACTCCCTCGCGCTCGAACTGGCGGCGCAGTACCTCGCCCGCCTCCGGCTCGTCCTTCGGCAACAGGTTGTTCCTGGAGTTGACAAGGTCCACCTCGCTGCCGAGCCGGCGAAATGCCTGGGCCAATTCGCTACCCATCGGCCCGCCCCCTAATACCACCAGCCTTTGAGGGAGCTCGGTCAGCGAAAAGAGGGTTTCATTGGTTAGATACTCGCCCTCTCGGAGCCCCTCGATGGTCGGCGCTACGGGGCGGGAGCCAGTCGCGATCACCGCCTTGTTGAAGCGCAGCTCCCGACCGTCTACCGCCACGGCGTTCGGTTTGGTAAAGCGGGTTTGGCCGAGGTAGACGTCTATTCCGGCCCCGGTGGCCAATTGAACGGCATCACCGACACTGCTTATGGACCGGATGCGGCGGACTCGTTCCATAACCTTGGCGAAATCGACTTGCGGGGGTGTGGTGAGCCGGAAACCGAAATCAGCTCCCCGGTTAGCTTCGTGGGCGGCGCGAGCGCAACGGATCAGCGCCTTGCTTGGCGTACAGCCGAAATGCACGCAGGTCCCGCCAGTTAACCGCCTCTCCGTCATGGCGACGCGGTGGCCACCCGCTGCGGCCGTCAGTGCGGTGACCAGCCCGGCTGGGCCACCGCCTATGACCACAAGGTCGTAGTTGCCGCCGGGCGGGTTCTGCCAGTTCGGCGGGTGGCATAGGTTGATCGTGCGTTGGTTGTATTCATCCGCTGGTAATAATTCCAGAGTCATCATCGTGTCCTTCTCAAATGGGGTTATGATTGGAGTCTCATCACTTCAAGATTCGTTAGTTACACCGCGAAACCACCGTCGACCGGTAAGGCTACGCCAGTAATAAAGGATGCTTCCGGTGAACAGAGGTAGAGAACCGCAGCAGCGACTTCTTCCGACCGGCCGAAACGTCCGATCGGATGACGGGACATTAGAAGGGCGCGGCTCTGCTCGTCACTTCTAATCTGTTGGGTCAGATCGGTTTCAATAATGGCCGGGCAGATCGCATTCACCCGCACGCCTTTAGGAGCAAACTCGAGGGCGGCCGATTTCGTTAGAGCGACTACGGCAGCTTTGCTGGCACTGTAGATTGGTGAATTGGCGGCCGGCCGCAGCGCGAGTACTGAAGCGTTATTGATGACCGCACCGCCGCCCGATTGAAGCATGGCCGGGATTTGATGTTTCATCGAGAAAAAGACGCCGCGTACATTGATGTCCATAATGCGATTATAAATGTCAGCCGTAGCGGTCATCGTGGCACGTCCTTCTCCCCCAACCCCAGCGTTGTTGAAGGCGAAGTCCAGCCGGCCAAAACGCTCCAGAGTCTTGGCCACGAGCGCTTCAATCTCTGATTCCTCGCTCACGTCGCCGCGGACAAATAAACCTTGTCCGCCCGCTTTGTTAATTAGCGATACCGACTCAGCTCCCTCAGCCTCGCGCCGGCCATAAATGACGACATTTGCGCCCTGCTCAGCAAAAGCGACTGCCGTCGCCCTTCCAATTCCAGAGGTTCCCCCTGTGATCAATACCACTTTTTCAGCAAACGATGCGTTCATAGAATAATGGAAATCTCAATGATTAGCGTAGCGACCGGAAGCCGGCTCGGACCTCTTCGGAGAAAAGCAGCGGTTGTTCCCAGGCCGCGAAGTGGCCTCCTTTCTCCACCTTGTTGTAATGGATCAGTTTGGGATACGCCTGCTCTGCCCAGCTCCGCGGGGCAGGATAGAGCTCGTCAGGGAAGACGCTTACGGCAACCGGGATGGAGACGCCTTTCGCATTGAAGTACCCTTTGCCCCAATACTCCCAATAGAGACGAGCGCCAGAAAGCGCCGTGTTCGTCAACCAGGTGATCGTGATGTTGTCGAGAATGTCGTCGCGCGTGAGGCCTTCGGATTCTCCGGCAAAGACCCGTGAGATCAACTCGTAGCTGCGCGCGTCGTGATCGAGAAAATAAGCCGCCAGACCTACGGGGGAATCTGCGATTCCGTAAAGCGTCTGAGGTCTCAGCCCCATCTGGAACCCGTAAGCGATTCCCTTTTGATAGACGAACTGCAGACGCTCGTAAGCCAGTTTCTCATCGGCTGAAAGACCCGATGGCGCCGGCGCGCCGGCAAAGGCTGCCGCATCAATATTGGCTGGAAAGATGCCGGCCATGTTGGTGTGAATCCCAAGCAGCCCCGACGGCGCCTGAACGCCCATCTGATCGACTACTATCGCGCCCCAATCGCCTCCTTGCGCGACGTATCGCTTATAACCGAGACGCTTCATCAGCACGTCCCACGCGCGTGCGATATGCGCGGGCTCCCAGCCGGTGGTGGTCGGTTTGCCTGAATACCCGTAGCCCGGCATCGACGGAATCACCAGATGGAATGCATCCGATGCGCTCGCGCCATGTGCCGTAGGATTGGTCAACGGATCAATAATCTTCATCTGCTCGATGATTGAGCCCGGCCAGCCGTGCGTGACGATGAGCGGCAGCGCGTTTTCATGCTTCGAACGAACGTGAATGAAGTGAATGTCCAGACCGTCGATCTCGGTGATGAACTGCGGCAGGGCCCTCATTTTTGCCTCGATCTTGCGCCAGTCATAATCTGTCGCCCAGTACCGAGCGAGTGGCTGAATCGTTGCGAGCTGCACGCCCTGCGTAGCATCCGTTACTGTTTCCCGTTCCGGCCACTTGGTCGCGTTAATGCGCCTGCGCAATTCGACTAGTTCCGCTTCTGGAACACATGTCACTTGAAACGGACGGATCGCATTTTTGTCAGGTGCCTGCTCGTCGCTTCGTTGTGAGGCGACACCCGGACTGACTTCGATTTGTTCTGCAGTTTTCATATTAGCATTCGATTCGGTGAACCGTTCGTTTGTTAATTTTCATTTCTCGCAGCCAGCGCCGTTCATAATCTGGACTCTGTTGCGCTAGATGTTAGTGCCGCGAGGCAGGAGTTATCTACTGGACCTTGGGACAGTGCAGATCAGACCTGTCCAAAATAAGCTTTTTGAGCATCGCAATTTGGACAGCATTGGTACCATCGGCCCGTGAGATGCAAACACCGGAAACCTGCAGCCGCTAAGTTCTGGGTCGACAAAATGCCCCCTGGAA
>Ga0185299_10001536_pt1 | contig 43284 bp, 39 predicted proteins | sample PaiPotPPA55metaG_FD_128002 | JGI IMG/M metagenome (GOLD analysis project Ga0185299, IMG submission 128002) | Iron sulfur acid spring bacterial and archeal communities from Banff, Canada, to study Microbial Dark Matter (Phase II) - Paint Pots PPA... ... | reverse complement strand
AAAGGAAAGAGAAAAGATCCCATCAAGTGAAGAGAAAAACGGGCCCTCGCAGCTCGTGCAGTCGAGGTGTCCCTTGACAGAGCCGACAACGTCATAGAGGGACGTTTCAGCGTTCCGGGTTTTGTCCCTGGTTTCCACGTATTCGCTTCACGGATCCAGAGGATGATGATTTCGTTCGAGGTGCCTGAAGCCGCACTCCGCAATTTCGGCAGAGTCCTCCACGGAAAAGCCACCGGAACGAGCGTCCGCAGTCATGGCGGCAACAATCTGAAAATCAGTCAGCAAGGTTTCGCGATATGCGCTTACGTATCGGTGCGCCATATTCATGGCGGCATCCCAGAGGGTCGTCTCAATTTCTTGTTGCGTGACTGGGGCCATTTGAGCCTCCCAAAATAGCTTGCACAGCCTTGTTCCAAATTCTATTCAGACAAGCCAATGCCGGAGCTAGGCTCTATATCGAAGAAACTCTCGCCGCGCGAAATTGCGTCAACAGCCTCGAGCAATTTGTCAGCGCACTCGGCTTTAGGTACATAGCCCTGGACTCCGAGCAACCGCAAGGCATCTAGAAGCATTTTGCCATCGTGCATCGACAACATCAGTATCGGAACCTTTGGCAGAATTTGACGAATTTCACTGGCTGCGCCTAGACCGCTAAGCACCGGCATTGCATGATCGAGAATGATTAAGTCGGGATGCAACTCGCTTGCTTTATTGACCGCCTCCCGGCCATTGGCTGCTTCACCACATATCCTGATATCGTTTCTTGATTCCAGGATCGAGCGGACTCCGCGGCGAATAATTTCGTGATCATCGGCAATCAGAACTTGCACATGGCCTCATTCGACATCCTATTGCTTCATCCAGTGTTAGGGCATCTATCCTGGCCGTCCATAGGTAGAATGCTGTAAATGCGGGCTAAGGCTCGCCAAACATCGCTCCTTAGGGAAACCGGGCAAACACCCGGGAAGTTCGCCATTCTGGGAGTGCGAAGAAAGTCCCTCGCATTGCCACGCCGAGCCTCGGTGTGCGAAATGTTAACCGCAACGGTAGAGGACACAGAGGACGCTCAGAAGAACCAGAAAAGAGCGGCTGTCGCGCTTAGGAATTAGATTTCGAGGATTACCGGGAGGATTAGAGGGCGCTTGGAGGTTTGTTTGTTGATGTAACGTTTGAGGTCGACGCGGATTTTTTCTTTGATGACGCCCCAGTCGGATTTTTCCTCGGCGTTGGATTGCTCGACGGTTTTCATGATGACTTCGCGGGCCCCGGCGATCAGTTCCTGGCCGTTGTCGCTGAAGAGGCCGCGGGTGACGATTTCGGGTTGCGATTCCATTTTGCCGGTGTGCTTGTCGATGGCGATAATGGGGACGACAACGCCGTCTTCGGAGAGATGTTTGCGGTCGCGAATGACTACGTCTTCGATTTCTTCGAGGGAACCGGAATCGACGCAGACGCGGCCTGCAGTTACGGGATCGAGCCGTCGAACGCCATCCGCGGTGAATTCGATGCACTTGCCGTTTTCCAGGAGGAGGATTTCTCCGGAAACGCAGCCGAGTTGATGGGCTAGCGCGGCGTGGCGGAAAAGATGGCGGTATTCGCCGTGAACGGGAATGAAATACTTCGGTTTGACGAGCTGCAATACGAGTTTTTGTTCTTCCTGGCTGGCGTGACCGGAAACGTGAATGGTGCCGGCGGAATTGTCGTAATAGACGAGGGCGCGGCGGCGGAACATGTGGTCGAGCATGCGAAAGATGGCTTTTTCATTGCCGGGAATGATGCGCGCGGAAAGGATGACGCTGTCGTTCTCGTCGACCGTGACGAAGCGGTGATTGTCCACGGCGATGCGCGAAAGGGAGGACATGGGCTCGGCTTGGCTGCCGCTGGCGAGAATGACGATGCGCTTGGGATCGAAATTGCGAATGTCTTGCGGGCGCACGACCATGCCGTCGGGGATGCGCAAGTAATTCATGGAGTGCGCGATCTCGACGTTATCGACCATGCTGCGGCCGACGAAGGCGACTTTGCGTCCGACGCGTCCGGCGACGTCGATGACTTGCTGGATGCGGTGAATCGAGGAGGCGAAACAGGAAAGGATGACGCGGCGCGGTGCGGAGCGGCAAAGCTCTTCGATGCGCGGGACAATGGCGCGCTCGGAGGGAGTGAAGCCGGGGCGCTCCACGTTGGTGGAGTCGCTGAAAAGGGCCAGGACGCCTTCGGCGCCGTAGCGGGCGAAAGTGTGGAGATCGAAAGGGGCGCCGTCGACGGGGGTTTGGTCGATCTTGAAGTCGCCCGTGTGGATGATTACACCCAGCGGCGTGCGGACGGCGAGGGCGACGCAGTCGATGGTGCTGTGCGTGACGTTGATGAACTCGATTTCGTAAGGGCCGATTTCGACTAGGCGGCCGGGGGTGACTTCACGGAGAGTGGTCGAGGGAAGGAGGCCGGCTTCGTCGAGGCGTTTTTTTACCAGGGCGAGAGTGAAGCGCGTGCCGTAAATGGGGACGTTGAGGTCACGGAGAATGTAGGCGAGCGCGCCGATGTGATCTTCGTGGCCGTGCGTGAGGACGATGGCGCGAACGTGCTGGCGATTTTGTTTTAGGTAAGTAATGTCGGGGATGACGAGGTCGACGCCGAGGAGTTCGGATTCGGGGAACATCATGCCTGCGTCGATGACGAGAATGTCGTCACCAAGACGAAGAACCATCATGTTCATTCCGAATTCGCCGAGACCGCCGAGGGGGATTGCCAGTAGGGACTGCGTAGACTTACTCAAAGAAAGGTTTTCTCCGTCATGTACATAGGAATCGTATCACAGTGGCGTGATGGGTGCGCGGTGCAGTCGGGGTGCGCGGGCTGTGTCTCTTTTTGCACAGGATGGTTGGCGCGTCATGTTCGATCTGGCGGCGCTGCGTGGCGGAGACTGTTCGGTGTGCGTGACTAGCGATCGCCGCCGCTGAAGAGATGGGCGATCAACACGAGGAGGACGGCGCCGACGGTGGCGGCGGCTAAAGAGTAGAGAAAGCCTCCGCCGAAGATGCCGAGGCGCATGAAAATCCAGCCGCCGATGAAAGAGCCGACAACGCCAAGAATAATGTCTGTGATGCAGCCAAAGCCGCGGCCGCGGGAAATTTTTCCAGCTAACCATCCGGCGATTAGGCCGACGATGATCCAGCCCCAGAATCCGTTGGGAAGGTAGACCGAAATACCCTTCGTCTCGAACAAGGCGTTAAAAAGTGTCGCGGACATTCAGCCTCCAAGAAAATTTCGCTACTTGACGGACGTAATGTGCAGCAGTCTATCAGATGGGTTGCTGTTGCGTCATGCAGTGGAGGGTGCCGAGGCCAAGGACTAAATCGCGGCAGGCGATGCCGATTACCTCACGGGTGGGGAAGAGTTTGGCGAGGGTGGTGAGAGCGACGCGGTCGTTGGCATCGTTGAAGGTGGGGACGATTACGATTTTGTTGGCGATGTAAAAATTGGCGTAGCTGGCGGGGAGGCGCTGGCCATCGAAATAAACTGGGCTGGGCATGGGGAGCGTTTCGACGCGCAACGGGCGGCCGTCTTGGTCTTTCATATTTTTTAGGAGGGCAAAGTTTTCTTGGAGCGGGGCGTAGTTGGCATCGCTCGAATCGCTTTCGACTACGGTCACCACCGTTGTGGGATCTACGAACCTCGCTAAATCGTCGACGTGGCCGTGAGTGTCGTCACCGACGATTCCGTTTTTTAGCCAGAGGACATTTGTTGCGCCGAAATAGTTTTTGAAGATTTCGGCGTAGTCTTCGCGGATGAAGCCGGGATTGCGTTCTTGTGTTTTGCTGAGAAGGCATTCTTCGGTGGTGAGAAGAGTGCCGAGGCCATTGATGTCGATGCTGCCGCCTTCGAGGACTACGCGTCTGCTTTTGTGCATTGGTTGCCAGAGGCGGCGCTTCAGTTTCTTGTTGGCGTGGGAAACGACTGCCGCATCTTTTTTGTGATTGGGGTATTTGGCCCAGCCGTTGAAATGCCAGTGAGTGTAAGCGACTTCGCCGGAGGGATTCTTTACACAGATGGGGCCGGAGTCGCGCATCCAGCCGCGATCGGTGGGGATGCGGAAGAAATCTACGGCGCTGAGATTGGCGCCGGATTTTTTCAGGATGGTGCGGACTCGGGATTCGGCTTCGCGATTTTCGACTAAGAGATAGACGTGTTCGACTTGGGAGAGGTGGCGGACGATTTCGGCGAAGGCCCAGGGGATGGGAGAAAATTTGCCGGGCCAGTCGGTAAGTTCGTGGGGCCAGCCTAGCCAGGTGGCTTCGTGGGGATCCCATTCGGCTGGCATCTGGAAACCGAGTGAGTGAGGCGTTTGATTGGGAGACGAAGAGGTCATTCGGTAGCCAAAGGACTTGTCCTACCCGTTTCGGCTGACTCGTCGTGAAAAAGTCTGGCGTTTAATACCTCTACGAGCGCTTCTCTCCCTTCGTAGACGGCATGGCTCGGGAAGCTAAGTATTGTACAAAGGTAGTAACGAAACTCCTTGATTGGTGGTTGGAAAAAGTCGAAGTAGTCGACAAACGCCAGTGTAATATCGTCCGGACCAACGACCATATCCTTTTCTTGATCCCAATATCCCCCCGATTCAGTCAAGCGCCTGATTAGTATCAACGATCTTTGCGGAACTACCTTCAGAGCAGGCGGAGGTATATCCTCACCTTCAGCCTCTCCCTCATAAGAGAGTTCACTGAGGACAAGTGAATCAAATAGCAGTGGCCGAATCTGCTCAAAAACATCTAGAGCATCGCCAATGTCTTTCCGCTTAGAGAAATAGACATTCCATAGGTTTCGCGAACACTCTCGATAGGTATTCATCAGTTCCGTGATGTCTCTCATGGCCATTGTGGACTGCCTGGATTCCATGAAATCATTCGCCGAGCCAGCGATTTAGGATGGGTTGGTAGGCGTCGATGCGGCGGTCGCGCAGGAAGGGCCAGCTGCGGCGGGTTTCTTCGCTTTGGGCGGGATCGCACTCGACTACGAGAATTTCTTCTTTGTCACTCGAGGCTTCGGAGAGGATGCGGCCGAAGGGATCGGCAACGAAAGAGCTTCCCCAAAACTCGAGGCCGGCGTCGCCTTTTTCTGGTTTGCCTTCAAAGCCGACGCGATTCACTACGGCAACGTAAACGCCGTTGGCGATGGCGTGAGAGCGCTGGATGGTGCGCCAGGCATCGAGCTGGGCTGCGCCGAATTGGGCTTTCTCGTGGGGATGCCAGCCGATGCTTGTGGGATAGAAAATGACTTGCGCGCCTTGGAGCGCCGTGAGACGCGAACCTTCCGGGTACCACTGATCCCAGCAAATTTGGACGCCGATGCGTCCGTAAGCAGTGTCGAAATTCGGGAAGCCAAGATCTCCCGGCGTGAAATAAAATTTTTCGTAGTAAAGAGGATCGTCGGGGATGTGCATTTTGCGATATTTGCCGAGGAGCGAGCCATCGGCGTCAAGGACGGCGCAGGTGTTGTGATAAACGCCGGCGGCGCGGCGCTCGAAGAGTGAAACGACCAGGACGACTGTACGTTCCTTGGCGATTTTCGCCAGTGCGTCGGTGGCGAAACCGGGAATGGGCTCGGCTAGATTGAAAAGATCAGAGTCCTCTGTGCGGCAAAAATATTCGCCCCGAAAAAGTTCATCCATGCAGATGATTTGCGCGCCGCGCGCGGAGGCTTCGCGGATTTTCTCGATGGCACGCGAGAGATTCTCTTCGGCGTTGGCGGTGCTACGCATCTGCACGAGGCCGATTGTGAATTTCTTTGTCATAAAATTTAGTTTATCATGCTCGTAGAAACATTTTTTGTAGCGTTTTGTTCTTTCCTTCGGGACGCAATTGTAATATCAATCGTTACGAAATTGGATTGTTACGGCATGGTGTGGGCTTCTGAAGCGAAAAAGTAACAGATGTTGAGGAGAGAAGATGGCAAAGCGGCAAGAGAAGACGGTCACGGGGCGCGTGCTGCACGATCCGGTAAAGGATAAGTTGCGGCCCATGTTTCCGATTGATCTGTCGAAATGCCGCACCATTGACGAATTGGTTCGCGCGATGGGGAACACGGCGTTCACGGGGCGGCAGATCGGTGACGCGGCCGATGTTTTGGAGGCGATGGCGCGCGACAAAGATTGTTTTGTGGTGATGACGCTCTCTGGAGCGCTAACTGTAGCAAAGATGGGTTTTATTTTTTGCGATTTGATTGAAAGTGGTTTGGTCAAGGCCGTCGTCTCCACCGGCGCGTTGATGGCGCACGGGCTCGTGGAAGCGACGGGACACTCCCATTTCCGATACGACCCCAGCAAAATGGACGACAAGACGTTGTTCGAGGCGGGTTATAACCGCGTTTACGATTCACTCGAACCGGAAGTAAATTTGGATCACGTGGAAGAAGTGATGGATGATGTCCTCTCGAATTGGGATGCGGAGGAAGTTGCCTGCAGTTGGAAGATTCACCGCAAGATCGGCGAAACCCTGCACAAACAGGGAGCGGGGAGGGGGATTCTGAAATCGGCTTACGAGCACGACGTACCGGTGTTTGTGCCGGCGTTCAGCGATTCAGAATTGGGAATCGATTTCGCGCTGCAGAAGATCGCGCGTCAAAGAGAAAAGAAGCCGTTGCTGCGGTTCGATCCGTTCGAGGATTTTGAGAAGTTTGCGGACACCATGCTGGCGACGAAGCGCATGGGGCTCTTTACGGTAGGCGGAGGGGTGCCGCGGAATTGGTCGCAGCAGTTCGGAGTGTACGCGGAGCTTTTGGCGCGACGCGGTTACAAGAAAATTCCGCTGAAGCGTTACAACTACGGTGTGCGAATTTGTCCGGAGCCAGTGCATTGGGGCGGGTTGAGCGGGAGCACCTACACGGAAGCGGTGTCATGGGGTAAGTTTGTTCCGCCGGAAGAGGGTGGGAAATTCGCGGAAGTTTTTGATGACGCGACGGTGGCCTTGCCACTGGTGGTGGGGGCGGTGTTGGACCGCATTGGGTATTTCAAGCGCGAGAAATAAAAACCGTTCTTGGAATCCGCAGCGTGGAAGGGGAATGGTTCGCTAGTCGTGCAGGACGACGCTTAGGAGAGAAGGATTGATTTGGACTTCGCGGTTGCTGTTGTACAGAATGAAGCCCATTTTCCGGAATTTGTTCATGAAAAAATTTACACGGGAGCGGGTTGTGCCAATCATCTCCGCCAGTGTTTCTTGGGAAATGTTCGGAAGCATCGTTTGCGTGTGGCCGGGCAAGCCGTAGCGGGCAAGCAGGAGAAGAGTGCGCGCCAGCCGCTTCTCGCTGGAATTAAAGAGCTGGTCGATCAGATCCTCTTCGACTCGGAGGTTTCGTGACAGCATGTGCGCGATGAAGCGGTCGGAAAACTCAGACTCTCCGTGAAGCAGGCGCAACATCTCGCTTTTTTTAATCACGAGGACGGCGGTAGGTGCAATCGCGGTGGCCGTGGCCATGCAAACGGGCTGTCCGGCCAGGCAGCCTTCTCCGAAAAAGTCGCTTGGTCCCAGTATCGCCACTACAGCTTCTTTGCCTGCTTCATTGACGACGGTGAGCTTCACACCGCCTTCCTGAATATAAAGGACATTCCTCGCAGGATCGCCCTGCTTGAAGATAGGGTCTTTGTTTCGAAACTTTTCAATTTTTCTTCCGAGCCCTGCCGAATCGAGAAATCGCTGCAGGTCGAACGCAGAGTTTCTGGAAATCGCCTCTTGAGGGGAACTAGCGGCGTGAAAGGATACACGTCGAACTACAGTGGACAACATACGCCAGAATAACATGGGTCGGCAGACGGGCGTCTGTTCAATATTGCACACCCCGAGGCGGGGGAGGCAATCACCGTTTGGCAGAGGCAGACCTCCAGCAAGTCTTTAGGATTCAAGGGGTTGCGGCCGTTAGGAGCTTCGGAGAACCTTTCGTAGAGATTGGCGCACCTCCAGCCCGCCATCATAGTCAATGTAGCCCTTCTTTCGGAATCGATTCATGAAGAGATTGACGCGCGAACGAGTGGTGCCAACCATTTCCGATAAGACCTGATGGCTTATAAGGGGAATTTCGACAATCGGGGGACCGCTTTTATCCAAATGCGCCAGCCGGAGAAGCACGCGCGCGAGCCGTTGTTCGGCAGAAGAAGTCAGCAGGTTTGACACGTGATCCCGGTAATTTTTGACGCTGGAGAGCAAATAGGCGACCAGGGCATTTGAAGTCTTGTTCTTTTTGCGAAGCATTTGGAGCATCTTCTTTTTCTTGATGGTACGTATGGAACTGGCGGTCAATGCGACAGCGGTGGACATGCGAAGAGGATAGCCTGCAAGGCAAAGCTCGCCAAAAAAATCATGCACGCCCAAGAGGGCAGTGACCGCTGGTGCTTGGTGTTTTGTTCGAGTGGTGAGCCGCACGCCGCCTGTTTGAATATAGAAAAGGGTGTATGCAGGGGCGCCCTGCTTGTAGATATTTTGTTGGTTCCGATACTGCGAGACCTTGCCGCCGAGGCTGGCGCCGGAACCGAAGTCGGCAAGGGAATCGGACATCTTGTTCATGCGTTTCATGCGTCGCTCGAAACCTTCAGCGGGACCTTATACATTCGTGGCTTCTCCATAGACTACGAGGATTTCCGATAGGCTTCTTGCGACCGCTCGAGAGAGTTAATGGCCTGTTGCATTGTCTACTGGCGATGCCCGAACACGGTCAGTGCTTTGCCGTTCCCAGTGTCTTGCGAACTATAGAGTGCCAGCGTTTTTTACGCTGTTCAATAGTGCACAGATGCGCTGCGAACAGCCTGTGGCCACGGCTGTTTCGTTTCGTACCTAGCATTCAGTTCGATTGGGGCACGAGATGCTTGATTAGCGCGTGACGATGGCGGCAGGGAAAAGGAAGGAGCGGAATTAACACGGAGGACACAGAGGCCCAGGAGAAGAGAGAAAAGGCGAAAGGAAAAAAAAGGAAAGGCGAATCTGAAGATTCGCTAGTGCAAGACTCCAAGACCGGGCGTCAGTCGTCTTCACCGATGAGGATGGCGGCGCCGAGAACGGTGGTCCAAAGGCCGCGCTTGTCGCCGACGGCGGATTGCGTGACGTTCATCGTGCGGACGATTTTGTTGGAGATACGGTAGACTTCTTTTTTTTCGTCGAAGCTGAGATCGGGATCAAATTCCACGTTGAGAGTGGTGGCGAGCATTTCCGCGGCGAGCTCTTCGGCGTATTCGCCGGCGACTTCTTCGGTTTCGCCGAAGGAGTGGTGCTCGGAGAGATAGCCATACATTAGTTTGTCGCTCGGGAGCGCAAGGCCGATGCTGGCGGCGATGAGGCGGTGGGCTTCCTTGGTGGAGTTTTCGCTGATGACGGTGAAGGCCACCTGGCCGGGCTTGATGTGCTTCAAACCTTCGCTGCGGGAAATCAATTTACAGTTGGGCGGGAAAATCGAGGAAACGCGCACGATGTTGCACGCGGCGATGCCTGCATTGCGCAGGGCGAGCTCGAAGCTCGAAAGTCTTTCGCGATGTTTACCGACGCCTTTGGTGAGGAAGATCTTCTTAGCGACGAACGCCATGGTGCCGGGTTGTGGTGCCTCCGTGAGTGAGTTAGGAGCCGAAAATTTTCTGCTGTGGAAAAATAACAAGAAGGTATTGCAGTGTCAAACGAATTCGGGGCTTTCTTGCGGAGAGAGCGAATAAAGATGAATGGATTGTGACAAGAATCTTTGTGCGCGCTCAGGAATCGCCGGTGATGTGCTGGAGCAGCTTGCCAAGGGGCTTGCAGAGCGCCAGGATCTTGCCCAAATCGTCGGCGCCGAAGTCGGGGCCTGCGGTTGAGGGGTTGGCTCCCTTGCGGCTGACCTGGATGACGCCCACAACTTTGTCGCCGGAAAGAATGGGAGCGCTGACCATCTTCTGGATGAGTTCCGAGCTTTCGCCGCCGATTTTCGCGCCTTCGAAAACGGTGGCGTGGCGGACGCTGGCAAAATTATTGATTATGTCCGAACGGCTTTCGCGCGCGGCGATAGAGGAAGTGCTCGAAAGAGGAATAAAGCCGACCTGTTTGAGCGATTCGGGACTAGAAAGTGGAGGTGTCGCCAGCGCCTGGACACTCCCATCAGGGCGATTTCGTCGGACCGCACGCCGAGATTTTTGGCGATGCGCTTCGCAATGGCTGTCAGGGAGATTTGAGATGTCGCGGTGGCGTCCGATTCGATGGCGTTGGCGATGCGTTCCAGCTCTGAGGCGGCAGGAGGGGCCGGGCGGATATGGTCGGTAGTCTTCTCATTTAAACGAGAAAGTGGGCGCGGCGCAACGAAATTTCGAGAGGCGCGTGTCCGTGAAAGGAACAGGCTTGCTTGCATCGGTGTTTTCAACTGCCTATACTGAAGGCGCCGCGAGACTTTAGCGCCCTTCAGCACCTCATGCGGCGGAGAGGGCATGTCCGCAACGGCGACCCGGCCCGAAACCGATTATCTTCTTCGCAAACTGCATTCTTTAACCGGCATTATCCCCGTTGGTGCATTCCTGGCGGAACACTTTTGGTCGAACAGTTATGCGTTGGTGAGCAGAGCGCAGTACGACGCGAAATCGCTGGAGTTGCAGACGATTCCGTTCCGCGTGGCGGTGGAATGGTTGTTTATTTTTTTGCCGATGCTGTATCACGGCGGGTACGGAATTTATATTTGGTTGCGCGGGAAGTCTAATGTGTCGGCTTACCCGTGGGTGGGGAACTGGCTTTACACCACGCAGCGGTACACCGGGCTGATTGCGTTTGCGTACATCGGATGGCATTTGTATACGGAGCGGTGGCTGACGCACGGTAAGTCAACGTACGCGGATGTAGAGGACTTGCTGCAGAATCCGTACGCGCTGGCATTTATGTTCATCGGAGTGCTGACGTCGTCGTTTCACCTGGGTGTGGGGATTTGGAATTTTTTGTGTAAGTGGGGGTTGGCGGCGACGGTGCGCGCACAGCGCGCGGCGGGGGCGCTTGGGGCGGCGGTGGGATTCGCGTTTAGCCTGGTGGGTGTTTTGATTGTTTTGAGTTTTTGGTTGAATTGGCACCCGTTTGACTTCTATTTGAAATGAGACAGCCGAAAATCATTGTAGTGGGCGGGGGTCTGGCCGGCCTGATGGCGACGATTCGCGTCGCGGAGGCGGGCGTGCCGGTGGATTTGTTTTCGATTGTGCCGGTGAAGCGGTCGCATTCGGTTTGCGCGCAGGGCGGGATCAACGCGGCGAAAAATCAGAAGGGCGAAGGGGACACGACCTGGAGGCATTTTGACGACACGATTTATGGCGGAGATTTTCTTGCGAATCAGCCGCTCGTGAAACGAATGTGCGAAGCGGCGCCGGGGATTATTGATTTGCTGGACCGCATGGGCGTGATGTTCAACCGCACGTCGGAGGGTTTGCTGGATTACCGGCGTTTCGGAGGCACGCTCTATCACCGCACTGCGTTTGCGGGTGCGACGACTGGGCAACAGCTGCTTTATGCGCTGGATGAGCAGGTGCGGAGGCACGAAGCCGAAGACCGCGTGAAGAAATACGAAGGCCAGACATTTTTGTCGGCGGTGATTGACGAAGGCGGCCTGTGCCGCGGGATCTGCGCCATGGACCTGCGGTCCATGGAAGTGAAAACGTATCCGGCGGATGCGGTTATTTTCTGCACAGGCGGGATTGGCGCGATTTTTGGGCGGTCGACGAATTCTGTAGTGTGCACGGGTTCGGCGCAGTCGGCTTTGTTTCAACAGGGAGTGGACTACGCGAATGGCGAGTTCATTCAGGTGCATCCGACCGCGATCCCCGGCGAAGACAAATTGAGGCTGATGAGCGAATCGGCGCGCGGCGAAGGCGGGCGTGTTTGGGTGCCGAAGAATCCGGCGGACACACGACCTGCGAGGAGCATTCCGGAGGGAGAACGCTTCTATTTTCTTGAGGAGTGGTATCCGAAATACGGGAATCTCGTGCCACGGGACATTGCGACGCGGGCGATTCATCGCATCGTCTATCAGGAAAAGCTGGGGATACCCGGGCAGGCGGCAGTTTATCTGGACGTCACGCACATACCTGAGGAAGTGTTGGACCGAAAGCTGGAAGGGATCCTGGAGATTTACGAGAAGTTTCTTGGCGTCGACCCGCGCAAAGAGCCGATGAAGGTTTTTCCGGCGATGCACTATACGATGGGCGGCATTTGGGTGAATGCCGAGGATCAGGCGACAAATGTTCGCGGGATATATGCGGCCGGGGAATGCGAGTACCAGTATCACGGCGCGAACCGGTTGGGGGCGAATTCGCTGGTCTCTTGCATATTCGGCGGAGGATTGGCGGGGCCCGCGGCGGTGAAGTATGCGCGCGGTCTTGAAAAAGGCGCTGAATCAACAAGCACGGGCATCTATGAAAACGAGCGCAAGCGGCAGGAGGAGAAGAATCAGGCACTGATTTCCCCGGACGGCACGGAAAATCCTATGACGATTTGGCGTGAACTCGGGGAAGTGATGACCGAGCACGTTACGGTGACGCGGATTAACAAAGACTTGCAGGCCGCGGATGCCAAGATTCGAGAGCTTCAGGAGCGTTACGGGCGAATTAATTTATGTGACCGCACGCGGTGGTCCAACCAGACGCTGAATTTTGCGCGGGAGCTGGGCAACATGCTGGTGCTCGCGCGCGTCGTCACGCTGGGCGCGTTGCAGCGCAATGAATCGCGCGGAGCGCACTACAAACCCGATTTTCCCGAGCGCGATGACGCAAATTGGCTGAAGACCACGCGCGCAAAATGGGTGAATGGCGAAGTTCAGCTGAATTACGAGCCCGTGGACATTTCGCAAATCCCGCTACGCGCACGGCGCTATGACGCTGCGAAGTAGCGCGCATGCTGGGGCGAATGCTACGTAGCCGTGGCTTCGCATTTGCGGCCGGAAAAGCTTTTATTGGTTTGCTGAGGATTTTATGCCTGACGCCAAAGAGGTGATCGTTCGGGTAAAACGGCAGGTCAGTCCAAAGGGGACGCCGTATTGGGAAGAGTTTGCTTTGCCGTGGCGTCCCGCAATGAACGTGATTATCTGCTTGCGGGACATCGCGGAGACACCGGTTACGCGCGACGGCAAGAAGACCACGCCGATCAGCTACGATTCGAATTGTCTCGAAGAGGTTTGCGGCTCGTGTGCCATGCTCATTAACGGGAAGGCGAGGATGGCGTGTTCGGCGCTGGTGGACAAGTTGGACCACCCCATTCGACTCGAACCCTTTTCAAAATTTCCGGTGGTTCGCGATCTGGCCGTTGACCGGCAGTTTATGTTCGAGAGCCTGAAGCGCGTCAAAGGCTGGATTCCCATCGACGGGACCTACGATCTCGGCGAAGGCCCGCGTATGGCTCCCGAGACGCAAGAGAAAGCGTATCCACTCTCGCGCTGCATTTCCTGCGGAAGCTGCCTCGAAGTTTGTCCGCAGGTGAATGACAACAACAAATTCATCGGGGCGGCAATCATCAGCCAGGTTCGGCTTTTCAACATGCATCCCACCGGCGCGATGCAGGCGAAAGAGCGCGTGGCGGCCCTGATGGAACCGGGCGGAATTCAGGATTGTGCCAACGCGCAGAATTGCGTGAAAGCTTGCCCGAAAGACATTCCCCTGACCGAATCCATCGCAGAAATGAACCGGCAAGTGTGGAAACAAGCGCTCGTTGGCTGGCTAATAGGGTAGAATCTCGCCGCACCCTTTTCTTCCGGAGGAATACATGCGTCTAGTCTGCCGCTCGCTGTTTGCCTGTTTGGTTGCTGTTGGATTTCTGATGATTCAGGTTGCGACGGGAGATGACATCGCCGACCGCGCGAAGAAGCTGCATTTTTCGTCGATTGTTCTGGATACACACGATGACACGACGCAGCGCTTCTTTTCGAAGAGCTTCGATATTGGCAAGCGCAATCCCGATGGGCATATCGATATCCCGCGGATGCGCGAAGGCGGGATGAACGCGATTTTCTTTTCTATCTGGATTGACGGACGAATCATGGGCCCGCCGGCGGTACAAAAGGCGCTGGATCAGATTGATGCGGTGCACGAAAACGTAAATAAGTATTCGAAGGACTTCGCGTTTTGCCGCACGGCGGAAGAAGTCCGACGCGCGCATGCGCAAGGCAAAATCGCGGCGCTCATCGGCGTCGAGGGCGGCCACATGATCGGAAACGACATTCGCGTGCTGCGCATGTTTGGCGATCTGGGCGTGCGCTATATGACGCTGACGCACTTTTACAACGATGAATGGGCGGATTCCTCAACCGCCAAGCCGGAGCACAACGGGCTGACTGACTTCGGCAAGGATATCGTGCGGGAGATGAACCGGCAGGGAATCATGGTGGACATTTCTCACGTCTCTGACAAGACGTTTTACGACGCGTTGGAAGTCAGCAAAGCGCCGCTGATGGCCTCGCATTCTTCTTGCCGCGCGCTTTGCAATCATCCTCGCGATATGTCCGACGACATGATCAAGGCGCTAGCAGCGAAGGGGGGCGTCATCCAGATTAACTACGAGAGGAGCTTTATAGATCAGGCCTATAAAGACGCGTCTGACAAGTTGACCGGTGGCGTTGTTGCCATGATGGACCAATTCAAGAAAGAGTGCGGCGAAAATGAAGAGTGCCTGAACAAGAAGATGACAGAGATGACGGACAAAGCCACTGCGGAAGGCAAACTGCCGCACGTGAGCTGGGAAAGAATCATTGACCACATCGATCATGCCGTGAAACTTGTTGGGGCCGATCATGTGGGCCTGGGTTCTGATTTTGACGGGGCAAACATGCCCGAAGGAATGGATGATTGCACGCATCTGCCTCAGATTACCGAGGCTCTCATGCGGAAGGGTTATAGCGATGATGACATTCGTAAGATCCTCGGCGGGAATTTGCTGCGTGTAATGGAGCAAACCGAGAGGGTCAGCCGCGAGATGCAAGCCGCGCGATAAGAAAATGAAACCAGGGGTAGTGTCGAGGGCGCGTCTCAGAGTGGGGTTGTGTCTTCTGGCGGGAATGGTGCTGGCGGGTGCGATGGTAGCGGCGACGACGGGGGACAGAATCACGGAGCGGGCGAAGAAGCTTCATTTCTCTTCTATTGTTATCGACACACACGACGATACGACCCAGCGCTTTTTGGATAGCGAATTCGATCTGGGCTCGAGGAACGCTCTGGGGAGCATCGATATCCCACGGATGAAGGAAGGCGGCCTTGGAGCGATCTTCTTTTCGATTTGGATCCCCAGCAAGATTACCGGGCCCGAGGCGGTTAGACGCGGGCGGGCTCAGATAGAAGCCGTGCGGGAAAATGTTCTCAAACATTCGAACGACCTCGTGCTGGCCACAACTGCTGCGGAAATTCGCGAAGCTCACAAGCAGAGCAAAATCGCCGCGCTCATCGGCATCGAGGGCGGCCACTTGATTGCCAGCGACCTCGGCGTCCTGCGCAGTTATGCGGCACTGGGCGCACGGTATATGACGCTGACGCACAGCGGAAACGCGGAGTGGGCCGATTCCTCGACGGCCAAGCCAGAGCACAACGGGCTTTCGGAATTTGGGAAGGACGTAGTGCGAGAGATGAATCGGCTGGGGATGATTGTGGACGTCTCTCACGTCAGCGACAAGACGTTTGCAGACGTTTTAGAAATCAGCAAGGCACCGGTGTTTGCTTCGCATTCCGATTGCCGCGCCATTTGCGATGCGCCGCGGAATATGACCGATGACATGATAAGGGCTCTGGCTGCGAAGGGCGGCGTGATCCAAATCAACTATCACGTAGGTTTTCTGAGCCAGGAATTTCGCAATGCGGAGAAAACGCATCCGGAATGGGACAAGGCCATTGCGCTGGAAGTTCAGAAGCGGTGCAGGGACAGAGAGGGTTGCCAGTTGATCGAAGGGGACCGCATCACGAGAGAATACGTATTGCGTGGCGATTTGCCGCGAGTCGAGTGGACCAAAATCATCGAACACATCGACCACGCGGTTAAGGTTGCAGGCGTCGACCACGTTGGGCTTGGCTCCGATTTCGATGGAGCAAACATGCCGTTCGGGATGGAGGATGCAACCAAGCTGCCCCAGATCACGAACGCCTTGCTGGAAAAAGGCTATTCCGAAGGTGACGTAAAGAAGATTCTCGGCGAGAATACTCTTAAGCTTATGGCGGAGGTCGAGCGTGTCAGGCGCGAGCTGAACGCCGCGAAGTAGAAGCGGGTTGCCATTCGGAACCAATCTCAGGAAATCAACTTGGAGAGGGAAGAGCAATGCATAAATGTGGATGGATGATGATTACGTGCCTGCTGTTCTTTGCCGCAGGTACGTGCAACGAGGCGCAAGCGCAAACTCCGGCGCACCCGAAAGCCGCGACCGGGAGCGCCGCTGCTCACAAACAGGCCGCGGCCAGCCCGTACGATCGAGCGCTGCTTCGGCCTGCTCTTCTTACGGCCAAAGCGCCAGCCACATATCAGGTGAAATTCACGACGACGAAGGGTGATTTTGTACTTAGCGTGACTCGCGCGTGGGCGCCTTTAGGAGCCGACCGCTTCTACAATCTTGTGCGCCATCATTACTATGACAACGCGAGTTTCTTTCGCGTGCTGAAGGGATTCGTGGTGCAGTGGGGCATTAGCACGTATCCTCCCGTTTCGGCGGCGTGGTCGCATGCGCCGATAAAAGATGACCCCGTTGTGCAGAGCAATTTGCGCGGGTACATTACGTATGCCATGGGTGGGCCGAATACTCGAACGACGCAAGTGTTCATCAATTTGGTCGACAACAAACGGCTAGACGGTATGGGCTTCTCCGCGTTTGGACAAGTGACAGAGGGGATGGACATTGTCGAGGCGCTTTATGCAGGCTATGGCGAGGGCGCGCCAGACGGCCAAGGTCCGGAACAGGACAAGATCGAAAAACTTGGGAAGTCTTATCTGGACAAGGGTTTCGATAAGCTGGATTCCATCAAGACGACGACGCTGATTTTGCCTCCAGGAGCAGCCCCCGCTAAGGCTCCGGCCGCACCCAAGGCGACGCCGGCGCCGGCAGCCGCGAAGCAGTAGTCGAGGGCCATTTTGTTGATTACTTTTTTGAATGTTACGCATCTAAAGTATTGTGACGGCCTTCTTTTGACTTAGACGGGGCCGCGAGGTATTCTCAGCTTTCATGATGACTTGTTGCCAGATGATGTGTTGTTCGTGCGCGCGCAAGGCTGCGTGTCGTATGACACCCATCTCTGGCCAAGGGAGTTTCCGGACTTAGCGGCATTTAAGATTTAAAGTTCCGAAGCCCACGTCGCCAGAGGTTCAGGCTACGTGGGCTTTTTGTTTTCGGAACAAGTTTACGGGACAGGTGATGGACCGATGGGCGAAATAAAAGAGACCAAAGCGCAACGCGTCGAACGTTTGAAACGCGCGAAGAATGCTTGGGAGCATTTCGACGAAATCCGCGAGTTTGCGCGTAAAGGCTACGCTTCGATTCCACCGGAGTGGTTCAGCACGTATTTCCGGTCGTGGGGCGTGTACACGCAAGGAGATGGCGTGGGTGTCGTTGGCGGCGCGGGCGGAGAAGGCAAGAGCACGCCGTATTTCATGGTGCGCATTCGTATCCCGAACGGCCTGTTGCGCAGCGAACAAGTCCGCGCGGTCGCGGATATTGTTGAGCGGCGCGCGCGAGGCGTAGCGGACATCACCGTTCGCCAAAACCTTCAATTGCATTGGGTGATGTTGGAGTCATTGCCAGAAGTGCTGGAGACGCTCTGGCGCGCGGGCTTGACGACAACTGGCGCTTGCGGAGACGTTGCGCGCAATATCACCGGCTGCCCCGTTGCTGGATTGGACGCGGAAGAAATTGTGGATGCCTCGCCGCTCGCTTTGGCCATCGACCGGGAACTGGGAGACGCCACGGAGTTTTACAATTTGCCGCGCAAATTTAAAATCTCCATCACTGGGTGCAGGCACTGGTGTTCGTATCCGGAGATCAACGATGTCGCGTTGACGGCCACGACCCGCAAGAAGGGCGGCATTTCTGAAATCGGCTTTTCCTTAAGAGTCGGCGGCGGTCTTTCGACTGATCCACACATCGCATTGCGGCTCAATGCGTTCATTCAGTGGGACCAGGTGGTGTCCGTGGCGCGCGGCGTGGCGGAGATCTTTCGCGCGAGTGAAACGCTTCGGCAGAGCAGAGAAAAAGCGCGTCTGAAATTTCTGTTTTTGCAGCAGGGCTGGACAGCGGACAGTTTTTTGGATGAATTGCAGCGAAAAATTGGCTTTTCGCTAGATCCCGGCGTGGTGGAAGATGTTCCTAAGGATATTCACCGCGACCACGTTGGGATTCACGCGCAAAAGCAGGATGGCCTCGTGTACGTTGGCGCTTCGGTGCTGCGGGGCCGCATCACGCCGCAACAATTGCGCACAGCTGCGGATCTGGCCGATCGCTACGCCGACGGCCACATTCGAACAACCATCATGCAGAACCTGCTGATCGTCAACGTGCCCCACCGGGATGCGGCTGCGGTTGCTCACGAACTTGAAGTTGCTGCCCTGCCGGTGCAGGCCTCGGTGTTCGCACGCGGAACCGTGGCCTGCACGGGCTCTGAATTCTGCAAGCTTGCTCTGACGGAAACAAAAGGCTTTGCGCGCTGGCTTACACAGGAACTGGAAGAGCGGCTTCCCGATTTTCAGGAACAACTGCGCCTAAACATCACTGGTTGCCCGAATAGTTGCGGACAGCATTGGATCGCAGACATTGGCATTGAAGGAAAGAAAATCAAAGTGGATGGACGGATGGTGGACGCGTATTACTTTTGCATCGGCGGAAGCCTCGGCCATTTTGCATCGATCGCGCGGCCGGTTGGTTATCGCTGCGCCGCCTCGGATGTGCCGGATGCTATCGAACGGCTGCTTGCAGGATTTAACGAGCGGCGAGAATCCGATGAGAATCTGCGGGGGTTTCTCGCGCGGCATTCGAACGAGGATATTCGAGCCATTCTTGCCGGAAGTTATATCGCTCCCGTGGAGCGCGATCTGTTCCTGGCGTCAGTGCCTCAGGGAGTGGAGAGCTGAAGCATGAGCCTGTTTCCCATTTTCGTGAAGCTGAAAGGGCGGTTGGTGGTAGTGATAGGCGGCGGCAACATTGCCGAAGCAAAGGTTCCAGGGGTGCTGAGCGCCGGTGCACGCGTCCGGCTAGTCGCCCCCTCGATCACGCCACACATCGCCGAATGGGTGCGGTTCGGGAAAATCGATTGGCTGCCGAAGGAATTTGAGGCGGCCGATTTGAATGGAGCCTTCCTGGCGGTCGCAGCGACCTCCGCGCCCGGTGTAAATGAATCCGTTTTTCGCGAGGCCGAAGCACGTGGAATTTTGTGTAATGCCGTCGACGACATCGAGCATTGCCATTTTTACTACGGAGCTGTCGTGCAGCGCGGGGATTTGCAGATCGCGATCTCCACGAACGGCAAAAGCCCGGCGCTCGCGCAACGTCTTCGGCAGGAATTCGAAGGGCAATTCGGCCCGGAATATGAAGCGTGGCTGCAATGGCTCGGCGCGGCGCGGGAAGTTCTGCGCGCGAGCGATCCGCGCTCGGAAACCACGAAGAAATTGCTGCATGAACTGGCCAGCCGTCCGATGTTCGAGGAATTTCTTCGGCAAGCCACGCTTCACGCGGGGCATCGAGGAGCAGCGTGATGGGCAAAGTTTATCTAATTGGTGCTGGGCCGGGTGATGCCGAGCTGCTGACGCTGAAAGCTGCGCGGCTCCTGTCCTGCGCAAGTGTCGTGCTGCACGACTCGTTGGTGAGCCCCGAAGTGTTATCGAGAATTTCGTCTGGCGCGGAAGTGGTCGACGTCGGCAAGCGCTGCGGCAGAAAGTTGCTGACGCAGGATGAGATCAACTCGCTTCTCGTGAGCTACGCCGCTTCCCATGAAGTGGTGGTGCGTTTGAAGGGTGGCGATCCTTCGATCTTCGGGAGAGCGGGCGAAGAACTCGAGGCGCTGCGCGACGCGAATGTGGAATTTGAGGTCGTTCCCGGAGTCACAGCAGCATTGGGGGCTGCCGCAGCGGCGGGAATTTCGCTGACGGATCGCAGAGTTGCTTCGCAAGTATTGCTCACAACCTTCTCGCGCGGGGTGGACGCCACTGCGATGGATTGGGGATGCCTGACGCCCTCCACGACGCTGGTTCTCTATATGCCCGGGCCTGATTACGCGGAGGTCGCGCGGCGTCTCGCGGAAGCAGGCCTTCCGGACGATATACCTTGCGTCATCGTGTCTGACGCTTCGAGTTCGCAACAGCAGGTGCGTTGGAGCAGTGTCGGCGCGCTTCCGCTCGAAGAGAAAATGCCCGCTCCGGCGCTCATGATCGTTGGACGCGTGGCTTCGCAGCAAATTCGCGAGATTGGCGAGGCGTTCTGGCGCAGCGAGCCGAACGCGCTCGTGTCGCGACCAGTTTCCGTAAGTTAGTCGGGAGAGTCTCAAATCAGTAGGCCGGAAAATGAAATACAGGTGAAGAAAGCTTGGCGCTTATCCGCGCCCCTGATTTCTCTTCTCCTACAGTCCGAGAACGTTCACCAATTCCCGCACTGACGCTGAGGACTTCTGTAGCGCTGTATTTTCTTCCGCTGTCAGCTTGATCTGAATGATTTCCTCGGCTCCGCCCGCTCCCAGCTTGACCGGCACGCCCACAAACAGCCCGCTGATCCCGTACTCACCATCCAGGTATACCGCGCAGGGCAGGATTTTCTTTTTATCTTTCAATATGGCTTCCACCATCTCGACCGCGGCCGCTGACGGCGCATAGTAGGCCGAGCCGGTCTTCAAAAGGTTGACAATCTCCGCGCCGCCCTTGCGCGTGCGTTCCACAATCGCGTCGATGCGTTCTTTCGGAAGCAAATCGGGAAGGGGAATTCCGGCAACGGTCGAATACCGCGGCAGCGGCACCATGTCATCGCCATGACCCCCGAGCACGAACGAGTGCACATTTTCCACGCTGACCTTGCATTCCGCGGCCACAAACGAGCTCATGCGCGCCGAGTCCAGCACTCCGGCCATTCCCAGCACGCGATTCTTCGGGAAGCCGCTCACCTTAAAGGAGGCCTGCGCCATGGCGTCCAGCGGATTTGTTACCACGATGATGACGCAGTTCGGCGAGTGCTTGACGATTTGCTCGACCACCGCCTTCACCACGTCGAAGTTCGCCTTCAGCAGGTCATCGCGGCTCATCCCCGGTTTGCGCGGGAAACCTGCCGTAATCACCACGATGTCGCTTCCGGCCGTCGCGCTGTAGTCCCCAGTGGCTGTCGAAACGCCGGTGGCGCGCGAATCCGTCCGTGTAATTGGGCCGGACTCCAACATGTCCAGCGCTTTCCCCGCCGGCGGCCCATCCAAAATATCTGTCAACACTACGTCCGCCAGCTCAAGGTCCACAATCCGCTGCGCCGTCGTTGATCCCACAAAACCACCGCCCACCACCGTTACCTTTTTTCTGCTCATCCGTCTCCTCGTAGTATTTGGAATCTCTCTGCGCTGTCTCTGCGTACTCCGCGTCTCTTGGTTATCTTTTTCTTCGTAGTTGATAACTAGCGCGCGACGGCCGCAGCCTGCATGTTTTCAATAATGGCGGTCGCGAAGGCCGCGGTGCCAACTTTTGTCGCGCCGGGCATAAGCCGCTCCAGATCATACGTCACGCGCTTCTGCTGAATCGTCCGCGCAATGCCGTCCTCGATCAGTTGCGCGGCTTCTTTCCATCCCAAGAACTCAAACATCATCGCTCCAGACAGCATCACGGAACTCGGATTGATCACGTCCTTATCCGCGTATTTCGGAGCCGTCCCGTGTGTAGCCTCGAACACCCCGAAGCCATCGCCGATGTTCGATCCAGGAGCCATGCCAAGCCCGCCCACCTGCGCCGCGCAGGCATCCGAAAGATAATCGCCGTTGAGGTTGGACGTCGCGAGTACGCTGTATTCATCGGCGCGCAGCAGCACTTGTTGAAAAACCGAATCCGCGATGCGGTCGTTGATCATCAGCTTCTTCTTCCACTGTCCTTTGCCATGCGTCGGGTAAATTGCGTCGAGCGTCTGTTTCACCTCGTCGCAAATGGCGCGCGTAAACGCTTCGGTCGCCTGCTCAAGCCCCGGCTCGATCATCGCCGCATTCTGTTCGACGCTCAGGCCCTGATTCTTGTCCAGGTTGTCGAGGATCCAGCTCTCGCGTTCGGTAACTGTCTGCGCGCGGAAGTCTTCGCGCGCGAGGTCATAACCCCAATCCCGGAACGCGCCCTCGGTGAATTTCTGAATGTTCCCCTTGTGCACGAGCGTCACACTTTTTCTGCCGTGAGTCAGCGCGTACTTGATCGCTCGACGCACCAGCCGCTTCGTGCCGGTGGGCGAAATCGGCTTAATTCCCACTCCGGAATCCCAGCGAATCTGCTTTTTGCCGTCTTTCAGCATTTCATGATTCAAAAACTCGAGCAGCTTCTTCACTTCCGGCGTCCCCGACTTCCACTCGATCCCGATGTAAACGTCTTCCGTGTTCTCGCGGAAGATAACGATGTCCATTTTCTCGGGGTTTTTCACGGGGGAGGGAACTCCCGCGTAATAGCGGACCGGGCGCTCACAAGAGTACAGATCCAGAATTTGCCGCAACGCCACGTTCAGCGAGCGAATGCCGCCACCCACAGGTGTGGTGAGCGGCCCTTTGATTGCAACGCGGAAATCGCGAATGGCGTCGACGGTCTCATCTGGCAGCCATTCTTTGTAAGCATTGAACGCTTTCTCTCCCGCAAACACCTCAAACCACGCGACGCTTCGCTTTCCGCCGTAGGCGTGCTCCACGGCAGCATCAAAAACCCGCCGCGAAGCCTTCCAGATGTCGCGGCCCGTGCCGTCGCCCTCAATGAACGGAATAATTGGTGTGTCCGGAACTTGCAGCTCACCACCGCTGTAGCCGATGCCCTCGCCTCCAACAGGAATAGCCTGGCCGTTGTACGAACTCTTCATGAATGTACATCCTCCCTGGATTTATGAGCGCTTCCTGTTGAACTGCCGTGCGGCGTTTCGCCGAGTTCGTTGATTTCTGCACGTCTTGGCGGACCACAAAACATACCACAACGTGCGTGAACTTCGAAATGAGGAGACAAAGTGGCGTTCTGTGCATCCGAAGAAGTCAGCAGCTGTGCCATTGTGAAACGCCCCCGCGTTATGTAATGTTGCACCTTGCGGGTTTTTGCCGGAATCCAAAATTCACAATGAGGAGCTAAACGAATGATGCTTGACTGGAATGAGTACCACAAAGAGCTTGGGTCGAGGATAGGCGAGCTGGCAAAACTCAGTCCTGATACAGTCCGGGGATATCAAACGCTAAGCGCCGCCAACTCCAAGACCGGCAAACTGGACGAAAAGACTCGACAACTCATCTCGCTTGCAGTTGCCGTCACGACGCGTTGCGACGGTTGCATCGTAGTCCATTCGGACGCTGCACTGAAAGCGGGAGCGACGAAAGAGGAGATATCCGAAGCCCTCGGCGTAGCCGTGGCCATGAACGCCGGCGCTGCCCTCGTTTTCTCAACCCGCGTACTCGACGCCGTCGCTGTGCATACGGCGAAAGCACAGGGCGTCTGATCCGCAGGCCGCGCCCCGGCACGCAACACTAATTTCTTTTTGCCTTCGGAGCTTTCGGCGGCGACATCGGCTACTTCGGCCGAATAAACGTCCGCCGCTCAGGTACCAACGCTCAACGCGTCACCGGCGGCAGCAACCGGTTAGAACATGTTCCACAGGAACTGGTTATAAACTTCGTGGTGATACTGGACTTCGGGCGCTTTCACGAAAGTGCCCAGCAACCGCGAGCAACGATCCGCGGAGGCTTGCTTCAAGTCCGCGTAGCGGCCCTTCACATCGGCGCCGAGCAGTTTCGATGTCCACTCCGATTTTTTGAAATCCTCAAGCGCGGTATAAATGTTATCCGGCAGATAGCGTTCCGCTTGGCGGAGATTCTTGATCTTCGCTGTTTCTCCATCCAGGCCCGTCTTGAAAATCGAGTACATGACCAGGTAAGGATTTGCATCCGGTGCAACTGATCGCACCTCCACGCGCATGCTCTTTTCGTTGCCGATGGGGATGCGAATCATCGACCCGCGGTCCACTGGCGATGCCTTAATCTGATTGGGGGCTTCAAAGTGTGGGTCCAGGCGGCGGTACGCATTGACGCTGGCGTTCAGCAGCAAGCAATTATCGTTGCCGTGCGTCAAAATGCGGTCCACAAACGCCCAGCCCATCTTGCTGAGTTTTTCTTCACCCTTCGGATCCCAGAAAAGATTTTTGCCATCTTCGCTGATCGACACGTTGGTGTGCATGCCGTTGCCATTCACGCCGACCACCGGCTTCGGCAAAAAGCACGCCGTGGAGTTCATGTTCGTCGCCACCTGGCGGCAGATTAGTTTGTAAAGCTGGATTTGATCCGCGGCCTGCACCACTTCGCCGTAACCGTAATTGATTTCGAACTGCGAGGGCGCGACTTCCGGGTGGTCCTTTTCGTTCTGAAAGCCCATGGCGCGCTGCACTTCCGCCGTCGTGTCGATAAACGACCGCAGCGGATCGCCGGGAAGTGAATGGTAGTAACCACCGGTGTTGACGTACTCAAATTTTCCTGTCTCGTGATAATGCCGCTCCGCGTTTTCTCCCTTGAAAAGGAAACCTTCGATCTCGTTCGCGGCATTAAGGGTATAGCCCTGTTTTTTGTGCAGCTCGGCCGCGTATCCCTTCAGCACGCCGCGAATGTCGGCTTTATACGGCGATCCGTCCTTGTCGATGACTTCCCCGAACACCAGCACCTTGCCGGAACCGAATACGTCGGACGGCCCCCAGTAGAACGCGCCCCAATCCATTGCCAGGCGCAAATCGCTCTCGCGCTGTGCCGTGAACCCGCGGATCGAGGAGCCGTCAAACGTGAGGTTGTCCCAGCTCTTGATTAAGAACTTCTTATCGTAGTCCAGCATGTGCAAGCGGCCTTCGAGGTCGCTGAAAAGCACGGTGATAGCCTTGATGCGCTTCTCGTCCGTCAGGTACTTAATCCGATCTTCCTGGACTTTGTGCGCAGCAACGCGGTTCTTGCGCTGCTCTTTCGCTTTCAGGTTCAACTCTTCAAGCTCGTCATAGGAAAGAGCAAGGAAATTACGCAGTTCGTTCGACATGAATCTCCTCGAAATGGGATGAAATCTGGTGTTGTGCTGAAATGTAGGGGATACAGGCGCTGTCCATCGGCCCGTAGGTTATCGCGCCTGTCTTGCAAGCGTCAAATCGAAAAATCATTTCGCGCCATCGAAAAATTGAATCGAGAGCAGGGCAATTTGTCCGGTTGCAGCACCCAAAACTACATTAATCGTAATACTCCTGCCCCAGGTGCGTGATCAGGTCCTCACCCATCATCCAGCGAAGCGTATTTTTCAGCTTCATCGACTGAATAAACAGGTCGTGCTCCGGATAGAGACCAGGAGCCGTCATAGGTGATTTGAAATAAAAGCTTAGCCACTCCTGAATGCCCTTCATTCCTGCTCGCTTTGCGAGATCCAGGAAGAGAACCAGATCCAGTACGAGGGGAGCGGCGAGGATGGAGTCCCGGCAGAGGAAATCCACCTTGATCTGCATCGGATAACCAAGCCAGCCGAAAATGTCGATGTTGTCCCAGCCTTCTTTGTTGTCGCCTCGCGGCGGGTAGTAGTTGATGCGCACCTTGTGATGCATCTTGCCGTAGAGCATCGGGTATAGCTGCGGCTGGACAATGTAATCGAGGACGCTGAGCTTGGATTCTTCCTTGGTTTTGAATGAGCCGGGATCTTCCAGAACCTCGCCGTCGCGGTTGCCGAGAATGTTTGTCGAGAACCAGCCATTGAGCCCCAGCATGCGCGCCTTGAATCCGGGAGCGAGAATAGTCTTCATCAGTGTCTGTCCGGTCTTGAAATCCTTGCCGCAGATGGGGACTCCGTGTTCCAAGGCCAGTTGCTGGATGGCGGGAATATCCACCGTAAGATTCGGCGCGCCATTGGCGAAGGGAACGCCGCTGGTCACCGACGCCCATGCATAGAGCATCGAAGGAGCGATAGCTGGATGATTGGATTTCATACCCTCGACAAATTTTTCAGGCGTCGAATGCACATCTTCCGCTTTGACGAATACTTCCGTCGAGCCGCACCAGCAGGTGACCATACGCGAAACGCGCTTGGCCTTGCGGAAGTTCTCCATGTCCTCTTTGAGCTTAAGCGCGAGCTCGTACTTGTTCTTGGCTTTCTTGACATTTGGACCGTCGAGCTTTTTTACATATTCAGGATCGAAAGCAGCCTTCATTGGCTTGATGCCAGACAGAAACGTCTTCACTTTGTCGAGGTCCTGCGGGTTAAGAACACCAGCATTCGCGGCGGATTCGTAGGCGTTGTCGCGAAAAATATCCCAGCCGCCGAAAACGATGTCATCCAATTCGCCGAGCGGCACAAATTTCTTGATCAGCGGAGAACGGCCCTCGGTGCGCTTTCCAAGCCGGATCGTTCCGAGCTGTGTCAGCGAGCCGATAGGCTGCGACTTGCCCTTGCGAACCAACTCAACTCCGGCCATGAAGGTGGTGCTGACAGCGCCAATGCCAGGTGTGAGGATTCCTAGTTTCCCCTTCGGCAGAGCGATTTTCGCTGGCTTTTCCATTCAACTCCTCGATAGCAAAGATTCCCAAGTGACAATGGCGGCAGCAGATTGTTAGTCGCTGCACAAACAAAACAGTAATAATGAGCGAACACAGTAAGATTTGCAAATCCGAGCGGAGTACTTGCCCAAAAACGCCGAGGAGCGCCCTATGCACGCCCAAGCGAATGCCTGCTCATGACAAAGGTGCTCGGTGGTGTGAACGTTTTGGTCAAACTTCCGAAATCGATTTCGTTCGTGATCGCTGGATGGAGGTACAGTTACCCAAAGCGCGGCAGGTCGCCGCATCGGAGGAATATGGAATGAAGTCACCAAATCATTCTCTAAAACTTTCAATCTTCATGTTTCTTTTCTCAACCGGTGTCACTCTCTTCACCGCGGGTGTGGGAGCGCAGGATGAAGGCTGGCAGATTATGCGAGCTGACTATGGCTTCAAAGCTCAACGTACCGATGTTACCGACATACTGCGCGACTTGGTTTCGCGCGGCGGGGTAAATGGCCGCGTTGCGATAAACAATCAAACCATGGGTGGTGACCCCGCGGTTGGCAGAGACAAGTCTCTGCGCATCTTCGCGAGAAACAGGAGAAACGAGGAGCGCGAGTTCGACGTCAATGAAGGCGGCTTCATCGATGCGCGTTTGTTTACCGTCCGGAACGACGATTGGGACGAGCGCGCTCCCGCCCGCGATGGCCGCCCCCGCGACGATCATGACCGTGGCGACCGCGGTGAGGCACGCGACCTGGTCATCATCCGAGGTTTCTACGGCACGCAGGGAAGAACCGCCAACATCACCGAACAATTGCGTGCCATGGTCCGCGATGGAGTGCTGGCAGTACGAGTGAACAACGAAAATCTGGGCGGAGATCCCGCCATTGGCGCTGATAAGGTCCTTATCGTCATTTACAGACTCCACGGGCAAGAGCAAGCCACCGCCGTGAGAGAAGGGGAACGACTCGTCATTCCGTAGCATCTTTTTTCTGGCGAAGCCGAACCGAAGAAGCTGATAAGAGGAGTGGGTGCGCGTTGCTCAAAACCAATCGCTGCGATAAGCCATCCACCAACTCGCATAAGCGATGGGAATTGTAGCGAAGACGGCCCACCAAAAGGGCAGCGCTAAATCCGCCACCAAGCCAATTCCGCTAAACGTGAGCCAAAAAATCTTTCTTTGCACACTTTCATTTTAGCCGGAATACGTGGCGAAGAGGGTGCTTCGGCCGGAGCGATTCCACAATTGCCAATCCCGAAGCTTCAGCTCTTTTTGTGTTCCAGTTCCGCCCACCTTGCGTAAAGTTTGTCGACCGCCTTACCCGCTTCATCGAGCTCCACGGAAGCACTGTGTAGTCGCGGGCCATCGCTCGTGATTGCAGAATCCTGAAGCGCCGCTTGACGTTCGTGAAGCTCCCGTTCCGCCTCTGCGATGCTGTGCTCAATGCCCGCTAATTCGCGCGCCTCTTTGTAAGAGAGTTTCTTTTTAATTGCAGTTGGTGGCGTTGCATCCGCCGCCAATTGGATGCGTATGGTGGGTTCTGGCAACTGGGCATTGTCGTTTTCCCGCCGCCGCGTTTCCTGCCAGGAATCCCATTGGGAATAATCCGCAAAACGTTCGATCGCCCCCAACCCGTCAAATCCAAGGACAATGGTTGAAACACGATCCAACATGTAGCGATCATGCGTCACCAAAACCAGCGCACCGCGAAACTCCAGCAAACTCTCCTCGAGAATCTCCAGGGTCGGTATGTCTAAGTCATTTGTCGGCTCGTCCAGCAACAAAACGTCCGCCGGCTGCAACATGAGCTGAGCGATCAGCACACGTGCACGTTCACCGCCGGAAAGCCTTCCTACAGGCCGGTTCAAATCTTCCCCAGTGAAAAGAAATCTCGCCGCCCACGAGGCCACATGGATGACGTTGCCCTGATAAATGACCGCATCGCTGTCAGGCGCCAGCGCTCGCCGCAAAAGCAGATCCGAATCAAGCTCACGGTTCTGATCGAAATAAACCATGCGCAACGGCTCCGCTTTGCGAATCTTGCCCGCTCCGGGTTGCAGGTCGCCCCGAAGCAATCGAAGCAGCGTAGTCTTGCCGCTGCCGTTCGGCCCTACCAGCCCAACACGCATCCCCGAGGTCACAGTAAAGTTCAGATTCGCGAACAGCACGCGATCGCCGATGGCTCCCGTCACTCCACTTAGCTCGATCAGTTGCTTAGTCTGCCGGTTCGTCGCGGAAAAATCGATTTGCGAAGTGCTGAGGTTGCTTCGCGCCTTCATCTCGGCAAGGTCACCAATCATTTTATGAGCCTTGTCGATGCGCGCCTTGGCCTTTGTCGCGCGCGCTTTGGGGCCGCGCCGCAGCCACTCGATCTCCGTGTGCACCCGGTTCTCAAGAGCCTCCTGCCGGTTTCGTTGCGCGTGCAAATGTTCTTCTTTGGCCACCAGAAACGTGCTGTAGTTTCCTTCGACGCGCAGCGCGCCATCCTCATACGCCCCGTCGATCTCCACCATCTCGTTGGTAACATTTTCAAGGAAATAGCGATCGTGGCTCACTACCACGCTCGCGAAAGCTGCCCTCTGAAGAAGTTTTTCCAACCATTCAATTCCAGCAAGATCTAAATGATTGGTCGGTTCGTCAAGCAGCAGAATATCCGGCTTCTGTACCAGCGCCTCCGCGATCGCCAGCCGCTTTCGCCAGCCACCGGACAAGGTAGCCGCAGGAATCTCCAGTTCCGCAAACCCAGCACGCCCAAGTGTCTCGGCGAAGCGCGCGGCTCTTTCCGATTGCGGCACAGACACTCGCTCCAGCGCACTCTCGATCACCACTTGAATGGTTATTTCAGGCGCAAATTCGGAAATCTGCTTCACGTAGCTGAGCCTCGTGCCTTTGCGCACGGCGACGTCGCCACTATCTGGTTTCGTTTTCCCGCACAGAATTTCGAGCAGCGTCGATTTGCCCGATCCATTGGGACCAATCACGCCGATCCGGTCCCCCTCGGACACGGTGAACGAGATATTCTTGAATAGCGGAGCGACCCCGTACCTTTTCGATAGTCCCTGGGCGCTGATGATCGGAGGCAATTCTCTCGGTCTTCTCCTGCTCTTAGTTTAACCTGAGGAACGAACGCAGCGACAGTTTGCGCGCGCAATTCTGGTTCAGAGGCAAGTTCATTTGACGCACAAATTCGACGCACTAATTCTCGGTGCTGGAGCCGCAGGACTCCTCTGTGCGGCTGAGGCCGGCAAGCGCGGACGCCGCGTCGCTGTCCTCGAGCGTGCCGACCGCATCGGCAAGAAGATCCTCATCTCCGGCGGCGGCCGCTGCAACTTCACAAACATCCATTGCCGCCCGGAGAATTTCATCAGCGCAAATGAACACTTTGCAAAATCCGCGCTCGCCCGCTATACCCCGTCGGACTTCATCGCGCTGGTCGAAAAACATCGCATCCCATATCACGAGAAAACGCTTGGCCAGCTTTTCTGCGATCATTCCGCGCAAGACATCACCAACATGCTGGAAGCCGAGTCCCGCGATGCAGGCGTCCAGCTCTTTCTTAACGCCAAAATCGGAGATGTTCAACACACCACCGAATTCATGGTGCGCACGGACTCCGCTGAGTTTCGCTCTCCGGTCCTGGTCGTCGCAACAGGTGGCCTTTCAATTCCCAAAATCGGTGCGACCGCGCAAGGCTACGATCTAGCCAGGCAATTTGGATTGAAGATTGTAAAAACACGTCCCGCGCTCGTTCCGTTCGTGCTCGCCAAGAAAGAGCAAAGTCTCTATTGCGATTTGGCCGGTGTGTCCGCAGCCGTTGAGGTCTCCGCCGATCATCAATCCTTTCGCGAACAAATGCTGTTCACCCACCGAGGCCTGAGCGGCCCCGCTATCCTCCAAATTTCGTCGTATTGGGAAAAAGGCAACCCGCTCCGCATCGATCTAGCTCCCAATCGCGAAGTCACTTCCTCAATCCGCGAAGCCAAGACCAGGAACATCGCTGCCGCCCGCGCCGCTTTCCTCGGTGTCTTGCCAAAGCGTTTGGCCGAACGCTGGTTTGATCTCCACATGCCGCAGTCTTGGACCAACCAGGACTTGGAGAAACTGGAACGCCAACTGCACGAGTGGACCCTCGTCCCCGCAGATACCGAAGGCTACGAAAAGGCTGAAGTCACCGCCGGGGGCGTCGACACCGATGAACTCTCGAGCAAAACGATGGAGAGCCGAAAGGTTCGCGGCCTGTTTTTCATCGGCGAAGTCGTCGATGTCACTGGCCACCTCGGCGGTTTCAACTTTCAGTGGGCCTGGGCCTCAGCGGCAGCTGCGGGGCGCGCTTTGTAGTCTGGCGGTAACCTCGGCGGGCCCTCACGTTTTTGGATGCCGCCGAATCTCTCTCACTAAATAAACCACCACCGCGATGTTAATCACCAGCGCCACACCCTTCGCGACGGTCGCATGATGAATGATTTCGTATACTTCCAGCGGAAGGAACGAACTAGTCGAAATGATTGTAAAATATTCCGCCCAGCGTTTTCGGAACGCCAGCCCCATTCCTTCCGTAAGAAAAATTCCCGCGTATAGAAACGTGCCTACGCTCAGTTCCTTCAACTTCTTGTCATTGACCATGGGCAACTTCACAAGCAGCCAGTGAATGAAACGATTGTGTGGATCCACGCGAAATGCATTGATCCAGTGATCTGCTACAGCAGCGACGTCTTTGTGCAACAAGCGCAACGCACCAATGCCCACAGCGATCAACGCGACGCCCTTCAAAAGTTTGAAGGCCGCAATCAACATCAGGCCGCGCGAATGTGATTTCCCCTCAGGCATTTGGCGGGCTGATCGCTATCCGTTTAAATATAACTCTGTCCTCTTCTTCCAGCGCGCAAGATGACTATTTGTGTGCGGGCAGCAAATCCCATATCCCTGAATCCTCCGTTCCGAGCACCCACGAACAAAATCCCTGAAGCCCGCGGTCCTTCACAAGCGTGTAGCGTTCGTGAAAAGTGTGCGCGTCGGTAAAAAATATCCACTCCCGCATGTCCGCCCGATAAAAATAAAACCACGCCGCCCGATCCGTGGAATCCCACTCGATATGCCCGCCATACGCCCGCGCCAGATCCATCGCATCATCGGTGCCGATATATTCCGCCGAAGGGTTCGGTTTGTCGCCGGATTTCTTGTCGGATTTGACGGGCGTTCCCGCGAACCAGTGATAGCCGTAAAGCGGAATCCCCAAAGACAGTTTTTGCGCCGGCACAAATTTCAGCGCGTATTCCAAATTGCCTGTCGTCCAGGCCCATCCCGCCACCGGCCCCGGCGCCGTCCAGCGCGTGTGCTGGTCGTACGTCATCAAGCAAATGAGATCAACATTTTTTGCGAGCGCTTTCAGGTCATACGCCCCCCGCCAGTTTTCATAAATCCAAGCCGAGAATCCACCTTCTCCCGGCTCCCCCGGAGCGTTGGGCACCGTTGCAATCGTAAGCTGCAAGCCTTCGCGGTGAAACGCAATGGCCGCTTCTTGCACCAGTTGGGACAGCGCATCCCGGTCCGTCCAATGCACATTTTCAAAATCAAACTGAAAGCCCGTGTAACCATTTTCTTTGCACGCTCGAATCAGCGCGACGATCATGCTCTCCGTCGCCGTGGCATTCTTCAGCAACTTGTGAAAATCTTCCTGCGCAAAATCGCCATTCGCCACGAGCGGCATCACCGGTACGTGGTGCTGCTTCGCAGTCTCAAGAACAAGTGGATTCGCTCCGCCGGATAAAAGACCATCCGCATCCACGCCATACCACGCCGGAACCAGCAGGTCGATCTTGTCCGCATGCGCCAGAAACGATCGAACCGACTTCGGCTCGCGCGTCATGTAAAAAAGCGCCTTGGGCTGTTGAGCTCCGACGGAAGGCACACCCAAGAAAAAGGTCGAAACAAAGACACAGATTGTTAGTAGGCGTTTCATGATGCGCAGTTTAGCCGCGCAACGCGGTCGATTTCAACGCAAAGAGGAAGAACATCCAAAATCGCGCAGACCATGTCTTACACAAGGCCGCGCGTGGCCGCAAATTCTCTCTTCAGGCTTTCCAGATCGCTCCATCGGACGTCCACGTCACTCATCAGAGCGCTAAAATTCAGCAGCGGCCCACAGAGCGTCTGCAGTGGCAAGATTGGTCCTCCCGCACAATTCGATAACAAGAACAAGTAGCTCGTAAGGATGTGTTCGCAATAAGGATTGGGCTGCAGCAGGAATTTCGGCGGCAGCACAGTGTACGGCTTCAAATCGAATTCCCCCATAACGTGCTCGTATGGTGGGAAAGGCGGGAACAACGGCAATCGCGGCACAACGTCAAGTTCGTTGGAGATACGAAACGTATCCACAACCATCTGGTTATACTTCGAAGCGAATACCACGTTTCCCGTCCTCGGGCTTGCATACGTGTAGGAAATCACATTGTGGTATGGCGCTGAAGCGTTCACCGCGATATCCAACGTCGCCAGTGTCGCCAGCGCTCCCCCCAGACTGTGGCCGCACACCGTCACCGTCTCAACAGCTTGTTTCCAGGGAAGTTTTTCTAGCGACTCAACCAGGCTGGGAGAGCCAGCCGCAGTCCCCGTCGCCACGGACTCGTACATATCCGTGAACCCGTCCTCCGTTTCACCGGCGCTCGCAAGAAACGGGCACGGTACGGTTCCGAAGTGTGCGTCCAGCACCCACTCCTTGATTCCTTCGGTCCCGCGAAACGCGACAACCGCTTCGCCGCTTCCTTGCGCTTGTAAAATCAGCCCAATAGAAACCTGAGACGCCGCTCGGCCCGGATTCGCATCCGTCGAAAGATCGTTTGCGTAAGTCGTAGTGATAATGTCGAACTGCGTCTGTGCAGCGCCCAGGCCTGCGGTAACGACCTGTCCGGCCCGGTTCGTGAGATCGCCCGGCGCCGGACGATAGGCCTCGTTCACCAATTGCGCATACAGAATGGCTCTATTCAGGTCCATAAAGTCTTTTCTTCCTTCCCAGGATCTTCTGTAGTCTGCTCTCTTACAGATTTGCCCCTAGATATGAAAGTGGAAACTACCAAGAGGTCCTCGGGGATACGTAACTGTGCGGGCAATCTTAGGCACCTGATTTGCCTAAGTCAATGCATTAGGAGCCGCCGCTCCTCGGTCTCCTCGGGCGCCAGGAAATTCCTTTATAGGAGCGCAGCATCACTGCGCCCCAGCCGCGCAGATTCAAGTAGCATCGAGAAATCGTGGAAATTCTCGCCTATCGCCACTTCTTCAACTGCGGCCAAACTTCCGACAGCGTCCCGAATTTGGCCCCTCTGCAAATAAAGACCGGGATTTGCTGCTCCAGCGCAAATGGATTGCCGGCTGAAGTTCCCACGTATTCCACACGCTCGAACAACTCTTCAAGACGTTCCCGCGTGTCATCCAAAACAATCAGGCAATTCCCTGAATAACCGCGAGGGCCCCAGAGATAATAAGTCTGGTGCCCGCTGAGCGCCGGAGGCAATCCGTACCGGCTTCCCAGGAAGTCGATGGCGCCGGCTTGTCCATAATCTTGCGCAAATATTCCGCAGACCGGCCGCTCTGCCGGCGAAAGCTTGTTGTACGCCTTCGCCGTCTCATCCACGATCTCTTCCCAACCAAATTGATCGGCGTACCACTGCGGCAGAACCGCCCGGGCGTGACTGTGCTCCATCACTGGCAGCTTCATCGGCAGATATTTCATGTAGGCAATGAACTTGTCCGGAGAAAGAATGGGCACGACCACAGGCGCGAGGTGAGCGCCGGTAGCGAGCAGAACAATGATGATGGCCGGCTTCAGCCAAGCGCGGCGGTTGCGCCTAGTTTTGAGACCCGCCGTCTCGAGCCCATCAATTGTCCTACCGTCGATGGCAGATTCGATCACAACCGCCCCTGCAGCCAGCAGCATGGGATAAACGGGAGCCAGATAATAATTCTTGCCGTGGAGAACAAAGAAGATCGTGAAGCAAGCCAGATAGCACCAACCGAGCGCGCGGTACGGCTTCGGCCGTGGCGAAACGAAAAATGCGATCAGCCCCGTGATCCAAATGGGAGCGGTAAAGGGGTGAACCAGCAGCGTCTGCTGAAAGAAATATTGTGGCAGAGGGAGCACGACATCGCGGCCATCGGCGCGGATGTTGTGCATCAATTCGACGAAGGGCCAGTGATTGTGAATGTTCCAGAGCAGGTTGGGCAGAAAAATCAGGAAGGCTGCGAGCCCACCAAGCCAAATCCACGGATTCAGAAAAACGCGGCGCTGCGCGGTAAGCAGAAGGCCTACGACCATTCCAAAGCCAAAGACTGCGATCGAATACTTCTCCTCCATCCCGATTCCCGCAAGCACGCCGAACCAGACCCAATACCGAGCATCGCGCTTGATGGCCAGGATGGCGAAGTATGCGCAGCCCATCCACAAATTAGGTTCGAGGCAGTTGGTGCCGAGCAGGCTTCCGTTCGAGAGATATTGTGGCGCAATGACGATGGTGACGGCGCTCAGCAGTAAGGCGAAGCGGCGTCCACCGAACTCACGCGCAAGGGCGGCGGTTTGCACCACCAGAAGGGAAGAAGCCAGTGCTGGAATAAACCGAATGCTGCGCAGCGAGTCTCCCAGAATGGCGCGGCAGACGTGAATCAGGAAGGGAATGAGGGGCGGCTGATCGACGTATCCCCAGGCCAGGTGATCGCCGCAATCCATGTAGTTGAATTCATCCCGGAAATAGCCGTACCGATTGTTGAAATAGCAATGAAACAGGAATTTTGCCAAAGCAATGGCGATGACGAGCAACATGCCATTTGCTAAGAAAGATTTATTTTTCGACACTGGCGCGGGAGCTTGAAGTGATGTGTCTGTCATATGCGTTTGGGCAATGGCCTCGGCGGTTTAATGGCGCTCATTCGTTTTTCTCACACTTCTAAGGCAGCGTAAGCGCGATGACGTAGTCGCCCTGCTTCGTCCCCAGCTTCCCGTGCCCGCCCGCAGCAATCACCAAATATTGCTTGCCGCCGATGCTGTAAGTCATCGGCGTAGCCTGCCCACCCGCTGGAAGCTGGTATTTCCAGATTTCCTTACCCGTTTCAGAATCGAACGCGCGCAGGAATCCATCCATCGCCGCCGAAGTAAAAACAATTCCTCCTGCGGTGACCGTTGGGCCGCCCAAAGTAATCGTCCCGGTGTTCATCCCCGGAATAAAACTCCCCAGCGGCACATCCCAAACCTTTTTCCCTTCAAATAGGTCAACCGCCGCCACAGTTCCCCACGGCGGAGTATTGCAGGGAAGCCCGCTAGGCGATAGCAGCGGCGTGCGAAACATCGCATAGGGAGCGCCTGTTTGCCGCGCGAATTCACCGTGCAACCGGTCGGAGTCTGTAGCGTTCTTGCGCGCCGCCTCAAGCTCGGCTCGCGGAATCAGCTTCACAAAGATTGGCAGACGGTTCGTATCCACAAACAGCAAATGCCGTTGTGGGTCGTACGCCGCGCTGCCCCAGTTCACCCCGCCCACATTGCTAGGAAACACCAACGTGCCTTGCAAACTTGGTGGCGTGAAAATATCTCCCGAACGCGCCGCCTTGATTTGCTCCGCGCACCACGCGCGCTCTTTATCATCTTTGCCCCAGGCATCTTCGACCGACAGTTTCTCCGGCACGAGCGAAATGGTCGAAGCCGGCTGCGTCGGCCAGGATTCTTCCCCCGGAATGTCGCTCTTCATCACCGGCCGCTCTTCCACCGGCAAAAGCGGCGTCCCATTCAACCGGTTCAGCACAAAAACGCGCCCCATCTTCGTCGTAATCGCAATCGCGGGCGTGCCATCTTTCCACTCAAAAAGCGTCGGCTGCGACGCCACGTCATAATCCCAAAGATCATGGTGCACTACCTGAAATCCCCACACGAATTCGCCGGTCGAAGCCCGCAACGCTACAACCGAGTTGGCCCACTTGTTATCGCCCTTCCGAAACCCCCCGTAATAGTCCGGGCTCGCGCTACCCGTCGGAATGAACACGAGATCGCGCGTAGCATCGACAGAAATCGTCGACCAAGCATTGCCCGCACCTGTGCGCGGCGTATTCTGATAAGCCCACGGAGCTATAGGATCCCAAGTCCACCGAAGTTTGCCCGTTCGGACGTCGAACGCCCGCACAATCCCACGTTCCAAAGTAACCGCCCGGTTGTCTCCCTCCGAGGAGCCGGTAATGACCAAATCCTTGTAGATCGCGGGAGCGGAAGTCACTTGGTAATCGCCCGGGTCGCGTATCTTGACCTCGGTCGTCAGGTCAACCTCGCCGCTGGTTCCAAAATCAACGCATGGCTTGCCAGTGTCGCCATCCAACGCAATCAGTCGCGCGTCGAGCGTGCCAATAAGAATTCGGAGGGCACAGGCTTTGCCTACTTTCGCGGACGCATCGCGCCACGCCGAAACGCCTCGCGACGTCACTTCGGAGAACCCGTACGGATGTTCCAACTTCGGATCGAACTCCCAAATCTTCGCTCCGCTCATCGCGTTCAAAGCAAGCACGTGATCGTAAGGCGTACTCAAAAAAAGTTTCCCGTCAATCAATATAGGTGTGGCTTCAAATGCCGCTTTCTTGTCCAGCTCCTCGTCGTAAGGCAACGCCCCCGTTCGATACGTCCACGCCACCTGCAGCTGAGCCACATTCCCGCGGTCAATCTGCTTTGCAGCCGAGTAGCGTGTCCCGCCCGGATCGTTGCCATAGTTCGGCCAACCGGCGTCTGGAACCGATTGCGCCATCGAGAACGACGGAAACAAAAGCAAAAAGGAGAGCAGGGGAGTCCACGCAGAAAAGCAAAAAAGTTTTTTGTTTTCCATAGTGAAACAATTATCGCGAGAAGTTGTTGAGCATCAAAGCACTTGGGACGAACGGGCCTAGGGCAGGGACAACCGGGCCTTCCGGCCGCGCCGCAGGCAATTTCAATTCAGTTTCAGCAACTCAGGCCGCTCCTTCACGTATCGCCGGCTCCATCGCAATTCCGTCGAGTCCTTCAAAATAACCTTGTACTCGCCGTGAAACCACGGCAGCAGCTCGCGGATCGCATCCAGCCGAACCAAACTCCCGCGGTTGATGCGCACAAAAATCTTCGGGTCGAGCGTGCCCGTAAGAGATTCCAAAGTTCCGCGTAAAGTGTGCGTCTTCGCCCCGCAATGCAATATCACATAGTTCCGGTCAGCTTCTATCCACGCTATATCCCGGATCGATACAAAATGAGCACGCGCGTTCTCGTGCACCAGCAATCTATCCGGAAAAGACCGTTCGCGCTGCAATTGACGTAGCAGATCCTGAATCCGCGAAGCGAATCCATTATTCGATTTTGCATTCTGATCCCGCGCGCGCCGCAACACCGTCCGGAACCGCTCTTCGCCGAAAGGCTTCAGCAGATAGTCAAACGCATGTACCTCGAAGGCCCGCAAAGCGTACTGATCATGCGCCGTCACAAAAACAAAGCGCGGCATTTCCTTCTCGGGGATCGCTTGCACGACTCCAAAGCCATCCACACCCGGCATCTGCACATCCAGGAAAACCAGATCAGGGCGATGCTTCCCGATCGCGGCGATCGCGGATTCCGCCCCGCCCGCTTCGCCGACCACCCGCACACCCGCCTCCTGCCGCAATAGCCGCAGAATCTTGCGCCGCGCGGGCGCTTCATCATCGACCACCAATACCTGAAGTGTGTTAGCGGGATCCATGCAATCAACTAAATGCGCGAATAAACGACTGAAACCACTCTCCCTAACGTTCTCAAAGGTCTAAATCCTTGGAAGACGGTAGTCGTTGACGATTACACCATTTTTGGACTGGCCGCGGATCAGCAACATATTTAACCGTCTGGTTAAATACGAAGGTCCCCCAAATGAAACGGAACCCTCAAGGTCACTTCCGTACCGCCAGCCAGACGGTTCGCTATCGCAAATTCTTGGTCCGCCCCGTAAAGCTGCTCCAACCGGCCCCGTATATTGGCCAGCCCCACGCCTCGATTCATCGCCGCCTCAGCTCCTTGGGATCCAAGACCTGCGCCCGTATCGGAAACCGCAAGAATCAGCGAACCATTTTCGCGCCGCGCGGCAATCGATATATCTATCCCAGCGCCGTCATCCTTCAACCCATGCCGCAAGGAATTTTCCACCAGCGGCTGCAGAATCAACTGAGGGACAAGCGAATTCTCCAGCTCCGACTCCACGGAATAAGTCACCCGTAGATTCGATTCAAAGCGCTTCTGCATAATTTGCAAATAAAGCCGCGTTATCTCCAGCTCCTGCGCCAAAGGAATCTCATGCGAGTTCGCCGTCCGCAAAGTCAACCGCAGCAAATCGCTCAATTGCGTCAGCATGGCGTCAGCCGCTGGGACATCTTCATACATCACCGAAGAAATCGTGTTCAGAGTGTTAAACAGAAAATGCGGCTGCAACTGTAGGCGCAAATTATCCAGCTGCGCCTGCGCCAATTTAGCCTGCAACTCCGCCGCGGCAAGCTGCTGCGCTTGCGCGATCCGCAGCCGCTCAAAAAAGTAGTACACCAGCACGATAACCGTATAACCCATCAAATCATTGGACAGCTCCATCGGATATCGGAAAATCATGACTCCGTAGTTGTAGTGCCCGAGTCCCGTCAACGGAGCGATCAGCCAGCGGCTGAGCGCCATCAAACTCGTGTGCAGAAAAGAAAATCCCACCGCCGCAACCAAATGGAATGCAACTTGACGCGCCCAGCCCTTAACTTTGAATAGATAGAAGTCCGCCATACGCAAAACCAGCGGCAGAAGTAGGAAAACGGTAAAGACCCCGGTGAACTCCTCCAGAAAGCGCACGGCAAAGGTTCCCGGCCGCTGTCTGGAAAGATCGTCGAGATAACGGTAGCCGAACTCGAGCACGAACAGAGCAGTGTAGATGAAAAAAAGAATCCCCCAACCCTGCGCCCGCGAAAGTCCCAGCACACCGGGCTGTGGAGTTGCCCCCGACATAGGTGCAGCTTTGTCCGCAGATGTGGGTCTCTTCATGAACTCGTCTCTGGAGGCTTGATTATGCTCCAGAACACAAAGGCGTCCAATGGGTAGACCGATAAGAATCAATATTCGGGAACCACAAAGTGCAGCAGGGAACCAACTCAGGTCACGGATTAGACTTACCCCGCCTTCCTACAGAAGAGTGGGGGCTAGATCAGTATCCGCGACGGCGGTTCATAGAAGAAATCGAACTGGCGATTGTGAGAGAAACCAAAGCCACCATTGCAAACGAAAGGATGACGACAACCACGGGAAACTCCCTTCTGACCACACGAAAAAGAAGGGCAGGCCGGCTTCCAAACTCAACCTTTGTCTTATCAATAACCTACATCGAGAATGTATGAAATTCTGTAGCCAAGAGTGGACAAGTGTCAGACACAACGCACTTTCTTCCAGTTCTAGTACCCGGTTACAGCGCAGCAATTCCTCTCCAGATCGAAACGGAAGCCCGCAAGAGACCCAGCCAGTTATGCCTTACTCAGCCGGATTGATCCATCCCCCGTATGCACCGTCAAGGACTGCCCCCCGCCATTCATCTTTCCGTGAAGCTGCGAGTTGCTGAATGTCCCCTCGACCGTCACCGGCAACCCCACGCTGATGTGTCCATCCCCAGTGCTGGCATCAATATTCGCCTGGAAGTCGCCCGGAAGAGACAGGTCCACGCTACCGTCCCCCGTCCGTATGTTCCAGCTACTAGCCATCTTAGATCCCGCCAGTACGTGCGTGTCCACACTCCCATCACCAGTCTTGATGTTCAATGCGTCGAACCGTCCCGCGATCCTCACATGCCCGTCCCCGCTGTCAGCGTCCAGCTTCCCATCCAACTGGCGCGCCTCAATCGAGCCGTCCCCGGTATGCAACCGCATGTCGCCCTTCAGGGTATCCACGTTGATGCTGCCATCGTTGGTATGGAGATCGATGGTCCCCGTCAGCGAATTTGCTCTGATCGATCCGTCACCCGTCTGTACGGTCACATTTCCATTAATCGCGCTGGCTTCCACCGACCCGTCGCCCGTATGTGCATTCAAATCAGCATCTTTCGGCATCCGCACCTCAATCCGCAGCCGCCGCCCGTGCGTACCCCATGAAAATCCCCAATGGCCCGTGACCCGCGCCACCAATTCCACTTTATCCCCGTCCTGGCGCGTCTCAATGTGCAAATTCTTGTCCAGCTCATAGCCCTCATATTCAACGCGAAACTCCACCGTCTTGCTATCGCTCGTACTGACGCGCACCCCGCCATCATTCGTATCTATGCGCACATTGGCGCGTCCAGACACGGTGTAGTTCTTGCTCCAGTCGGTCGCGCTGGCCCGCGGCGCTAAGGCGACCGCAACGAGCAGCGCAGCACAGGCAATCCCCAACCGGATAGCAGTATTGCGGTTAGCAAGCAGACTCATGGCTCAAAGCCTCCGTAACATGGCGTTCTAACAGTAAGTACGACACCCAGAGTCAAAATGTTCCGTTTCTCCTGGCCCCAGCCCGCCTGGGAGGCAGCCTGCCCTAACAGACGCAACCATGTCCGCCTCGTCCGACGAGGCCCCTGCCCCCTGAAAGAGGTGTACTGACTCTCGGATCTCAGGGGCCGACAAATCTTGAGCAATTTACTCCGGTATGGCTAAAATTGGGTATCATAGAAGCATGAGCGTCCAAGCAAAACAAAAGAAGGCCGCCGAAGAAATTGCCGAGATCATGTATGCATCCCTCCAGCAATTCTCCGAAGAAGAGCGCGAGAAACGGCTGAAAGACATCCAAGAAATAGGCGCTAGAGCTGGCCGAAAGCCGACCGGTAAATCTCCCAAGCGTTCTTCCACTCGGACGAGCCGTCCTTCACACCGGCGCGCCGCAGTTCCGCGCTGAACGCACGCTCATCTCTGGTTTTAATCGCCCTCAGCGCAGCCTTGACGATCATCCTCTTTCTTTGCGCCTCCTTGGCAACACTTGGACCACGACCGCTTACAACCTTAGTGTGCTCCCGGATCACTTCCTGAATGTCAGGATTGATCTCCACAGGCTCATCTTCAGGATTGGACGAACTTTTCTCTTTGGGCATTGGCGGCTACTCGTGGCTATTTCTTTGCTGAGTGGGCTGCGTGCTTCTTCCGTGCCGCGCCTGGCTTTGGCCGCAGCGCCGCCTGAAACTCCTCCGCGGGCAAAGTATTGAGCACATCCTTCTTTTCCAGCCAACCGCGCCGCGCCACATTAACGCCATGCCGGATAAAGGCGAGGTTCAGCGTACTGTGCGAGTCCGTCGAAATGACAACCTTCACCCCGCGCTCCTTGCACATTCGCAGATGAATATCATTCAAATCCAGGCGATCCGGCAAGGAATTGCACTCCATAGCCACGCCGTGCTTGGCGCACGCATCCAGGATTTTTTCCATGTCGTAGTCGAGGGGCTCGCGCCGCATGATTAGTCGTCCAGTGGGGTGGCCAATAATCTGCGCGTAGGGATTCTCGATGGCTGCAAGCATCCGTTCGGTCATCTCGGACCGCTCCAGGTTGAAGTACGAATGCACCGAACACACCACCACGTCCAATTGCGCAAGCAGTTCGTCGGAGAAATCCAGGCTGCCGTTCTTCAGGATGTCGACCTCTGAGCCGGCGAATAAATGAATTCCCAGTCCCTGACCATTCGCCGCACGGATTTTCTGGATGTGTGCCGCCATGCGCTTCTCGTCGAGGCCGTTCGCCACGGTGACGGCTTTCGAATGGTCCGTGAGGGCGATGTACTGGTGGCCTAGCTTGCGAGCCGCCTCGGCCATTTCTTCGATGGAGTTCTTTCCATCGCTGGCCGTGGTATGCATGTGAGGGTCGCCTTTCATGTCTGCAAGCTCGATCAATTGCGGCAGTTTGTGCGCTTCGGCGGCGGCAATCTCACCATTGTTCTCGCGCAGTTCGGGCGGGACGTAGTCAAGTTTCAGCTTCGCGTAGATCTCCTGCTCGGTGCGCCGCGCCACTGGCTTTTCGCCTTTCAGTGTGGCCAGCGCGTACTCATTCAGCGTGTAACCCATGTCATTGGCGCGTCCGCGCAGCGCGACGTTGTGTTCCTTGGACCCGCTAAAATAAAGCAGCGCCGCGCCAAAACATTCCTTTTCGAGCAGCCGCACATCCACCTGCAGACCGTTCTGCAGCGTAAAGCTGACTTTGTTTTCGCCGTGGGCGAGCGTCTGTTCGATCCGCGGAAATTTCAAAATATGTTCGGCGATCGCATCGATCTTCTTCTGCGTTGTGTGCCCTTCGCCCAAAATCAAAAGTAAATCGAGATCGCCGACCGTTTCTCTTCCACGCCGCAACGAACCCGCCGGAGTAACGGATTCCACGCCTTTTCCGTACTGCTTGATGAAGTCAATCAGCTCTGCCGCCGCGGCCTCCGCCTTGTCGATCCGGAACCGTCCCGTCGAGCGCTTGAACGTTTCCACGGCCTTCAAAATATTTTGCTCGGTTTTTTCTCCGAATCCCGGCACGTCTCGAAGTTTCCCTTCTTTAGCCAGTTTCTCCACGTCCGCTACGGTAGCGGCATGGAAGTTCGACCAGAGAAAGGCCACCTTTTTCGGCCCCAGCGATTGCAGCGTCAAAACTTCCAGAAGTGTCGCC